>Ga0315280_10012231_pt1 | contig 10418 bp, 7 predicted proteins | sample YL17G06_40_MG_FD_203697 | JGI IMG/M metagenome (GOLD analysis project Ga0315280, IMG submission 203697) | Sediment microbial communities from Yellowstone Lake, YNP, Wyoming, USA - YL17G06_40 | ecosystem: Environmental > Aquatic > Freshwater > Lake > Sediment | place: USA: Wyoming | collected... | reverse complement strand
TGCATGGGATCGCAGCTCCACAGCACCGTCTTGCCCGTGGAGCGCGCTGCCTCAATCAGCGGCGGCAGGCAGGAGCCGATCTGCTCGCAGCCGAGCCGGTGAATCAGGGTGAGGCGGCCGGGCTCGTTGTCCGGGTCCAGGATGTCGATGAGGCGCTTCAACGTCTCGGGAGTCATGGCTGGCCCCACCTTCATTCCGATCGGGTTACGGATGCCTCGAAAATACTCGGCATGCGCGCCATCCGGGTCCGCGGTGCGCATCCCGATCCATGGGAAATGGGTGGAGAGGTTGTACCAGCCCTCCTGGCGCGGCACACGGCGTGTCTGCGCCTGCTCATAGGGAAGAACCAGGCCCTCGTGACTGGTAAAGAAGTCGATCCAGTGCAGCTCGCCGGGATGGGCGCCGACCAGGTTCTCCATGAACCGGAGCGACTCGCCGATGCTGCGCGCCATGCGCCGGTATTCAGCAGCCATGGGCGAATCCGTCACCCAGTCCAGGTTCCAGTAATCGAGGCGGCGGGGATCGACGAGGCCCCCGCCGATCAAAGTGCGGATGAAATTCAGCGTCAGCGCCGCCCGCTCGTAGCCGCGCAACATCAGTTCAGGGTCGGCATTGCGGGCCTCCGCGGTGAATTCGGGGCGGTTGATCAGGTCGCCGCGATAGCTGGGCAGCGTGGCCCCGTTCCGCTCTTCAACGTCGTCGGAGCGCGGCTTGGCGTACTGGCCGGCAAACCGCCCCACGCGGATGACGCGGCGCTGGCTGCCGTGCACCAGCACCAGGCTCATCTGCAGCAGGATCTTCAGCTTGTTGGCGATGGTGGAGGAATCGCAGTGATCGAAGCTCTCGGCGCAGTCCCCGCCCTGCAGCAGGAACCGTTCACCGCGCGCCGCTTCGGCCAACTGTGTCTTGAGGGCGATGATTTCCCAGGAAGTGACCAGGGGCGGCAGCTTGGCGATGGCCTCCATGACGCGGGCCACTTCGGCCGGGTTCGAATAGGCCGGCTGCTGTGCCGCCGGCTTGCTCGTCCAGGAATCAGGCGACCAGTTCTCCATTGTGCGATCCAGTTTTCTTGACACCACAAAGACACAAAGGAATCAAAGTTTCACAAAGGGCGCGTCTTGGTGTTCCTTTGTGCCCTTCGTGCCTTTGTGGTGAAGGGACCTACCGCTCCGGCCGCACGGACGCCGGTGCCCTACCCGCGGTCGCCGCAGTAAATCTGCTGAAAGGTCTTCCGAAAAGACTTCCAGTCGGCTTGCTGTAGTTCGCCGAGTTTCCGCTTCACAAGGCGCTTCTCAATGACCGCAAGCTTGTGCGACCGAACGTAGGAAGGCGCCAACAAGCCCGCAAGCTGCCAGGACGCAACCACCACGTCATACCGAGTGCCGCATGCCTGGGTTGTTATCCGCGCGACCAGGACGTCGGCATCGCCGGTATCCAGCACCACGACCGCGGGCCGCTGCTTAACGGCCGGCTCGCCGGAAAAAGGAAAGGCAAGCAACAGAATGTCACCGGGCTCAAAGCGAGTCATAAATGCTGTCGCTCTCGCTGTACCCTTCGAGGAACTGCTCCCGCGTCAGGCGGTCCCAGCCGCTTTCGTCGGAGCCTTCCGGAAGGAGCAGGATCACCTGGAGCGGTTGATCTCTGGGAATCTGTGCCGCCAATTCGGCGGGAACCTCCAGGCTCCGGTGGTTGCTCAATCTGCTCTGGAATTCAACGGTCCTCATGTGAACATTCTCCCACGGAAAGCCAGAAAGCGCTCCGGCGCCGGCGCTACAAATGCAGCAGGCGCGTGGCGCCAACGGTGGCGCGGGCCAGCCGGGCCCGCAGCGGCGCCCGCCGCAGGGCCTCGCGGGCCTCCTCAAACACCTCGTAAGTGACCGGCACCACCAGCAGCGTGAGCAGCAGGCAGAGCGTCTGGCCGCCAATAATAGTGACAGCGATGGCCGAGCGCTGCGCCGAGCCCACGCCGATTCCCAGGGCCGTGGGGATCAGGCCGGCGACGATCGAGAAGGTGGTCATCAGGATGGGCCGCAGGCGCACGTGGTTGGCCTCCACGATGGCCCGGCGCAGCGGCAGGCCGGCGGCCCGCAGCCGGTTCGAGTAGTCAATCTGCAGAATGCCGTTCTTCTTCACGATGCCCAGAAGCAGCGAGCGGCCCGTGGCCCACAGCGACAGCAGCGCGAAGGGGATGCTGAGCGGCAGCGTCAGCATAATGATGAAGGGGTGCAGCAGGCTCTCGAACTGCGCGGCCAGCACCATGTACATGAAAATGGAGGCCAGCAACAGGGCCATCAGCAGGTTGTAGCTGGTCTCGTCCATGATCTTCACCTGGCCGGAGAAGCGCGTGGAGTAGCCCGGCGGCAGGGACACCTTGCGGACCGCGGCCACGGTGACGCGGGCGGCGGCGTCCAGGGCCGAGTCGCCGGCCACGTTGCCGCTCACGCGGCTCGAGAACTGGCGATTGTAGCGGTCGATGCGCACCGGCCCCGCGCCCCGCTGGATGCTGGCCACCGAATCCAGCCGCACCTGCCCCAGCCGCGAGGAGGGCAGGACCAGCCGCGCCAGCATCTGGGGGTTGTCACGCTGCTCGTAGAGAAGCTGCATGGTGACCGGATACTGCTCGGCGCCTTCCTTGTAGGTGGAAATCTCGTCCTCGCCGGACATGAACAGGCGCACGGCGCCGGCCACGTCGCTGACGCGCACCCCCAGGTCGCTGGCGCGCTGCCGGTCGATCTTCACCTGCAGCTCGGGGTTGTTCAAATTCAGCCCCACGTCCACGTCGGTCAGCTCCGGGCGCTTTTTCATCTCGATGGCGATGTTCTTGGCCAGGTCGGCGAGCACGCGCAAGTCGGGCCCCAGGATGATCAGGCTGATGGGGAAATTGATCTGCTCGCCCATGCCTAGCGCCGAAGGCAGCATCACCCGGCCGCGGATGTGCGGGTATTCGGTCATCAGCTTGCGCGCCAGGTCCCCCACCTGTTCGGAATTCAGGTCGCGCTTGTCCGGCGCCACCAGGTGAACGTACAGGTGGGCGTGCCCCATCCTCTCGTTGGCCCGCGGATAGACGTACTCCACGCCCGGCAGCTTCCGGGCGCGGGCGGCGATCTCCTTCAAGGGGCGGATCGTGCCTTCGAACGAGGTGCCCTCCGGGAAGTCGGTGATGATCTGGAATTCGCTCTGGTCGTCGGTCGGAATCCAGTCGCGCCCCACGTACTTGTTCAACACCACGGTCGATGAAAGCGTGAGAGCGCAGATCAGTAGGATCGAAAAGCGGTGGTCGAGCGCCCAGTTGAGCGCGCGGCCGTAGAAGGCGTCGATATACCGGAAGAAGCCGGCTTCCTTGGAGCGGGCGTGATGAGGCTGGGGGCTGGAGGCTGGAGGCTGGAGGAGGCCGGCACTGGGTAGCGGCTCTTGGTCTCCAGCCTCCGGCCTCCGGTCTCCAGCCTGCCCTTTGCGGCGGTTGTTGCCGTTGGTGGCGCGCAGCAGCAGGGAGCTGGCCATGGGGGTGAGCGTGAAGCTCACCAGCAGCGACACCATGATGGCCATGGCCATGGTCCAGCCGAACTGGTTCACGAAGCGCCGGGCATAGCCGGTCATGAAGGCGATGGGGATAAAGATGATGACCAGCGACAGGGTGGTGGCCATGACCGCCAGGCCGATCTCCTTGGTGGCCTCCACCGCCGCCAGTTTCGGTGCGTAGCCCTTCTCCTCGATGAACCGGTAGATGTTCTCCAGCACGATGATGGCGTCGTCGATGACGATGCCCACCGCCAGTGTCAGCCCCAGCAGGGTCATGTTGTTCAGGGTGAAGTCCATGTAGCGCATCAGGGTGAAGGTGGCGATGATGCTGGTGGGGATGGCCAGGGCGGCGATGAACACGGTCCGCAGGTTGCCGATGAACAGCAGCACGATCAGGCTGGCCAGCAGGCTGCCCAGCAGCAGGTGCTCCTCCAGCGACTTGACCGAGGCCTTGATAAACACCGAGTCATCGCTGATGATCTGGAGGCGCACGCCGGCGGGCAGCACGCGCCGCAGCTCCGCCATCTTCTCCTTGACCGCATCGACGATCTTCACCGTGTTGGTGCCGGTCTGGCGGCGCACTTCCAGCACCACGGCTTCCTGGTCGTTGATGGCCGAATACGACCGGATCTCCCCGTGGCTGTCCTCCACGCGGGCGATGTCGCGCATGCGGATGGGAGCGCCCCGGATGTTGGCGACGATGATGTTGCCGAACTCCTTGGCGGCATCGATGCGCCCCAGGGTGCGCACGCCGAATTCGGTGTCGCCGCGGACCAGGCGCCCGCCGGGCGTTTCGACGTTCTCCTGGACCAGCGCCTCTTCCACCTGCTGGGGAGTCAGGCGATAGGCGGCCAGCTTGTCGGCGTCCAGCAGAATGCGGATCTGGCGCTCCCGGCCGCCGCTCATGGAGACCTCGCCGACGCCGTCCACGGTTTCCAGCGCCCGCCGCACCTGCTTATCGGCGATTTCGGTCAGCTCGCGCATGGAGCGGTCGCCCACCACCGCCATGGCGATCACCGGCGAGGAGTCCGGGTCGGCCTTCTGGATGACCGGCGGCAGCACGGTGGGCGGCAGGCGGCGCATGGCGCCCGCCACCTTCTCCCGCACGTCCTGCGCGGCCGATTCGATGTTGCGCTCCAGCACGAACTGCACGGTAATGCGCGCGCTGCCCTCGGTGACCATGGCCCGCAGCTCGTCCAGCCCGCTGATGGAGCTGATGGCCTCCTCCAGCGGCTGCACCACCTGCGTCGTGACTTCTTCGGGGGAAGCGCCCGGGAGCTGAATGTTCACCGTGACCGTGGGCATGTCCGCCTTGGGGAACAGGTCCACACCCAGGTCCCGGAACGAGAACAGGCCCAGGACAACCAGGAATGAGATCAGCATGACGGCGAACACCGGCCGCCGCACACAGATTTCCGAGAGTTTCATGCCGGCGCCATTCTATCAGGTGTCAGGTGCCAGGTGTCAGGCGCCAGGTCTCAGGTCCCAGGTCTCAAGTCTCAGGTCTCAGGTGGCACCTGACACCCGACACCTGTATAATCGGCGGCAAGAGCTATGGCCAACCACCACCTTGCTGTGAAGCTGACCGTGCTGTGCTCGGGGGCCGACGCCGGCGGTCGCAAGTTCGAAGAACGCACGCGCACCACTGCCATCACGGAGCACGGCGGGCGCCTGCTTACCGCCCAAAAGCTGCAGCCGGGCGCGCGCCTCACGCTGCGGCTGCTGGCCCGGCCGGACCGGGCGGCCGAAATCAAATTGGGGCAGGCGCTGGAAAGCCGGGGCGAACAGGCCGAGTGGGCCTTTGAATTCGCCGGCCCCGCGGAGGATTTCTGGGGGGTGCGCTTTAAGGACGCCACCGGCGACGCGGTGGCCCCGGTCGGGGCTATTGCCGCCGGAACGCTGGCGGAGATAAGCGAGCAGCTTGTTTTGCTGGCCGCCCACGCCGACGACCACATTCGCTATTGCAGCCAGGAAATGGAGGTGCTGAGGGAACGGTTTGCGCGCGAGCTTCAGTCCGCGTTGGATTCCGGCGCCCGCCAGCTTCAGCAACTGGCGCGCAGCACCATGCAGACCACGTTCCGCAGCCTGCTCGAAGACCTCGCCCATCGCGCCGAGCAGTCCATCGACGAGGGCGTCACCCGCCTGCGCAAGACGGTGGATGAAGCCACCGCCCGGTCAGCCCGCGACCTGGTCTCGGAAACCGACACCCAATTTCGGGACTTCCAGGAACGGCTGGTGAAGCAAGGCCGCCAGGTGGCCGCCCGCGCCGAACAGTTGCAGGCCGATAGTGAGCGCACCGTCGAGGAGGCGCTGGAACAAGCGCTCAGCCATTTTCAGGCTGCCACAGCGGAAACCCTGCACGCCGTGGCCGATTCGCTGGCGGCTCACAAGCTGGTCCGTCCCCACCACAAAGACGCCAAGCCCGCCAAGACTACGAAGTAGGCTGGAGGAAATTTCGGATTGCGCATTTCGGATTGCGGATTTCAGGCACCTGCGACGTTTGAAATCCGAAATCCGCAGTTCCGACCTACGGCCGACGGCCTACGGACTACAGCCCACAGCCTAAACCGTGACGCCGGTCTTGAAAATGGCGATGTCGCGCATGCCGTTGGTTTCGTTTCGCGCTCGATAAAGCCCGCTGGCCGTGTCCAGCGTCAATTGCAGCAGCTCCTGGGCCAGCGCCTTGGGGTCGGCGTTCTGGCTGAGCAGGCGGCCGGCATCGAAATCGATCCAGTTCCGTTTCCATTGCGCCAGCGCGCTGTTGGTCGAAATCTTCAGTGTCGGCGCCGGAGTGCCGAGCGGGGTTCCGCGCCCGGTGGTGAACAGGACCAGGGCGGCCCCGGCGATCACCAGCGCGGTGGAGGAAACGCCGTCGTTGCCCGGCGCGTTCACCAGCGCCAAACCGGGGCCGGAAGGCGGCCGGCCGTAGTCGAGCACCGCTTCCACCGTCGCTTGCCCGCCCTTCTCGATACAACCCAGCGACTTCTCTTCCAGCGTGGTGATGCCGCCCTGGCGGTTGCCCGGCGCGGGGTTCTCATCGACCGGCTGGCCGTGCGAGAGGAAATACTGCTTGAAGCCGTTGACGAGTGAAACCACGGCCTCAAACGTGGCCCGGTCGCGCGCCCGGTTCATCAGAATCTGCTCGGCGCCAAACATCTCGGGCACTTCGGTCAGAAGCACGGAGGCCCCCCAGGCGGCCGCCATGTCGCTGATGCGGCCCACCAGCGGGTTGGCCGTGATGCCGGAGAAGCCGTCCGACCCGCCGCACTTCATTCCCAGCACCAGGGCGGAGGCCGGGCACGGCGCGCGGCGGAAACCGGCGGCGTAGCCGGCCAGCTCCTCCAGCAGCCGCATGGCTTCCTGGGTCTCGTCGGAAGCGTTCTGCGCGGCAAGGAACTTAACCCGCTGCGGGTCGATCCGGCCGCAGACCTCCAGTTGCCGCTCGATGGAGTTGTTCTCGCAGCCCAGCCCCAGCAGCAGCACGCCGCCGGCATTGGGATGACGGATCAATCCGGCCAGCGCACGCTGCGTATGGCGCAGGTCGTCGCCCAGTTGGCTGCACCCATAGGTGTGCGGAAAGGCGAACACGCCTTCCACCGTCCCGATGACCAAGCGCGCAGAAGCCAGTTCCGCCAGCCGCCGGGCCAGTTGCGCCACGCAACCGACGGTCGGGACGATCCACAGTTCGTTCCGAACGCCCACGCGCCCGTCGGCGCGCCGGAAACCGAGGAATTCGGGCGCTGGAGCCGCGCCCGTTTCCGGCGTGCGGCGTGGTTGCGGCGAGTAGGTGTACTCCAGCAGCCCCTCGATCCCGGTCACCAGGTTGTGGCTGTGTACCCAGTCGCCCGGCGCGATGTCGGCGGTGGCGCTGCCGATCGGCCATCCATACTTGATGAGGGCAGCGCCGGCGGGGATGGCCGCCAGCGCGATCTTGTGGCCGGCCGGGATGGCCTGGCGCGCCATCCCCCGGACGCCGCCGATGGAGAACTCGGCTCCCGCGCCGATCGGCTCCAGGACTACGCCCACGTTATCGTCATCATGAATCTGATAGATTCGTACCATGGGTTTTACCTGGATAATTCACCACTGATGAACACGGATAGGTCGGATATCCAGACCCGGAGTGTAGGGTGTATCCCCGGTTTTGATTTCGTTCGGCACTGTCGACATGCATCCGCTTATCCGTGTTCATCCGTGGTGAATTTCCACTCGGCGCTCAATCCGAAATCCGCATTTCCCCGACGTTTATCCTACAATGATGCGGTGAGTTTTCCGCCGCCGGAAATCCGCGAGAACGTGCCGCTGGCTCCGCTGACCACGCTGGGCATCGGCGGCCCGGCGCGCTTCTTCGTCGGAGCGCTTGAGGAGCGCGCGGTCGCCGGCGCGCTCGCTTTCGCCGAAGAGCGGCAGGCGCCGGTCTTCGTTCTCGGCGGCGGCAGCAACATCCTGGTCGCCGATGAAGGGTTTCCCGGACTCGTCATTCGCATGGCCATCGCCGGCATCACGGAATCGGCCGACCCTCGGTCGCCGGACTTGGCGCGTTGGACGGCCGGGGCCGGCGAGGGCTGGGACGGCCTGGTGCGCCGCGCCGTCCAGTGCGGCCTGGCCGGCATCGAATGCCTCAGCGGCATCCCGGGCACTGTGGGCGGAACGCCGATCCAGAACGTCGGCGCCTACGGCCAGCAGGTAGCCGGCGTGATTACGGCTGTCCGGGTGTGGGACCGGGAGGCGCGGTGCGCCCTCGAGCTGGACAACACCGGCTGCCGGTTCTCGTATCGCCAGAGCGTTTTCAACACCACGGCCCGCGACCGCTATGTGGTGCTGTCGGTTTCCTATGCGCTCACCCGCGGCGGCGCGCCAGCGCTGGAATACGCCGACCTGCGCAAGTTTTTTGCGAGTTGCGATCATGCGCCCGGCCTGGGGGAAGTGCGCGCGGCCGTGCTCGCCATCCGGGCTCGCAAGGGCATGGCGATCGAGCCGGGCGATCCGGACTGCCGCAGCGCCGGGTCGTTTTTCAAGAATCCGGCCGTTGCCAGAAGCGATTGCGAGGCCATGGCGCAGGCGGCGGGCGGCCCCGTTCCGAGTTACCCGGTGGGCGGCGATTCCCGCCGCGTGAAAGTGCCGGCGGCCTGGCTGATTGAGCAGGCCGGTTTTCGCAAGGGTTACAGCCGCGGCCCGGCCGCCATTTCCGGCAAGCACGCGCTGGCGTTGGTCAATCGCGGCGGCGCCACCGCCGCCGACGTCATCGCTCTGATGCGCGAAATTCAGGCCGGCGTGCGGGACCGCTTCGGAGTCGATCTCCTGCCCGAACCGCAGTTCATCGGCTTCCGGGAAAACCCATCCGCAGATTTCGCAGATTCCACAGATTAAATCTGCGGAATCTGCGTAATCTGCGGATTCGTCCCCTCAACGCGGCAAGACCGGCTTGAGGACATCGGAGGCGATCGGGCTGGAGGGGTTCAGGTGGGCTTTGCCGTCCGGCGTGAGGACGTATGAATAGCCGGCGGGATCGACCGGGACGCCGGGCAGGATGCCGGCCTCCACCAGTTCCCGCGCCGAAGCCGGGAAGCGGCCAAAACGCCGGCGAAACTGGGCCGCCAATTCCTCCAGGCGCTCGACGTCTTCCTCGGCCTTCAGGCTCTGCAGGTGATCGAGGGCGTTGCGGCGGATGTCGCGGTCCTGCGTGGAGAGGTAAACCTGCTCCCAAAGGAAGCGGGAGGTTCGGCGTGACCCGCCCTCTTCGGCGATCTTGGCGGCCATCACCTTCATCCAGTCGCGGGCGCCCGGTTGCTGGCTGCCTTCCAGGTAAGCCTCGGCCGCTTTCTTGTAGTCCTTCATGTCCCAGTAATAAATGAAGCCCAGGTCGGCCCAGAGGCGCCAGTTTTCGGGGTTGTTCATGATGGCCCGGCGGATCAGGTTGACGGCCAGGTCGGGCCGGCCCGCTCCTTTCGGCGGCGGTTCAGCCAGGAAGATGGCGCCAAATTTGTAGGCAACCAGCAGATGCGGGTCGAGCGTGGTGGTCAGGTCCAGCAACGGCGCCAGCAGCTCGAAATTCGCATCGTGGTCGCGCCGCTTGCCGCCGTAGTACTGGACGGCGCGGGTCCAATAGATGTCGGCCAGCAGCGAATCGTAGCCCAGGCTCAGTTTCTTGAGCACGCGCCCGGAACGCAGCATCAGCTCGTCCTTTTCCTGCTGCACGGTCTGCACGCGGGCGTCAATTCGCCGCTGCAGCGGGTAGGCCGCCGCCAGCAGCAGCGGGATGCCCAGCGCCGCCGCCCAGATGTTCCGCCTGCGCCCGCTCTGCTTCATTTCACTTCAGGTTCCGGTTCGAAAAGATAGCCGCGGCGGCCAGCAACACCAGGGTGATGTAAATGGCCGCGTAGGCCGTATTCTGGGCCACCAGGATCAACGGGATCTGCCGCCCGTAAGCCGCGGCCGCGATGGCGTTGAAATTGTTGAAATTCGGAAGCAGGTAATACAGGAACTTCGTTACCGCGCCCAGCACCGGGCTTTCGGTCACCTCGCCGAACGACCGGATGTCGATCGAGAAGATGCCGGCCAGGTAAAGGCCGAGCGTGAACACCGTCGAAAGCATCGGCGTGGAAAAACAGGAGAACAGCAGCGCCAGGGCGGTCACCAGCGCCAGCTTCAGCAGGATGAAGTAAACGGCGACCAGGATGGCAAGGTCGGAGCGGACGAAGGTACGGCTGACGTAAAACAGCGCCACCGCCAGGCCCAGGGTCATAAGGGCCGTGTTGACGGCCAGCGTCAGCAGCAGGCCCGCGTATTTCCCCACCAGGAACTGGCGGCGCCGCAGCGGCCTGGCCAGCAGCGCGTACAGGGTGCGCTTGTCGATCTCCTTGTACACCAGCCCCACGCCGATGAAGATGGCCATCACC
>Ga0315280_10012230_pt1 | contig 10418 bp, 6 predicted proteins | sample YL17G06_40_MG_FD_203697 | JGI IMG/M metagenome (GOLD analysis project Ga0315280, IMG submission 203697) | Sediment microbial communities from Yellowstone Lake, YNP, Wyoming, USA - YL17G06_40 | ecosystem: Environmental > Aquatic > Freshwater > Lake > Sediment | place: USA: Wyoming | collected... | reverse complement strand
GTTCGTACTACATTGAGTATATGACGAATGAAATTGAAGAGAGGGCACGGAAGTACATTGACAGAATTGACAATATGGGCGGCGCGGTCGCTGCGATTGAGAAGGGTTTCATGCAGCGTGAGATCACCGAAAGTGCTTATCGCTTCCAGAAGGAAGTCGAGGCCAAGAAGAGAATTGTTGTCGGCGTGAATGACTTCATCAGCGAAGAACAGGTTCCAATCAAGACTTTGCAAGTGGATCCGATAGTAGAAAAGAGTCTTGTCGAACGGTTAAAGGAGGTAAAAAATAAGAGAAACCAGCCGAAGGTCAGGGAGGCCCTGGACAGGTTGCGGGTTGCGGCTGAACGCGAAAACGAGAGTCTGATGCCCCTCATGCTTGAGGCCGTCAAGGAATATGCAACTTTGGGCGAAATATGCGACGTGCTACGTGAAGTTTTCGGTGAGTATAAGCCGCCTTCCATCTTTTAGCCGACCAAGAGAAGCGGCTCTCCCTCGCTCACTGAGGAGCCATCAGAAACGTAGACTTCTTTCACTGCGCCGGCCTTGGGCGCGGTTATTTCGTTTTCCATTTTCATGGCTTCGATGACACAGAGCACTTGGCCCGCTTTCACTTCATCGCCCTTCTTTACGTTAACCTTAACTATCTTGCCCGTCATCGGCGCGGTTATGCCGCCTTCAACAGCCTGTCTGTTTGCAGCTGCTCTCTTTGTCGGCGTTGCCACAACAGGCTCAAACGCGGTTAGAGAGGTTTTTCTCGCAGGCACTTTGACCTCGGCTTTGAACGTTGCTTCCTCAACCTTCACCGAGAATTCTTTCCCGCGATCTATTCTGGGCAATTCGACGTGGTAGTTTTTGTTATCTACTTTCAGGGTGAACGGTTTTTTGAGGTCCTGTGTGCTGCTCACGAGTTCGACGTTGCGAGTCTTGCCGTCTATTTTGATGCTGAAAGAGCTTTGGCCAGTTTTTGTCACCTCGACCTTTTTGGGCTTGTCGTCGATGAAAACTTCGAGCTCTGGCATCGTTATGCACCGTGGTCAGGTGGGTTTTGGCGAGCAGTTAACACCCAGTATGAGTGCGTGTTCTTGGCTCTCTGCACCGTTAATGCTTTCGTTCCTGACGAGCTTTGCAGATGGCTTACGGCCGCCACTGAAAGAGCAGCTACTTCCTCGAGCTCCGCTAGCCTTTCTGGTCGAATTTCAGGCTTGGCTTCTCCGCGTCTTGTTTTTCTTTTCTTGAAGAATTCCAAAGCGGTTTGTGGGAATAACACGTACGTTAGCTTGTCTTCTTCAGATTCAATGAAAGACATCACGTCTTCCGGGATCTTGCTAAGGGCTGGCTCAAGTAGGTCGGCGGGACGGCATGTGATGGTTTTTTCATCACCGATAATTCTCTTCTTCACCTTCTCGTCGATGGGCGCTGGAGGCTTGCCGTACAAGCCTTTCACGTAATCTTTTATCTCTTTGGGGACGATGCTGTATCTCTTGCCTGAGATAACGTTCAAGACGGCTTGTATGCCAACGAGTTGACTGGTCGGCGTGACGAGAGGCGGATAGCCCAGCTCCTTTCTGACTTTCGGCACTTCTGCGAGCACTTCATTCAACCTGTCCGATGCTTTCTGTTCTCGCAGCTGTTCGAGCAGGTTTGAGAACATTCCACCCGGAATTTGGTGCACGATTATTGAGGCGTCAACTCTTTCAGACTTTGGGTCTATCAGTTTCAACGGGTCGTAATACTTTTCGCGCAGTTCACGGAAGTACTGTGCGATATCGTTGAGCAACTGGCTGTCTAGCCCCGAGTCGTAGGGAGTCCCTTTCAAGGCAGCGACAACTGATTCCACAGGCGGTTGTGATGTGCCCCACGCCAACGGGGAGAACGCCGTGTCCAAGATGTCCACGCCTGCTTCGCAAGCGTGAAAGTAGGTCATCATGACCATGCCGCTCGTGCTGTGACTGTGCAGGTGTATTGGTAGGCCTACTTCTTTTTTCAGGGAAGAAATGAGGTCGTAGGCCTGTTGTGGAGCGAGCATTCCGGCCATGTCCTTGATGCATATCGAATCGCAGTCTAATTCGAGAAGTTTCTTGGCAACCTCCACGAAGTATTCAATCGTGTGGAACGGGCTGATGGTGTAGCTGATAGTGCCCTGAGCATGTCCGCCCACTTTTTTGACCGTTTTGATGGCGACTTCCATGTTCCTTACGTCGTTTAACGCATCGAAAACACGGAAAATGTCAATGCCGTTCTCAGCTGCTTTCTCTATGAATTTTATGACAACATCATCGGGATAGTTCCGATAGCCGACGATGTTTTGTCCCCGAAGAAGCATTTGAAGCGGTGTCTTCTTGACGTGACGTTTCAGCTGACGGATTCGCTCCCACGGGTCCTCAGAAAGGTATCTTATGCCGACGTCGAAGGTGGCTCCGCCCCACGCTTCAAGCGAGAAAAAGCCAACCTGGTCCATTTTCTCGGCTATAGGCAGCATCGTGTCCGTTCGCATTCTCGTAGCGATCAGGCTTTGATGCGCATCCCGGAATGTTGTATCAGTGATTTTCACTGGTTTCGGAACCAACGCTGGCTACCTCTGCAGTCGCTAGGCGAGGAATGTGAAAAATGAGTTGAAGGTGTATTAATCTATAATGGTAAGTTCGAATGCTTTCGTGATGGTCTGGCTTCGCGTTTGGTGGTCAAACTTTCGAGGGCGCTGATGAGTTTGGGTCGGGTTTCTGCCGGGTCGATCACTTCGTCTATGTAGCCTTTCTGTGCGGCTATGTATGGGCTTGCGAATTTTTGGCGGTATTCGCTAACGAGTTCCCTGTGTTTCTGCTTCGGGTCCTTTGCTTCGGCTATTTCTTTTCTGAAGATGATGTTTATGGCGCCTTGCGGTCCCATGACGGCTATTTCTGCCGTTGGCCAAGCGTAGTTTATGTCTGCGCCGCTGTGTTTAGAACCCATGACATCGTAGGCTCCGCCGTAGTCTTTTCTCAGAATAACTGTGACTTTTGGCACGGTTGCTTCGCAATATGCGTAGAGCAGTTTTGAGCCGTGTTTGATTATTCCGCCGTGTTCTTGTTCTATTCCCGGCAGGAATCCCGGCACGTCTACGAAGGTTACTATTGGAATGTTGAAGGCGTCGCAGAACCGTACGAATCTTCCTGCTTTCATTGAACTGTTTATGTCCAGTGCGCCTGAGTAGTGAGCAGGCTGGTTAGCGACGATTCCCACTGTTCTGCCGTTTAGACGCGCGAATCCTATGACTATGTTCTGCGCCCAGAGGGATTGAATTTCGAAGAACTCATCGTTGTCCACGATGCGGTGGATGACTTCTTTGACATCGTATGGCTTGTCCGAGTCGTCAGGCAAGATTCTGGCCAAGGTTTCATCCGTGCGGTTCGGGTCGTCGCCTGTTTCGAGAATAGGTGGGTCTTCCAAGTAGTTGCTGGGCAAGTAGCTCAAGAGTTTCTTGACGATCTGTATGCAGTGTTGCTCGTCTTTTGCGATGAAATGTGTTACTCCGCTGGTCTGGCTGTGAACCATCGCTCCGCCCAATTCTTCGAATGTCACTTTCTGTCCCAGAACGGTTTTGACAACGTCTGGGCCCGTGATGAACATGTGACTTGTCTTGTCAACCATTATTATGAAGTCGGTAAGCGCTGGTGAATACACGGCTCCTCCTGCACATGGTCCCATTACGGCGGAAATCTGCGGTATCACGCCTGAGCTTGTGACGTTTCGGAAGAAGATGTCCCCGTATCCGGCGAGGCTTGCTACGCCTTCCTGTATGCGAGCGCCGCCACTGTCGTTCAAGCCTATGACAGGTGCGCCTGTTTTCATGGCTAAATCCATCAGCTTGCAGACCTTCTTTGCGAACATCTCGCCCAATGAGCCTCCGAAGACCGTGAAGTCCTGAGAGAAAACGTAGACCAATCGACCCTCAATCGTTCCATAGCCAGTTACAACACCGTCTCCGAGGAACTTCTTTTCTCCCAAGCCAAATTCTGTGCTTTGATGAACGACAAACCTGTCGAGTTCGTTGAAGCTTCCTGGATCTAGCAGTAGGTCAATGCGTTCTCTGGCCGCCAATTTGCCCTTAGCATGCTGTTCTTCGATCCGTTTTTGTCCACCGCCAAGCTCAGCCTGCTTCTCTAGTTCTTTCAGGTGTTTGATCTTCTCTTCGACTGTGGGCTCCTTTGTCGGGCTCATTCAATCCCCCATATTCTCGAGTATACTGTTGTGCATGTATTTAGAACGAACGGAGTTTCATCGAATATTCATGTGGAAAGAATTATGGTTTCTCAACAAGTTCAAGAAGAACGCCGCGAGTGCTTTTCGGATGGACGAAAGCGATCTTTGCTCCTTCTGCGCCAGACCTCGGCTTCTCGTCAATCAGTGTTACCCCCTTTTTCTTGAAATCTTCAAGCACGGCCTCGATGTTTTTGACCCTCAAAGCGAGATGTTGTATGCCCTCGCCTCGTGTTTCAAGGAACTTCGCAACCGGGCTGTCGCTGCTAAGAGGCTCTAGCAGTTCTATGCGACTTTCCTTTCCAGCTGAAAAGAAGGCAACTCTAACCTTCCGTTCTTCCAACTTGTGGACTCCTTCAAGTCGAAGACCTAGAATGTCACGGTAAACGCAGATTGCTTCATCCAGGTCTTTCACAGCGATCCCGATGTGGTCGATAGTTTCGATCAACGTGCATCCCTCTTCAATCACACCTTAGGCAATAAGACACGTTATAAAAAAGTTTCCAGTATCCCTTCAAGCGTTATCACGGAACTGTTTCGCAGATCATCTTTCCCCTTTGATCCAGCCTTTGATCCCCAATTCCTTGACTGTAATGGTAACCGGTTCCGGCTGGTGCGATTTGTATGTGCCGTTTTCATCAAGATAAAGTACAGTGGGTTTCAAGAAGAATTCTCCCTGAGCCTTTGACTTGATAGTGAGCCTCACCTCTTCTGTCTTCAAAGGGTCAAGCCGTTTTCCCTTCATGTTGAGATAACTGTCTTCCACGCGGTAGACTTCAGGTTTTTCCACCAGCTCAAAACCTGGGGGAATGACCTCCGTGATCTTAATGAGCTGGGCAGAGCTTTTTCCCGCGTTGACAAGCTCTATCTCAAGATCCAGGTTTTCCCCGACTTTCAGCTGTTTCCGGCGTGTAACGAGGTTTGCCTGTACATTCGCGTTTTCAAATTTCTCCAAGCCCACCGCGTTTTCCTGGTTTGGGGTGGGCGTTGTGAAAGCGGAGGTTGTTGAAACAATCGACGGCGCGTGCAGCACCTCGCTGAGAGACAGGGCTAGTTCTCGTTCCTCCTTCACCTTCTCCAAGAGCCTTAGCACCTGTTCCCTCTTTTCCGGATGTTCAGCCTTCATAAACGAGCCTGCTGAAGTCTGCAGGACCTTTTCGGCCATCATGTAGAGTCTTGCCTTTTTCTCGGGATCGCTTTCCACCTTGGCGTTGTCCATGTGCACGTATGCATCAAGGAGTAGTTCAGTTGCTTTGGCATATTCTGATGCGTTCTGGAAGCCAGCTCTTACGTAGTGTTTGGCGGCGCTTTCCAGTTGCTGTACGGCGATCTTGTACAATTCTGGGTTCCCTGTGTCAGCGAATCTTGTTCCGGCTTCAAGCGCTCTGCAGAAGCGACTGTGTCCCAACGCTAGCATTTCCGTTTTCTCGTTGGGACTGAACTCTTTGGCTTCCTCGAAGAGCTGTGATGCTTCTAAGTACAGGTCGGGGGATGCCTCAGCTTCTGCCCCCATCATTTTTGCCCAAGCCTGAGAAAGAATCGTGATGAGTCTGAATTCCTTCTTTTCTTGTTCTGACTCTGCCGCCTGGGCTATTTTCTGAAGAGTCTCCGCTGCCGAACAGTATTTTTCTGAGCTAGCGTAGTGATCACCTTTCTTATCAAGGATTTTTGCCTCTTCGATTGCGATTCTCGCCAGGCAGTATTCGCGCCTTGAGTCGGTTGCGTTCACTATATGGGTGGCCATCTGTTTCTCGTCTGGGTCTTCAATCTTGGCAAGTCCATCTTGGATTGATTTCTTAGTTTCTTCAAAAAGTCTTGCTGCTTGTTCAAAGGCCTGGAGGGCTTCTTCGCTCTGGTCTTTTCTGCTCAACTCCTCCGCATGCTCAACTTGGGCCCAAGCAAAGTAGTTTGGGGCTAGGTAACTCCATTGCTTCAATGATCTGTGCATGTTGGCGGCTTTCTCGAAGTGCTCCTCCGCCAAACCATACTCTTGTCTTTCGTGATGATGCCTTGCCTTTTCAATTTCGCTCCACGCCTGCATGTAACACGCATGATCGTGATAGAAGCCCTTGAGCTGAGGAATGTTTTCTGCGGCGGCCACGTAGTTGTCTGAGGCTGAGCCGAAGTGTTGAGCCGCATTTGAATGCTCGCCCAGCGCATCACAAGCTTGGGCGATCTTCCAGTGGCATTCAGCCATGCGGTTTCTAAGATTGAGCTTTCGAAATGATTCAGTCGCTTCTGTAAAGGCTTCTATGGCCTTTTTCAAACACTCTCGGTTTTGAGTAAGGGCATATATGCGGTTCAACACATTTCCATATTCAGATTGTGAGCACCCAAGAACAGCAAATAGCGATGTTAAACCTGGACGTTTGCCTTCAAAGAATGTCAATTCTTTAGCAAGAAGTTTCAAGGAATTCTCTCTGGATAACGCGACTTCCTGTAGCAGGTTCTTCTTGGTCTCAGCGTCATCTGTAATATCGGCAAGATCAGATTTTGTGTTAGCCAAACTTTCCTGCGTTATACCACGGTTCCAGTAAAGAAGAGGTGTAAGCTGCTCAGTCCTTGCAACATTTTCTTTTTTATGTTGCAGAGCCTGGTCGAGAAGCTTCTTTTTCTCGTCGCAGTTGGTTTCCGTTTTGGCTAGAACAGAAATAATGGTGCCGAACACGCCATGCGCATACATCATGACCTCTGGATACCCAGAACTCTCAGCCCTTTTCAGCATGTCCGGAGCTGCTTTCACGGCTCTTTCTGTCAGATCACGCTTTTTCTTTACGTCCACTTCCATGCCAGCCAGCCACATGCTGGAATCAGCAGGAGACGCTTCGATCCAAGCAAGGTCCGCGCGGGGACTTATGAACGAGATTTGAGAGAACTGTTCTCTGGCGCCTTGAATATACTCTATGACTGCTTTGGCGAGCTTGGCTATCTCGTCCTTGTCTTCGATGCCGTTTGTCTTCCAGACAGTATGATAGGTCAGCCAATCAAGTGCGCATCCGATGAAGAATCTGTCTTTGGTTTTCTTGGCAAACTCCAATCCTTTCTTGTAATTCGACAGAGCTTCATCCGAACCTTCCAAGCCGAATATGGGTTGAGCTCCAAACACTGGGAATAACGATTCAAGAATGGCTATTCCCTGGGAAAGCTCTTTGGCCTTGGCCCAATAGTCTAGACCTTTTTGATAGGACTGTTCTCTCTCGCATCCGTCTTGGCAGTAGTAGCCGAACACGCCCAGACAGACAACCGTTTTTGCACAGGCTCTTGCGAGTTCGGGAACGTCTTCAGAAGCGGAAAGGAACCTTATAGCCTTCTCTCCACACTCCACCGTTTCCTTCATGATCCTTACGCGTGTTTGAAAATCCGACTCAAGTGTGAATTCAAAAATTGGGCACATGGACAGATGATTGTACGTCTTTCCATAATCCCAAGAGGCTTCAGCACCTTCGAAAGCTTCTAGAGCAGCTTTTGTCAGCCTCCAACAATCATTGAGTAGCTTTTTCTTCTCAGAAGCCTCTGTTGCAAGCCAGTAGCCCATGAAGGCCACCATGGCTTCGCATCGAAGCATCCTTGGCGCTTTTTCCACGTCGCTTGAGCTGTTATAGAATTCCTTGGCCTTGTCGTGGTTCGCGGTCGCCTTGCGAATTCTTTCCTTAAACTCATTGACGCTTTCAGCCTGCATGGCAGCTTTGTAGAAAGCGTAACCCATTCGATCGTAAGTGTCGCCCATGCTGAAGGCGTCTTGCTCAGAAAACAAGCCCAACGCCTTTTTGTAAGATTCAACTGCTCCGAGCCAATCGTACTCTTTTTCCTGTTCCTCTGCTCGAATCAGAACTGCCTCGGCGCTTGACGCGTCTAACATGCCAGTGGACCACTAGAAGAGTATTAGCTGGTCTCTGAAATAACTTTTCATGAAATGTCGACCACCTTAAAAGAGGAAAGTCTTTTTCCAAAAGCGCTGATCGGCTTCTTGTTCATGGTCTTCTTGGTTCTTTAGAAACTTTATATGCGAAGCAGGGGCAAATTTGAGTTGATGAGGCATGACTATCGAGAAGATCGTCAAGCGAGACGGCAGAGTAGTTGATTTTGATTCTAACAGAATTAGAGACGCTATTTACAAGGCTTTCATTGCCGTTGAGTTGGGGGACGGTAAGAAAGCTGAGAGCATATCACGCGACGTAGTTAGGCTTCTGGAGGAGAAATTCGATGGAAGAACTCCTTCCGTTGAAGATGCGCAGGACCTCGTGGTAGAGGTTCTGAAGAAAGAAGGTTTTGAAAGAGTCGCGCAGGAATATCAAGTCTACAGGCAGAAGAAGCTCGAAATAAGGAACCTGCAAGAAAAGCTGGGCATTGAAGCGCCCAAGCTGACGGTCAACGCTATGGAAGTTTTGAGGCAAAGGTATCTTCTGAGAGACGAGACTGAAAGGCTCACAGAGACCCCTGCTCAGCTGTTCAAGAGAGTAGCCGGAGCGATAGCGAAACCTGACGGAAAACATGGTGGAAACACTGTTCAAAGTGAAAAATCATTTTTTGAGATGATGGCGAAGCTTGAGTTTCTTCCGAACACGCCGACGCTGTTCAACGCTGGAACAGAACTCGGTCAACTGTCTGCGTGCTTCGTCCTGCCCGTTGAAGACTCGCTGGAAGGCATTTTCAACGCTGCAAAAGATATGGCGATCATCGAGAAGAGCGGCGGGGGAGTCGGCTTCGATTTCTCGAGGCTCAGACCTAAGGGAGACTTGGTCATGTCAACCAAAGGCGTAGCATCGGGCCCTGTCAGTTTCATGAGGGTTTTTGACACTGGGACGGAAGTGATAAAGGCTGGTGGAAAACGAAGAGGGGCGATGATGGCGATCCTGAGGGTTGACCATCCGGACATCCTTGAATTCATAACGTCAAAGCAGCAGCCTGGTTTTCTGTCCAACTTCAACATCTCAGTCGCCGCTACAGACGCCTTCATGAAGGCCGTGGAGGAAAACGAGGAATACTGGCTAGTCAACCCTAGAAGCAAAGAAAAAACGAAGAAACTCAACGCCAGAGACGTTTGGACTCAGATGGCAAGGTCCGCGTGGGCCAGCGGAGACCCCGGCGTAGTCTTCATAGACGAGATCAACAGATACAACCCCACGCCCAAGGTTGGAATGATGGAGTCAACCAACCCCTGCGGGGAGCAGCCGCTGCTTCCTTACGAGTCCTGCAACTTGGGCTCAATTAACCTTTCACACATGGTTGAAGATGGAAAAATAAACTTTGAGAAACTGAGGGAAACCGTGCGAAACGGGGTTCATTTTCTCGACAACGTGGTGGACGCAAACACGTATCCTTTGAAGGAAACTGAGAAGATAACGAGGGCAAACAGGAAGATAGGCCTAGGCATGATGGGCTTTGCAGACATGCTGATAAAACTCGGAGTTCCCTACGATTCTGAACAGGCCCTGAGCGTCGGCGAGAAGATAATGAGGTTCGTCGAAGAGGAGGGACATAAGAAGTCCGTGGAGCTGGGTGAGGAAAGAGGGTCATTTCCGAACTTTGAGGGAAGCATCTGGAAGGACAGGTACTCGGCCATGAGGAACTCAACGGTGACAACCGTGGCGCCAACGGGAACCATAAGCATAATCGCCGGCTGCAGCTCAGGCATCGAGCCGATTTTCGCGATCTCCTTCATACGGAACGTGCTGAGCGGGACCAGACTCTTCGAAACCAACCCGCTGTTCGAGATGATGTCAAAAGAAAGAGGCTTCTACAGCGCCAAGCTTCTAGAAGAAATAGCCAAAACGGGCTCTGTTCAGAAGATCGAAGGAGTCCCGGAAGAAATCAAGAAGCTTTTTGTAACGGCCCTAGACATCAAACCAGAATGGCACGTGAGAATGCAGGCCACATTCCAAAAGTACACAGACAACGCCGTGTCAAAGACCGTTAACCTTCCGACGGACGCAACGGTTGAAGACGTCAGGAAAACATACGACTTAGCCTGGAAGCTCAAGTGCAAAGGAGTAACCGTCTTCAGGTACGGAAGCAAACCCGAGCAGGTATTGTACATCGGCGAAATAAAAACCGAAAAGGGAAAATTCGTCACTCTAGAACCAGAGTACGCCGGCGGCTGCCCAACCAAGAACTGCCCATTCCCCTAGCTAGCGCTCACTCTGAACTCCACGTTGGAAACATTGACCAAACCGCTAAGACAAC
>Ga0315280_10012229_pt1 | contig 10419 bp, 5 predicted proteins | sample YL17G06_40_MG_FD_203697 | JGI IMG/M metagenome (GOLD analysis project Ga0315280, IMG submission 203697) | Sediment microbial communities from Yellowstone Lake, YNP, Wyoming, USA - YL17G06_40 | ecosystem: Environmental > Aquatic > Freshwater > Lake > Sediment | place: USA: Wyoming | collected... | reverse complement strand
GTGGGGATGCTGGCGGGCTCGGCGATCATCTTCTTCGCCTACATCGGCTTCGATTCGGTCTCGACGCACGCCGAGGAAGCCCGCCGGCCTCAGCGGGACGTGCCCATCGCCATTATCTGCTCGCTGTTGATCTGCACGGTCCTGTATATCGCGGTGGTCGCGGTCCTGACCGGCATGGTGCCCTACACGCGGATCGACGCGTCGGCGGGGGTTTCCGACGCCTTCGGCCAGGTGGGGCTGCCCTGGGCCCGTTTCATCATTGCCGCCGCCGGCGTGGCCGGCATCACCTCGGTGCTGCTGGTCCTGATGCTCAGCGCCCCGCGGGTCTTCCTGGCGATGGCCCGCGACGGCCTGGTGCCACGCGGGTTCTTCGCCGACGTACACCCGAAGTTCCGCACCCCGTGGAAGAGCTCGATCGCCGTCGGCCTGTTCGTCGGCACGCTGGCCGGGCTGCTGCCCATCGACGCCTTGCTGCACCTGACCAACATCGGCACGCTGTTCGCCTTCGCGGTGGTCTGCGCAGCCGTGCTGGTCATGCGCCGCACCGACCCGCAGGCAGGCCGCCCGTTCCGCTGCCCGTGGGTTCCGGTCGTTCCCATCTTGGGCATCGCCGCCTGCCTGATGCTGATGCTCTCGCTGCCGGCGTCGAACTGGTGGAGGCTGTTTGCCTGGATGGCCATCGGGCTGGCCATCTACTTCACCTACGGGCGGCGCCACAGCGTGCTGGGCAGGCAATTGGCCCGCGAAATCAGCATTCACGGCGTGTCTCCCGGAGGGCAGCTTGACGCGCCGGGCGACGATGCCTGACCGCGTTCGTATCCGCCTATTAAGCACCAAATAGCAAGCACCAAAGCTCAAACAAGAACCAAATCACAACACCCAAATTCCAAACAAAGGCATCTGGGTTACCAACTCGCGACTCTCGGAAGATCCGGCAGCCATGTTTGAGTCGTTTTACCCGTTGCCCGGCGGCGGGTGGATTCGGCGCAAGCCGTTTGGGTGCTTGGAATTTGCTGCTTGGAGCTTGTTTTTTATTTGGAGGTTGTTATTTGGAGCTTGGCAGGCCAGGCGCGCGGCGATCAACAACCATCCACACCCTGCGATCATCGGTCGGCGGTTATCCCTTCCGCCCGGCGGGCGGGTCTGATAAACTCCTGGGCCTATGTTTGAATCGCTGACTGACAAGTTCACCGACGTGTTCCGCAAGATGTCCGGGCGAGGGCGGATCACCGAGCAGAACGTGCGCGACGCGATGACCGGCGTTCGCACCGCCCTGCTCGAGGCGGACGTCCACTACAAGGTCGTTCGGCAGTTCTGCGACGACATCGTGCAAAAGGCCCTGGGACAAGAGGTTATAAAGAGCCTTCATCCGGGGCAGATGATGGTCAAGATCGTCCACGACGAGCTGGTGGCCCTCATGGGGCCCGTCGACACGCGGATATACTACGTCAGCCCGCCGCCGACGATCATCATGATGGCGGGCCTTCAGGGCTCCGGCAAGACGACGACCTGCGGCAAGCTCGGCAAGCGGATCCTCGCGCAGGGCCGCAGGCCGATGCTCGTGGCGTGCGACCTGCAACGCCCGGCCGCGGTCGAGCAGCTCGGCATCGTCGGCGAGCAGGCCGGCGTGCCGGTCTTCCGGATGGAAGGCGAGAAGAACCCCGTCCGCGTCGCCCGCCAGGCCATAACGTGGGCCCAGCAAAACGACCGCGACGTGGTCATCGTGGACACGGCCGGGCGGCTTCACGTCGACGAAGAGATGATGAAGCAGGCCCAGGACATCGCCGGCGCCGTCAGCCCGCACCAGATCTACCTCGTCTGCGACTCGATGACCGGCCAGGACGCCGTCAACTCCGCCCGCGAGTTCAACGAGCGGCTGGAGCTCGACGGCGTGATCCTCACCAAGTTCGACTCCGACGCCCGCGGCGGGGCAGCCCTGAGCGTCAAGGCAGTCACCGGCAAGCCGGTCAAGTTCATCGGCGTCGGCGAGAAGCTAGACGACCTGGAGGAGTTCCACGCCGACCGCATGGCCGGACGAATCCTCGGCATGGGCGACGTGGTCTCGCTGGTGGAAAAGGCCCAGCAGCAGTTCGACGCCGACGAAGCCGCCAAGATGCAGGAGAAGATGGCCAAGGGCCGCTTCACGCTCGACGACTTCCTCGCCCAGATGCGCCAGATGAAGAAGATGGGCCCGCTGAAGGAAATCCTCAAGATGCTGGGGATGGGCGGGGCCGAGATGGCCGGCATGGTCGATGGCGACGAACTGAAGGGCATGGAGGCGATCATCCTGTCCATGACGCCGGCCGAACGAGAAAACCCCGACGTCATCGAGGCCTCGCGCCGCCGGCGGATCGCGCGCGGCAGCGGCACCGACCCCCAGGACGTCTCCGGGCTCGTCAAGCAGTTCACCATGGCCGCCGGCATGATGAAGCAGATGTCCAACATGGGCATGAGAGACCGGATGAAGTTCGCGCAGCAGGTCGGCCAGGCCGGCATGATGGGCATGACGCCCAAGTTCAAGGTCAAGCAGCGATCTAAGAGATTGACGAAGAAGGAACGCGAGAAGAAAAAAAAGAAGCGGCGGTGAAGAAGAAAGAGAAGAAGATTCGCAATGATGAACGCTGATGAACGCAGATAAGAACAGATAGAACAGACAAAACAGATAAAGAAGAAGAGTCTTCACCTGCCTCCATCCGCGTTAATCGTTGCCTGGCAAAACGCTGGGATAACACGTGGGCCGCTTTGCCGGCGCGACGCGATGGAGCGAAGCCTGTGGAGTGCGACGTCAGTCCCGACGTAGTCGGGGCCACGCCGCTTTCGCTTGCCCCATGAACGGGTCTTGCGATTGCGGACCAACGCTTCCAGGCGTAAGCTGACGCTCCCATAGGCTTCGCTCCTTCGAGACACGGCAACTGGAACGCCGCTGTCCTTCTGCCTTGGGCATTGAACATTCGCCTCTTGGCACGTAGACTGAGCATTCAGCGATGAACGTTAGACATTCGTGCTGCCCTGGTGCGCCCTGCAAACCGGTCTGATGGGAGAGCGTCATGAAGAAGGCAAGAGTTTTTCTCGTGGCCTTGGCGATTGTCGTCAGCTCTTTTGCCGGCGGGGTGGTTTCACCCTGGCTGCTGTCGGGGTTCCGCCAGACCGCGGCGCAGCCGCCTGTCGCCGCCCCGGCCGAGCCGAGCAATGCGGTTGCCCAAGAGGTCCGGGCCAAGGGGTTCGTGCTGGTGGACGATTCCGGCAAGATCCGCGGTGCACTGAAGTTGGGCAAAGACGGGCCGTCGCTGGAACTGGCCGACGAGACCGGCCGGCTTCGCGTATCGCTGAACCAGGCGAACGACGCCGTCGGCCTGACGCTCACCGACGAGAATGGAAAGCCGAGGATCGGTGTGACCACGACGCACGCGGGGCCGCAACTGAGCCTGCTGGACGAGAAAGGCAGCACCCGCGCGAAGATGGAGCAGACGAGCGGCGCTGCCGCCCTGATGCTGAGCGACGAGAATGGCCGGCCGCGGATCGGCGTGGCGATGGCCGGGGCCGGGCCGAAAGTCGCCCTGCTGGACGAGCGAGGCAAGGCGCGGGCCCACCTGAGCGTCGACGACAAGGGGGCCGGGCTCGTGCTCCGCGACGACGGCGAGAACGAGCGCCTGTCGCTTCACATGTCGGCCGACAGCCCGTCGCTGGTCATGATGGACGCCAACGGAATCACGCGGGTGGCCATGACCTCGACGCCGGCCGGGCCAGGGCTGATGCTCAAGGACGCCGGCGGCAACGGCAGGGCGAGCTTCCAGATAACCGCCGAGGGTCCCAAGCTCGGCCTGCTGGACGACAAGGGCGTATGCAGGCTGTCGCTTCAGCAGTCCGCCAAGGGCGAGGGTCTGGCCGTGTTGGACGACAAGAGCAAGCCGCGTGCCCGGCTGGGCGTCGGCGAGGATGGCGCCGGGCTTGTACTGGGCGATAGGGACGGAAAGGACCGCGTGGCGCTGGTAATGGCGGAAACCCCGGGCCTGGCGCTGCTGGACGACACGGGGATCATGCGGACCGCCATGAGCCTGACCAGAGACTGGGCCGGAGTCGTGCTGAACGACGAGAAAGGCAACGGCCGGGCCACCCTGCAAGTCAGCAGGGGCGGCGTCGGCCTGGGCCTGGTGGACGACAAAGGCGTCTGCCGGGCGATGCTGCGGCAGTCGGCCAGAGGGCCGGAGCTCGGCCTGTTCGACCCGGAAGGCAAAGACGCCGGACATCTTCCGTGAGACGCACGGCGCGCCGGCGATCGGCGCCGCCGGCCGAATGCTCAATGCCAAATGCCCAATGTTCAATGGCTCCGCGTTTGGGGTAAAAGCTGCGGACTATGAACGACAACGCTTGCTGTCTTGCCCAAAGCGGCCGCGTCATGTGGGGCCGGATCATCAGCCTCGCCGGGGCGCTGGGCCTGTGCGCGAGCTTCTTCCTGCCGCATCTTGTCTATGCGAGCTGTAGCGGCACTATTGCCGGCCGCACCGTATGGTATGCGTGGATAGACAGTCCCCTCAAGATTCTTCGTCTTGAAATAAGTCAGGGGAGATTCTTCGGCATGCCCCTTGACTTGCTATTAATCGGCATGCCGTTCCTGTCGGCTGTCTTGCTGGTGCCGCTGCTCGCATCTCGAGCCATTCCGCAGGTGGACATGCTCAGGGGTGCAGGAAGAATCCTAGCCTGGCTCCAGTGTGCGTTGGGTCTGGGCATGCTACTCGGCGGGTTGACGTGGGAGGTTTACGTATTTGGCGAGTTTCGGCTGGCGGGAATTATACTGACTCATCAGATGTATGCCCAACTTGCGGTAGGTGCCGCAATGCTGGTCTTGGCGGTTATTGCGCTGGTGCGAGCCCGACTGCCTCGCAAGGCGGCGGCCGCTCAGTTCGCCCTGTGGGGCTTCTGCATAATGGTCTTCATCCCTCTGTTGTGGTCCGTGCATAAGCCCCTGTTTGCCGGCATGTGGGTGAGCATCGCCTCGTGCGGGCTGCTGATTATCGGCGCGGCCGTGGACTGGTTCCAGTGCCGGCGGGTATCGGCACAAGAAAGGCCATGATAGGGCGAAGCCTATGGAGTGCGGCGTCAGACCCTGCGTAGCCCTCCGAAGCCTTGGCGAAGGAGGGGCGAAGCAGGGGCGCCGTCGCCGCTTTGGGCTCGATTGTGGCTGAACTGACCGATTGCAGAGCAGGGCCGCAGATCATAAGCTTACGCCACCATGACCAGCGAAGGGCAATCTTCTCGACCCGCCGGGTCCCGGCCAAAACACAATCCCAATCTCAGCCCCAGTCCCAGTCCCGCTCGCAATCCTGTCGAACGGAAGATCCCCTGGCCGCACGCACCTACACACATGCTCGCGGGGTCAGGCACGTATTTCGTGTCCGCCGAAACGTACCTGAAGGCTCATCATTTTCGCGCGCGGCAGCGGCTGGAGATCCTGCATCGGGGCCTGTTGACGGTCGCTTGCGATTTCGGCTGGTCGCTGGAGGCCTGGGCCGTCTTCTCGAACCACTATCATTTCGTCGGGCATTCGCCGGCGGGCGAAGACAGCGCGGCAAGTCTGGCAAAGATGCTTCGTTTGCTTCACAGCGAGACTGCCACATGGATCAACGGCTTGGACTCCTCGCCACAGCGAAAGGTGTGGCACAACTACTGGGAAACCCGGCTGACTTACCTTAAATCGTACCTTGCCCGCCTGAACTACGTTCACCAGAACCCGGTCAAGCACGGGCTTGTTCGCGTGGCCAGCCAGTATCCCTGGTGCTCGGCAGGATGGTTCGAGCGGACCGTGTCGCCGGGGCAGGTGAAGACGATCTATAGCTTCCGCGTCGATCGCGTGAATGTCGATGACGACTTCGACGTCGAGGCGGAGACGTAGGCGGAGTTGCTATTGGCATGGTGGCCGCAGATGGGGTTGTGACCGTAGTTGGCAAGCGAAAGCGGCGACGGCGCCCCTTCGGGGCTGACGCCGCACTCCAAGGGCTTCGCTCATTCGAGGCCTTACTCAAATTGGCCATTGTGCTCTATTCCTTGAGCCTTGAACATTGAGCCTTGAACATTTAGCATTCGACATTCGGCATTCGACATTCAGACAAGGCCATCAACCAGTAAAGGTGCCCCGCCATGCCCGACCGTTATCCGCCCGCAAACCCCAAGTGCCCGCATTTGCTTCACGGCGGGGACTACAACCCCGACCAGTGGGACCGCAAGACGTGGCTCGAGGACATGCGGCTGATGAAACTCGCCGGCTGCAACGCCATGAGCGTCGGCATATTCTCGTGGGCGCACATCGAGGTCGAGGACGGGCGCTACGAGTTCGGCTGGCTCGACGAGGTCATGGACATGCTGGCCGCCAACGGGGCATACGCCGCGCTTGCCACGCCGAGCGCCTCGCATCCGGCCTGGATGTCGGCCAAGTACCCGGAGGTGCTGCGGGTGGGGGCGGACCTGCGGCGGCGCCATCACGGCAACCGCGTCAACTACTGCCTGACCTCGCCGATCTTCCGCCGCAAGGCCGCCGCAATCGCCGAGAAGCTCGCCGGCCGCTACAAGGACCACCCGGCCCTGCTGATGTGGCACATGTCCAACGAGTACGGCGGCGAGTGCCACTGCGAACTCTGCCAGCAGGCCTTCCGCGACTGGCTGCGAAAACGCTACGGCACGATCGAAGCCCTCAACGCCGCGTGGTGGACGAGCTTCTGGGGCCACACCTTCGGCGGCTTCTCGCAGATCGAAAGCCCGCACCAACTCGGCGAAAGGTGCACCCAGGGCCTGATGCTCGACTGGCGGCGGTTCGTCAGCGACCAGATGCTCTCGCTGATGCTCGACGAGATCGCCCCGCTGCGCCGCATCACGCCCGGCGTGCCGATCACCACCAACGCGATGGGCACGTATACCGGCCTGAACTACTGGCAGTGGGCGCCGCACCAGGACGTGGTGAGTTGGGACAGCTACCCGCAATGGCGCGACGACGAGGATGACTGGAAGCTTGCGGCCGGGGTATCGTTCACGAACGACATCTACCGTGCCCTCAAGGGCGGCAAACCCTGGCTGCTGATGGAGTCCACGCCGAGCGTCACCAACTGGTTTGCCGTCTGCAAGCTCAAGCGTCCCGGCGTGCACCGGCTGAGCAGCCTCCATGCCGTCGCGCACGGGTCGGAGAGCGTGCAGTATTTCCAGTGGCGAAAGAGCCGCGGCTGCATGGAGAAGTACCACGGCGCGGTCGTCGATCATTGCGGGCACGAGGACAACCGCGTCTTTCGCGACGTGGCGGAGGTCGGCGAGATCCTGGCCAAGCTGGACGACGTAATCGGCACGACGGTCCGCCCGGAGGTGGCCGTGGTCTACGACTGGGAGAACCGCTGGGCCATAGACGCCTGCACCGGGCCGCGAAAAGAGCGGAAGGATTACCTCGAGACCTGCCAGCGGCACTACCGGCCGTTCTGGTCGGCCGGCGTGAGCGTGGACGTGATCGACCAGACTGTCGGCCTGGACGGCTACAAGCTGGTGATCGCGCCGATGTCGTACCTGCTTCGCACGGGATTCGCCCAGCGCGTCGAGCAGTTTGTCCGGGCCGGCGGATCTTTCGTCACGACGTACTGGACCGGAATCGTCAACGAGACGGACCTGGTCTTCACCGGCGGCTGGCCGGGGCCGCTGCGAAAGCTGCTCGGCGTTTGGGTCGAAGAGATGGATGTGCTCCACGACGGCGAGCACAGCACCGTCGTGCCCGCGCCGGGCAACGCCCTTGGCCTCTCGGCCGCGTACAAGGCGGAGGTCTTCTGCGACCTTTTGCACGCCGAGTCGGCGGAAGTTCTGGCTGCGTACGGCGAGCAGTTCTACGCGGGCTGGCCGGCACTGACGGTGAATCGTTTCGGCCGCGGCAGGGCGTATTACATGGCCAGCCGCAACGAGGACGCGATGCTGGCGGCGTTCTACGGCCGGCTGATGCAAGAGCTTGGCCTGAATCGCGTTATGAAGGCCGATCTGCCCGAGGGCGTCACGGCGCAGCTAAGGACGGACGGCAGGCGGCGGTTCGTGTTCCTGCTCAACTTCAAGCGCGGCGGCTGCCGGATCGATCTTGCCGGCGAGAGATTCACCGATCTTCTAAGCGGGCAGGCCGTGGAAGGGTCGGTCGATCTGGCCGGCTACGGCTCGATGGTGCTTGAGAAGAGGTAAAGAAATCAAGAAAGTTTGTCGAGAAGCTATTGACTCGCTATGCTTGGCGGATAGTATTGATAATTCGCCACTTGGCAAGAAGGCGAGCCCCCAAGGGGCCGCGACGCGTGCCGCAAGGCACATTTGAAAAGCGATAAGAGCCGCAGTCCGGCAAGGCGCCGCAAGGGCGTCCGGTCGGCAAGACGTGATTTTCTTGGGGCTTGCAGCTCAGTTGGTGTTTGGCCGCGAGGCATGTGCCCTTTGGGGCCCGGCCGGCTGATCTCTGGCCGCAGGCAACGGGCTTGTAGCTCAGTTGGTTAGAGCGCACCCCTGATAAGGGTGAGGTCGTTGGTTCGACTCCAACCTGGCCCATTCCTTAAGGAGCGACGTTTTGAGGCCAAGCTCCAGGACAGTTGAGCGGATGGACGGTTGCGGACCTCCAGGCAACTGGGCAAAGCCGTTGCGGGAACCCGCAATTGGCGCGCTTCACGGACCATGCGGGGACGTAGCTCAGTTGGGAGAGCGATTGGTTTGCAACCAATAGGTCGGCGGTTCGATTCCGCTCGTCTCCATGCCCCAAGCCCGTGCGGGCAAAGCTGTTGCGAGCATTCGCCGGGGGCCTTTGCGTTGGCGCCGCGAGGGTTTGCGTGGCGAATAGTCAGAATAATAAGATTTTTTTGAGAAAGTTCGCTATAATACTTGACGGGGCTGGCAAAGACTGGTAAAAAAAATGGTTCAACTCCCGCTGGGGGCTTGTCGGCCTCTGCGGGTTTTTTAGGCGACAGGCCGATAGGACCTGCCGCCGGATGCGGATGCCGAAGGCTCTTTGAAAAGTGAATAGGGAAGATTGAACTAGAACGCAGGTTCACCGAATCTGAGTGCCTGGCGGCTTGGAGTATCCGGCGTTTGTCCCAAGAGGGCACGCGACGGATGCGGTCAAGCTACTAAGGGTACATGGTGGATGTCTTGGCGTGATGAGGCGATGAAGGACGCGGTAGGCTGCGATAAGCCCAGGGGAGCTGTCAAACGAGCTTTGATCCTGGGATCTCCGAATGGGGAAACCCGTCGTCACAGTGAAAGCTGATGGCGTCACCTGCGCCTGAATTCATAGGGCGTATGGAGCGAACGCAGGGAACTGAAACATCTCAGTACCTGCAGGAAAGGAAATCAACAGAGACTCCGTAAGTAGCGGCGAGCGAAAGCGGACAAGCCCAAACCGGGTCTTCGGATCCGGGGTTGCGGGCGTCAATCAGGAGTTACAAAGGCAGCGACAGCCGAAGAGTCTGGAAAGGCTCACGACACAGGGTGATAGTCCCGTAGGCGACCTTGCATGCCCTCCGTCACGATTGGCGTACCAGAGTAGCACGGTGCTCGTGGAACCCCGTGTGAAGCCGGGAGGCCCACCTTCCAAGGCTAAGTACTACATCACGACCGATAGCGCACAAGTAGGGCGACTGAAGGATGAAAAGCACCCCCATTAGGGGAGTTAAAAGCACCTGAAACCATGTACCTACAAATTGTCGCAGCCCTATGCCCTTCGGGGAATGGGTGGCGGCGAGCCTTTTGCATAATGAACCGGCGAGTTGCCGTCTGCGGCGAGGCTAAGCGTCTACGGCGCGGAGCCAAAGCGAAAGCGAGTCTTAATAGGGCGACCATGTCGCAGGTGGCAGACCCGAAACTGAGTGATCTACCCATGGCCAGGTTGAAGCTGCCGTAACAGGCAGCGGAGGACCGAACTCACTAACGTTGAAAAGTTAGGGGATGAGCTGTGGGGAGGAGTAAAAGTCTAATCAAACTCAGAGATATCTGGTTCTCTCCGAAATATCTTTAGGGATAGCCTCGAGACGCTGCGTATCGGGGGTAGAGCACTGGATGAAACGAGGGGGCCACCAGCCTACCTCCTTCAACCAAACTCCGAATACCGATACGTTTGACCTCGGGAGTGAGACTACGGGGGATAACCTTCGTGGTCAAAAGGGAAACAACCCAGATCGCCGGCTAAGGTCCCCAAGACCATGCTAAGTGATTAAGGAAGTTGGGTTGCTTTAACAACCAGGATGTTGGCTTAGAAGCAGCCACCATTTAAACAGTGCGTAATAGCTGACTGGTCGAGCAATCCAGCGCCGATAATGATCGGGACTCAAGCATGGCACCGAAGCCGCGGACTCCGTCTTTGACGGAGTGGTAGGAGAGCGTTGCTGTCGGCGTCGAAGCCGTACCGTAAGGAGCGGTGGAGCGGCAGCAAGTGAG
>Ga0315280_10012227_pt1 | contig 10419 bp, 6 predicted proteins | sample YL17G06_40_MG_FD_203697 | JGI IMG/M metagenome (GOLD analysis project Ga0315280, IMG submission 203697) | Sediment microbial communities from Yellowstone Lake, YNP, Wyoming, USA - YL17G06_40 | ecosystem: Environmental > Aquatic > Freshwater > Lake > Sediment | place: USA: Wyoming | collected... | reverse complement strand
GCTGAAGTTGTCCCAGTTATCCCAGTTGCTGAAGTTGTCCCAATTGTCCCAGTTCTCCCAGTTGTCCCAATTGCCCCAGTTATCCCAGTTATCCCAGTTGTCCCAGTTATCCCAGTTATCCCAGTTGTCCCAGTCGCTCCATCCGACATCCTCGACGGTTCCCCCGTAGAGGTCTCCTCCTGCCTCATAGACGCTGACGGAGGCAACGTCGCCGCCGGGCAGCCACTCCTCCGCCTCATCCACGGGCCCCGCCCAGGCTCCGGCGTCGAAGCCGTCGAGCGCCTCGTAGGCGCCCTCCAGCTCCGCCGCGCCCGTGTCGTCAAGTGCAAGGTCGACAAGCTCGCCGGCAGCCAGGCCGGCGGCGAGCAAGTCCAGGTCGGCCTCCTCGTAGTCCCCCCACCTGTGCCGAGCGCCGTCCCCCGCCGACTCCGGCACTTCCCCCAGGTCCTCGAGGGCTTCCTCGAGGCCGTCGTCGCCGTAGATGCTGCCGACCAGCGCTTCCCAGTTGTCTTCGGCGCCGAAGGCTTTGCTCTCGTCGGGCTGCGAGAGGTAGGACTCCCCAATGTCAGCCCCAACGCCCTCACCACTGAGCGACTCGCCGATGCTCAGCCCGGTGTGCCTCACCCCGTCGATGTAGCCGTCTTGCCAGTACTCCTCACCATCGGGCCCGGTCATCGACAGGCCCTGCACATCGCCCGTCTCCTCCTGTCTGTGGTGCTCGAGCTCGTGCCCTAGGACGATAAGGGCGGCGCCGGGATGATCGTCTAGGTGCGACTCATCGATCGTGATGACGCCATCGCGATAGGAGTCCCCGTCACCGATTCGTATGGTGTCCAGATCGTCGATCCCGTGGGAACGGCAGTAGGCGTCGGCGACCTCCTCGAGTGCCGCAAGCTTCTCGTCGTTGCTGAGTCGGCTCCACTCGTCCTCTTGGATGCCCTCTATACCTTCGATCTCGTCCCACCAGGCCGGGGTCGCGGCCGGGACGAGCGACAGGCCGACGCCCTCGCCCTCGCCCGATCCGTCGGGAACGTCCAGCCTCGCGCGCGATCCGACCGCTTCTTGGGCGGACTCGTCCTCTACCGACACCCACGTCGCGTCGTCAAGATAGAGCGCGTCGGGCCCGCTGAACGTCTCCAGGGAGATCGCGGCGGCATCCTCGTCCCCAAAGCCGAGGGTGACCAGGTACTGATAGGTAGCGTCACCGGGCGCCTGCTCCTGGGGCATCTCGACCTCATCCTGCTGTTCGACCTCATACGAGTAGGTAGCTTCGGCCCCGGTACCGCCCGATGAGTCCTCCGATGTGTAGCCGGTGGCGTCCTCGTCACCCTCGTCTTGGGCGGCCGGCGGAGGGCCCTTCGTGTCGGTGTCGTCGGTGTCTTGAGTCTTGTAGGAGTACGTCAGCTCGAGGCCGGTTCCATCCTCGGCCTGCGTCGCCACGTATTCGCCCGGGTGCTCGACCTCGAAGACACCAGGTGGCAGGCCGTCGGTCAGCGCGTCCGCCTTGGTGCACAAGTCGTCCACGCTTTGCTCGAGCGCCTCGATGTCGGAGAGGTCCACCTTCTCCCCGGCATCGATCCGCGAGATCAGGGCCGCGAGCTGCCACGCGATGTCCAGGCCGTCGGCGCTAAGCTGGCTGCCCTCGGCGGCCTGCTGGTCGAGCGCGTCAACGACAGCGTCCTGTCCGTCGCGGGCCGCCGAGACGGCCGCTGCGCTGTCGGCGGCCACCCACATCGCTTGGGCAACTGCTCCCCCGACGTCACCCAGCACCTCGCCGGTGAGCAGGTCTCCGGCAGGCCCCTCCAGCCCGTCCAGGAGCCATTGCGGCAGGTGGCTCTTGACGTCATGCACTGCGTCCAAGGCCTGGTCGGCCACGTGCGTGAGGAGGTACTCGATCGACCCGAGCTCTGCGTCGTGAGCGGCGACCGTGTTGTCGACGAAGCACTCGAAGCTCAGCTCCGCATCCTGAAGCCGCTGCTGAAGGTGCCGCGCCCTCTCACGCATCTCTTCATCCATAGTGCGCGGGCTGGACTGCGGGGCCGCCCCGCTAGGCCTCAGGCCCAGTCCCTCCCTTCGCATCGGGTGTAGGCCCGGACCGACGGCCCGGAGCACTGGGCTTGAGGCCGCGTTGGCGGAGGAACGCCACAGCACGAGCACGGCGCCGGGCCGTCTCCCCGGGGAAGATGGCAGGCGTGGCCGCGGTCAGGAAGGCTGTCAGTACGGCTACGGGCACCGACCCGCCGTGCCGCTCCGCCCAGAGCAGAAGAAACGCTTCGGGGTCGGGCCGGCAGTTGGCCGCAGCGCGCACAAGACGCGCAGCCAGTGCGCCGTCGCGCGTGCCCGCGACATGCGCGCCCGAAGCCACTGCGCACCTCGTCGGCGTACGCGGAAGTGCGCCGTCGCGCGTGCCCGCGACATGCGCGGCCGCAAGCGCGTAGATCGCGCCCAGCGCGTCGAGCTGCTCGAGGTCCGCGCGCCAGGCATGCTCCCAGGGGCCTATGAGGTCGGCGACGCGCAGCGCGGCGGCCCGGCTCATCTCAGGCGGCTCGGGCCACAGCAGCCGCGTGGGCTCGAGCGCTCCCCCGTCCAAGTCTCCCGCCAGCACATCCAGCGCGGCGCGTCGGCTTCGGAGCCAGTCGCTGAGCCACTCGTCCGAGACCACTGCCGGGTCCGGGACCGCCCCACGGTGCAGACAGTCTAGCCCTGCGTCCACGGCCGCGGAGACCGCGTCCCAACCACGCCGCGGTAGCGAGAGAAGGGGGATCTCCACGATGTCACGCATGAGCGCCGGGGCCTCCGCGAACAGCCGCCGGAGCGGGTCGACGTCGCTCGGGGTCCCAGTTGCGGTCCAACGATGCAGCAGCGTGAACAGCACACGTCGAAGTCGCTGGAACTCCGCGGCCCGTTCGACCGCGGCCCGGCAGTGGTCGAATGCCGCCTTGCGCGACGCCGAGACGTTCCTGTACGCGGGCTGGAGCGCCCCGAGCTTGCCAGCGGCCGCCGGATCGGGCTGAGCGGCACACTCCAATGCGAGGAGAACGCAACGGAGGTCGGCTGCGAGCTGCACAAGGCCCAGACGGCGAGCCCGGGACTGGACCTCGGCGGCCAGACTCCGCGCCGCGTCCCACCTGCGTAGCCCAAGCAGTGCCGACACCCGAGCACAGGCAGCCTGGATCGCCCACCCGAGACAGCCCCAGCGCTCGTAGCCCAACTGCGCCGCCGCCGCCGACCGGAGCGCCCTTCGCGGCTCGCCGAGGCGCGTGTAGGCAGCCGCAAGACCTAGCAAAGCGTCGGAAGCGTGCAGTTCGTGCAGGCCGTGCGTGCCGGCACGGTCCGCGTACGACCGGTATGCGGCGACGAACCGGCCCGCCGCCTCCCTGTCTCGGCTCCCGGCGAGGTCGTCCACAGCGCGATCGTAGGTGTCATCCGCGGTGTACAAGCTCACTTGCGGAGCGACATAGCGGTCTAGGGCGGTCATCTCCGCGGGTTCCTCACCGTCGCTGCGCAGGAGCGCCGCCTGGGCCATCCGACACGCCAGATCGGCGTAGGCCGTCATCAAGGCATCGCGGACATCGGGCTCCGCGAGCGGCCACTGGCCGTTCAGCCGGAGCATCACCGCAAACACACGGGGGGCAAAGCCACCCGGCAAGCCGTCGGCGGGCCCGCTTTGCGCTGACGCGAGCGCGGCGGCGATGTCGCGGTACCGCAGGGCGCTTCGCGGCGGCGGGAAGCGCTCGGGCACGAGGGGCAGGTCAAGCCGCACCCGCGGAGTGGAGCGCTCGAGGCTCATGCGAGGCCCGCCTCCTCGAACGAACGGCGATCGCAGCCCAGCCCGAGAGCACGCGACACAACCTCCGTCGTCCTCCCGCGGTCGCCTCGGCGCTGGGCCTCTTCGGCCAGGGCCAGCCATGCCGGTGCGTACCGGGGGTTCCTCTTGAGCGCCGCCGACAGGAGCTGGTACGCCTCCTTCGTGAGGTTCCCTTTGGCGTCGCGCGCGAGCGACCGAGCCAGCATGTGCATCGCGCGCTCATCCTCCGGCTCTTGCTCGAGGTACTGTCGGAAGAGGGCCTCTCCTGACCCGTGCTCGTGGAACTCGTGGACCGCGCGCAAGAAGAGCAGCGCGAGCGGATCACACGGGCTGCTATCGAGCTCCCAGATGATCGCCTCGCATTCACCAGGCTCCCCGGCCCGAGCGAGTGCGATGCCGTACTGGGTCTTCGCGTCCAGATCGCCAGGGTTCGCGGCGAGATGGGCGCGGAACCGCGCGAGCGCCTCCGAGTGCAGGCCCAGGGCGCTGAATGCCTCGGCCAACAGCGCCGGGACCTTGCCTGTGCGGATGGTCTCGTCCGGGAGGCCGGCGGCGTACTGCAAGAGCGCCTCGTAGCGTCCCTGTCGGGCCCAGCACGCGCAGACGAGGGGAGCGGCGATGGCTCGGTAGCGATCAGTCGTCGCCAGCCGTTCGAGGATCCTGCGGGCTTGCTCATACCGTCGCGCGGCCATGAGCGCCTCCGCGCGGAGCACGAGCAGCGCCGGGGTGCGCACGTCGCGGTTGTGGGCGTCCTCCACGAGTTCCAGCGCGGCTTCGGCGTTGCCCCCGTCGAGCAGGACGCGCGCGAGCTTGTGCACGAACGCGGGGTTCGTCGGGTCGCAGGCGTACAGGCGCCGGTAGCACTGCTCTTCGGCGACGAGGTTGCCCTGGCAGAGGTACATGCTCGCGAGCAGCAGCAACGCGGGGGTGAAGTCCTGCCCCGCCTGCTGAGCCAGCAGGCACGCGCGGATCGCCCCACCATGGTCGTGAGCAGCGCTCGCCAACACCGCCTGGGCGTACCTGGAGCCGACGTCCGCGCCGTCCGCTGCCGACAGCCGTGCGGCCAGGCGGGCCGCGGCGGCGCTGTGGCCCTGAACGGCTAAGCCGGCGGCGAGGTACAGTGTGAAGCGCGAGTCGCCTTCCTGGTGCAGCGGTCGCGCCGTGTCCGCGGCGGCACGCCCGTCGCCATCCGCGAGTGCGGTCAGGCACAGACCGTCCGCGACCGCGCGCCGGTCGCCTCCAAGGGCGGCCGCGCGCCAGTACTCCTGCCTGGCGGCGGCCAGGCGCGACAACCGCAGGTAACACGCGGCGGCGGCAAGATGCGCACCCGGGTCGTGCGGAGCCGTAGAGAGTCCCGCGCGGGCCGAGGTCAGATCCACCGATTCGGGAGGACTGGGTTCGCCCATCGTCATCCCACGCCGGTCAGGCGCCGACCCCCGCCGTCAGGCTGGGCCAGGCGGCGGAGACGGTGGGCCACTTGGCCTTCAGCAGCCGCGCAAGATCGTCCGCACCGATGCCTACGCGCGCGGCCTCGCGCAGGATCGACGGCACCAGGTCGGCCTTCATCCTGCGCTCGACCGTCAGATAGTGGTACAGGAACGTGCCACCGGCCGCGAGCCCGCCCAGCGCCACCCCCGCGAAGAGCCCGGCGCAGCACTGGTGTGTCAGGAGTCCACCCAGAAACACCAGTCCGCCAACGCCCGCCCCCGCAACGATCGTGTACGTGTTCTTCTGGCCCACCAGACGGCCCACTTGGTCGATCAGCGCGACGAGCTGGGGAGACACGTTCAGCTCGAGCGACGGATCGGTCTTCACCACGTCCTTGGTGATGCTCAGTCCCTTCTTCTGAAGGACCGCGGCGAGCTGCTCGGCGGCCCGATCGAACTCCACGGACTGGTCGCCCAGAGAGCGACGCGCCACCCCCAGCGCCTCTCGAGCGTTCTGCTCGGCACCGTCCAGCCGTCCTCGCTCCATGTCCGCACGGCTCGACCCGCACAGCACCGCGCAGAGCCGAGGGGCATCGGCCGAGGAGGCGCCGCGCAAGAGCTGTAGCGCCTCGGTCAGGGACGCGTGCGCCTGGTCATGGAGCCCCGCTCCGGTCAACGCCATACCGAGAAGCGTCAGCGTGTCCACGCGGCGCACGTCATCCGCGCGGAGGGTCTTGCCCTCGATGGCGACCGCCTGGTAGAAGGCCTCCGCCGCGCGGCGTGGCTCGCCGCCGGCCTTGAGCGCTTGCCCCAGACCGGAGAGCACGTTCGCCTGCTCGACAGGCCGCTGCCCCGCGTGGGCGTCGTGGATCTCGGCCGCGCGAGAGAAGGACGCCAGTGCCTCGGCCGCGTCGCCCTGGCGAAGGGCCATCCAGCCGAGGTGGAGGAGGCAGCCCGCCACCTGGAGGGAGTCCTCGCCGGACGCGGCTCGCAGCACGTCGACCGCCTGGCTGAGGTACGCGCGAGCGCCCGTCGGGTCTCCGGCCCGCGCGGCATGGACGCCGACGTCCAGGAGTGCCGTGCCGTAACTCTCGGACGCGAGCCCGTCGCGCGCCAGCACGCGGCGACACTCCGCCTCCGCCAGCGCGACCGCGTCGGCCTCGTTGCCCTCGTCCGCGAGAGCGGAGATCCGCGCTCGGATCGTCTCCCGCAGACGCTGCTCATCCACCAGGGGTCCCATGCGCGCAACGAGGGCCGATAGCTCCGTGGCGGCGGCGGTGCGGTCCCCGCTGGTGAGGAACCGGATGGCATCGTCTACTCCGGCGACGGTGCCGGATCCCACTGTGCCGGGGCTGACGGACGTGGTGCCCTGATCCCGCACCGAACCGGATGGGCCACCGGGCGGCGCGCCTGTTCCCGCGCCCCCGGTCTGCGCCATTGCCCGGTTCAACTCCGTCGTGCACAGATGGTACACGGGGTCGCTCTCGCGTCCGACGATCGCAAGCAGCTCCATCGCTTCTTGCAGCTTGGCGCGCGCCTCGGCCGCTCGGCCCGCGGAGGAGAGGCAGCACCCGAGATGGGCCAGGCATTCCGCCGACTCGAAGCTCTCCTCCCCCACGGTCTGTTCGTAGATCGCCAGCGCCTCACGGAACGCGCTCTCGGCTGCGGGGTAGTCTTTGCGCAGACACTCGGCCTGGCTGCGCAACACGAGGCCGGCGGCGTACTCGGCGCTGGCGCGACCCCGGTTTGCTTCCGCTCGGACGGAGTACTCGCCCACCAGAGAGAGGGCGGCGGCCGCATCCTCCGCATCGAGTGCCGCGACGATCTTGGCCTTTAGCTCTTCGAGCGTGCCAGCCATTGAACGTACCCCACCTCTGCATTGCACGATCGGAGGCGAGCCAGACTGCTCGCGTGGTGCGGGTTCCACACCGCGAGTGGGGGACCTGCCGGTACCGACACCCCCTGATGTGCCGGCACGCCGGCTCACCGGACCGGGAACATCACCTGGGTGACGTTGTTGGGCGACCTGTCTCCCTCGAAGTGGTGGTAGCACTCGCGGTACTCGTTGGGCATCTCGAGCCCGAGCTTCCGCATCCCGTCCATCAGGACGTCGTTGGCCGTCCCGAGGTGCTCCAGGCCGCCTGTGTAGACGAGCGACGTCACACGCTCGGGCTCGACCCGGCGGGCCTTGGCGCCCTCGGGCGCCGGGGTCCCTGGCGCGACCGGAATGCCCACCTCAAGCGTGAACAGGCCCGGGCTCCCCGCGTCGCGATAGAAGAAGCACACCGGCCCGGCCGCCCGCACATCGGCCGCCCTCTGCGCCGCGAACAGCTTGCCGGTCAGCTCGTCGATGGTGCCGCCGAGACGCCGCATGTCGGTCTCCGCGTCGACATAGAGGTACTCGAAGCCCCGCAGCGACTGGACCCGCACGGGGCCGAACGTGGCGTGCGGCGTCGCCGGGAGCTCGGCCGCAGGATCGGCTACGCCGAACTGGAGGAGCATGACGTTGTTGGGCGAGTCGGGGCTCTCCCAGTAGAGGTAGTGCTCGCGGTACTCTCGGCCGAGCTCCAGGCCCTGCTGTCTGATCGTGTCGGCGAGCCGGCCGATCGCCTCACCGAAGTGCCCGACTCCGCCTTGGTAGACCATTGCCGCGCAGCGGAAGGGAGGCAGATCGTCAACGTCGGCAGTGCCGGGCAGGCCGGCAACCTCCGGAGCGAGTGCGTGGCCCGATTCGAGGGTCCACGTGGTGCCCGGCACAGCATCGAGATAGCGCGCTACCTCGGCAGCCACGAGCCCCGCCTTCTTGCCTGTAAGCGAATCGGCGATGCGCTGTCCAAGCACCCCGAACGTCTCCGGGATTCTGGTGTGGTCGCAGGGGCCGCTCACGTGGTAGTAGCGGAACCCGTCCATGGTGCGGAAGCACACGTCGCCGAGCACGAACTCGGCCTCGTCGTCGGCCATCGTGTGTCCTCCTAGCCACTGGTTTGCGGCGCCGCCCCGGTCCCTGGGCACGCCGACCTTCGGTCGAAGGGATAGCGGGACCTGCGGGGAGCCTTGCGGGCCATGGGCCTAAGCCCATCGCCGTCTGCCGCCTACACCGTCGTCGCCGCCCAGGTGCCGCTTACGCCGGTGCTCAGAGTGTAGGTGCCTGACGCACCGTCGGCGGTGAGCGTGCCGGTCAGCACCAGAGGGCCGGCTCCCGCTTGCGCGTTAGCTCGGATGGCCATGACAAAGCTGCCGTCGGCGCCCACGACCCCGATCCCGAGGCCGCTCATGATGACCAGCCCTTCGCGGCTGATCCGGATCGTGCTCGCCTCAGCCTGGTTGCCGTCGTAGACGAGCTGGTAGGTTCCCACGTGCTCCGTCGCCGCGGCGCGAGTGCAGGTGGCGCTGCCCGAGTCAGGCGTGATGACGGCACGCTGCCACGTGCCGGTGCCGGTGCCGTCGGACCGCAAGTTCACGGTGGCGGTGACGTCGCCGCCCTCCCACCCGCTGAAACTCATAGAGAGCACGCCCGCGCCGTTGCACGTGCCGACCGATCGCAATGCCGTCCAAGCCGAGCCATCGCTGAACACATCGAAGACGAAGTCCTCCTGGGGCCGATCGTCCGCGTCCCGCAGTACTACCGCCCAGGCCCCAACGAACGCCGACGGGATACCTCCCGAGCCGCATCCGCTGATCGCCGTCAACGAGATGAGTATCACCGACGCTGCTGCCGCAGCCAACAGCCGCCCTACCGCGCGCATGTCCGTCTCCTGCCTTCCCATTCTGCATGTCGCCGCGCATGAGGGCGTGCCCTGACGCGGCATCGAGTGGTAGGGATTCGTGACGCACCGTAAGCGCCCCTCGTCATCGCGGGCAATGCCTTCGACGGGTGCACGATCCGAGCTCCGCCCGCGCCAGATACGATCGCCAACCGGCGCTGACACGCGGGCCGTCCGCCAGAAACGAGTGCGAAGAACGGAGGTCACCCGGCCAGGGATCGCGAAAGAAGCTTCTGTCTTGGTGATAGTGCACAGTACGCTTGTCTGGGGTATACTCGTCGTAGGCGTTAGCAGTGGATTCGTGCCTGAGTCCTGCGCGGGGTGTCTGACCTCGTGGGTGTGTGGTGACCGAGCCACTCACTCGGTGGCGGAACGGTGTCGGTGTCAGCGCCGCCGTCGGGCGATTCGGTCAGGAAAGTGGTGTCCGCCATGAGCGGAACGCTATGCCCCTGGTGTCAGTCGGGGGGGGGATGTGGTCCTGATGAGAGGTACTAAGCTGTTACTCCTTGCGGCCTTCGTGTTGGCCCTGTTTGTCAACGTGGCGTCCGCAACCATGCCGTTCTACTCCGTTGAGCCCGACGCGGCCTCGTTTGAGGCCTGGGTCGGGAATGTGTATGTGGGCGACTACACTGAGCCAGTAGAGCCCAACTGGTGGTGGCTTGCCCAATCGTTCACCCCGGTCGACATGAGCTATCTCCTGTCTGACGTCTCGCTGTACGCCTACGGGCCCGGGACGCTGGAGGTGCGCATGTCGGAGGGCGACGAGCCCGGCGACTTGAGCAAGTCGACCCTCCTCGGCACGTGGTCGGGGCCCAGCGGCGCGCCTAGCTGGCGCAACGTCGGCCTCAGTACGTGGGTGTCCCTAGAGGAGGGCAGGAAGTACTGGTTCTGGTATAGCAGCCAGGACACGACAGGTGATCCAGCGCCAATCGTAGTTCCGTACTTCTTCGACGAGGCCCTGGTGGGGTTCGACTACCCCGAGCCGACGGACTGCCATCCGACGTCTGATGGTAGTGGCCTGGAATGGGGCAACCTCCACGGCGACGAGGCCGGCTACGGGCTGAGGCTCTACGCTGCTCCGGAACCCGTTACCCTTGCCCTGTTGGGAGTCTTCGGCGGGGCAGCGGTGCTCGCCCGCAAGCGTAAGGCCCGCTCATAGCCGCAACCGATGCACCAACGCCGATGCGACCGCGCCGCCCCGGTGGCGCGGTCGCATCACGTACGGGGCGTAGCCGCCGGGGCGGGCCGTGCGTCAAGCATGGGGGCGGGCGTCAGGGTCATTTCATTGTCGCGATGTGACGCCGCGACGACCTCACCCCGGGTCCCCTGGCTGCGCCAGGGACCCCCCCTCTCCGCCAGCGGTGAGGGGGAACGGCCCTGAGCTTGTCGAAGGGCCGGGGGGTGAGGTTGGGACGGCACT
>Ga0315280_10012226_pt1 | contig 10419 bp, 7 predicted proteins | sample YL17G06_40_MG_FD_203697 | JGI IMG/M metagenome (GOLD analysis project Ga0315280, IMG submission 203697) | Sediment microbial communities from Yellowstone Lake, YNP, Wyoming, USA - YL17G06_40 | ecosystem: Environmental > Aquatic > Freshwater > Lake > Sediment | place: USA: Wyoming | collected... | reverse complement strand
CCGGATTACGTGGAGTCGAAGGTCATCGTCGGCGGCGACGAGCGACTGGCCGACGAGATCGCGGGGCTTCTGCGGGGCGTCTTCCCTCGGGTGTCTGCTCGTCCCGTGGGCGGCCGGCACTTCGACGCTACCTTGGACCTCCCGGATTGGGGCAGAGCGGCGCCCGGCGAGGCCCTCGTCCTCCGCTGCCGGTCGGTCGATGCGGTAGGGATCTACGAGATGGCCGTCCTGCTGGTGCGAGCGAGAACCCGGTCCGTGCGGCCGGTGGTCGTCCTAGTCGCCGAGGAGCTGTGGCGGTGCGCCGGCGTCGTCCACGACCTCTGGCGCACGCGCGCCATGTCCCAGCCCATCTCAGCCCTGAACCTCTGGGCCATCATCGAGTAGGGGCGACGCGATGGGTCGCCCTACCCCCCTGGCTCCGGAGCCATGAACTTGTAGCCGACGCCGGGCACGGTGATGATCAGCTTTGGCTCGCGCGGATTCTCCTCGATCTTCGCGCGCACCCGGCCAACGTGCACATCGAGCGTGCGGCTGTCGATCGAGCTGTCGTAGCCCCAGATGACCTCCAACAGCTCCTCCCGGTGCATCATCTTCCCCGCACTGCGGGCGAGAAGCTGGAGCAGCTCGAACTCCTTGGGGGTAAAGCGGATCGGTTCGCCCCGGATGGCCACCTCGTGCTTCGTAGAATCGATCTTGAGGTCGCCGAAGTCCATCGTCTCCTCGGCCAGGGCCGCCTTCGCATACTCCTGCGCCCGGCGCATGAGCGCCCGAGCCCGAGCCACCACCTCGCGCGCCTGGAACGGCTTCCGGACGAAGTCGTCCGCGCCCGCCCCAAGGGCCTCGACGGCGTCCTCCTCGTCGGTCCGGGCCGTCACGACCAGGATCGGGATGTGCGAACGGCTCCGGATCCGCCGGCACACCTCTACCCCGTCGATGTCTGGCAGCATCAGGTCGAGCAGGATAGCGTCGACGTCGCCCTGCCCGCTCTTGATCAGCCCGTCAACGCCGCCGGTCGCCTGGATGACTCTCAGCCCGGCCACCCGGAACTGCTCAGCCAGAACGTCGCGAACGGATGCGTCATCCTCGATGATCAGGACGGTTTCGGCCAAGCTTCGCCTCCTCTTGGGTCGTTGTCGCCTGGAATGGCTCCTCGCCGTCGTGGCCGTCCTGCACCACGGGCGGACGCCTTCTCTCAAGTCCATGTGCCGGGATCCCCTGTCGCTCCATGAAGGCCAGTAAGTCCGACAGACGAAACCGACGCTGGTTGCCGGGGGTCCGGTAATGGGCCAGAAGCCCCCGGTTGGTATACCGGCGAACGGTGGTCGGGCAGACATTCAGCAGCTTCGCTGTCTCCTGCAGACTGAGGTGCGGGTCAAGCAGGCGCTGGATGAGATCCTCGCGGGTCTCGGTAGCCGACCGTCTGGCCTCCGCACTCACTGGCTCGAGCTGGAGAGGCAGTTGCGCCTGTCGTGAGGGCGCAGCCCTCGACCTGCGAGCTGACGGGGCCCGTTGCGGCCGACGGTGGGCCGGGGGCGCCATCGGTGGCGCAGTCAACGCCGCCGGCGCGGCCGCCGTCGGCTCCCCTGGCAGGCGCTGGCCCGCCTCCGGCAGATCGTCCTTGGCGAACCCCTCCTCGCCCTCCGCCTCCTCCACTTCGTGCGCGTGCTCGTCCTCCTCGACCAGCCATGGCTCCTCGGAGACCGCCGGCTCAGGCTGCTCGGCGTCCGGCTCCGTCTCGGGGGGAAGCTCCACGCTCACCAGCGAGGGCTCCGACACCGTCCCTTGCAGGCCCTCCTCCGCGACCTTGTCGAGGGCCCCCCCGATCTGTCGGACCGGCCTCTGTCTCGCTCGCGTCCATTCGTGCGCCCGCATGACGTGTACTCCCTACGGCGGCCCTGCGCTCCGGGCGAACCCGGCTCCGCCCCGTCGCCCCTAGTCGCCGTCTGAGGTTGCCTTGGCGAGTCGGCTCATCTGGTTCCGGGCGGCGTCCCGGGCAGTGACGAACGCCTCCCGCCGGTCGCTGAGCCCGAGGTCCACATAGCTCAGCGCGTTGACCGCTGCCTCGTTGGCCAGTGAGTACGCATAGGCTCGGGCGGCGTGCGCTACGCGTCGCTCGCGGGGCGGATCCACCTCGCCCACGAACCGGCCCAGCTCCGCCAGTTGGGCTCGCGCCGTCTGAGCATCGGCCAAGACCTCCTCCCGAGGCGTCGTCCCCTCGTCGAGAACTTGGAGCGCTCGCCCAACGGCGGACAGCGCCTGCTGTGCCAGCCGATCCGTCGGCTGCATCGCCAGGTCATACGTCCCCGCCGTGACGCCCCCAGTGGACGCCTCGATCCGCAGGGCCTCCTCCAGTACGTAGTACGCCTCGGTCGTCCGGCCCCCCTTGGTGTAGAGCCCCGCCAGCCGCTTCAGCACGTCTCGCTTGGGCAAGCCCTCCAGTCGGGAGGCTACCTGGCTGAGGGCCCGCTCCGCCTCCTCGGGGCGCCCGAGCTCGGCTGCCACCTGCGCCCAGCGCTGCTGGATGCGCGTGTCCCCGACAGTCGCCGCCGCCGTCTCCAGCAGATTCCGCGCGCTGACCGATCGGCCGTTCCGCTGCAGAGCGTTCACCAGGCCCAGGATCGCCTCGACGTTGCGCGGCTGGTAGAGCAGGACCTCACGATACGCCCCGATGGCCTCGGGCCACAGCGCCCGGCGCGTGTACAGACGCCCCAGGGCTAGCCTCGGCCCGCCGGCCACCGGGTCAAGGGAGGCTGCGCGGCGCCAGTCCCGCTCTGCGTCATCGTCATCCCCCATCGCCAGGTCGATCTGCGCTCGCAGGTCGAACAACTCTGGCGGCCGGTACCCCCCGGCCACGAGGCGGTTCAGGATGTCCAGGGCATCCTGGAACCGGCCCTCGCCCATGGCCCGGAGTGCTGGCGTGAGGGGAGACCCGGCGCCGCCGGGCTCCGCCACAGCCACTGCCGCGGCAGTCACAGCCAGCGCCGTGGCCACGCACAGCAGCCTCACTGAGCCTGGCTTTCGCATAGCTTGCGTGCGTCTCGGCACACGTCCGCCGCGGCCACCTTGGCCGCGCGGTTCGGTCCGCCGCGGTCGGCCTCGCTGCGGTACAGCGCCTCGGCTTCTGCGTACCGCTGCGCGGCCTCCCCGACCCGTCCGGCGTTGTGCAGCCGCTCGGCCTGCTTCCTGGCCTCCTCGGCCGCACTCGGCGAGGGCGTCTGTGGTTGAGCCGCCTTGGCCGGAACCGCCTTCCTGGGTGGGTTGACCCAGATCGTCCATGGCGGCGGCTTGGGCTGAAGCTCCTCGGCGTTCGGCCCGGGCGGCGCCGAGCCCGAGGGCGCCGATGGACTCTCAGCCCCTGGCTGATTCCGGCTCGGGCCCTCGAAGCTCCCGAACGGCTGCATCGTCGTGGGCGCCGGGGGCGGAAGCGGCGGCAGGTCCGGCCGCTGACGAGTGTTGGTGGGCTTCGGCACCGGGATGTAGGGAGGCGGTGCCGTTGCGGGCGCGCCCGAGGTGGGGACCAGGGCAGCTCCGCCAGGTGCGGGGCCGATCCACGTCGGCGCGAATGCACTGAAGCCGGGGGTCGCCGACCGCGTGGCGGCAGCGATCTGCGTCCCATCCATGGAAGGGCGGGAGGGCCCCGCCGGTTCCCCCACTGGACCCGCCATCCTCTCCGCATCGTTCAGGCGGTTCATCGCCTCCAGGCTCGACGGGTTGAGCTGCTGGGCCTGCCGGAACGCTTCGGCCGCCTCGCGATACCGTCCCTCCTGGTAGCACTGCCGCCCGAGCGCCATCTGCTGCTCGAATGCCCGTTTCGTGAGGAACCGTGGCGACGTATTCACAATGATCTCCGCTGCACCCACCGTGAAGATCAGTAGGCCAGCCGTAACGCCGGCGATCACGGGCACGAGCCTGCGGGGGATGTGCGAGAGAGAGGCCCGGAGGGCGTCGATCGGCGTCACCCGCGTCGAGGCGTGTGGGTGCACGATCTGTCGGCGCACCGCCTCCGCCTTCTCCCGAGCCTCCATGAGGTCCGGGTTCAGCTCGACCGCTCGCCGGTACTCCCAGAGCGCGTCGTCCAGGGCCCCGGCATGTTCGTAGACCTCGCCGAGGACGACGTGGGGCAGGACGGTCTCCGGCTCGAGAGTCGCGGCCCCCTTCGCCGTTGCCAGCGCCTCCCCGACTCGTCCGTTCGCGAGCAGCTCACGCGCGACCAGCGCCTGCTCCTCGGCAGGCGAGGGAGGCGGAGGAGGCGGGGCCACCTGCTCCACCTGCTCGGCCCGGACAATGCGCGAGCCGCACCGGACACAGAATCGGGCGTCCGGCAGGTTGTGTATCCCACACTCGCTGCACACCATCCCACTCACCTTCCGACGCCAGAATAGGTCCCGACGCCCCTCACGTCGTGTTGGGGCCATTCTAACGCAGCGCGGCACCGGTGTCAACGAACGGGGATTTCGCGAACGGCGCCGGGCGCGGACCGACCACCAGGAATAGGACCGCCGCGAGCCCGGCACAGCACGCGCCGTAGACGAACGGCGCCGGTGACCCGAGGCGCGTCCAGAGAGCCCCGGCCACCACGCTGGCCGCGAACGCCATCAGCCCGGTTACCGTGTGCAGGAGCCCCATCGCGGTCGCCCGACTCCCGGGTGGCGAGAGGTCGGCCACCTGCGCCTTCGCCACCCCCTCGGTCGCGGCGCCATAGAACCCGTACAGCGCGAACAGCGCCCACACCATCGCCGGCCCGGGGCTGAAGCCGAACCCCAGGTAGACCACCGCGAACACGATGAACCCAGGGACGATGAGCCGCCGCCGCCCAAGCCGATCCGACAGCCATCCCGCCGGGCCCGCGACCAGGGCATGGACCAGGTTGTAGAAGACATAGCTCATCAGCATCAGCGTTTGCGCGAGCTGGGGGTCTTGGGGCCGGAGTGAGAGGAACACCGCCTTGGCCCTCAGGAGGAGGAACACGTCGCTGCTGTTCCCCACGGCGAAGACGCCAAAGACGAGGACGAGTCTCCACAGACCCGCCGGGAGCGTCGTCCGGCGGCGGGGCTGATCCTGATCCTGGGTGTCCGAGTCGACCGGCGCCGGGTCGTCCCGCACCAACGAGAGCGCCGCAACTCCCGCCACCGCGGGTATGAAGGCGAGCAGGAACACCGTGCGATACGGCGCGTGGAATTGCGACATCAGGAGCAGGGCGATGAGCGGCCCAAAGAACGCCCCCACCGTGTCCATCGCCCGGTGGAGGCCGAACGCCTTGCCCCGGTGCGCGGGGTCGCACGAGGCCGCGATCAGCCCATCGCGCGCCCCCGTTCGGACGCCCTTGCCCAGCCGGTCGAGAAGCCGAGAGGCAAGCACCACATGCCATGACGCAGCCAGGGCGAGGAGTGGCTTGCTGAGGGCCGACAGGCTGTACCCCGCCACGAGGAACGGCTGCCGACATCGCCACCGATCGGAGAGCCATCCGCTGGCGACCTTCAGGAGACTGGCGGTGCTCTCGGCAATCCCCTCGATGAGGCCGACCACCGTCATGGGCGCGCCAAGCACGGTGGTCAGGAAGAGCGGCACCACGGGGTACAGCATCTCGTGGCTGATGTCGGTGAGGAGACTGACCAGCCCGAGAACCACGACATTCCGCCCGAGACCTCGCAGCACGCCTGGCCTCTGGGCATCATGGTTAGCCATCTAGCCCCTGCCGTTGGCGTTCGCGTGGGTCGGTCGGTCCCCGACCGACAGCCGCTGTCGTCTGCCGTGCGATCCGTGGTCTGTGGTCCGTGCTCTCCGTCACGAATGGAGCGGCGGCGACGCGAACCGACGGATGACGACCTCGTCGATGGCCGCCTTCGGGGGCAGGGAGGCGAGGAAGACGGCGAGCTCGCCGATATCCTCCGCGTCCATCCACTCCTCCGGCACGATGTCGTCGCGCTGCTCCTGGACCAGCCGCGTGTTCACGCCCCCGGGGCAGATGGCTGAGACACGGATGTTGTGGTCGCGCATCTCCTCGGCGAGGACCTTGGTGAACCCCAGCACCCCATGCTTCGCCGCGCAGTACGCGCCTTGCCCCCGGTACCACCGCTTGCTCGACGTGGAGGCGATGTTGATGATGGTACCGCTACGCCGCGCGATCATCCCCGGCAGGACCGCCTTGATGCACAGGAACGTGCCGCGCAGGTTCACGGCCATCGTGCGGTCGAAGTCCTCCAGCGACGTCTCGATGATGGGCTGGATGACGAGGAAGCCGGCGTTGTTGACCAGGATGTCGATCGGGCCGAGCGTCTCCGCCGTCCTCTCCACGGTGCGGGCGACGTTGCTCTCCAACGCCACGTCACCAGTCAGCGCCAACGCGCGACGGCCCCCTTCCCGCACCAAGGCCGCTGTCTCCTCGACCTCTGCCGGCGTCCGGGCGACCGCGGCGACGTTACAGCCCGCGCGAGCGAAGGCCAGGGCGATCGCACGTCCGATCCCTCGCCCCCCGCCGGTGACGAACGCGACCTGGTCGGTCAGATCGGTCATGGATGGTCAAGGCTCCGGCAATCCGCCCGCCCTGCCCGGAACGGGGCGCAGGACACACCCGCGCCTGTTCAGGGAAGGATGTTCAGCCGCCGCACCTTGTAGGTGGCCGTTAGCTTGCCGTGCGCGGGGACGGGGACGATGAACTCAACGTGCTCCGCGTCGATCTTCTCGAACTCGTGGGAGTTCGACAGCATCTTCCACTCGCCCTCGATCCGCTCCGCAATCCGCAGCACAGTGTCCTCCGCCCGCTGGCTCTCCACGAGGAAGGCAACCTCCTCCTCCTGGTTCCAGAGGGCCAGGCGCCCGCGTACGTCCATCTTCGCGTCGACCTGTCGGGACACGATGACCTGGCGCTCGACGCTGATCTCGCGAGCGCTCCCCAGCTCCACCTTGGCCATGGCCCCCACCGGGGTGTACGGCAAGCGGAGCTCGCCCGCGAACATGCCCTCCCCGCTGTCGCCCTCGTACAGGCGCACTCGCCCGGCAGGGAGGGGAGCTTTCCCCAGCCCGGCATCCAATGCGTTCCGCAGGTTCAGCCGGGCCATGGTCTCTGCATTCGCGACGCTGGCATCGTGGCGGTAGAACCGTTGGGCGCTCACCGCAGGCGCCTCGATGTAGGGAATCCGGAGGGTCTCGCCGGAATCGAGATCGCACGTTGCCGGTGCCGACAGGCCCAGGTCGATCCGCGCCCCCTCGAAGTCCTCGCCGGTGTCGTTTCTGACCGCGGCCACCGCCGAGAGGGAGAGCTTGCCCGTCGGCCGGAGGGCCAGAGTGTACTCCGGCTCCCAGGACAAGCCGTCCATGAGGTACGCCAGCCTGAGTCGTGCGCGCATCGCCGACGGCGCCTCGATCTCCCACTGCGCCCGCTGGGGGAGGTCCTCCGGGAAGAGCGGTCCGCGAATGTGCAACGGCGAGGCCGGGTCGACCGGGACGAGCTGCACGGAATCGGCGATCAGCTTCGTGCCGCCCCAGGAGAGCTCGAGGGTCGTGAGCCCCTCGCTCAGTGCGAGGTCACGCTCCTCGGCGACCATGGTCGCCGGTGGCGCACCCAGGAGAAGCGTGACCTTCTCCCGCGCGGGCCGCGTGGCCAAGCGCACAGTCGCCGAGCCGGCCCGAGCGCACGGCAGTACCCCGATCCCCAGCGCGAAGGCCACCCAACGCATGGGCCCACTCCTTTGTCGCACTCAGCATTCAGCGGTCAGCACTCACCGTAGCGGCCACACCACCGTGGGAGGCGGCGGGTCGCACCCCGTTCACGCTCTGCTGGCCGCTGACGGCCGACTCCTGCCGTCAAAACGCCGCCTGCAGCTTCGTCGAGTTCAGGGCAGTGCGGGCCTTCGCCAGCACGAGCCCATTCCTCTCGTTGGCCAGGGCGACCTCGAGCTTCCGGCAGGCATCGAGGTCGCCAATTCGCCCAATGGCCTCGGCAGCAAAGGCCCGGTCGCCCCAGTCCTGGCTCTGCAGCAGCCCCAGGAGGATGTCCAGTGAGTCCTTGCTACCGAGTCGCCCGAACGTCTCGATCGAGAGGTGCCGCACCTCGGGCTGCTCGCACCCCACGAGCGAGAAGACGTGAGGGGGGCACGGCACTCCCAACTTCACCAATGCATCCGCCGCAGCGAACCGCACCGAGTAGACCGGATCGCCCAGCATCTCGCTGATGGGAACAGCAGACTCGGCGGCGCCGCGGATACCCAGAGCAACGACCGCGCTGCGCCGCACGTCCTCGTCCGGGTCGCGCAGAAGGCCCTCCAGTGCCGCGATGGTGTCCTCGCCCCGGAGCGCGCCCATGCTCGCCGCCGCCGCCGCTCTTCTTCGCCACTGGGGTGCCTTGGCCTGCTGCACGAGAGGCAGCGCCGCGCGCGGATCGGCGATCTGCCCGAGGACCGCCATCGCCATCTGGGCCTCCCGGGCGGAACCATCCGCCACGATCCTGAGCAGTTCGGGAACCGCCGGTGACCCGATCTGTGCCAGCAGGCTCCACGCCCCCCGGGCCGCGTCGAGGTCAGGTGACTGGAACTTCCCGACGATGTGCGGCACGGCCTTCTCGCCCAGCCGGGCGATCGCCCGCATGGCCTGGGCGCGATCGCCCAGCTCCTGGGCCGTTGTCGCCTGCACCCACAGACGTTCCACCTCCGCGTCCGACACGCCTCCCGTCTCCACCGTTCGCAGCGGCGCGGTGGCCGACGGTAGGCGGATGGGGAACGTGATCCTCCCCGAGGTCGCGGGCAGGTCGGTCCTCAGGCTGGCAAGGCCTCCCGCCGGCAGGTCCAGTCCCGCTCCCCACTCGCCGCTGACCCAGAGGCGGCCGTCGCCTCCTGGGCCATTGTACGAGTCGGTTCCGCCCCCGTCGATGAACACGGCCACTCCTCGGGCACCCCGTTCGAGCGGAACGTGCCCCCTCGCCCCCACCGACGCCCGGTAGGAGTCGTCACCGGCCAGGTCGACCGCGATCCCGATCCCGCCCCGGCTGGCGGCTGCTTGAGCCATCCGGTCGGCCACATACGTATCGTCCCCGGCAGCATCCCACAGCACGCCGATGCCCAGGTCGTGTCCGACTCCCTGCGAAGCGTTGCCCGCCACGTACCGGTCGTCCCCGCTCTCGTCCAGCAGATGCCCCAAAGCCAGGAAGGCCCCCGCCCCCTGAGAGGTGTCACCCCCCACGTAGGTGTCGTTCCCGCCGCCATCGTACAGGATGCCCTCACCATACCAATAGCCCGCGCCTTGAGAGAGGTCGCCCGCCGTGTAGACGTCCGGCCCTTGAGCGTCCGCCAGTATGCCGACGCCGCCAGGCGCGTACTCCCTCAGACCCCACCCAAACCCTTGCGACAGTGCCGGCAGCCGGTGCTGCCCCGGCGTCGCGTCCGCCGACCCGCCCCCTGCCCGGTAGTGATCCTCGCCTCCCAGGTCGACCAGCGCCCCTACCCCCTTCACGCAACCGAACCCCTGGGAGCACATACGGGCATCGTACAGGTCGTCACCGCCACCGTCGAGGAGCAGGCCCAGGCCGAAGATCGCCGCGCCCTCTCCGAAGCAGTCCCCGAGATAGCGGTCGTTGCCTGCCGCGTCGACGAGCAGTCCGACTCCGCAGACGGCGGCCCCCAACGAGAATGGATCCCGGGCCACATGCAGGTCATCCCCCGCCTCATCCACCACCACTGAGACTCCCAGCAGGGCCGCCGACGGACCGAACGGCCCTTGAGCCTCGTAGGTGTCGTCCCCGCTCAGGTCGATGATGACCTGCACCGGCGGCGCGTCTTTCGTCGGCGTGACCTCGTAGCGATCATCCCCGCCCAGGTCGATGAGGATGGCGGCCGGCTTCTGATGCACGTTCCGCCCGGTCCCGGCAATGACGACATCGCCGAAGTCCGTTTCCTGCGCGAAGAGGATCGGGACGGCGGCGGCACTGCTTCCGAGGAAGCCGCCCTCGCGAGGTAGCTCGGCCAGCCTCCCCCGCGCTTCGGCGACCGATCCCACCACCGCCGCGGCAGCGGAGATAATGTCCCTCAGGTCCACCTGGACTGCCGCGCGGAGGGGCCGCAGGACCGCCGCTTCGTCCACCGCCTGTTGTCGGAACAGAGAGGAGAGCACCGACGGCAGTTCCTGGCGGACGGCCCCGAGGACCCCCGGAGGTGCATCCTTGGTCATGCGCGCCAGCAAGCCATTTGCCCGTGCGACCCCGTACACGAGTGCCGCCGCTGCCTCGCGAACCTCGATGGGCAGCCGGGGCTCACCGTCAGGGGCTGGAGCTTGTGGGTCGAGTTCCTGGCGCTTGTCCGGCGCGGCCAGAGCCATGGCCAGCGGCGCGGTCGCGTGAAACGGCCCGGTGGGCGGCGTCGCCCGCACCGGTCCCACGTCGAGCAGTGCGCCCAGGGTCTCGAAACGCCCGGGAAGATCAGTGCCCTCCGT
>Ga0315280_10012225_pt1 | contig 10420 bp, 7 predicted proteins | sample YL17G06_40_MG_FD_203697 | JGI IMG/M metagenome (GOLD analysis project Ga0315280, IMG submission 203697) | Sediment microbial communities from Yellowstone Lake, YNP, Wyoming, USA - YL17G06_40 | ecosystem: Environmental > Aquatic > Freshwater > Lake > Sediment | place: USA: Wyoming | collected... | reverse complement strand
CACTGCTGGCGCGAGCGCACGCACTCAAAGAACTCCGCCATGTGCAGCGCCGTGGCATCCGGGCCTTCGGCGCGGTAGCTGACGATGCCCTCCACGCGCAGCGGCGGGTTAGCTTCCTCGCGATGGTCGTCCTGGTTCATGAACTCTTCTTGGAGCTTGAGCGGCCAGCTATCGATCGAGTACTTGTAACCCTCGCGTGGATTCTCCGCCGCCACGCTCAGGCTGCCTCCGAGCAACGAGAGCGAACCTTGCGTCCCCAGGAACACCATACCCTGCTCGGGCGTCGAGGCGTTGTTGAAGGTGGAGCCCATGTTGACGTTGAAGCCTTCGGGATACTCGAAGAGCGCATCGAGCGTGTCGGGCACCTCGCGGCCGTCTTTGCGGTAGAGGATCCCGCCCGAGGCCACCACACTCGCGGGCACCTTCGCGTCCATGATGAAGTGAATGGAAGTGATCAGGTGCACGAAGAGATCGGTGGAGATGCCGCCCGAGTAGTCCCAGTACTTGCGATAGCGGAAGACACGTTCGGCATCGTAAGCGTGCTGGGGCGCTGGTCCCAGCCACTCTTCCCAGTTGAAGTTGACGCCGTTCTTCAGATCCGGCGGGATGGGATAGTTCCAGGCGCCAGTCGAGCTGTTGCGATTGTACGAGGCGACGATCTTGGTCACCTTGCCGATTTGGCCCGAGTCCACAAGCTCGCGCGCCTTCTTCTGCAACGCCGAGCTGCGTCCCTGGCTGCCGACCTGCACCACGCGGTTGTAGCGCTTGGCAGCCTCGATGATCTTCGGGCCTTCTTCCACCAGCCGGGTCATGGGCTTCTCGATGTAGACGTCCTTGCCAGCGGAGAGGGCATCGAGCACGATAGTCAGATGCCAGTGGTCGGGCGTAGCGATGACCACAGCCTCCACGTCCTTGCGCTCCAGGACTTTCTTATACTGCGCGTAGTTGGTCTCGATCTTGCCTTCCGTGCGCTCCTTGGCGCGGTCCAGATGGCCCTGGTAACAATCGCTGGCCACCACCAAGTTGGCCAAGCCTGTCTGCTTCGCCGCGTCCATCAAGATGTGGCCGCGGATGCCCGCGCCGATGAAACCCACATTGACTCGATCGGCGGGGCTGGCGGGCTTGGGCAGCACCGGAGCTGCCTCCAGCGGCACCCACTTACCGTTCAAGAGAAACCCCAAGCCGGCGAATCCTGCGGCGCTGCGGCGCATGAAGTCGCGGCGGGTCAGATCACGAAATGAAGGCATGTCCTCTTCCTCCTTGCCGGCCGGCAAATGGCAGGGAATCCGGGGCCAGAATGCCCTCCCGTACTCCCTGGGTGCTGGGCCAGCATGCACTCTATTCTTAACCCGCCCGCCGGCTGGAATTCAACCAGAATCGTGTGCACCCCAACGCGATTTGTGGCCCCAAAGCTGTTCCTGTCTGGTATTCTTTTTTTTGCCAGTTCTCACTGTCCGCCTTGAGGAGCCTATGCCTGCCGAGCAGAAACCGCACCCCGCGAAGCATCAGCACCCACAACTTGCCTATCAAGACAGTCGCTTCCTGGAGAGTGCCGACGCGCGCACGCTGCGCATGATGGCCGAGTATCTGGAGCCGCAAACCCGTCTGCGGCGGGCAGGCGTTCAGAACACCGTAGTGTTTTTCGGCTCGGCGCGCATACTGCCCCGCGAGGAAGCGGTCAAACGCCTGCGCGAGCTGGAGGGCCGGGGGAAGGATGGCGGGGCGCCGGCCAGCGCCCAGCAACTGCGCGCCGCACGCACGGCCGTGCAGATGTCCCGCTACTACGAGGATGCTCGCGAGCTGGCGCGCCTGATTACCCGTTGGTCGCGTTCCCTCAGGAACGGCAGCCACTTTCTTGTGGTCTGCTCCGGCGGAGGCCCCGGCATCATGGAAGCCGCCAACCGTGGCGCCGCCGAGGCCGGTGGCAAATCCATCGGCTTCAACATCAAGCTGCCCATGGAACAGAAGCCCAACCCGTATATCACCCCGGAGTTGAGTTTCCTGTTCCGCTACTTCTTCATGCGCAAGCTCTGGTTCGCGCAGCCTGCCAAGGCCCTCATCGTCTTCCCCGGCGGCTACGGGACCATGGACGAGATGTGGGAATTTCTCACCCTGGTGCAAACTCACAAGCTCGGCCATCGTGCCACCATCCTGCTCTACGGCTCGAAGTTCTGGCGGAAGGTCATCAACTTTGAGGCGCTGCTCGAAGCGGGAATCATCCTGCCGGAAGACTTGCGCTTGATCCGCTTTGTTGACAGCCCCCAGGAAGCCTTCGCCCTCCTGAGAAAGCAACTGAGCCGCGACCGCGCCCTGCGCATCGCCCTGCGCCACCCGTTTGTGTAACGGGGACAGCAGGGGCTTGTGTGCGCGGCAGTTGCCGAAGGCCCACGGCCGGCAGGGAGTAGAGCATTCTCAGCTTTAGCCTTGACTGGTGCGCCTTCACGGCCCCTCAAGCCTTTCCACTTCTTCAACAAAGCAAATGGCTGCGCGGGATCGTCAAGCGCCTTGTAGGGCGCGTTCCCCTCATGTGGCCTGGCGGCTACACAAGAGAACTACGCAGCCGGTTGATATTCTCGGCCGAGAGTGCGAAAGTTATGCGGCGTCGAGCCACACCTGGACCTCAAATCGCGGCTTGTCCAGGCCTGAGGGGGACCAAGCGCGAAAGTCGGGTTCCGTTCCGGGAGGGACTTATGCGGCGACTATTCTTTCTCATCGTTGCCCTGCTTCTCGTCGTGGGAAATACCGGGCGCACCGATAGGCTCATCCTGGCACTTGGTGGCCCGTCCACGCAGGCAGCGCCTCAGCAGGCTGCTGCGGATGCCACCCCGCTCAAGATCGAAAAGGTCACGCCGGAAAACGCAAAGATCACGATGGTTCCGGGAAAAGGGCCCGGCGGCCAGCAGGCCTGGAAGATCGAATTCGCGCCGGCAAAAAGAGCGCGCCTACATTTTTCCGCAGGTGAGAAGGCCTGCGATTGGCGTGCCTACGGCGCACTGGCTTTTGATTTGACCAATCCCTCGGACGAGGAAATCAGTTTTGGCATACGCATTGACGACGCCCTCACCGCCGATGACACCCACCACAGCGTGACTGGCCGCTCGACGATTGGGCCTCGCCTTTCCGTAAGCTACTCCTACCCGCTGGGTCCGACGCTGCCCATGGAGAACGGCATGCGCGGCGGCCCACCCTTCCCGGGCGTTGAACCCATCATCTACGGCTCTTTCAAGCGCGTGGACGAGAGCCACGTGACGGCCTTTCAGATCTTTCTCGACCGCCCGCCGGCTGCACGCACGCTCATCCTGGACAACCTCCGGCTTCTGCCCCCCGTTTCTTATGAGGGAATTGTGGATGCCTTAGGCCAATACACTCGCGCCGACTGGCCGGGAAAGATCAAGGACGCCAGCGATTTCGCCCGCCAGCGCGCCGAGGAAGAAAACCAGATCCAGGCCGCGCCAACTTTGCCCGAGCGCGATGAATACGGTGGCTGGGCCTCCGGCCCGCAGATTCAACCCACTGGTTTCTTCACCACGGTCAAGCGAGATGGCAAATGGTGGCTGGTGACCCCGAGCGGGCATCTATTCCTCTCCTTCGGCGTCGATACCATCGGGTTGACCGAAGGCCCCACGATGGTTACCGGGCGCGAGAGAATGTTCACGTGGCTGCCGGCCGCGGACGACCCTCTGTCCAAGCATTTCGCCGACACCACCGAAGTTCTCTACGGGCCGACCAAGAAGGGCAGGACTTTCAACTTTTACTCCGCCAACCTGGAACGCAAATACGGGCCGGAGTGGCTGCCCAAGTTTCGCTCGTTCGCGCTGGACCGGTTGCGCGCCTGGGGATTCAATACCATCGCCAACTGGTCGGACCCTGCTCTCTACGACCTGAAGCGCGTTCCTTACACAGCCACCATTGATCTCGGCGGCGATTACGCGCGGGTGGCCAGCGGCCAGGATTATTGGGGCAAGATGCACGACCCCTTCGACCCCAAGTTCGCCGCTGCCGTGGACAAGAATATCCGCGACACCGTCCAGCGCTACCGCGACGATCCCTGGTGCCTTGGCTATTTCATCGACAATGAGATTTCCTGGGGCGCGGGCGACAGTGACGGGGGCCATTACGGGCTGGCGTACGGAACGCTCGCCGCAGGCAAAGATTCACCCGCCAAGCAGGCCTTCGTGGAGCAACTGAAGCTGCACTACGACAAGGTCAGTCAATTGAACAGAGCCTGGGGCACGACATTCTCATCCTGGGAGGCTTTGCTCAATCAACCTTTCAAGCCCGAAGGCGCGCTGACTCCCCAGATGCGGCAGGACTTTGCCAGTTACCTCAAGCGATTCGCGCAGCAGTATTTCAACGTCGTCCGCGACGCGCTGCGCAAATACGACCCGAACCACCTCTACCTGGGCTGCCGCTTCGCCTGGCGCACGCCGGAAGCTCTGGCGGCTGCAGCGGAGTATTGCGATGTGGTGAGCTTCAACATCTACCGGTCGCACGTTGATGCGAAAGAGTGGGAGTTCACGAAGACACTCAATAAGCCGGTCATCATTGGTGAATTTCACTTCGGAGCTCTGGACCGGGGCATGTTCCACACCGGATTGGTCTCTACTCCCGGCCAGCAGGCACGCGCCGCGATGTACCGCGACTACATTCACAGCGTCGTTGATCATCCAGCGTTCGTGGGGTGCGCGTGGTTTGAGTACGTTGACGAGCCGCTGACCGGGCGAGCCTACGACGGCGAGAACTACAACATCGGATTCGTCACCATCACCGACACGCCCTACCCGGAAATGGTGGAGGCGGCGAAGACTGCGCACGCCGAGGCCTACGCGCGGCGCCTGGGAAGGTAATCCTCGCGAAGACGCCTATCGCTTAGGCTCGAAAAAGAGCGGCCGCTCGAGTTCCAGCTCCAGCCGGGTCCCCTTTTGAAGCATCAGAGCATCGCTGCCGATTGCCGCGCCAGCGACTCCGCCGGCCCCGGCGCGCAAGGACCGATCCACTGCTACCCGCAAGATGATTGCCTAATGCGTTCCAGCTGGTTTGGCGGGCTTGCCGTGTTTGGCCTGCAAAGCCTCGTTTTCAGCCTTCAAGCCTTCGTAGTCATGTTGCAGGGAGGCGTGGGCTGCCTTGAGTTCATCGAGCTGGCTTGTCAGCTGCGAGTTGTCTTGCTGTAACGTGGTGACTTGCTCCTGCAAAGCGCGATTTTGATCTGAGGCCTTAGAGAAACGATAGCCGAAGACCCCAGCAAGTACGGCACAAACGACAGCAATAACCACTGCGGCGGTGAATTTGTTCTCCATGGGCTAGCTCCTTTTCTGGCGGGGCAAAGCCCCGCCATTAGACAGATCCTCTCTGGGAGGCGTTACATTTTGACAACTTTCCGCGCAACTCCAAAACTAAGCACTCGGCGGCTTCGTCGCAACTGGTTTAGCGGCTTCGGTTGGCTTTGGTGCGCCGACCGTTTGCGCCGGCGCGGGCTGAGCCGCTGGTTTAGCGGCTTCGGTTGGCTTTGGTGCGCCGACCGTTTGCACCGGCGCGGGCTGAGCCGCCTGCTTAATCTGTGGTGGCACCGCTGTGTGCCTTGTGGTCCTACTGTGGGCTGTCGAACAAAACACCCGGCCATTTCGAACAATCTTCCGAAACTCGGGAACCTCAACTCCGCATTCAAAACAGTAAACTGCCATTTTTCGTTCCTCCTCTTGGATTTCGGAGGACCAGCATCAGCTCCCAGTAAGAATTGCTAAGGCATCAGCCGGCCTGTCCGATCTTTTGCCGCGTCTGTTCGCGTGAATATTTCTTTCACGGTGCGACCAGAAAACGTCTTCCACTGGCTGTTGGCCCGGGGACCGATGTGAAGTCGTCGCAACAGCCTTTTTACTTTTTCAGACGAACTGACAGAGAGCCTTTGCGATGTCTCCACAATCTTCATCAGAGGCCATAATCTCGGCCACGAGGGCGGCATGGCGAAGCTACCTGCGGAAAGCGCCTTATCGAAAAAGCGGGCTTCTTTGTCTAGCGTCGAGAGAAGTAGGACGATTAGCGCTCCCCCGAACGACACCACAACAGCCAGAACGATAACCGCGAGATACTCTTCCAGGACGAACATCTAAGGCCTTTCCCGCTTTCCCCTCAGCATCCGCCTCAGCGAATCCATTAGGCTCCGTGCATCGAATCTCTGGTTAACGGCCCACGGGAACAGTCAAGGAGGTCTCCAAGTCGTCTACCTCGGGATGTAGTTTCCCTTTGCCCCGCCCGCGAGTCGTGCCTGGACCTGACCCCTTTTCATTTTCTACCGTCTCCCCGGTGTGCGCGTCGCGGGAGGAATGTACTCTCTGCCCGTTCACTTCAAACAGCAGCCTGCCCTCTAGAAATTCCGTTGCCGCCACGTTGATCAGCCCAGACCACGTCGCCACCCGCTGCCCATCTGCAAGCTGTTTGGCGCGTCGAGCCAGCAGATTGCATAGGAGAAACGGACTCGTTTTGGAACTATTGACTCTGCTCAACAGTTCGACGCGACTGGACATCAGTCCTCCAGTTCGTTCTACTAAGGGCTTGCAGAGACCGGTCGGGCCGCGCCTTCAACCCAAGCTCGCGCCGCTTCTACGCTGAGCCTTTTGTTGCGCATGAAGTGCAACACACCTTTTAGGCGGCAAAAATCCCGAGATGAATAGTAGGTGCGCCCGTTTTTCGCGACGCGCCGAATCACACCCCTCGCTTCGAAGTCGGACAGCTCCTTCTGCGACAAGCCCAGCTTCGCCGCGAAATGCTCCGCGAGAAAGTAGTCTGGCATCGGTTGACTGCCTCCCTTACCGTTTTAAGAACTGGTCTCCTTGTGCGGGATTGCGGGAAGACTGCTTGTTGCACCCTGCTCCGCCCGCAGAATCTTGACATTTGTGGCCCGCAATCGCTCGAAGCCGTATTGAAGCTCGTATTCAACCCACCGTCCTACCGACAGACCGGCGATCTCCGATGCGTTGATCCCTGAACGATCGAAATAGACCTCGCATCCATCTTCGCCCAGAATGAATCCACAGCCCTGCTTTCTGAGAAGTCTTGTGATTGATCCTCGCATCATCTATGCCTTTCTGAGGTGCTCCTGACCCGCAGCGGAGTTTCTCTGGTTCGTCATTGAGCATCACTAGCGCGCGGGGCTAAGCCCCGCAACGAAAATTCGGGCCCTCCGATTCATTTCTTGACAATTCGGCGTTGGCGACTCACAAATGGGTTCAGCCTTCTCCCAGCCCTTCACTCCCACAATCTGAGCCGAATCAAGGCCGGCTTGCAGGAGGAATTGTTTCACTGCGGCCCCGCGTTGCTGCGCGAGCTCGTGCGTGCACTCCTCCGATCCCAGTGGGTCACAAAATCCAGCAACAAGAATGCGAACTTCGAGGTGTTTGCGGAGCCAGCCGGCATCTACCAAAAGGTTTCTCGCGCTCTCGGACGTCAACACTGGGCTCTTGGGCTGGAACAGGAGACTTCGCAACAAGAAGTCCGGCATCGGCCGACCCTGGGCTTGCTTGGTATTGCGTCTGGCAGGTCCTACCGCGCGTTTCCCGAACTGGCTACAGCCAACTGCGAGGATTGCCGGGCCTGCCTGGCTTTTCCAGTCTGCACATTTTCGGCTCCCATCAGGCAGGCGCACGAATCGAAAGTTAGAAAATGCTCCGGTCATGAGTTCGCTCAGGACTTGGCTTCCGCGCGAGTGGAAGGAAGAATTTGCCAGTAGACCAAGATACACGCATATCAAAATATTTGCATAGGCCATCGAAAAAATATATGCCCTCTTCTCACCCAGTGGCCGTGCTCTCCAACTGAGACAGAAGGTCTTTCACATCTATAAGATGATTGTTGAAAATCTCTCTTGCCACATCCAGCAGCCGGAAAATCCCTGGGTCGTGCACCGAGTAGTACACACTGCTGCCGTCCTTCCTCCCGATGACAATATTCCGGTTCCGGAGAACGCCAAGTTGCTGGGAAACTGTAGTCTGTTCCGCACCTAAGCGAACGCACAGCTCGTTGACGCTGACCTCCCCGCCACGAAGCGCGTCCAACATTCTTATGCGCAGCGGATGAGCTAGCGCTTTGAAAAACTCAGCTTTGAATTGGCTTATCTGGGGCATCGATAGCGCGATGTCTTTTCGTTCGCTCCAGGAATAGGTTTGCATATTCAAATTTGCTTGTCAATGGGAAATTTCGGTTCGCCAAAAACGCCCCTTCATCAGCGCAGAGCTAAAACCACTCTCTTTTACCAAGAAGACCTACCGAGGGCCCCACTCCCCTTGATAACTCGAAGCATCTAGAAGGAAGAACCCATCGACAGCGGCAAACCACTCCTCCTAACTGGCCCTGAAACTATCGCGGCGTCTGTGGCTTTCGCGGTTGGCGGGGTTGCAGTCCAGCAGGCGGCGCTTCGGGCAGTAGGTAACTCTGCACCCGCGCCGGACTTTCGGGGGTATAATCTGGCACCCGGGTATAGGGTGATTGCGATGGACGCGTCTTCCGATTCGTCGCGGATGTTCGTTTTTTGTTAAGGAGCGCAAAAGGTCGCTACGGCGACACACGACCGCCATCTATCTTATCTGGAGGTCCCCATGGAATTCTTCCGCGAAAGCATGCTCGAACTCATCATTCAGACTTCCACCAACCTACCCCCTGACGTGCGCCAAGCGATGGCCCGAGCGCTGAAGACCGAACAGCCCTCGACCCAGGCCGGCCAGGCCCTGGCCATCATCGGCCAAAACATCGACATGGCATGTGAGAACGAAGGGCCCATTTGCCAGGACACCGGCATGCTGACGTTTGAAATCAAGACGCCGGCAGCCATGAATCAAATCCTGACGCGGAAGCAAATCCTCGAGGCCGTGGCCGAAGCGACCAAGCGCGGCAAGCTGCGGCCGAATTCCGTCGATTCGCTCACCGGCAAGAACAGCGGCAACAATCTCGGCCCCGGAACGCCCATCATTCACTTTGAACAGTGGGAAGAGCCGGACATCGAGGTGCGGCTGATACTGAAGGGCGGCGGGTGCGAGAACATGAACGCCCAGTACTCCGTACCCTGCACGCTCGAGCATTTGGGCCGCGCCGACCGCGACCTGGAAGGTGTGCGCAAGTGCATTCTGCACGCGGTGTGGAAGGCCCAAGGCCTGGGCTGCGCGCCCGGTGCCATCGGCGTCTGCATCGGCAGCGACCGCGCCGCCGGCTATCACCACGCCAAGCTGCAACTGTTTCGGCCGCTCGACGATGTGAACCCCGATCCCGTGTTGGCGAAGCTCGAGAAGGAAATCATGGAGCAGGCCGACAAGCTGGGGGTCGGCGCCATGGGCTTTGGCGGCCTCGTCTCCCTGATTGGCTGCAAGATCACCGCCGCCAATCGCCTGCCGGCGTGTTTCTTTGTCTCGGTCGCTTATGACTGCTGGGCGTTCCGCAGGCTGGGCGTACGACTGGACGCCGCGAGCGGCGCCATCAGGCAATGGCTCTATCGCGATCCGGAGCGGCCGGTGGAACGACTGGTACCGGGCGCCGGATTTCAGGTGTCAGGCAGAGAGATTCGCTTGGAGCCACCGCTCAGCGAGGCAAAAGTCCGCGCGCTCAAGGTAGGCGATGTGGTCCTCATTAACGGTCCGATGGTCACGGGCCGTGACACCGTTCACCACTACCTGCTGCATCATGACTCGCCTTGTGATTTGCGGGGGGCCGTCCTCTACCACTGCGGGCCAGTGATGTTGAAAGAGGGCGAGAAGTGGCGCGTGGTCGCCGCCGGCCCTACGACCAGCATCCGCGAAGAACCTTACGAAGCCGACATCATCAAGCGCTTCGGCATCCGCGCGGTGATGGGCAAGGGCGGCATGGGTGCGAAGACTCTGGCGGCGTTGAAAGAATTCGGCGCCGTCTATCTCCACGCCATCGGCGGCGCAGCGCAGTTCTATGCGCGCTGCTTGCCTAAAGTCACTGGCGTGGACTTGCTGGAACTCGGCATCCCGGAAGCCATGTGGCATTACGAGGCGCGCGACTTCCTCGCCATCGTCACCATGGACGCGCGCGGGAACTCGCTGCACGAGGATGTGGCGGCCACGACGGGAGCGGAGCTGGAGAAAGTCGGGGCTCAGAGCTAGCGGGCTGCGGGGAAACGCCCCGAGGCTGTCATCCTGAGGAGTCCGTCAGCCGACGGACGACGGAGGATCTCAGCAGTTGCTCGATTACGAAAGCTGCTGGGATTCTTCGCTTCGCTCAGAATGACAGGTCCGTGGGGTCTTCCCGCAGCCTGCTAGGGTCCCGGGAGCGCAGGTATCCCGCCCGCCGCTGGCTGGCGCAGACCCTTCGCAGGCTGTCTCAAAACTAGGGATATGGAAGGCGGAGTGCAGAGTGAATAGGCATGAGCCAAGAGATACGAGCCAACTACGATCAGATCGATTTGCTGCCGCAG
>Ga0315280_10012223_pt1 | contig 10422 bp, 8 predicted proteins | sample YL17G06_40_MG_FD_203697 | JGI IMG/M metagenome (GOLD analysis project Ga0315280, IMG submission 203697) | Sediment microbial communities from Yellowstone Lake, YNP, Wyoming, USA - YL17G06_40 | ecosystem: Environmental > Aquatic > Freshwater > Lake > Sediment | place: USA: Wyoming | collected... | reverse complement strand
GGAACGGCGAAGAAAAAGGGAAGAAAAAGGAAAACTTTCTATTTTTTCCTTTAAAGCATCAGAGAAGAAACAATCAATCTCAAAACATAATAAAACTCAGAACATAAGCGCACGGAAGAAGTTGTTCTGAAGCGCGGGGCGTAAGGCGACAGCCCCGTGCTTCCCTGTCACACCCATTCCCCACGCGCTTGTCCCCGATGCCAGTGCCAGGAGTGGATTCCGCAGCGCAGCGGCGGAATCGCCTCGGGCGCAGTCAAAGCCCCCTCGACTCGTGATTCTTTGAGGTCTTTGAGGTCCTGGTGGTTCGTTCTTGGTAGGCAACAGTATCGTTCCAAAGGGCGGGCACCACCGCCTGAATTGCCAATCGAAACCCCTGGAGCCGAGAGAAAGGCTTCAGGCATCACCGAATCGCGTGCCCCTCCTTGTCGCTTGGGTTGCAATGCGGGGCGTTTTCTGATAACACCGTTGCCGCATTCAAAAAGCTGCACCAAACCACACCGGAGGTTGAAATATGAGCACCGCAAAACGCACGCTGTGTTTACTTATCTTCACCATCGCACTGTCGTCTGCCGCAATCAACGGACAGAACCAGAGTACGGATGCGTACAAGAAAGAAGCCATCGCCTGGATCGAGAGCAACCGCCCGGCCGTGATCACTGCCGCCAGGCACATCTGGGAATATGCCGAGCCTGCGCTTCTGGAAACCAAATCTGCCCAGGAACTCTCCGCCTTCATCGAGGGGCACGGTTTTTCCGTCGCGCGCGGAGTTGCCGACATGCCCACGGCGTTCGTGGCGACTTACGGTTCGGGAAAGCCCGTGATCGGGATTCTCGGCGAGTTCGACGCGCTGCCGGGTCTGTCGCAGAAGGCGGGCTCCCCCAGCAAGGAGGCGGTCGTCGAGGGTGCTCCCGGCCATGGGTGCGGGCACAACCTCTTCGGCGTCGCCAGCGCCACTGCAGCCATCGCCATCAAGGAAGCCATGGAGAAACACAACCTCAAAGGGACGATCAAGTTCTTCGGCTGTCCTGCAGAGGAGACGGTGGTCGGCAAGGTGTACATGGCAAAGGCGGGACTGTTCGACAACCTCGACATTTGCCTGGACTGGCATCCAGGCCCCGAGAACGAGGTAAGCCTCGGCACTACCAACGCCTTGAACAATTTTGAGGTGACCTTCCACGGCCAGACCGCTCATGCTGCGGCGGATCCGTGGGACGGCAGGAGCGCGCTCGACGCGGTTGAATTGATGGACGCAGGAGTGAACTTTTTGCGCGAGCATGTTCGTCCCACGGTTCGCATCCACTACGTCATTCCCGACGGCGGCAAGGTGCCGAACGTCGTCCCCGACCACGCCAAGGTTTGGTACTACGTGCGCGGCAAGGACCGCGCCGAGGCCGAGGAGGTTTACCAGCGAGTGCTGAAAATTGCCGAAGGCGCCGACATGATGAGCGGCACCAGCCACGAGGTGTATCTGATCACCGGAGTTTACAACAAGCTCGTCAACCGCGCCGTTGCGCGCGTGCTGCACAAGAATCTCGAGTTCGTCGGAGCCCCGCAGTTCACTTTACAGGAGCAGGCGCTGGCGCGCGGCATCCAGAAATCACTCGGCAAAGCAGAAGAAGGGATGAGCACCCAAATCAAACCCCTGGAGGAGCCCAAGGGATATTCCGGCGGCGGTTCGACGGATGTGGCCGACGTGAGCTGGATTGTGCCCACTGCAACGCTCGGCACGGCGTGTTGGCCGCTGAGCGCGCCGGCTCACAGCTGGGCTGTGACCTCCTGCTCCGGTTCGTCCATCGGTTTCCAGGGGATGGTGACGGCCGCAAAAACCATTGCCACTGCAGGAATCGAAGCACTCACCGATCCGAAAATCATCCAGGACGCGCGCGCCGAGTTCCAGCAGCAGACTAAGGGCTTCACTTACAAGAGCGCGGTGCCGCAGTCGCAGAAGCCCCGTCTCCCCAAGGGGCCCGATCGCTGAGGTCCGGCAGAGCGGCGAGCTCATTGTCGCTTGATACGACGGAGTGGTCGAGGGCGCGCGCTGCAATGTCGAGTTCAAAAGTTCTTAACGAGCGTCGCCATGGAAGACGATGAAGAAGTCGGGAGATGCGGAACGCGGAGACGCACGGCCGGAGACAGCGGATGAGGGTAGACTCAACGTCGGTTGCATCTCTCCTTCTATTTCCCCTTGATGCGGGACGGTGGCGCCCGGGCGGCTCGGCCAGCCGCCCGGGCTTGCACGAATCGGCAAGACTGCACCATCCGAGTCGGCAACCAGCACGGACAAGCACGCAACTATTCGCGATTCTCTGCACCTTAGCGCCTTAAGGGCGAACCTTCGAGATCCGCTAAAAAAACGCAGTGCCTCAAAGAAGCGCGGGTAAGGAAATACTTCTCGAAATCGCAAAACTTCTGGCCAATCGGGGCCCAAAGGCCGGCAATCAGCGCAGCAGCTTGGTTGCGGCATCGAGCTGAGACGCCAGGGCCAGCAGTCGCTGTCTCACGACCTCTACCCCTTTGGTGGCCTCCTGCCACTGCTCGTGCTCGACCGCCTCGCGCACGTAAGGAATGGTTTTCACGCCATATCCGGTGTAAAGGCCAGGAGCGTAAAGCTGGTGCTTAAACCAGGGTCTTGACGGCAATCCTTCGGGTGCAGTGAGGAGGCGCTCACAATGGTAGAGCAGTTGGTTGAGGGCGCGCAGCTGAGCGGGCTCGCGTCGGAAAATGGCGCCCAGGGTGCGTGCCTTAGTATAGGCGTCTTCAAAGGCGTGTGCGCTCTTCAGGAGCGATTGCTGGGCACTCTGCAAAGGTGCGAGATTGACTTTCTTCTGACTCACGGGGAGTTTGCGCAGTTCCGCCACATAACCGCCCACCGTCTCGGCAAGATCGGTGAACTCGAAAGGCAGGACTGTTGCGTCGGCAAGGCGCATCACTGCGGTCCCGTCCAGTTGGGCTAGCATCTGCCCGTAGGTAAAGTCCGAGTCTGAAAATCGTTTGAACCAGGCCAGGCTGTCGTAAATAGAGTGATAGACGCCGCCGCCTCCCTCGCCGCCGAAGCCAAGGTTGAGTGAAGCAATACCCAGATGGTCGATGAAGGCAGTGTAATCGGAGCCGGAGCCGAGCGCGCCGAGGCGCAGGTCAGCACGGCTGCTGATCTCCATCATTGCAGCTTCATTCGGCGCCCGTTCAATCCGGCGCGCCTGCAGTGCGTCATAGACAGACTCGTGACGAATCGGATCGGTAATGTCGCGGGCGACCTCATGCAGGAACCGCTCCAGGGAATGCGAACCGGATGCGTCCAGCCAGCCTTTTCCGCTGCTGTCGGTGTTGAGGTACACCACGGCCTTGTTCTCAAGCTCGGCGGCGTGTTGTTCCGCCCATTCGGTCGACCCGAGCAGCCCGGCTTCCTCGCCGTCCCAGGCGGCCAGCACAATGGTTCGCTTCGGCCGCCACCCCTGCTTTACCAGCTCGCCCAGCGCCCTGGCCTGCTCAAGCAAAGCGACCAAGCCGCTCACCGGGTCGGAGGCGCCATTTACCCAGGCGTCATGATGATTCCCCTGAATGATCCACTCATCGGGGAAAGTGCTTCCCTCGATGCGCGCGATCACATCGTAGATGGGACGGATGCTCCAATCGCTTGTCATCTTAAAATGGACCACGGCAGGCCCGGGGCCGATGCAATAGGTCACGGGCAGGGCGCCGCGCCATGACTCCGGAGCGACCCGGCCACGCAGGTTCTTCAACAGCGGCAGGGCGTCGCCATAGCTCAAAGGCATCACGGGGATCTTCATGAGCGTCGGCGCTTCGGCCATCGGCAGGCGCTGGGCATCGGATGTGGCCCCGACGCCGGGAGTGAGCGGGTCGCCAGGGTAGATGGGCATATCCATCACGCTTCCCCGCTGAACGCCCTGTTCGGGGCGCCAGGGACCCTCGGGATAAACCAGTCCCTGGTAATAGCCGTCATCCTTGGGATCGGAGTAGATAAGACAGCCCACGGCACCGTGCTCATACGCCACCTTCGGCTTGATCCCGCGCCAGCTCGCGCCGTAGCGTGCGAGCACGATCTTCCCCTTCACGTCCACGCCCAGCTTCTTCAAGGTAGCATAATCGTCGGGCACGCCGTAGTTGACATAGACGAGCTCCGCGGTGACGTCTCCATCCGCCGAATAGGCGTTGTAGGTAGGAAGCTGGCCCGGATCCGATGAGTTCGGATCCTCAGGGATGGCCGGCTCTTGTAATCGCGCCGTGTAACGTTGGGGAGACACCAGCTCGACCAGCCGCTCCTTGGGAGTCGGGTACAGGACCTGAAACTCCTCGATGGACGACTGCAAGCCGAATGACCGGAACTTCTCCAGAAGCCACTCTGCGTTGGCTCTGTCCTTGGGGGAACCGACATGGTGCGGCGCCGAGGCAAGGTCGGCCTGGTATGTGCGCATGAGATCGGGCTGAGGAATAGCGCGCATCTTTTGTTCCCAGGCCGACTCCTCCCTGGCTTGTTCAGCGGAAAACCCGCGTATTGCGGGTCCTGACTGGAAGCCGGCCTGAAAGCCTGCCTCCCCCAAACCAATGCTGAAGCTGGTAAACAAAAGGACCATCGCCCAGCGGCTCTTTGTCGAAACCATTGGCATCTCCTTTGCGCTGTTCTCCCGTCATGCCGGAACAGCCCTCCGCGCCCTCGCGGACGTGCATTTGTTCGATCTTCTCCAATCCTCACTATCCATGGGATCTTGAATTCTCAGATCCGGCTGGGGTATTGTACGCCGTCCGATTGGGAATGCGGACGAGAAACGCGCAGCATGCGCGATGCCGGCGTTCTCCGGCCGGGCGAGGTCAGCTACCGCCTTGCATTTGCAAATGGTGTCAAGAGTTGCTGCTTCAGCGCGTTCCTTGACGCGTTGTCTCGGCATTAAGTAATATTTCTGTGTTTGCCGGACCTTTCAAAAGCATCCTTCTTAGGAGTGAGCTATGAGAAAAGTTGTCTCGTTGATGGTTGTGATCGTGCTGGTGATGGCATGTTACATGGCGGCCTTTTCAGCGCCGCAGGCAAGCGTCGATAAGGGCAAGGATGTGTACGCCAAGCAGAATTGCAAGATTTGCCATTCGATTGCCAAGGTGGGCAACCCGAAGACCCCGCTAGACGGCGTTGGCGCAAAGCTGACCGACGATCAGTTTAAAAAGTGGATTCGGACTCCCAAAGAGATGAATCCCAAGACACTGATGGTAGCCTATCCCGATTCCAAAATATCCGACAGTGACCTGGCCAACTTGGTAGCCTATCTGTTAAGCCTGAAGAAGTAGCTGTTTTCTCCTCGACGAGTCAGGCCCTTCGGATCCGTCCGGCCCGAAGGGCCGCTCTCGCACTGCGGACAGTGCGAACGAGAAACACCCCGCCTGCCTGTTTCGCTTCCCCCAAAGCCTCCGCTCCCACACGCAAACTGTAAGAAAATGGTGCCAGTATCGCGTCCCCGGAATTCCGTCTAAAACCAAGGGTAGCTCAGAACTTTTGCGGGGAGAGCAGCCACTGCCCAAGCGAGTAACTCCGGCAAGGCCAGCTTCCATCGCCTCCTGGCTAAATGAAACAACAAAGATGGAAGACCGAAAATCAAGACCGGAAGAAGATACCCCAAAAAGCCTTCAGCACCGACAACTCCCCAGCTGAATGCGACAACCAGAAACGAGACAGCGAGGCTGTTGATCACGGATCGGAAAAGCCCGGAGCGGCGGACCCTGCGGTAGAACATCCCACCCGAAATCGAAGCCACCACAAGGACAGAAAGCGCGCGCCACAAGTAAGACACCACAACGCGAGGCAGGCTCGACAAGGCGCTATCTTCATCGCCAATCTTCAGCCGCTCCATTTCCTGCGCCATGAATCTGAAGCGTTCCATCAGCAGACGGCTCATGCCCTGTACGCTCTCGAGGCCTGAAAGATCCGAGAAAGGGCCGGCGTTCAGGTAGATCTGTACATAGCGGTACAGGCGAAGCAACTTCAGAGGAAAACCCTTCAGCAAAGCCTCTGCGACAGCCGGGCCTTCGGGGTGGGGCTTGAGCACCGGCAAGCCATCACGAATTTGGCCGGTGTCCGACAGGACCACGAGCAGAGGATTTTCATTGATTTGAGCGAAGGTAGCCCCGCAACAAAGGACCAAGCATAAAAGCAGTTTTCGCAAAACCTTCATTGATCGAACCGCCGCTGAGAGTCCTTGAAGTGCATCAACCTACTCCATTCGTTCTGGAAGACGCAACGGATTCAGATATAAAAAAGTTCCATCGTCTCGCACAAGTCCGAAGCGGCACGCCAGCGCGTTCGCAATGCCCGGATTGAGATGCTCAAGGCGATGCGCTCGATCATCGACGAGCGCATCGCCTATCTTCCACGAGTGGAGCACAAAGGCACCAAGATCTCGGTCGAATAGGAGGGGTGGTATATGAACGCGGCGTGGATCGGATGAAATCGGGGATGCGACTCCGGCGATGCAGTCGAAGCTCCTGGGCGTGCTCGAATCCGGAGAGATCATGCCGGTGGGGAGCACGACCGTCGCTCACGTCGATGTACGCATTATCGCAGCCACCCACGCAGCAACGGATGGTTGATCCCCCTGGAGACACCAATATCACAGGGAAATTGGGTGACGGTTGATGAGTTCTCTCAGTTCAGCACGCGGATCTTAAGGCTCCGGAACCAGACCGCGTCGGTGTGATCCTGAAGAACAATGTGGCCTCTGCGCTTGTCCGCGAAGCCGCGAATGTCCTTGTATTTGCTTTTCGCCAGAAGTTCGCGCATCAGCGGCGTGCCGAGATCGTATTCCAGGATCTTGACGCCGTTGAGCCAGTGCTCCCCGTGGAGGCCGCGGAAAACGATTTTGGCCGAGTTAAACTCGCCGACGGGGTGGAGCTTTTTGCCTTGAGGAGCGATGAGATCGTAGAGCGCAGCCGCAGTCCGGTTGGGACCGTTCTTGGCATCGGGATGCAGGTCGTCGTCAAGGATCTGGTATTCAAAGCCCAGTGCTGCGTATTTGGGCGGGTTCGCCATCGACATCTCCTCGGAAACGTTGTACTTGACGCCGCTGTTGCCACCCGGGCTTATCTTCCATTCGAAGGCCAGCTCGAAGTTCTCGAACGTCGCAATCGTCATCAGATCTCCGCCTTCCAGCGGCTGTCCGTCGGCCTGCAGAGGAACGTTCTTCGAGGGAACTTTTTTAATGGCGCCGTCTTCGATGACCCAGTGCTTCTCCGGAATCCGATCACGGCCGAGGCCGCGCCAGCCACTGAAGGTCCGCCCGTCGAACAGCAGCACCCAGCCTTGAGCCTTCTCTTCAGGAGTCAGAGTATTCGGAGACGATGTCCCCGCGGGCTCCTGAACAGGCGGGCCGCCGGCGGTGAGAGCAGCGCAAGCCAACAGGAGAACAGGAAAGAGAACAGCGATATTTGCGCGATATGATTTCATCAGGGGTGACCTCCGAGCTGCCTCATCATGGCACCAAACGGCTGGCGAATCAATCACACCGCCCGCTTGAAGCTGTCGGCGTATCAAATGCGGGCTGGCCAAACTTCGGCTTTCCGAGTATAAGTGTGCCTTGCCTCCAATTTCCGGAAAGGAGCTCAGCCATGAACAAGATCACCCGGCGCGAATTCCTCGAAAACACGGCTAAGACTTCCATCACGGCATCGGTCGCGGCGGCCGGCATCGGAGCGCGTGTCGTGAGATCCGCCAACCTCCAGATGAAACCTGCACCCAGCGACAGGATCCGCATCGGAGTAATTGCGGTCGGCGGACGGGGCGAAGGAAATCTGAACACTTTCCTGCGCATCCCTGAGGTCGATTGCCCGGCCGTGGCCGAAGTGGATGCGAACCGGCTGGCCAACGGTGTGAAGATTATCTCCGCTGCACGCGGCCGGACGCCGGACGCATACAAGGATTTTCGCAAGATCTTGGACCGCAAGGATATCGACGCAATCCTGGTATCAACTCCCGACCACTGGCACGCTTTGATGACGATCCTGGCCTGCCAGGCCGGCAAGGATGTATACGTCGAAAAGCCCCTGGCGACCACGATCGAGGAGGGCCGGGCCATGGTGAACGCCGCCCGGAAGTACGGTCGCATTGTCCAGGTGGGCACCCAGCAGCGCAGCTCGACCCACTTTCGGGATGCCGTCGACTTCGTTAGATCGGGCAAGCTGGGAGGCATCCGCATGGTCCGCAGCTGGACCTACCTCGATTGGAAAGGCGATATCGGCAAGCCGCCCGATGAGCCGCCGCCGCCCGAACTCGACTACGACATGTGGCTCGGACCGGCTCCCAAACGGCCATACAACCGCATGCGCGTCCACCACAACTTTCGCTGGTGCTGGGATTACTCGGGAGGATTGATGACCGACTGGGGCGCCCACATGATCGACATCGTCATGTGGGCGATGGGCAAGCAGCCTACCGGCGCCATGGCCATCGGAGGAAAATACGGCTTCCCTAACGATATCCGCGAAACCCCTGATACCGCGCAGGCCGTAATCGAGTTCCCCGGCTTCTCCGTCCTCTGGGAGCACATGATCGGCTGCGGTGTCGGCCCATGGCGGCGCGAGCACGGCTGCGAATTCCACGGCGAGAACGGAATCCTGGTTGTGGACCGCGGCGGCTGGGAGGTCGTCTCTGAAACCGACCGTTTCAAGCAGCCCGAGCGCGTCAAGCGCATGGCCGACACGCCGCGGCAGCCGAGCACAGGAGACATGGACCTGCCTCATGCCAGGAATTTCCTCGAATGCGTTAAGACCCGCCAGATGCCTGTAGCCGATGTCGAGATCGGGCACAGGTCGGTGACAGCCCCTCACCTGGGCAACATTGCCGTCCGGCTGCGCCGTTTCGTCAAATGGGACCCCATAGCCGAGAAGGTCCTCGGCGATTCCCAGGCTCAAGCCCTGGTTGGCAGGAAGTATCGGAAACCGTGGGTCCTGCCCAGGCATTAGCTGCAGGGTGCCCGGGATCAGGGAGGCACGGGATAAGGTGACAAGATCAAGAGAAGCGGCATGAAGCGCTTGACACGAAGGATTTTCATTCGGTGGGCCGAAGCCAGCGCCGCCGCGGCAGCAATTCCGTCTTTTTCCCTGGGCGTGTCTCCGCCGAGGGAGGAGCAGGCCTCGACCAAGGAGCGGTTCGCCCTTGGGATGGCGAGCTACACGTTCCGGGCGTTCAACCTCGATGCTGCCATCGCGATGACCAAAAGGCTCGGTCTGAAGCGAATCTCCCTCAAGAGCGTGCATCTGCCTCTGGACGCATCTCCGGAGATATTGGCCGCTGCCCGGGCCCGGGTCGAGGAGGCGGGAATCAGTCTCTACAGCGGCGGGGTGATCTACATGACCAGCGAAGCCGAAGTCCGCCAGGCGTTCGCTTACGCAAGGGCGGCCGGCATGGGCATGATCATCGGCGCTCCGAATCCCGAACTTCTGAGCGTGGCCGAGGCCAGGGTGAAGGAGACCGACATCCGCCTGGCGATCCACAACCACGGGCCTACGGATAAGCTGTTTCCCACTCCGGAAACTGTCTACGAGAGAATCAAAGGCCTCGACAAGCGGATCGGGCTGTGCATCGACATCGGCCACACGCAGCGCAGCGGGGTCGACCCGGCCGGATCTGCCGAGCGCTGCTTCGGCCGGCTTCTGGATGTCCACATCAAGGACGTGACTGCCGCTACAGCCGAGGGCGGCCCCATAGAGATCGGACGCGGAGTGATTAACATCCCGCGTTTTCTCGGGACGCTCATCCGGCTGGGGTACGCCGGGACCTTGAGCCTTGAGTACGAAAAGGACGAGAAGGATCCGTTTCCCGGCGCTGCCGAATCCATCGGTTACGTGAAGGGGGTGCTGGCAGCCCTTTGAAGATGGCGGCGAAGCAGGCCCCGGCCGCCAGACAGGGCTCGGGGTGTCGCGATGAACCTTAAGCGCCGTCTGGCAGTTAGCATGAACATTGCCGATCTCCGACACGATCACGTGTGGTCGGAAGGTGGCGAGCACCAAGTCTGGGGCCTGGGTGTCCCCCTATGGCGGCTGCCGGCTTTCCGGCGTTCCCCGACCGCATCGCGTTCGGGATCTTCGCCGGGCTGGTAGCGTTTCTGGTTCTGAAAGCCTGGATGTCCTCCGCCGGGCGCGACGCTGCCGGTGCCGATAACGCGTCGTTCGATTTGCGGCAGTTGCTGAGCACCTTCCTCGGTCCGTTCCTGGTGCTGTTGTGCTTCCCGCCATTGGTCACGCTGCTCAAGGCCCGCATGGCCGTGTGGGAGGAAGCGGTGGCCTATGAATACTTCTACGAAAGATAGTAGTTCGTTAACCGGCCAATCCGTCATTCCCAGATAAAAGAGTGAGTGATTTTCCTGCACCCCTCCCCTACTCAGGGTGAGGTCTTTTTCTTTCAGGTGGTTTATTGTCCTTCAGAGG
>Ga0315280_10012222_pt1 | contig 10424 bp, 7 predicted proteins | sample YL17G06_40_MG_FD_203697 | JGI IMG/M metagenome (GOLD analysis project Ga0315280, IMG submission 203697) | Sediment microbial communities from Yellowstone Lake, YNP, Wyoming, USA - YL17G06_40 | ecosystem: Environmental > Aquatic > Freshwater > Lake > Sediment | place: USA: Wyoming | collected... | reverse complement strand
GCTCTTCCCATGGAAGAGTTTAAGGCCCTGGACGAGCCATAGATCGATTCTTTAATTCCTTATAAGCCCGTGTTTATATAAATGGCAGAGAGGACAAAGGAGATGCAAAAGCATCTCCTTTTTATTATTAGATGCGGTATAATAATGCAATTGAAGCAGCCGATTCGTTATTTGAAGGAATATAATTTCAATTTGTACAAAAAAATCAATGAATAAAGAAGCAAAGAAATTTGAAATTCCCTCCTGTGATCAATTAAAAGCCGGAATAGATGCATTTGTAAGAAAAGAAGACCGTGGCAAGCTTTATTTCATCGCCCTATCTCACATTCGGGAAAATTGGGAGTATTTCTCGGAAATGGCAAGCGGAATAAAATTACTTCTTGATTCTTGGCATAGAAATTTTTATAGATTTGGCACTTTTGATCTTAATCTCTTATCAGAATGTATAGCCCAGAATTTCCAATCAGTAGTCCACTTCAATAATCGAACGTTATTTAGTCTATCTAACCAAGATGAAGATGAAATACAAAGACTATTCAATCATTTTCTTGATGCCCTGAGGGTTAGAAAATCTCGTAGTCCTGTTGCTGTAAGTAAAGCATTACATCTTCTTGCACCGGACTTTTATCCTCTCTGGGATAATAATATTGCTCTCGCTTATGACACACTGTGGGGAGATTCAGCATTCGGAGTTTTTCGTTATATCGACTTTTGTTGGAAAACCAAAGATATTATTACAACCGTAGCCAAATGTGAGTGTATGCACAATCCATCTCCAAAAAGGTCGTTACTGAAATTAATAGATGAATATAATTACTCGAAATTTACAAAACGGTGGATATAGTTCTTCTACATTTCTAAATCATAGTCATTTTTTACGTTCTGAGAATTATCTTTCTGATTGTTCGTCTATATCAGCGAGGCGATAAATACGCTTAACCACAGCGACCTGCTTAATATCGGGAGGCCAGGGCTATCCCGCCCGGCCTCCACCCGCCTCAATCTTATCTTAGAACGGAACCTCATCTTGAGGTTCAGGCTCCTCTTCCTTAGGCCGAAGTTCAATCCATCGTCTAAGCATAAAAAGGTTAATAGTGCCTGCAAGGTGTAATGCAAATTCAGCTAGGCTTTTCGGGACCTGCAACGACTCTGATCCTTGTCCATGGCCCCTGGCTGGTAAATTACGCTCTTTGACTGCTCCTAGAGCAAGCTTTTCGAAATGAATTAGGAATTCTTCATAATATGAAGGAACGATTCCCGATTTGATGATCTTTCCAAGAAGGCCTCCGAAAGTAAGATGTTCATCAGTTCCCAAGCAGGTCTTCATCACGCTCTCAACAGATTTATGGGCATTAATTATAGTTTCTTTAGTTCGACCGTCCATTAAGCACGATACCGCTTCTGTAAATTCCTCAAGCGCACCAGATACCGATTGCTCTTTCAAGAGATACTGGGTTTTTGCTACAACCTCATTATGTAGATATTCCGAATCAACAAGAATTATCGTTCCGTTTATTATTCGCCAAGGTGAATTGTTAATTTCAAACAGAGAGTTAAGCTCTTTTTCGCATTCGAAAGCTTTTGAGGTCTCAGCATGATCAGACCATGCCTCTATAAGGTCAAATATTCTAGCAGGAAAACCGCTATTTATAAGACCATCTAAATCTGTTGGAACCAGCTTCCCTTCTCTATCATAAGCAAGTAACTTTTCTTCGCCATAGAATGTTTTGAGCGTTTCTTGCGTCGCAGCGAAAGTTAAATTATCTTGAGAATCAAATCCGCCCCAATTAGAGTATTTATTCAGTGTCCGCCGAATCGCCACCCGCAGTGTTTGCGGCAGATATGGCTTTAATCTTTTCTCTTTTAAGGCCTGTGCGTGGCGTTTTGTGAAATAATATCGCATTTAGATCCCTCTGGCTGAGAATCTATCTTCATCAAACTCGTCTATTATAGTGAGGCGATAATTCGCGGAAGCGTCCTGCTTATCTTCGGGAGGCCAGGGCTTTAAAGCCCGGCCTCCACTCGCCTCAAAAAAGCATCGATTTTAAATGTTACATTCCCAAGAAATTAGCTAATCTATTCCTATCTTTCAATCAATTTACTCTTTAAATATGTGATTATTAATTAGAATTATCAACCATCCAAAGATCGGCAATATCACAAAGATGTAAATAGCCCAGGGAATTAACCTTACAAAGGGGTTTTTAGGTAATGGAATGCGGATTAGCAAATACATTGCCAAGCCCATTAATCCCATCATTCCTAAAACAGCCATAAACGCAACCATAGCTTTTTCTCTCTTTGTTTTTCTTTGTTGCTTCATTAGTTGCTTAATTTCTTTCCTTCTTTCCTCATACATTTGCTTTACTTTTTCTGCTGCTTTTGTTTCTCCAATGTCCGCAGATAGTTTTAATTTGTATTTACGTTTGAACACCTACACACTCTTACAATCATTTACATTTTTAAGAAACCACGGCTTCACGTCTTTGGCTTCTACCCGCCTCCAGTATGTTTATTTGCAGCCTTCGCTGAAATTTTTGAAATTAAATGCGTAATGACAACGCCTAAATCATAGATGTCAAGTACACCGTCCATATTGGGATCTTTCAGGTCAAGAGTTGCCTGAGTCTCATGAATTATAAAGACAAGTTTCAGAAATTTGGATAGAACCAACTTCGGGATCTCACCTATGCGCTCATGACCATACCATTCAAATACATCCTTATCGCCCTTACTTGAATTGCATTTCTTGCAGGCACATACACAATTATCAACCGAGTTAAGAAGGCCAAAAATTCTTGGGTCAACTCCAGATCTTGAAATGGGGATGATATGATCCATGCTAATATCTTTTTTTGATCCGCAATATACGCACTCCAGACCTTTTTCTAATGATTTTTCATAATCTCTGATAGTAGAGGACCATTTCATTTCCCCAGAATCGAGCTTTTTATATCGTGATATTACAAATCCCCAGTTATCCTCAAAGCCAGCCGATTTGGCGATCAAATTTGCATATTGCCAATAAATGAGACGCCGAACCGAGTTAACGTATTTTGGAGCTTTTAACGACATATATACAACCCTTATAACTTGACAATCAAATGATCATATTCCCAAAGAAAAAAGTCAAGAAAAGAGACTGAGAATTTTCATGAACTTTTTCGTCTATCTCTATGAGGCGAATATCCGTGGAAACACGTCTAAAGATCAATCGGGAGGCTAGGGCCCTTTCGGGGGCCCGGCTTCCACCCGCCTCAATTGCCTAGAAAAAATATCCCACAAAACCGGAAGTTAGGAACACGATTACTGGAAATCTCTTGGAGAGATTGAATCATTTTTGAATTATTGTTATAAAATTAAAAAGAGATAAGGCTGATCAGAAATTAGAATTTTCTCCGAGCGAGGAATACTTGAAATATTTCCCGTATATACAATGTGGAAATTCTCTCGGATTCCATATCTTCGAAAAGAGACCTAGCTAGTTTGACAAAGGAGGTTAAACTAACATGAGACGCAAAAATGCGATTTTTTCAAATATAGTCATAAATAATCTTCAAAGAGAAAGGAAAACATTTTCTAAATTTGCCTGCAAAAATACTAAAGGAATTCGAAAATTTCCTGAAAGAGAAAAAGTGCCAGATAGGGAAAACATACGCCCGGTCTTTTTCCACGATACAGATAAGATAATTCACTCTCTTGCCTACTCAAGATACATAGATAAAACCCAGGCATTTTACCTATTTGAAAATGATCATATCACTCATAGGGTATTACATGTTCAATTTGTTTCAAAAATAGGTAGAGTTATAGCAAGGTGTTTGAAACTAAACGAAGATCTAATCGAGGCAATTTCTTTAGGACATGATTTGGGCCACGTACCGTATGGCCACGATGGAGAAAAGGAATTAAATAAGTTATGCATGGATAACGGAATAGGATGTTTTTGTCATAATGTTCAGAGTGCGAGATTCCTAATGGAAATTGAAAATGGAGGAGAAGGGCTGAATTTATCTCTTCAAGTGCTCGATGGAATTCTTAGCCATAACGGAGAGATATTAAGTGAGGAATATAAGCCAAATTATGATAAGACTTGGAAGCAATTTGAGGAAGAATATAAGAGATGTCTTGTCGAAGAAAAATACAGCAAAGAAATCTTTCCTATGACTCTAGAAGGATGCGTAGTAAGAATTTCAGATGTTATTGCCTATATAGGAAGAGATTTTGAAGATGCCATAACATTGAAATTAATAAAAAGAAACGATATTCCGAGAGAAATCGCACGAATTCTTGGCTCCTCCAATGATAAAATAATAAATAAACTTGTTCTTGATTTGATAAAAAATAGTTATCATAAAAACTATTTATCTTTCAGCAAAGATGTTTTTAAGGCCCTTAAAGATTTAATGGAATTCAATTATGATAAAATTTACAGTGATCCACGAATTAAAACTCAAACTCAAAAAATAATAAATATGTTTGAGCAATTATTCAAACAGTACAGCCAAGATATAGAAAATAAATATAAAAGCTCAGCTATCTATCTTTATTTTTTGAACGAAATGAAAGATTCTTACATAAAAAATACCGATAGAAAGCGGATAATAGTTGATTTTATTGCAGGAATGACAGATGATTTTTTTAATAATCAATACAAGGAATTATTTGTTCCCCAAAGTTATGGCTACTCTATTAAATCCTCAAAGGCAAATAATAAAATACAAGAAGTGGGACGATAGCTTATATCTTATACAGGTCATGTCAACTTTTGTTCGCAAATTGATAGCCACCATAAACTCCCTTAATTAGCTCCCTGGGCCATTAACAACGAGTGACGATGCTCCAGTTTTGCCGAAATACCAGGTGCCAATTGTCCCAATTAAAACTAACGCGGTTCCTAGAGAAACCGCAATATATGAGAAAGTACGCCAAAAGTTAGCATCCATAAGCAACCTCCTCTAATGAGAAAATCTATCACGAATAAGCGTGGTTATCGAGGCGCATATCCCGCTTCGGCGGCCCTTTTCACCCTCGGGAGGCCAGGGTTTCACGCCCGGCCTCCACTCGCCTCAATTAATGATAAATTTTAATATTATCTTTAATAAATTAACATTAAAAATGAATACTATTTCTTCAGGTCTATTTTATTTCCATATACTTTCAATTACTTTTTCTATATTCTTTTCTTCTTCATTAATCTTCGTATCGTACTGTTTGATTCTCTTATTATGACTCTTAATCTCCTTGATCAATTTCTCTTGAAGTTCTAAAGGTGGTAGTGGAATTTTATGTCCCTTTAATTCTTTAGTCGCAAACATATTTGCGATGCCAGCCCCAGTTGCATTTTTTAAAATTCTCTTTTGAAATATATCGCTTTGAAAAAGATAGATAAAAAATTCATCATTTATTCTCTTTCTATTAAGTCTAATCCTCATAAGAACTGAATTAATAATTCCTGGCTCTATGTTGTCGGGCACTATTGCTATCCTACCAAGAGTACCTGCACATGTTACAACAATATCTTTAGCCTTGAGCTCAAATCTTTTCAATTCAATAAATTTCTCCAATTCTATGTAGTACTCGCCAATACTAAAATCATTATGAATTACATTTCCTTGCTCATATACTTTGTAAGTATTTCCACCCTTAGGAACACAAACCGATTTCTTAATTGAGCTGCCAAAAGGTCCTCTAACGAAATCTGCAATTTCTGACAACTCCACTAAAGGCCACTTTCCCTTATACTCAAAATCATCTTTCAAATATCTATTGTAAGTTAAGTCATACTTACCGTTATTTTCTATTTTTTCTTTTGGAACAATATTAATAATCTTTGCCTCTTCAGATGTTAATCTGAAGTTTTCTCCATTTAATATGAAATTCATATATTTTTTCATTATATGAACTGCTTGGGGTATATCATTTTCCTTAATCGGATTTCTTTGGGCTCCAAGGTCAAATCCGTCATTTCTAATATTAATAAAAACTATATCCTTAGTTCTTTTGTTGGTTATCTTATCTAGAATAAGTATGCTTGTTTTTACTCCAGAATATGGGTTAAATACTCCTTTTGGAAGAGAGATTACGGCAACTAGTGAATTTTGAACAATAAGTTTTCTAAGTGATTTATAGGAACCTCCTGAATGAAATACAACTCCTTCTGGAACAATGACTCCTCCTCTGCCATTTGGATTCAAATGTTCATAAATATAATCAACAAAAAGTAATTCTGAGCGTTTTGCCCGAATTGAAAATCTTTTATGTGGCTTGATACCACCTTTTGGAGTCATGAAGGGGGGATTTGCCATTATGACATCAAACTGATCATCCCAGTGTTCTTCGCTTGTAAGAGTATCATATTCATAAATGTGTGGACTTGGGAAACCGTGGAGATACATGTTCACAAGAGAAAGTTTCACCATATCAGGCGAAATGTCATATCCAATAAGATTATTCATCAATTCTTTTTTTTCGTCGGGAGTAAGTGGTTTCTCCTTGTTTGCTTTCAAGATGTGTTTATAAGCAGAAATTAGGAATCCGGCTGTACCACAAGCAGGATCAACTATTGTTTCGTCCTTTTTCGGATCAACTACCTCAACTATGAAATCTATAATATGTCTAGGCGTTCGGAATTGGCCAGCCTCGCCTTGTGATCCAAGAATAGAGAGCAGATATTCAAAAGCATCTCCCAAGTTTTCACTGTGATCATAGGTAAAGCCGTTGATCTCCTTAAGAAAAAGACTCAGAGTTTCAGGATCACGATATGGAAGGAATGCATCCTTAAAAATGTCTCTGAAGAGCTGTGGAAGATGCGGGTTCTGAGACATACGAGTAATCGCCTCAACGTAAAGATTCAGTCGCTCGTGCCCTCCGAGCCTTGGATCCATGAGTTTATTCCAGGCATATTTCTCATAGCCGTTTGTAAAAAATTGCGCCTTCCCTTTGGGCAAAGACACGGATTCTTTATCCATATCGTCCATGAATTTATAAATTAGCGCAGTAGTGATCTGCTCAACTTGGGCTTTTGGATCAGGAACTTTGCCGACGAGAATATCACGGGCTGAATCGATTTTTCTTTTAATGTCTTGATTTAACATAATTACATATACGCATTAAGCGAAACATAATCCTTTACATATTCAGGCACTAATTCAATCCAGTTATTCAAAGCTCGCAGATCGGATAATGTGAGCTTTGGATTCGTCGCTAGTCTTGGATATTCACCTTTTTCAATGATGTCTCTAATTTCGTTATCAGTTATATAGGCCTTCAGATAATTTTTAAGCGCTAACACATACTTACTTTCTGGTTTGTAGATCGCAATAAACTTTTCAAATTCCTCCTCTAAGAGTTCATCTTTACTCTTAAATTTAATGATTCCACCGAATATTTTTTCAATAAACTCCCTTAGGCTTATTCTGCGGTCAGACTTAACTGCTTTCCTTAGCTTTTCTAGATTAAAGTAGTCTTCTGGTTTTTCGAATATTTCGTCTCTAACATAGTCTTCAACTGTATCAAGATCGCCTTCCTGATACTTTTGTTTAATAAATGGATTGCTTTTCACGGTTGACTCAAACTTTTCAAAAAGCTTGCGATCAATTTTCATTCCTTCAAATCCGATAGCCTTTTCAGTAAATGTTTTAAGGGGATCTAGTAGGAAAATGCTAGCTTCGCCAAGCGTTACGCCGTCACCACCTTCTCCGCTTGTGCTAATTTTGGCAGGTAACTTAAGTATCTCATCATAGTTATATTTCTCTTCAAAATATTCAAAATTAGCAAAGAAATCAAAAAGCTTAAACTTTTCCTTTTCAACTTTCGCTTCTTGAATGTCCACGCCTTCTTTTTCTATGTGGCTAAAAGTATATTTCCTCGTGCCACGGCCTTTTATTTGAATAAAATCTGTTGGTGAGAAAATGGGACGCATTAAGCAGAGATTCAAAATGTCTTCGCAGTCATAGCCTGTGGTCATCATGCTAACGGTGGCGCAAACTCTGGTCTTACTTGTTCTATAACCTTCTGCGAATTTAGTATGTCCGTTGAGGTTATTGTTGGCAAAATTGATTGTGAACTGCTGAGCATCCGGTATATTGGACGTGACTTGCAATGCGAAATCAGAATTGTATTTTCCTGGATAAAGCTGGTCAGCAAACTCGTTAAGAATCTGGGTTATTTTAGATGCGTGTTTTTGGCTTACACAATATACGATGCTTTTTCCAATCTCGCCAGAAATAGGATCCTTGAAAGCATTTTCAATAAATGTCTTGCATAAAATCCTATTTGTCTTATCCGAGAAAAACCTTCTTTCAAAATCAGAATGAAAAAATATTTGTTCTTCCTCTTTACCTTCCTCGGTTTCAACCATTAAGGCATAGCCCTTATCTGAGAGAAGCTGAGTTGTAATTTCTGTTCGAGCATCAGCAACGATGGGATTTACGAGATAACCATCCTTTACGCCATCTATAAGACTATAGCGAAAAGTCGGCTCTCCACTTTCACAACCAAAAGTCTTATAGGTATCCAAGAGCTGTCTGCGTTCCCAAGCTCGAGGATCTCTGTTGTTAAGCTTTTCTGGATCAATGCCTTTTAAATAATTTTTTGGTGTGGCAGTTAATCCTAATTTAAATCCAACAAAATATTCAAAAACAGCTCTACTATTTCCGCCGATTGAACGATGTGCTTCATCAGATACCAGTAGGTCAAAATCTGTTGGAGAAAATAGCTTTTGATATTTATTATTAAAAGAAAGGCTCTGAACAGTGGTAACTACTATTTCTGCCTTCCTCCAGTCATCCCGATTTTCTTTATATATTACACAATGAAAATCGTTATGTAGCCACTTCTTTAAATTCTTATTTGCCTGATCTTCTAATTCTAGACGGTCAACTAAGAACAAAATACGTTTAGCATTGCCCGTTTTGAGAAATAACTTCATAATGGCAGCGGATATCAAGGTCTTCCCCGTGCCTGTAGCCATCTCAAAAAGATAGCGATCATTACTTTGTTTTGCTGAATTTTGAAGAGCCTGAATAGCCCTAAGTTGATAAGGACGCAAGAATTTTAAACTCCGCTCTTCTATAAACGCTTTGCGTTCACTTTTGTTTTTCCAACGTGGATCATTTCTATAATTTGGGTATTGAGAAAGAACAATATAGTCTTCCTCTACTTTCTCATCAGCAATTCGCTGAGGACTGGGACGAAACTGTTCAAAATGCTTTAAAGATTCCGAAGTAGGAAATGAAGTAATTATCGTTGGATTGCCATGTTCAAGGTCCCAATAATAATGCAAATTTCCGTTTGAAAGGATAATAAAGCGGACATTTTGAGTTTGAGCATAACGGCGAGCCTGTTCTTTGCCGTCTAATGGATCTTTATCTTCCGACTTTGCTTCTAGAACAACTAGGGGGAAACCTATTTCGTCTAGCAATAGAAAGTCAATAAATCCATTCTTCGTTTTTTCAAAATCATCACCGTATTCATTAATAATTCGTTTTGATATTTTTACGTTGTTTTCAAGGACAATGTTCGCTTTGCCCTTTTCATCATCAAAAAATCTCCACCCGGCATTATGAAGCAATTCGTTGATTTTTATCCTTGCTTTAGCTTCTTTTTGCATATTTTTATATTTGATTTCCCTTAGTAATATTAAATCAAAATAATAAATAGGTCAAAAGCTTTCCTTGGCGTTCAACAGTATGTAAAAACAAATATTTATAAGATGAGAATATCTAAAAACTCGATAAATATAGGTTAATTTTACTTGCTAACAGGCATGTGGTAAACTTAAAAAAATAATCGAGGGAAGCTTTAGCCAATGAACAACGCTAAGCCCGTCGGCATCTGGATTCGGGTCTCGACCGAAGACCAGGCCAAGGGCGAAAGCCCGGAACACCACGAGAAGCGGGCCCGGTTTTACGCCGAATCAAAGGGCTGGACGGTTAAGGAGGTCTATCACCTTGAGGCCGTGAGCGGAAAGTCGGTCATGGGCCTTCCCGAGACCCAGAAAATGCTCGGGCATATCAAATCAGGCCATATCACTGGCCTGATTTTTTCTAAGCTCGCCCGCCTTGCCAGAAATACTAGAGAGCTTCTCGATTTCGCCGATATCTTCAGGGAGCATAATGCTGATTTAATCTCTCTCCAGGAATCTATTGACACCTCCTCCCCTGCCGGAAGGCTCTTCTATACCATGATTGCGGCCATGGCTCAATGGGAGAGGGAGGAAATTTCCGAACGGGTAGCGGCCTCGGTACCCATAAGGGCCAAGCTGGGAAAGCCGACAGGCGGGCAAGCAGCTCTCGGCTACCAGTGGGTAGATAAAAAATTGGTGCCTAATCCTAAGGAAGCATCGATCAGAAAGCTGATTTATGACCTCTTCTTAGAACACCAGAGAAAGAAGACCGTAGCGCGACTTCTTAATGAATCCG
>Ga0315280_10012221_pt1 | contig 10424 bp, 6 predicted proteins | sample YL17G06_40_MG_FD_203697 | JGI IMG/M metagenome (GOLD analysis project Ga0315280, IMG submission 203697) | Sediment microbial communities from Yellowstone Lake, YNP, Wyoming, USA - YL17G06_40 | ecosystem: Environmental > Aquatic > Freshwater > Lake > Sediment | place: USA: Wyoming | collected... | reverse complement strand
GGAATTGTCCATGATTGTTCCGGGTTTGCGAATTCTATGAACGTTGTTCCATTCACAGTCAATAGGTCTATGGATGCGCCCCCACCTATAGGCTGGTAGAAGCATGCGGTCACCTTTCGACCTTGCTTCTTGTAGTGTGCGAGCATTGTTCATAGTCATCATGTAATGCAGAATTAGCCCCCGCACATTTTTGGGCGGGGGTGAGACCATACGGCCGCCATTTCGCCAAGTCCGTCGCGTCTCACACCTCGCATCAAACAAGCGTACGGTTTTCATGCACCGTATCACTATTCCATTCCCAGCCGCTTGAAAATTTCGAATGGTTCGACGTTTCGCAGACGCAATGCTCTCTCAGCTTGCTCAAAAGCGTCGTGCAACGAGTCTGCATCAGTAGTTTCCAACTTGATAAATTTCTGAGCTAGTTGTCGTCGAATTCCTGAAGAACGCATTAACTTTCCCAAACTTTGTCGAAATTCCCAGTCCCTTCCCCAGAGCGCTCTTCCATAGTCAATTACAAATTCTCTTTTATTCGCCTTTGCCAAGTACCTCGCGACAAGGCACATCGAGTAGTACTTTAGACGTGAAGGTTTAGGACCGTTTTCGCTTTCCAGATTCAGATCCTTTTTCAACACAAGCCCGATGATATCATGAAGGTTTTGCAGGAATGTCAAGAATACGACAGAGGACAACCTTCTCTCGCTGAAGCATCGAGTGTACGCGGCATCGCTTTCAAACAAGTCGCTCGGGCGTTCAGCAAGACTGATTTCTCCCGCGGTTGCGGCCAGAGACCGACCCAAGTCTATGATGTTTGCATATTCGCCACGAGTATTTTCATATTCATCCTCAAGAACTTCAGGGCTGGTATTCTCTAGATTTGCGTAAGCTCCTTCCTGTCTTTCATAATATATACGCATGTCGTGGAACCTGTGCTCTAACGCTATTTGAGTCGAATCGTTGGCACGGAGAGCGGCATATGATATGGCGTTCTGACGATTGTTGTTAATGGTTACCGTACGGACTACATCTTCATTTGAAGTCTCGATGATACGGAGCGGTACCTCGACGCGCTTCCATCTGCTAACCACAATTCTGTCCTTCAAATGCGGATCATTGCGGAAGAAGAACGCGTTTTTTATTGTTTGGCAGCCGTTCAACACAAAGGGCTCGGTGACAAGCACACCGTCACTGGAATGACGAGAACGTTCTACGCTTCGGGCGTGTAAGGTGACTCCATTGTGATACAGAGCAAAAATCTCTGGTTCGAGTTGCTCTTCGACGCAAATTCGTTTCAGTGTTTCTCTCATTTTCCCCGCTGCCCCTTTCTCCATGTTGCTCTTCGAATACAGGAAGTATCTGACATTCTTCGAGAACAGGTAGTCACGCTTTGTGGTATACATGTCTACAAGGTCGGCCAGTTTACCAATGCCGTAGAACATCCTACAATTTCCAGCCTCAAGTGATTGAATGCCTTGAACAGATAATCGAACCTTGACTGCGGGCGTTATGACTTCTTGACGTAAACCCATCTGCCCAGGGCCGACATCTTCGATCGTGCAATGGTAACGAGGTAAGAATTCCCGAATGCCCTCGGAGAGCCTTGTTCGCGTTTCTTTAGTCTTTAGACTTATGATTGCACCATCTTCATTGCATAAGTGCAGTACACGGAAGTCTAACCGAAGTCTTGCTCTCACAGTGGGCTCAAGTCTATTGAGCGCAGCTCGTAAATTGACCAAGACCTTGTTTTGGACAGGGACAGAACTCCCAGTCGCTTGTAGTACTTTGCTTATCTCAGGAAGCGTCTTTCTTTCGAATTCCCTGAACCCATCGCCAATTGAACGAATTGATTCCGTATATTTAGCCTGCAGCAAGAGCAACTTTCTTGGCGGTTCACCATCATATAGAACAAAAGCATCAAGTCCGAAGTCGTAACTACCGTCAGATGATTGCGCCAGTGCTTGGTCCTCAGGAACCTGAAAGATTTGATTCAAGTACCATGGTGCGAAACAATGTTCGACTGATTTTCCAAATGCAGTCCTTTCTCGGAAAGTTTCAACACTGTATTTGATTTCCTGAGACTTCATTTACTCACACACCGAGCCTAAAATGCTACCAAGCTCCTGCAACTATATCCATTCCTATTTGGCGATAATCGTGTGTGTAGGCCTGTAGGGCCTGTAGGCCTGCTTGAATTTAGTGGGGTTAATGGTCAATCTTCCTAGACCTTGTCTGACCGAATATGGTGGCAGGTCAAACGAGAATGCGGCCTGGCTCGATGGCATTCCGCCTTGCAGAAAGATCTAACAACAGATTCGAATTTCTTGCTGACGATGCTCTTTGATTTCTCCGGAGAAGACTGCCTATTGCTTTCTGGAATATCGATCTCCTCCCAATCTAACTCGCACTTTCGTCGACTCCGTCAAATGACTTCCACGAAATTGAACTCAGCGGCAAAGAAGTTACGGACAAGTCCTATGCTTTTTTCATTCTTGAAGAACTTGTTATGATAGTACCCTTGCTGAGCACGGATGCTATCGATGTATGCGGCCAGTTTGTTAACAATTGTCTCGTAAATCTTCTGAAGCTGGTCGTTGTTGCTATCTATCATATCATTGACCTTTAGCACGTCATCCCTCTTAGATACATCTACGCCGAGATTCTTGAGGAAATCGCGAAACAGATTTAGAATGAAATACTCGCTGTGCAGAAGGAAGTCAAATCGATACACATTTTTCTGCTGCTCTCCTTCCAGCTTGTCGGCCTTCTTGTATTCTTCCTTGTATTTGCCTTTTCGAGCTTCGATAAATCTCAGTAACTTCCAAGCTCCAAGCACCTTTTCCGCGAGTACTTTGTCTTTTGGATTGAATATGTCGTCATAGAAACCCCCATCTTTGAGGAAGATTCTTCCCTTCTCGCTTTTTGCCTGGGCGGGCTTGCTCAGAAACATTGCTAGAATGGCTTGAGCAGCATTTTCGTTGCTCATCACTTTGGCCTTGTAATTCGTGCCCAGTAGTTCTTCCTTCGACTTAGGTGTCTGATACTCCGAATCTAACTCTCCACGTTTCCGTTCAAAGAAGTAGCCATAAGTTTCCAGCAGAATGCGATGCAGGATTACCTGCACGTCGTCGTTTGAACAGAGATCACGAAGTTTGATAGCATTCTGAGAGTTCGTGTAGAGAGTAACGTTTTCAATGAGTTTGCGGTCGTCGGTTTGGATTGCCTTGATTAGAACTTCCGCATCGTCCCTAAGTTTTCCGCTCGTGTAAGCGTCGTAGAGAGCATAGGTGGTCTGGGCACCATTGATGATCTGCGCTTTGTCTAGATGGATCACTTTCGCAGAGACGCTTTCGCGTATTTCTTTACAAACGATGGTCACGCCGTTGTTGAAGTACCAGAAATTCTTGCTTTGATTCTCGTCCTTGGCTGTGGTCAAAATCTGTGCATTGATGCTTTTGGACCGCGACCCGAGAAAGTACCGGACATTTTGTTGAAAAATCCGCTCTTTGAACGTATCGTATATCTTTGCTAGGTCTTTGCCCTTTGTAATGAAGACACGTGCCTTCGACGGTTGATTCTTATTCAGTATGTTCTCAACAACATCGAAGGAAACTGTCTCGGGTGGCGGTGCGATCTTGATCAGGTATTGGTCGCTGTACAGTTTCTTTAGTTTCTGAAAATCTAAGAATTCCACGTTCACTGTGGGAAAGTCTTTTCGAAAAGCGACGATGAATTTGTCATCATCAGGAGGTTGCTTTAGAGCGAGGAAAACAACGTTAGCACTGTAGTCACCGGTTCTCTCAAGCTCGTGAAACTCATCAACCAGATTTTCAAGCTCCGGAGTTATTTTCCCCTTGTAGCTCTCTCTGAGGACAAAACGCACCCCTCCGAGAGTAGACTTGACCTCATTTTCCGGAAAACTGTGCGATGTAATTTCGAATGACTCAGCTCCTTTAGCCTGAACGATGTAAAGCCCATAGTTTGTCTGATCAATGAGAACGGAGTCAATGCCCTCAGCATGACTATCTTTCACAATCCGTTCCTTCACGTCCTCGGGATCCAAAAACAGGAAATTCTCGCCAAACCAAACTATTAGCGCATCATGTATCGTTTCAAGGCCAAGTTTCTCTTGAATATTCTTGAGTAACCTGATGAACCTATCATAGAAATCTTCGTCGCTAATGTCTGGCATCGTGTGGTATTTCCTTACTTCGCAAGCATAATGTTGACTTTGCTGTAAATGATGTCCTTAGACAACTTAGAGAGAATGAGTTCCTTCTCGGCCAAGAAGGATTCGACGTTGGTTTTGTTAACTTTCTTCAATGCGCTTCTTCTTACCCCAAGTACCGTTGTCTGTTAGGATATGTCGGAGAATTTTCCCAGCGAGGCTTGGTGGTGTGGTCCTTGCTGTTCAAGTTTGGAGCCGCAAATTTGGATTAATTGTTGCTGGACCTTGTACAAAGCAAGTGTGTCCTGTGCGCAGTACTGCTTGAGATTTATCTTGACTTCGTCGGCTTTCTCCCCCTCATACCTGCCGAGCGCCAAGTACGCAAAGGCCGCCATCGCAGAGTCGCCGTCTTTGATCTCCAACGAGTCGTATGAAATCTCTGAGACTAATGCTGGTAGTAGCTTCTTCATCGATGTGCTCCCGTGGAAATCAGGATGGTAAAAATGAGAGCTGACGATCTGCTCCAAATTCACTATTCGATCGATCAAAGCCTTGATCTTGCTTGAAAAAGCTGGAAATGTATCTGCGAGGCTGGAGAGGATGGTTTTTTCGAAGTTGCCGTAGACGACGATGCTGCCGCGATCGCCAAGCGTTTCTATCAGACGTTCCCCGAATTCCTTTCTGCAGTCTCTGCTTGGGTCGGCCAGGAACTCGTAATGCTCAGGAGCTCGACTGGGCCCAGAACATTTGTGCACAGAATACTGCGTCGGTATCTTGTCGTAAGGCGCTATGTCTCGGTAGAGAGGAATAGCTGTCGCCATCGTTTCGAAGTCCAAGTAGTACACTGGCCACGAAAGATTTTCCAAGTGCTTCTTGAATTCGGGCCCGATAAAGGGTCGGTTCTTCTTCACAGACTCTCTCACCCTGGCTTGTCTTTCCGTCAGGCGAAGACTGTCTGGACTGTCCTCAATACTAACGATTCCAAGCTTAGCAAGTTCATCGTATTCCTTCTGAGACAATCGCGGAATCTCAAATATGTGGTTCTTGATGCCAGCACCTAGACACTCACTGAACAACTCGCATTTCTTGCATAGGAATTTTAGCTTCGGATCAGGTTTCCTCGGTGCTCTGGTTATCTGTTCGACTGGTTCCCAGTAGGGCTTGAAGACATCGACCCTACCCTGAACTTCGTCTGAATGGTCTTTGCTCTCGAATAGGCGATCGTTACCCATTCCAAGTCTGAAGTCCTTGGAGATCAGAATTAGAGAGCTTTCGGAAATCTTGAGACCAGCTTTCTGAGCCACCATGGCAGTGTAGGCCATATCGTCTATGAACTCCGGTTTGTCGACGACGCTGGATTTTACCTCGCTGAGTCTCCAGCCTCCCAAGACGCGTTGAATTATGTCGGCCTTGGTGACAAAGCTATCTACTAGGAAGGTAGCACCGAAGATTGCCGAAACCTGACGATTTTCAATTGCGCTCATCGTTTTCTTGTGCGCTAATTCAGGGTTTGAATCTTCAATTAGTAAGCCGTCTGGATAGAGGGTTCTGGCCCTCATCTCGATCTCTCGACCTTGCTCCATTCGGAATGTCTCGCCTAATGTGGGGGGTTCTGGCTTTTTTGCCTCCAGGACTCTCAAAAGCCAACCAAGAGTGGGACATGCCAATGCATTTATGAAAACGTTTTTTGTAACATTTCTCTTCATGTTCTTCGCCTTATCCTCGCCGGTGGCACTTGCTATGTTGCTATGTTGATTTCAATGCCCTCTCTGTGGGTGGAAGTATTCATTCCGATCGGGCTGAGATAGCGGTCTCTTCTTCTCTGACAGCTGATGGCGCTGATGTGACAGCGGATGGGGCTGGTATGTTATCGTCACCTACGCTCGTCTGAAAGGCTAATGTGTTTCTTACGGTGAAGATAACAGCCTTGACCTTTTCAAAAGCACCGTTCAGTTTTCCAATCGGTTTCTCGAGTTGGCTGCTGAAAAACTTCTCGTCCAGTTGAGATATCTCATTCTGAACTCTTGAAATTTTCTCCTTTAGGACTGCTACGTCCTGCTCGACTGCGTAGGATTCGTGTATCCTCATGAAATATCCAATGAGTTGTGGGACGGCAGAATATCCAAGTAAGATGACATTTCTCGCCATCGCTTCTGGGATGAGTTCGCTGGCTGTTTCCATAACTGAATCTGGCACAGCCATAATTGCCATCGGAAGCGTAGTCGGTGGTTGTATGTACTTCTGCACTTCTGGAATTTTCTGCCTGACTGCACTTTTTATCTTGCTAACCATTTTTGACCGGTCTTCGGGGGTCAAGTTATCTTCGGAGAGGCTGCTGACATCTTCGGTCGTCACCACCTTGGAATCGATGGCCAACATCTTGCCATCTCTGAAAACTATCGCGTATTCCACCTCGCCGCCTCCTAGCGGTTGTTTGGCTTTGACCTGTCCCGTCTGCACGAGGTGAATCATACTGCGTTTGAGCGCTTCCTCTCCGGCCTTTCCCTTGCTGTACGAGCCAACTAAGACATGATAGATGTCTTTGGTATATTTTTCAGCTTCCCCGTATCTTTGGCCTAGCGTGGCTATCTTCTCCGCCTGAACGCTGATCTCCTTTATCCCCGACCCTAGGTTTGTGACGGCTTGATTGACACTTGCAACAACAGGACCGAGAGCCTGAGCTGGTGCGGACGCTGCCTTGACTTGGAGGCTTATCTCAGAAACGGTTTTCTGCAATGAGGCGCGCATCCACAACAGGATTGCTACCACAATCAGCATGCCTGCAAGGAGAACCCAAACTATTGTGTCATCCAACTTGACTTATCCTCTATAGTTGCTTTAGATTTTCACGCGTAGGGGCTGCGTATAAGGGAATCGTCCTTGATTGGCACTATGTGACGCCGGAGGGGCGTTTCGGGTAACAGGCTATGATTTAGTAGTCGACCCGTCCGTGGGCGGGATTTAGCGATTTGAGGAACCTTAGGCGCTCGCTCCAGACGGTATCGACCCGCCCGCGTCGATCGCGCTCCTTCAGGAGATACATCGTCATCATTCATTTTCGACAATTCCTGATATTCCACCTGATTTCTGGATTTTGAAGACGTGATCTGCGAATCCTTCGAGTTCTCTCTCATGAGATACAAGTATGACTTGTGGGAATCTGAGTTCTTCCAAGATGTCTCTAATCTTGAAAATCTGCTCTTTGCTGAAGCCGTCTGTTGGTTCGTCAAGGATCAGGAGGTTTGATCCTCCGCTAATTGAAACTTCTTGAACTATTGTGTTAAGAGCCAATCTGTACGCTAAGGCAAGGCTTGTTCTTTCCCCTCCGCTCAGAGCAGGGTAATCCTGTTCGTATCCTTCATGCTCGATAATCGGTGTGAATTCTTCATTGATGCGGACCTGCATGTCTGGGTCGTCGATTAGGATTCTGAACCATCGCTGAAACTGTTCATTGAATCTCTGATTTATCGACGTCATGACGTGTTTTTCGATGTTTTCCACAGTTGGGGCTACGTACTGGTCAAGCCAGACCTTGTTTTCGTTAAGCGACTTGAGGTTCTCTCGCCACGTTTGCTTCTTGTTTAATTCTTCCTTGAGTTGCTTCTTGTTTTCTTCGGATTTCTGTATGGCTGTCTGCTTAGATGATATTTCCTTTCCGACTTCATTTAGTTCGTTTCTCAGTGTCTTGATCTCATTGTCAAGCCGCTCAATTTCTTCCGAGACCTTCTGTAGCGGTTTAATGTCTTCAAGAGCGGAATCTAATTGTCGTTGAAGATCTCCCACACTTTTCGTCAGAACATTGATGGTCTGACTGTTGTGGTCAATTGTTACGTTGGCCTGTTCTAACTGCTCGTGAAGGAGACTTAGTTGACTCTGGGCTCCTTCGAACTCTGCTAGGCTGTCGGTGAGCAGGTTTGTCTCAGTGATTGACTTTCCTATCCGTTCTATTTCCTCATCGAGGCGACTTCGTTCCCCAGCTAGGTGTTGCGACTTGCCCTGGAAATCTTCAGGGTTAACAGGCCGCTCGCAAACTGGACAGACTCCCTTCTCTATTAGTGAATTGAAATTGCGAATGCGTTCTTCGAGTCCTCCCTTGAGTTTCTGAGATTGTACTAGTTTCGATGAGATTTCGGTTTGTTGTGCGACCAGTTGCTCTTTCTTCTTCTCGGTTGGTTTCTTAACTTCTCCAAATTGCCTTATCTTAGGCTGTATTTCCTCGTCGATCTTCTTCTTTAGAGTCCCGTTTTGTTCTCCAAGACCTTCTATCTGATTCTTCTTTTCTGCGATCTGGCCTTGCAAGAGAGGAATGGTGTTCTTTGTCTGCCCGATTTTTTCTCTGTCGTTCTGAAGCTTCTTCAGCGCCTCCTCCTTATCTCCAATCTTAAGCTTCAGTTCCGTTTCTGTTCCCTGGAGCGCTGTTTTTTCTGTTGTCAACTGTTCGACTTGCTTTTCCTCTTGGTCAATTTTTCCTTTGATTGCGTCGATGTCTTGGGTTGCTCCTTCGAGAAACCTGGTTCTGTCTCTTATGCGGCTGAGCACCGTTGAAGTGTTGTCCGTCGCTATTTTGTAGTCTTCAATCCTGAAGGCTTTGCGAAGCGTTTGCAGCCGTTCGTCTGCGTCCTTCAGGATTACTTCTTTCATTTCCTCTTGAGGCGTAAAGATTGCGTAACGGTAGATTACGCTCTGAGCCCTTGGATTTGCTGGTTCGTTGAAGCCCAGTATTTGGAGGATTTTCTCCTTGAGTTCTGTGGCAGATAGAACTGCTCGGCCTTCGGGTCCGTCTATGCGGCAGTCTTCTTGTTGAACGATCTTTCCTTTCTTGGCGAGTCCTCGATGTACTTCGTATTCTTTTCCGTCAACTTCGAAGGTGAGTTTGACATCGCCTCGTCTGGCTCCATTTCTTAGGAGCGAACTAGCTTTCATGTCTCCTAAACCGAACAAGGCAAACTCGATCGCGTAGAGCATGGTGGATTTACCTGAGGCAATGTCGCCTTCAAAGAGCAGTGTTCCGGTGGGGAATTGAATGGTGGTTTGGTCTTTGTAGCTTCGTATGTTTTCAAGCGTAAGTGATTTGATGATCACGCCGCAATTGCCTCCTTCAAATCTAAGGTTTCGATTGCAGCATCGCTGATTCTGGTTTCGTAGCTTCCCTTCGTTTCATTCTCCTTCTTTGATTGTTTGAGAACTTTGAGCAAATCTTGTGAGAGTCTAACACCCGCGTCGCCTTTCAGTTTGGGGCTTGTCACGCTTATCGTGCCGATGTTTTCCTTGAAGAGTCTCTCTTCGATCTTGTGAACTTCCTCCCCGACTGTGCCAACACGTATTGCTGCGTATTCTCTGGAGGTCAACTTGTAGTAGTTCGGTAGGACTTCTACTGCGCCGTTTTCTTTGAAGGCTTTTCTGATTCGCTGAAAGTCTACTTCAGACGTCTTTCCTGCGGACATTTCCCCCGATACTTTCAACAGGACGAGTTTTTCTGAATGGCGAGTGTTTCCGATTTGCAGTAGGTCTTCTTGGACTTCCACGGATGTTTTGCCGTTTGCATCATATTCGACGAGTTCGTATTCGCATACCGAGACGGGAACGAAATCCACCCCATCAAGCTTTGCGGAGAAGTTGATGATGAAGAAGCCACGTTCCTGGCCTTTGGCCGTAGCCTCTAAGTCTCGGTAGTCGGCTCCGAAGAGCGTTCCTGGGTATGCCACTATCTGACCGTATTCTTTGCCGAGTAGCTTCTCATGTATGTGTCCTCCAGCGAAATAGTTGAAATTGCGTGGCAAACTGGAGATAGGTATCGATTCCGATTCGGCAGCGTATTCGGGCTTGTATTCGCTGACGGCGCCATGCAAGACGAAGATTTTGAATCCTTCTTCCTTTTCCAGTGGTTCCCTGTCAAGAATGTTGTAGTATTCCTTTTCGATGCCGAGTTTTCGACCTGAGATTCCGCAGAGCTTCGCTTTCGTCTTCTCGTCAGTTTTGAATTCGAGTTGGAGTTTTCCGTTGACCACTTTGCCTTTGGTGACTTTTGTGAAGAGGCCTGCGCTTTCTAGGAGGTCTACGATGGATGTCTGCGTTGGGCTGAAGTCATGACTGCCGTAGACGACGTAGAAATTGATACCGTTGCTGCGAACGTCCGCGATTTTTTGTACGACTTTGTTTGCTAATGCCATGTCGGGAATGTTTGAGTCGAAGAGGTCTCCGCTTATGATGATGAAGTCCACTTTTCTTTGAACGCAGATATCCATGGCCTCTGAGAAGGCTT
>Ga0315280_10012220_pt1 | contig 10427 bp, 7 predicted proteins | sample YL17G06_40_MG_FD_203697 | JGI IMG/M metagenome (GOLD analysis project Ga0315280, IMG submission 203697) | Sediment microbial communities from Yellowstone Lake, YNP, Wyoming, USA - YL17G06_40 | ecosystem: Environmental > Aquatic > Freshwater > Lake > Sediment | place: USA: Wyoming | collected... | reverse complement strand
CAGTCGAAAGCCTGATTCCTGCGCCACAAGCGGAAGGTGCAGCGCAGGTTGTTGCCGCGGGCAAAAGCTGCGCGGCTGCGGATGCCATTGTTGTAGAGCCCGTGCATATCCTCAAGCCGGAGCGCCCAGTCGCCCCCGCCCAACTCAACCAGCGAGGCATTGATCGGCAGCCCGGCAGACTCCCAACGGGTTGTGTGGATACGGCCGCTGTTCCAGTCCTCGTGCAGCAGGACAGCTCCCCAGACCTGGCAGCAAACCGCCCATGCCAGCAACATGCTCCAGCCGAGATACAGTCCTTTCCTCATTGGGTCACTTCTCGTGTCTTGCGTGATTCTTTGGCGTCCGCCCGCCTCAGCCAACACCACATCGTTCTTGTGCGTGTCCGTCCCGCCTTGGTAGCCGATCTGGAAATAGCTGTCCCCGACGGCGAAGACCGTGATGTCGCCGGGCCTGTCACGACAACATCGTCGCCGGCACCGGGCAGGGTGCCGGTGTTCCAGTTGAACGGATCGGCCCATTTCAGACCGAAATCTCCGCCAAAGGCCTTTTCCGCCGCGTGCCTTCGGCTCACTTGGGAATGAGCACTCCCGCCGCGGCAGGAAACTCCAAATCCACCAGCCTGGCGAGGCAACAAATCTCGTTAGCACAATTGCCGTACACGAGCACGCAGTTGGAAGCGTCCGCGTCGGGACGGCCGGTCTTGTCTTCCAGTTCAATGGCCACCGCCGTACGGTGGCCATCTCTGGGCCTAATATCGGTGTAACACACCCTGCCCCGAGCCAGCAGCAACCTGGAATCCTTCAACTGCAAACGCGTGATTTCCTCGCCTTTGCGCCAGCGGACCTGAATGCCCAAGTCCTTTCCAGCCGCGCCCGGCCCGATGCTGAACGACGCCGGCGGCTCATCGTCGTAACCGACCAGCCGCGTCGGGCAGGTGAAATAGCTGGCCATGAAGACGTCGGCTCTCACCCCCTGCCCCTCTCCCGCAAGCGGGCGAGGCGAGTTCTGAGCCACCTTCTTGGCGAGCGGTCCGTGGACGAAACCCGCCCGTTCCAAGAGAGACCCGGCCATCAGGAGCATCAAGGTGGCATCGCGGTCGAAGGCCGCGGCCACGCCGTTATCGGCGAGCGCCGAAAAGGCGAGCACCGGCGCGGCGCCATACTTCGCCTGGCCCGTGAGCGTCAAGGCCTGGCAGTTCTCGGCCGCCAGAAGGTTCCGGCAGCCCAGGTAGAACTTGGCCGCCGCGATCATCTCTTGCTTCACCTTCTCGTAGCGCGCGGGCTCCATCGGGGGCAACCACTTCTCTTCTCCCGGCATTTTCTCATAGCCGCTGTGCCCCTCAACCGTCCCGTCCATCCTGCCCTGGTGCATGTAGTCCACGGCCACGGCCGTGGCTTCCTTGTCGCTGACCTTGCCGATCTCCTCATCCAGTCGCTTCGGCCGCACGGGGTGAAACGTCGTGCCCAGTTGCGGATGCGCGGCATCGGCCGCCCCGGCCTCGTCGGTCACTACGCAGACGCGTGCAGTTCTCATCTGCGAGGCGGCCTTGAGCAGCCGCAGGCCCGTTCTCAGCCACTCCGGATCGTTCGTGGAGGCCAACAGGTATCGCTTCCGCTTCAAATCCCAGGACTTGTGGAAGGCGTCGTAAAACCCTCGGTGGCCTTGGAAGACCACGTCCACGAAGGGCATGTCTGCCGGGGGGCTCTGGGGGTTTATTGAGAGCGCGCCATCGCATTCCTTCAGCCTGTCGACCTCGGTGCACAACTCAACGCCCAGCCGGGCCGCCTCGCTCTTCAGGATTTTGAGGCACATGCGCCGCGCCGTTGGGCCATCGTACGGCCCGCCCCAGTTGGCATCATCGTGGGTCCAATTGGGGACATTGATCCAGATCAGGGGTTTCTTTGCCGGCTTGGCGGCAGCCCCGACATCCTCGCCGGCAGCCGCGCGACCGGCCCAACATGCCGCCAGCAGGCACACAACGGCCAAACGAACCGCGACATGCCGCGATGGCCGCTTCATCCAACCGGCAGCGGGCAGGCATTTCGATCTCTCGCTGGTTTTCATGATCATTTGCTTTCTATGTGCGTTCTGTTCTTTGCCAAACTCCAGGCCGTTGAGGCCATCCTCGGTGCCGTCGCCATGGCCCTTATCCTTGCGGAGAATGAGCCCAACGACAACAGGGACAACTGGGGCCTACGGAGAAGTCTTCGGAGGGACCTTCGGCCCGGGCCTGGGTAGGGGCGGGGGCGTCCCGATATTTCAACGGCGGTTTCCCCTCAACCAGCGTCCAGAAGGCGTCCATCTCTTTTTCGACATTGCCGTAGACCGCCTCGCTGTGGGGGGAGCCGAGGCCGGTGCCGGGGCGGCCCACGTCGGCCATCCCGTCAATCGTATACTCGATAGACGACCGGCAGCCCCCGTTGGGCGGCTGGAGGGTGTTTGACACAATCTGTCCTGTGCCCAGCCTCCTGCCGCCGCGGAAGATCGTCACCTCCTGCCCGACCTTCCACTTGACCTGGGGCGCGATGCCCCGCCCGGTCTCCGAATGCTCCATCAGGAGGAACGGCTCGGACGGCTGATCGTAGCCATTCAGCTTGCTCGGCGAGGTGCAGTGGGCGCTGATGCGGGTGTTCCGAAGCGTCGGCTGCCCCTCCCCGATGAACGACGGGCGCCCGAACAGCCAGTGGGTGAGTAACTGGACCTCCAGGCCACTCATGTCCCCCTCGCAGGCCGCGGGCATCCCCTCGTCTAGGAGCCGCAGGGCGGGCACGCAGGGGTTCGTGCCCATCACCCTGTAGGACTTGAGGCAGTCGCCCAGGCCGATCCCGTCGAACTTGTTGGCCACCATGATGCGGCGCAGGCAAACATAGATCAGGCCCGCATAGATCAGGTCTTGCCACTTGGCGCGCCGAATCTCCTGAGCCGCTTTCATGTAGTAGTCGGCGAACGCCTCGGCCTCTTGCTGACCCGTCTTGTCCGCCCGCACCTCCTTCTGCGCCTCCTGGTAAGCTGGGGAGCCGAACAGAAGCCGAAACGTCCGGGCATTGCCTTTCATCTTCCAGGCGGCGTGCAACATCCGCAGGCCGTAGATCGCGTCCTTTTCTTCCTTGGAAGTCCCCACCAGCAGGCCCGCCTTGCTTTCGCCCAACTGCCAGACCGCGCCCGAGGCCGGCCCCTGCCCGCGGGGGCACAACACCACGGCGGATGCCGCCCCGCCCTTGGCGGCCTCGGCCATCGCCTCGTCCTTGTTGCCGTTCAGGGCGAGGATCAGCCGTCCGTCGGGCGAGCCCGCCGCCCCCGGCGCAACGTCCAGGTCGACATCCAGTTTCCGGGCCGTACTGGCAAGGGCCTTCGCTAGCGATGCGGCCTCAACCACCGCCGTCTCCTTGCCAACCCACACCACCCGGAGCAAGCACTTCTTGACAGGCGTCGATATTGGCGTCAGCAGCGACTTCGGTTCCTCACCCCGCGCCGGGCGCAGCCGCCCCAGCGCTCCGATCGAAAGAGCGGACGCACCGCCGGCGATCATGAACTGGCGACGCGTCGTCCTTGGGCATGCCGATCCTGAACATCGGCGGCAGATGGTCTCCTTCGGACCTTTCGTGTGCCTTGTTTCACTCATCTTGTGTCTCCCTTAACGGTTTTCTTACGATAACCCATCACGCCCAATCTTGCACAAATCGGACATCGTTCAGGTCATGGCGTTGTCCTCATTGTTCGCAGTTGCGCGAGCTTGGCCATCAGCTCGCGCCGTCCCTTTTCGTAATTGGCGTTGCCCTCCTTCAAGTTGCTCTCGCCGCAGCCGTCCCACCAGACCGACGGACAGGGGTTGTCGCGGCGGCAGATCTCCTGGGTCGTGGGGATCTTCTCGAAGATCAGGCGGTACAGCACGCCGGCTTTCATCGTGCTGCCGAAGGAAAGGCCGAGGACTTGCAGCATATCCAGGTCGCGCTTCTCGTTCGATAGTCCCCCCGAGCCCAGCACGTTCACGCAGGCGTTGAGCTTCGGCACGCGGGCCGGGCAGGGGGCGCACATCATCCAGTCCGCCTGCCGGGCCATGGTGATGAGCAGGTCGGGATTCTTGTGAAGGATCAGGTCCAGCAGCTCCGGCAGGTTGTCGGCCTTGTAGGGCGGGCGCGTGCCGCCGCCATACTGGCACACCGCGCAGAGCAGGATGTGCGGCCGGATCGTCACGTTCTTGCTGGCGGCCAGCGCCTCCATGGACCTCTTCTTCTCCGCGGCCATCTCCTCCTCGGTTCGCGGCGGGATCAAGGCCGCGATTCCGCGCTTTCGCCCCTTTTCGTAGAAGCCGCTCTTGGCCTTCGCGCATCCCCTCCACGCCTCCGAGGTCACCCGGGCGTAGCCGCAGATGCCCGCCACCGTGGTGATCCGCTCCAACAAGCACATGAGCATGGTGCGGGCGGGGAGCGTCGTTCGCGGTGCCCAATTCATCCGCTGGAGAACGTCCAGCTCGCGCTTGCGGTTGAAGTCGCGGCCCTCGGGCGTGTCTTCGCCGCTGCCCGGGTCTTGGTACGCGTAGACGTCCCCGGCGTTGCAGCAGAGGGTCATCGGGGCGTCAGGCTCCTTGCGGACGGCATCCGCGACCTCCTTGAGCTTTCCCTGCGTCGCCCCGGCGCCGTTTTCCCCCACGGCGCAGATCGTGCAGAGGAGCTGATAGGGACGGAGCGTCAGTGTTGCTTGCCGCTTGCCCGGGGCCGGGCACGTCGCCGACTGGGAACAGGCGGAGGGCTGGCAAACGCCCGGCGACGCCGCGGCCGCCCCGACGATCGCGCCGGCCGCCAGGGTCGAGCCGCCCCGCAAGAACTCGCTTCGCGTCAGCTTTCGCTTGGTCATGGTCAAATCCTCTTGGGGTCCTTTTCGTCGAACGCGATCCCCGGCTCCGACCAGACGGCGCAGGCCGGGAGCCTGAGCCGCTGCTGCCGGTGGCGGACGCCGGCCCCGGCGGGCCCGGAGGGCCTCGCCATGCCGGTTCCCCCGTCGTCCTTGCCCCATCTTACGCGCCCGCCCATGGATGGCACAAGGCGCCCCGATGAGGGCCGGCACGGACACAGTGGCTGGGCGGCCTCGCGGAAGACCCAGCCCACGTAGGCCCGGTCGGGCGAATAGAGCGGATAGCTCTTGGGCCGGCACAGCGACTCGAGCTTGCCATGAGCGAGGAAACGGGGCAAAATCAACGGATCGCTGCCGGCGAAGAACCGGCTGCATGCCTCAACACGAAAGGGATGACATGATGACGCCACACGAGCGAGTGACTCGCCGCCGGTTCGTGGGTGCCACGGCGGCAACCGCCGGCGGGATCTTACTGCCTGGCGCGGCCGGGCTGCCCGCCGACTCGACTGCTCCCCCGTCCAACGTCGCCTCGACGGAGCACTTCTGGTACCGCCTGCAACCGGCAGGTCGGTACATTGACTCCCAGCGCGAGAATAGGGCGTTCGGTTACGCGGACGGGACTCTCTTTCTGTCGGAAGACAACGGCCGCACCTGGCCGTACAGCGCCGCGTTTGCCGACGCTCGCCGGATCACGTTCAGCCACATCCTGAAGAATGGAAACGTCCTTTTTGCCACGGGCTCGAAGCTGTACCTCAGCACCGACAACCTGAAAACATGCCGGCAAGTCACCGTGAAGGCTGCCGACGGCTCGGATTACCTGCCGCATGAACCACAGAACCCGGACAATCCCGGCTGGTACTTCCACACCCTCCCGGGGGTTATCTCGTGGGACGTGGACGGCGTGGAGATGCTTGTCTGGGGAAATTACTGCAACGTCCTCGGCGGTGCAAGCCCGGTCAACATCTACTACTCCACCGACAACGGACACACCGTGAAAATCGCGTATGCCTTCGGACAGAATCCCTATTTTCGCGATAACGGGTCTGCGGGCGGCGGAACGACCGGCACGCTGCTGGGCAACCCCGACAACCCGGTTCGTTGCCGCCACGTTCACAGCGTGGCCTACAACCCTGCCGAGAATGCGTTTTACGCCTGTACCGGCGACTTCGATCGACCGAACGAATACGAGTGCCACTGGCTGAGAGGCACGTACGACGCAACAAAGGACCGGTGGCATTGGAAGGTCATCGTGTCGGACAGGATGAACTCGCGGTACAAGTGCGGCGGGATCAACTTCGTGGACGGGCAAGTCTACTGGATCAGCGACGCCAACGGCCCCAAGCCCTACGACCGCGGCATCTTCCGCTGCGCCCCGGCCGACATCGCCAATCCCAAGAAGCACACGATGCTCTTCAATCCGGGGGTCGAATCGGGAAACATGCTCATCCAGGACGGGGTGATCCTCGCGTCGCACTGCGCCCCCGCGTCCCCCTTGGCCACGGGATTCATCGTGTCCCTGGACCTGGGCAAGACGTGGGCCCAATACGATCTCAAGGAGTTCGGCAGGCGCTCGCCCACGCGATTCCACGAAAAGAACGGCGAAGGCTGGTTCCGGGTGGACCTGCGATCGGGCTGGGTCAAGCAGGCCGAAGTGCTGTTCATCAAGCCAAAGCAGTCGCCCGGTGGAGACAGGGGGTGAGGGCCGCTCGAGGTTTCCTGAGGGCCTCGCCGGTAATCTCGTCCGGGCCGAAAACGCAAGACTATCGAGGAGACCAAGTCCATGAGAAACCTTCTGCAAATCACCTACTGGACCATCGGCGGCTTTGAAGGTCACAAACCGATCCGCCAGGCGTTGGAGGATGCCAAGGCCTGCGGGTATGAAGGGCTGGAGCTGGCATTCGGCGCGGGCGTGCTGAACACGGACGTCACCCGGGCGACATGCCAACAGATCCGCGAGGACGCCGGGAGGCTGGGTCTGTCGCTGGCGACGATGATCAGCGGCAACTACTGGGGTTGCCCGTTGTCCTCGGCCGACCCGGCCCAGCGCAAAGCCGCCGTCGAGTTCACGCGCAAGTATGTCGAGGTCGCAGACTGGCTGGGGGTGAAGACGATCCTGGTGATCCCCGGGGCAGTCGACGTTGCCTGGGATCCGTCGATCCCCGTCACGCCCTACCAGCAGGTTTGGGACAACGCCACGGCGTCACTGAAAGAGCTGCTGCCGCTGGCGGCGGATCGCGGCGTGACCCTCGCCCTGGAAAACGTCTGGAACAAGTTCCTGCTGGGACCCATCGAGTTCAAGACCTTCATCGACCAGTTCTCCAGCCCTCACATCGGCTGCTACTTGGATGTGGGCAACGTCGTCATCCATGGATATCCACAGCACTGGATCGACATCCTCGGCCCCCGGATTGCCGCCGTACACGTCAAGAATTTCAAACGGGACGACTGCGGGGGCGTGCTGCACGGCTTTGGCGACGACCTGTTGCAGGGCGACGTGGACTTCCCGGCCGTCAAAGCGGCCCTGGCGAGGATCGGCTACGCCGGCCCGATCACGGCGGAGATGTTGCCGTTTTGTCGCCTCCCCGACCTCGTGCTTCCCGACATGGACTTGGCGCGCGACACGGCGGTCAAGATGAGACAAATCTTCGCCGCGTGAAGAAGCCGACAACGAGTCACTTCACCCGCTTCCTCAGGACCTTCGCGATCTTCCGCAGGGACTGCCCCTCCTGCTTCGGGCCGAATGCGTCGACGTAGGAGTCGAACACCCGGACCTTCTTCCAGTTCTCCTTGTTCTCCTCGATGAACTTCAAGTGCTTCTCGGCCTTCGCATACTGGTCGTGGGCAGCTTTGTTCTTGAACACCAGGTGCAGCGCCACGTCGAAGTCCCGGTCGTTCACGTCGCGCTGGAGTTCTTCGGCCAGCGGCCCGGCGGCAAACCACACCGTGCCGGGGTGATCGGACAGGTACTTCGTGCAGGCGGCAACCAGCTTCTCTTTCGTCTGTGGGGAATTGTCCTTGAGGCTGAAATACACGTCGTGGGCGAGCATCTTCTCCTCGGCCCGGGCAATGCCGCGGGCAAGCAACATCGCCAAGGCAGCCGTCAGGCAGCAAATAGTCGCTCTCATCGTCTCGGACTCCTGCAAAGGACAATTGACGGGAATGGTCTAAAGCCCCAGGATTATCCCCTGCGCCGCACGCTCGGGCAAGCGGCCCCGCTAAACGGACGTTGCATCACTTTTCTGAGGCTACGAGGACCACAGCCGGCTGTGATCGGCCCAGAGCCCCAAGGCGGGGTTGCTGATGTAGAACACCCGCTCGCCGTCGGCCAGCTCGTTCCAGCCGTCGCGGAGCGCGGCGGGGTCGTATCGCTGGAGCATCTCCTCCGGCTCGGCGTACGCGTAGCCGACCGACTCGGTCTCCTCCCGGCTCAGCTTGCCAGGACAGTAGGTGATCTTGAACCGCCCTTCCGACGAGCCGTGGATGAGATGCGCTGCCGCCGAGAGATTGCCGGGCAGGTCCTCGGTGCGGCGGACCAACTCCATGACCGCCGGGGTGTTGCAGTAGCCGTACTTGCGGATCAGGCGGTCGATCTCGCCGTCTTCGCCGAAGGTGGACACCCCCGGGGCCAGCACCACCAGCTCGCCGCCGTCAGCAATGGCCATCCGCGTGCGGTAGATCGCCTTGTTGCCCAGCCAGGTGCTGTGGAATTCCTCGGGGTCCAGGTAGACGACGATCTTCCGCGGGGCTTCGTCGAGGACCGTGAAATTGACCCGCAGCGAAAGCTCCGCGGCCCGCCGGAAGCACTCGGCGTCACTGCCCACGTACAGCCCGCGGACGGCGAGGCTTCCGTCTTCCCGCGGGCCGATCACCGTGAGCACGAACACCACCGGCAGACGGCGGCAGAAGTGGTCCTGGGCGTAGTCCAGGATGCGTCGCAGGGGGGTGTCGGCGCGGCCGATCATCCGCTCCATGCCGTAGACCGCGCCGATGAAGTGGCTTTCGTTGATCCCCGCCGCCCCCCCGGTCCCGACGAAAAGGTTCTTGTTGTAGTTGGCCATGCCGGTGACTTCGTGCGGGACGACCTGGCCGATGGAGAGGATCAAGTCGTGCCCCCCCTCCCAGACCAATCGATTGAGCTGGGCCGGCCACGGCTTCGCATACAGCCCGCCGGTCACCTCGGAGACGAACTCGGCGGGAACCTCGCCCAGCGTGACCACGTCGCGCCGCCAGTCGTGCTCGCGGATGAGGTCCTTCGGCAGCCCGGGGAACATCCGCTCCAATTGCCAGCCGGACACGGGGACGTGGGTCCCCAGGGCCGGCATGACGTCGGTAAGGCGCTCGCCGAAATACTGGTAGGCGACCAAGGTGAGCGGGCCGGCCATGCTGTTGGCCCGGGTGAAGTCGGGGGGCAGGGCGAGGACCTTCCGCCTCGGGCCGAGTTGCCCGAACACGCCGGCCATCGCCGCCCGGAGGTCCTCCCGCGTCAGATCGGTGGTCGGTGAGCCCTCGGCGAAGTAGGTGGGCATGGTGGACCTGTCCTTCTGCGGCGATTCCTTCGGGCCGGAGGCCGAGCAGAGTACGCTCGAAACACCCTGCTATAAGCGTACCAGCCGGTCGTCCCTTGGCTCAAGCCCCGACTAGGGGAGCCTCACGAAGACCCACCCGAGTGGAGGAGGCCTGACGGGAAGTTGCTTCGGTCCCTTGACAGGCCCGCGCCCACCGGTAGGATGAGAAGCTGTAAGTTCATCGGGCAGCGGGCACTTGTTGGGCCCTATGAGGCGTTCGGGTATAGCCGCCAGTAGGGCAAGTGGGCCAGAGAAGGGCGGTAACGCGATTGGCGTAGCGCTTGAACGAGGGGCTCTTGGAGCGAAGGCGCAAGATTCAAGGAACAGAAATTCCCTCCCACCAAGGCACTTCCTGCTCGCCTGTAAGTTGAGAGCAGAGACAGTGGGGACGCTCTGCTCGCGTGGGGTTGCGGGAGTGAGCTGCCCAAGCTCAAGGGATGGCAGTTGCCGCTTTGGCAACGGGCTTTGAAGCAATCGACTCCCGCGCAACTTTGTCCGTCCGGACCAAGACCCGATTGCCGGGGAAAGCGGCTCGCCGTGCCGCGGCATGGGGGTCTCGGCGTGATGGAAAAGCGGACTACCTCGTGGCGAAAAGGCAACGCCCCGGATCCAAGAGGCAGAAGCGCATTAAAGGCGCAACTCGCAATTTGCCAAGGAGTTCGGGCCGCTGGCCGCGGACTCCGGCAGTCGCGGCATGATGAGTGCATGCATGCATCGGCGATGAGAAACCAAGGGCCGCTCCCGGCGGATCGGCCCCGCCAAGACGGTCTGGTGCGGTGACGGATCGATTTACCACGGACTCGTGGAGTTCCCAAGAGAGAACACCATGTCAGCCAACGAAAACACGTCCTTGTCGAGCAAGTCTTCGAACACGCGTGGGATGGTACTCTATCGGTCTGGCTTGCCAGCGATGGAAGAACGAGGGGCCTTGGTCCCTTGGGCGGGCCAGGAGGCGGCAGCCTCTCCCGGGGGCGGCTACTCGGCCTACCTGCACGCCTTCCGGCGGGCCTG
>Ga0315280_10012219_pt1 | contig 10427 bp, 7 predicted proteins | sample YL17G06_40_MG_FD_203697 | JGI IMG/M metagenome (GOLD analysis project Ga0315280, IMG submission 203697) | Sediment microbial communities from Yellowstone Lake, YNP, Wyoming, USA - YL17G06_40 | ecosystem: Environmental > Aquatic > Freshwater > Lake > Sediment | place: USA: Wyoming | collected... | reverse complement strand
ATACCAAAGATTTATTCTTTAGCTAGCTCAAACCCATTATCGGATAGTAATTAGAAATGAAATATGAAGTTGGTCAATATTATACTTGTCCAATATGCGGCAATCAAAAAGCTAGTATTATCTGGAAAAGCGAGGATGGGAAAATCATTGGCGTGAGGTGCGAAAGATCTCATAAAAACAAAACAAATAGTGTAATTCTCATAGAAACCTAGAAAAACAGTGATTCTAATAGAGCCTAGGCATTAATGCATGCGTGTGGGCGTAGAGGTACGGTTTGGTTGGTTGGATAGAATTTTTATCCAAGATGTACAAGTAGTTTTGATGATAGTGACCTGTTAAACTTTCGCCTTACTTTTTCTATGGGTTCTCCTAGTATGGTTATTTTTTCTAGGTTGCATGTTCCGAGTCCTTTCTTCTCTGCTAAAACTAAGTGTTTAACTTCAGTTGGCTCTATACCCATCACTGCAGTGCCAACAGCGTCAACAGCCACAGGGTCTATTCCAGCAATAACCAAATCCATTTCCACCGGGTTTCCACTGGTTTCATGTCCTTCGCCTGCAATGATTCCATCAATTACCGCTAAACTAGGTTTCAGAACCGAAGCTAAATCTACAATGTTTTTGCTGAGGCTTCCCACATGCATAGTGCCCTTAGTAGCTAAGGCACCCATCATATTCTTCAAACTCAACGTAACAACAGCCTCTCTATGCGGCTTCAACTTTGGCACACTAATAATAATGCTGTCTAAAGCAGTCTTGGCAACCCTAACTTTCCCAAGCGACAACGGATTAGGCGGATAAACTTCAACAAACTCATCTTTGTTTAGGTCAATTAGTTTCACGCCATATCGCTCAGCAACCTTGTCCACACCCGCAACTTTAAAAGCTTGAAAAGTGTCACCGAACCCCGTGCCCTCACCTATAATAATATTCTCGATTTTGCGTTCTTTCAAAAACTTGACTATTCCTTCTATGACTCGGCTGTCGGTTGTAATCCCAGTTGAAGGATGCTTAGAATTGATATAGTTGGGCTTAATTAAAACAGGCTTTCTCTCAGAGAGAACACTGTCCACATCAGGCTCAATCATTTTAAGAGCCTTAACAGTCGTTTCAACAGGAATTGAGCCTTTTATAATGGCAACTTTGCTCATTAAACGACACTAAAAATGTCAAATGTCAAACGGCAATTTGAACCAATCGGTCAAAACACAACATTTATTTTTAAACTTGCAAACTAAAACAGTCAAAAATGTTGAAAAGGAGTATGCAAAAATGCCCTTCGTTGAAGTACACTTGGTTGAAGGAAGAACAGACGAGCAACGAGAAAAAATAGTTAAGGCTTTCACCGACGCACTTGTAGAGATTCTAGGCGTTTCAAAAGACGTTATCTGGATTCAATTCATCGACATGCCTAAGACACATTTTGCCACAGGCGGCGTTCTCAGAAGCAAGAAGTAACTGTCTAACCCTCCATCATTTTTTTTATTTTGTTTCCTTTGGAAATTGCGATTCAAAATAATGTTTTGGCTTTCATAACATCTAAAGCATTGGGAAACAAAGCTCTTAAAGTAGAGCAAAGATGTCTTCGGATTCCGAACAAACCGTACAGCTCAACGCAGAGTGGGCAACATCTTTAGCAGAAGACTTCCTAAAACGATTAGGCTACAAAAGAGGCTTACTACCCAAAAAAGTATCATTAGCAGGAGAAAAATACATAGTAGAAATGACACTCAAAAAAAGAACAGCCAAAATACAAATTGACACCAAGACCAGAGAAATAAAAGAATACGAAATCCAAGAAGTAGAAACCGAATCAGGCTTCTCTCTATCAAGGAGACACATGCTCTTAATAATGGGAATCTCAGCCACAATAGTTGTTGTGATTCTAAAGTTTGTGATGAACATTTTCTAACGCTTTTGTAAACTCTTTTAAACCAAGTTCACGCTCTCTTAACCCTTATGAGACTGCTCCTAAGCTGCACCGAGCTAGGTCTAGGCCACGTATCAAGAATCATACCACTCGGAAAAAAATTGGCAGAAAGGGGACACGAACTCTTCTTCTACTCCGGCGCCACAGCCTACCAACTATTGAAAAACGAATTTGACAACGTCTATCCTTGCACACCCGTAGCTTGGTACGAAAACACGCGTGGAGTGATAGCGTCAGCCTCAGTTTTAAACATCCTCATACCATTGCCCAGATACAATTACGAAAACAAAAAAATAGAAATCAAAAACTCCAGCGCAGCCGAAACAATTCACAGATACTACGACCTGCGAGGGCAAATTCTGAAAATCAAGCCAGAACTAATCATTTCAGACGGCGACATGCACGCTCTGCGACTAGCGCACAGATGGAAGATAAAGTCGGTTTACGTCACCAACATTATTAGACCAAGTTACCGCTTTTCTCCCTTGCTTACTCCCGGCGAAAGATTCACAGAACGCTACGTGAAAAAATGTGCTAGGATAATTGTGCCTGACAACCCGAAGCAGACTATTTGCGAGTACAACTTAGGCAACCTAAATGAAATGGGCATCAGCGACAAAGTGAAGTTTGTAGGCAGCTTCATCGAAATGACACAGCAAAAAGACTTGAAAGAGGAACATGTTTTCGCGCCCATAAGTGGACCATTAGGCACAAGAGCCAAACTAATCAAAATGATAATTCCAACGCTCTCACACTTGAAAAGCAAATGCATCATAAGCCTAGGCGAACCTGGCGAGAAAATTATGCGAAAAATCGGAAACTGCGAGATTTACAACTGGTTAACTAGGAAAGAACGAAACGAGCTCATGAAAAACGCTAAAATTATTGTCTTCAGTGGCGGTCACGGAACATGTTTCGAAGTTATAAAACATAGAAAGCCCAGCGTTTGCATTCCAACTCAACCAGAACAGATGGGGAATGCACGAAAGTTGGAAGAATTGAAATGTTCGGTGCAGGTGGAAAATGAAGTGGAGTTGAAGTCTGCCATTTTTGAAATTGAAGAGAAAAGAGAATTGGTTAAGGCTCAGGTTGAAAAATTCAGTGAATACTCTAGCCAGTTTAAGGGTTTAGAAAATGCAGTGAGAGTGATTGAAACCTTATGAGGCTGTTTTTAATTTATCAAGGATATGGATTTGGAATCCGAAAACTTATTACCATTCGAATAAAACAACTTTTTTCCGAGTCTGATAAAAAATGAAAAGAAAAATATTGTTAGCCACGGTTCTAGTGTTGATTTTCGCATCCACTTTAACTATGATGCCTGCATCAGCGGTTGACACTTTGTCGCCTGATGATTTTAAACTTCAAAGTTTCAGTAAAACCATTGATTTCTTTGATTTTGCACGTTCATATGCTGCGAGTCACGGTATGACGCCGCCGAATGCATCTTTGCATGCTTATTTGTATCAGACCTACATCAATGTTAGCGGATTTCAACTTTACTACAGTGGTTTGATTAACATTACAGCTGGGCTGGGAGCGGTGACAATTCCAGTGCAGAGTTTCATTGAGCATTATAAGACTCCAGCAGGCAAGGATGTGCTCACTAGTTCATCTTTCATAATGCTATTAGCCTTCAACGACACTGCTAATTCTCTACATGATGATTCGCCTGATAAAAATGACAATCTTTATGCATCTTTCTCGCTGGGGTTAGACCTTACTAGCCTATATGGAAGTAACCCAAAACCTGCGTTGAGTAGTAAAACCACAATTATACCTTTGGAGTCTTCGAATAACGATTTAACATGGGAATGGGGCATGCGATACACAAATCTCACTGCTGTCTGGTGGAGAATGTATATAGATCCGCTTAATCCACGCTTTGAAGCTGTGCCCATAGCTATCACAACCTATGAAGAGTTGACGTTCATGTATACGTTGACTATAAATCCAACAGATCATAAGGCGACAGTGACCGCCAGTTACGTTATCGGACGAATGACTAATCTATGGTTGATTCAATGGGTGGTCATCATCATTCCAATTCCAGTTGTTACGCACTACAATAGCACTGGTCATTATTGGCTAAACGGCGCAAAAATCTCTAATGAAACTATCTATCAATTTCTTGAGAACCAGCACATCAAAATGAGTATAGTGTTATTCCAGAACTCGCTTGTCCTCGACGGCACTACTAAAAGCACTTTTAACAATCAAAACGTCACCGACAATGAATACGATGTGAGCAACGGAAAAATTGAGACTTCTGCTGGTTCTGAAACAATTTTCGATGCAGACTTCGGAACAAAGAAACAGTACAAGCTCTACAATTCCACTGATTCAACTGAAACTACATATGACGCAGTGACTAGAACTGTGCCCAGAGCTGGATTTGCAAAGAACCCGCTTTTCTTCATGCATGTAGCTTTGTTAAAGTATGTGCCTTTGATTGTGAAGCACATTGATTCGCAACTGTATGAAAAAGCTAAGGACCACATGTTAAGTATGACCTATGCTGATTACTTTTACATTACTTCTTATCCAAAGTACAGCGGCTACAAAATTACACATGACCCAACATATACAGCTTACATAGCAGGAACAACAACTGCGTCTACATCTAGACTGCCAAACATATTCGGGTTAATAATAATTGGCGCCATAGTTGCAGTAGTTGTCATTGGAGTAGTGCTTGTCCTCAGAAGACGTGGCTTGAAAACCCAATCTATGCAACCAACAACTCCAACAACCACATAACCCCCTCATCATTTTTTCTACAAATTTTCTTTTGCCAAGTCTGTGCACCATAAATTCTCTAAGAAACTCCAAATCATTGAAATGTTCAGCGCAAAGACCTTCTTTTTATGCGTGCGCAAACTTTTAAATGCTGACAGAAAATCTAGGATATTTTTGAGATGTTGAATATGCCGAATAGTAATGGATTGAAATGGGAAGAAATGACGGCGCCTGAGTTTATCAAGGCGCTTGAGGTTTCAAAGGGCGTATGCATCATTCCTCTTGGTTCAATTGAGAAACACGGAGACCACATGCCTATGGGAACCGACAACTTCATCGTACATCAAGAGGCAGTTTTAGCATCAAAAATTGAGCCAGTAGTTGTATTTCCACCAATTATGTTCACTGAAAACTGTGAAGCAAAAAACAATCCAGGAGCCATCGCAGTCGAACCCACCGTTTATTTTCACTTGCTAGAGAGCCTATGCGACGAAGTTGCTAGAAACGGATTCAAAAAAATAATCCTCCTAAACGGACATGGCGGCAACAGATTCTTTCTCCGACTCTTTGTTCAAACAATTTTAAGCAAAGGCAAAGACTATGTTGCATACTTTCCAGAGATGTTGCGAGATGAGGATTTGGAGAAAAAAATCTTAGAAACATCGTTTGATTACCATGCGGGAGAAAGTGAAACCAGTCGGCTCCTTTATCTCTATCCTGAACTCGTGAAAATGGATGCAGTATCAGCTAAGCCAGGAAAACCTCTGAAACGCTCTAAGGTTCCAGGCATTGTGACTCCTGTTGACTGGTTCTCTGATTTTCCCAGACACTATGCGGGAGATGCGAGACCAGCAACATCGAAAAAAGGTAAGATTCTAGTAGAGAACGCTGTCAAAAATCTGGTAGAAGTTATACGCAAAGTAAAGGCGGACGACACAACATTAACCCTACAACGCGAATACCAGAAAAAAACAAAGAATGTTGCCATCTTGAGGGAAAAGAGAAAAAAATAGGGAAGCGCCACGTTTTACTCCTTGCTTTCTGCTAAGCTCCAACTGAAGTGAAATTTACCTAAGTAAAGTTTATTAGTTTGATGTGACGTTTACGTTTGAACACGCCCATATGAATGGGAAAGGTATGCCCTGGAGACCCGATTTTTCGGGTCGGATGACACCGGCCCGTTGGAGGAACATCCAAGTTTGAAAGAATTCAGCCTCGTTCTTACTGATGGTTTCGTAAATGTCAATTTGTTGTGGAGGATAAAATAAATTGGAAATTTCACAAGACGACTTTCTATTGCTGCAAAAAACTTTCTTCCGAGAGAAAGGTTTGGTTCGTCAACACTTAGATTCTTACAATGAATTCATTGACCGCGGCCTTCAAGAAGTCATCAGCGAAGTTGGCGAAATCCACATAGAAGTGCCTGAATCGCCCTACAAGATAAAACTGGGTCAAATCTGGATAATTGACCCTCAGTCAAAGATAGGTGGACCCTACATTACAGAAGTCGACGGCACTAAACATGAAATATATCCTTTGGAAGCACGTTTCCGCAACCTCTCCTATGCTGCACCCTTAGCCCTTGAGATGACCCCGATAGTTGAAGGAAGAGAACTAGAAACAGAACTTGTGTTAATAGGCAACCTGCCTGTGATGCTCAAATCAAAGCTGTGCGTTCTCTCGCAATTGCTTCCTGAAGAGTTGATTGCCCACGGCGAAGACCCAAACGACCCAGGCGGCTACTTTGTGGTCAACGGTTCAGAACGTGTCATAGTAGCCCTCGAAGACTTGGCGCCTAACCGAATTCTCGTAGACATTGACACAAGAGGCGCAAGTCCAGTTTTTGAAGACAAGATATTTTCTACAACAGTGGGTTTTAGAGCCCGCATAGAGTTGCGTCTCAAATCAGACGGTGCCATCTACGTTTCTATGCCAGGCGTTCCCACGGAAATCCCGCTGGTAATTGTGATGCGGGCTTTGGGATTAAAGTCTGACAGAGAAATTGCTGAAGCTGTTTCACCTGAGAAAGTAATACAGAGTGAGATAGAGCCCTCGTTTGAAAAAGCGCTTGGCATTGATTCAGTTTCCGAAGCCATATTATACATTGGAAGCAGAGTTGCCCACGGACAAGTTGAAGAATATAGACTCCAGAAGGCAGAGAACATCCTAGACCGAAACTTTCTGCCCCACCTCGGACGCACCTCAGACAAACGTCAAGACAAGGCGCTTTCCTTGGGCGAGATGGCGAGTCGCGTCATCGAATTGAAGCTCGGCAAGCGCAAAACCGACGATAAAGACCACTTCAAAAACAAGCGTCTGAAACTCGCTGGTCCACTGCTAGCTGACCTCTTCAGAATTGCCTTCCGCAACCTCACACGAGACGTAAAATATCAACTTGAACGCATGGGCGTAAAACGTCAGTTGCTCACGGTTTCGGCTGCAGTTCGCCCTGGCATCATTACAGAAAGGCTTCAACACGCCTTAGCTACGGGCAATTGGGGACGCGGTCGAGTAGGCATTACACAGTTGTTGGATAGAACAAACCACACTTCTACTCTTAGCCACCTACGCCGATTACAGTCTCCTCTGAGTCGTAGTCAACCAAACTTTGAAGCTCGAGACCTTCACCCAACTCACTGGGGCAGACTCTGTCCAAATGAAACCCCTGAAGGCTCAAACTGTGGCTTGGTTAAAAATCTAGCTTTAGGCTCTAGCATCTCTGTAGGTGTAAATCTAGAGAAGGTCAAACAGATTCTTTATAAAATGGGTGTCATTCCTGTTTCAGACGCCAACCAATCGCTGCGTGAAGAAGGTGCCAAAGTCTTCGTAGACGGCAGCCTAATAGGCTATTGTCTGTCACCTAAAGAGTTTACAACCGACCTGAGAAAGAAGCGCAGGGCAGGTGAGCTTTCCAGTGAAGTGAATGTAGCTTATTTCTCAAAGCAGTATGGAGGAGAGAAAGAAGAAATTTACGTGAATTGCGATGAAGGACGCGTGCGAAGACCTCTCATAATCGTGGAAAACAGTGTTCCAAAACTGTCGCCTGAACACATCGAAAAGCTTAGAGCAGGTGAATGGACATGGGAAGACCTTGTGAAAAAAGGCTTCATTGAGTACATCGATGCTGAAGAGGAAGAAAATCTCTATATCGCATTGGACTACGGTGAAGTCAAACCAGACCATACACATGTAGAAATAACAATGTATACTATTCTGGGCATATGTGCTTCAATCATTCCTTACGCTGAACACAATCAGTCTCCACGCAATTCCTACGAAGCAGCTATGGCTAAACAAGCATTAGGGATACACTCAACTAATTTCTTATTGCGAGTTGACTCACGTTCTCACATTCTGCATTATCCTCAGAAGCCTCTGGTTGACACTCGACCCATGGACATAATCGGATATGACCTTCGCCCCTCAGGTCAAAACTGCGTCGTCGCTGTTGTGTCGTTTGAAGGCTACAACATGGAAGACGCCCTCATTTTTAACAAAGCCTCAGTTGAACGGGGATTGGCGCGCTCCAGTTTTTACAGAATCTATGAGGGAGAATGCCGCCAATATCTGGGTGGGCTCAAAGACAAGTTCACAACGCCAGAGTCTGGGATACGTGGATACCGAGGTGAACAATATTATCGTCTTCTTGAACCAGACGGCATTATCAGCCTCGAATCGAATGTCGCTGGCGGCGATGTCCTAATCGGTAGGACGAGTCCGCCTAGATTTTTAGAGGAATACAAGGAGTTTGAGGTCAAAGGACCCACAATGCGAGATACTTCTGTTGATATGAGACCCGCCGAGACCGGAGTTGTAGACGCAGTTTTTATCACGGAAACGCATGAGGGAAGCAAACTCGTGAAAGTTAGGGCTCGTGATGAACGCGTCCCTGAGTTGGGCGACAAGTTTGCTTCTAGGCATGGACAAAAAGGCGTCATAGGGATGGTTATTCCTCAGGAAGATGTCCCATTCACTCCAGACGGCATCGTTCCAGACATAATCATTAATCCACACGCCATGCCATCACGCATGACTATTGGGCAGTTCCTTGAATCCATGGCTGGGAAAGTGGCGGCGTCTCGAGGTCGACCTGTAGACGGCACACCCTTCGTGAGTGAAGACCCTGAATCATTGAAACAAATGTTGATTGATTTGGGTTTCAGTTCTTCTGGGAGAGAAATTATGTATAATGGCATTACTGGTGAACGATTCTTAGCTGACATCTTCATAGGCGTCGTCTATTATCAAAAACTGCATCACATGGTTGCAGATAAGATTCACGCTCGTGCCCGCGGGCAAGTTCAAATGTTGACAAGACAACCAACAGAGGGAAGAGCCAGAGGCGGAGGACTACGCTTCGGCGAAATGGAACGAGACTGCCTAATCGGACACGGAGCCGCCATGTTGCTGCGAGACCGACTTTTGGAGGAATCAGACAAATATATGCTTTACATATGTGAAAACTGCGGTTACATCGCATACTACGACATAAAACAACGCAAATATGTCTGCCGCGTCTGCGAAGAAAAGGCTCAAATTTCACCAGTCGTTGTTTCCTACGCCTTCAAACTGCTTTTGCAAGAATTGATGAGCCTATGCGTGACGCCGCGGCTCAAATTAAGGGAGAGAGCTTAAAATGGCAATGGAAGAAGCCGTTCACAAAGTTGTTGATCAACTCTATTTTGGCGTAATGTCACCACAAGACATACGCCGACTCTCGTTAGCGGAGATACAAACCGCGGACACTTACGACGAGGATGGTGCTCCAATAACCTCTGGGCTTATGGACGGACGCCTTGGAACTTTGGAGCCTAGACAAAGGTGCAAAACATGTGGCAACACTGCAATACGATGTCCAGGACATTTTGGTCACATTGAACTTGCTGTTCCCATTGTTCACGTAGAGTTTACAAAAATAGTCGACGACCTGTTAGACGCCACCTGCAGAAACTGTGGACGCATACTATTGTCAGATGCTCGCATCACCAGAATGAAAGCAAGAATCGAACGGACTCGCAAGTTACTGGGAATAGTTCCAGACGACCTATACAAACACATTCTCAAAGAGGCAAAGGATAAAAAATGCCCCCATTGCGGCGCTCCTCAATTAAAAATAGAGTTCACTAAACCCACAACTTTCCACGAGATTTCAGAAGAAGGCGCACAACGGTTGACACCAAGCATGATTCGCGAAAGAATGGAGCGAATCCCCAATGAAGACCTTGAACTAATAGGATTCAACCCAAAAAGTGCACGCCCAGAATGGATGATTCTGCAAGTGCTTCCAGTGCCGCCTGTCTATGTGAGACCCTCAATAACGTTAGAGTCAGGCATACGTTCTGAAGATGATTTAACCCACAAACTAGTCGATATTATCCGAATCAATCAACGCTTGAAAGAGAACATAGAGGCAGGAGCCCCAACACTCATCATCCAAGACCTATCAGAGCTATTACAATATCACGTGACCACTTACTTCAATAACGAAGCCTCAGGAATCCCACCAGCTCGACATCGTTCAGGCAGAGCACTCAAAACCTTGTCACAGCGACTTAAAGGAAAAGAAGGAAGATTTCGAAGCAACCTTTCAGGAAAAAGAGTAGACTTCTCCGCTCGAACCGTGATCTCACCCGATCCAAACCTTGACATCAGCGAGGTGGGAGTTCCATTAGACATTGCTATGAGGCTCTCCATGCCAGAGACGATGACTGCTTGGAACATTGAAGAAATGCGTAAACTCGTGGTCAATGGACCTGAAA
>Ga0315280_10012218_pt1 | contig 10428 bp, 8 predicted proteins | sample YL17G06_40_MG_FD_203697 | JGI IMG/M metagenome (GOLD analysis project Ga0315280, IMG submission 203697) | Sediment microbial communities from Yellowstone Lake, YNP, Wyoming, USA - YL17G06_40 | ecosystem: Environmental > Aquatic > Freshwater > Lake > Sediment | place: USA: Wyoming | collected... | reverse complement strand
GGCACCCGCACCTGCTCCATGCTGTCCCGCTCGCGGATGGTCACCGCCTGGTCCTCCAGCGTGTCGAAGTCGATGGTCACGCACAGCGGCGTGCCCACCTCGTCCTGCCGCCGATACCGCCGGCCGATGCTCTGGGCGTCGTCGTACTGGCTCATCCAGTGCTTGCGGACGATGGCCCACACCTCCCTGGCCGGCGGCACAAGCTTCTCTTGGCGGCTTAGGGGCAGCACCGCCACCTTGATCGGCGCCAGGTCCTTGTGCAGGCGCAGGATGACCCGCGTCTCGCCCCGCACCTCCTCCTCGTCGTAGGCGTCGATCAGGAAGGCCATGAACAGGCGGTCCACCCCCGCCGAGGGCTCGATCACGAAGGGGACGATGTGCTCGCCCGTTTCCTCGTCGAAGTACTCCAGGTCGCGGCCGCTGAACTCGGCGTGGCGGCGCAGGTCGAAGTCGGTGCGATTGGCGATGCCCTCCAGCTCCGACCAGCCCATGGGGAACAGATACTCGACCTCGTAGGTGGCCTTGGCGTAGTGGGCCAGCTCGTCGCGGTCCAGCTGGCGCACCCGCACGTTCTCCTTCCGCATGCCCAGGCGCAGGTACCAGTTGTAGCGCTCCTCCACCCAGTGCTGATGCCACTGCTCGTCCGTGCCCGGCTTGACGAAGTACTCGATCTCCATCTGCTCGAACTCGCGGTCGCGGAAGATGAAGTTGCCGGGGGTGATCTCGTTGCGGAATGCCTTGCCGATCTGGGCGATGCCCAAGGGCAGCTTCTTGCGGGTGGCGGTGAGGACATTGGCGAAGTTGACGAAGATGCCCTGGGCAGTCTCCGGCCGCAGATAGGCTACGGAGGCATCGTCCTCCACCGGGCCGACGTAGGTTTTGAACATCAGGTTGAACATACGGGGCTCGGTGAGCTCCCCGCCGCACTCAGGGCAGCGGGTGACCTTGGCGGCGGCCTCGTGGCCGTGGGCGCTCGCTGGCACCGCCCCCACCAGCGCGTCGGCCCGAAAGCGCCTCTTGCATTCCTTGCAATCGACCATGGGGTCGGCGAAGGTGTCCAGATGGCCGCTGGCCCGCCAGACCGTGGGGTTCATGACGATGGCGGCGTCCTGGCCCACCACGTCGTCGCGCTCCTGCACCACGGCCCTCCACCAGGCCTGCTTGATGTTGTTCTTCAGCTCCACGCCCAGCGGCCCGTAATCCCAGAAGCCGCCGATGCCTCCATATATCTCGCTGCTCTGGAAGACCAGGCCGCGGCGCTTGCACAAGGATACCAGTTTCTCTACGGTCGCTTTGGTGGACATAAGCTTTCCAATCGATTGAAGGCGAACAAAAAATCTGCGTTGAAGTTACCAGTTTCGGGGGGCAAAGTAAAGCCTGCCTACCATCAGGCAGGGCCCACGTGGTAGGATTGACAGAAGCGAATCTGGCCGGCAACGGGGGTAACAAATATGCGGTTCCTTGTGGGGTTCATTCTGGGGCTGGCCGTAGGCACAGCCGTGGTCTTGCTCATGGCGCCCCAGCCGGGCAACGTCATGCGACAGCTCATTGCCTATAAGGCTCGTGAGCGCTGGCGGGCTAGGCAGGAGCGACAGGCTGAAACGCTCTGACGGCCGTAGAGGCGAATCCTTGTCTTACTCCGTCCAGAAGCTGCTGATCATCATCGCCGCCACCGAGGATGCCGACCGTCTGCTGGAGAAGATGACGGAGGCCGGCCATCCGGTCACCAAGATCAGCAGCACCGGCGGCTTCCTACGTCGCGGCAACGTCACCCTCCTCTCGGGTTTACAAGCTGATGCCGTGGACGAGGTGCTGGCCGTGGTCAGGGCTGAATGCCAGCCCCGCGAGGAGTACATACCCGTCCAGGCCCTGCCCTTTCCGGGCAGCCTGCCGCCTGGCCAGCCCCTTCAGGTGAGAGCGGGCGGCGCCATCATCTTCGTTGTCGACGTTGAGCGTTTCGAGAAGGTCTAGCATTGCTTCGGACTGAGAATAGGGCTGAGCGGTATCGATGATACTGGAGGGCTTTCCCACCGGCCTCTTCCAGGGCAACTGCTTCATCGTGGGCTGCGAGACTACCAAGGAGGCGATGATCGTCGACCCCGGCGATGACGCCGCCAACATCCTGTCTGTCCTGGAGCGGGAAGGGCTGACCGCCAAGCTCATCGTTCTCACCCACGAGCACATCGACCACATTGGCGCCGTGGAGGCGGTGCGCCAGGCCACCAAGGCTCCGGTGGCCATGCACCCCATCGCCTATGAATACACCGCCTACCAGAGCGACATGGCCATGATGTGGCTTGGTCGCCCCTTGCCACGGATGAACGAACCGGAGATGTGGCTGGAGGAAGGCCAGGAGATAAGCGTGGGGAAGCTAAAGTTCCAGGTCCTCTTTTGCCCCGGCCACAGTGCGGGACACATCTGCCTCTACGGCGAGGGAGTGCTGTTCAGCGGCGACGTCCTCTTCCAGCTAAGCATCGGCCGCTTCGACCTCCCCGGCGGCGACGGCCAGGAGCTCTTCAGGAGCATCCGCGATAAGCTCTTCGCCCTCCCGGACGAGACGCTGGTGCTCCCCGGCCACGGCCCTACCACCACCATCGGCCAGGAAAAGGAGCACAACCCCTTCCTCAAGCACCCGCGGGTCTATATGGGTATCGACCCGGACTAGGCCGCTACGAGATAAACAGCGGCGCCATCACCAGGGTCACGGTGCTCAGAAGCTTCACCAGCACGTGCAGCGACGGGCCCGCCGTGTCCTTGAAGGGGTCGCCCACAGTGTCGCCGACCACCGCCGCCTTGTGGGCGTCCGATCCTTTGCCCAGCACCACGTCTTCGTCGCCCGGGTTACCTGAGGGAACCTTTAAGAGGCCTGCCTCGATGTATTTCTTGGCGTTGTCCCAGGCGCCGCCCACGTTGTTCAGGAAGGTGGCGACGATGATGCCGCCGATGGTGCCGATCATTAGCAGCCCGGATACGGCCAGCCAGCCCGAGTCTTCTGTCCTGGTAAAGCGGAAGATGAGACCGACCGCCACGGGCATGCCCACAGCCAGGAGGCCTGGCGCCACCATCTGGCGCAGGGAGGCGCGCGCGGTGATGTCTACCGCCCGCGCGTAGTCAGGGCGAGAGGTGCCGGCCATGATGCCCGGGTCCTCGCGGAACTGCCGTCTCACCTCTTCGATGATGCTTGAGGCCGTGTTGCCCACGGCCCGGATGGCCAGGGAGGAGAAGAGGAAGACCAGCATCACGCCCAGGAGCCCGCCGACGAACACGTCCACGTTGGACAGGTCGATGGGCAGGCTCTGAGTCAGCGGGATGTCCAGCCGCTCCTTCACCTTGTCCAGATAGGCGCTGAACAGCAGGAAGGCGGCCAGCCCTGCCGAGGCCACTGCGTAGCCCTTAGTTAGCGCCTTGGTGGTATTGCCCACGGCGTCCAGCGAGTCGGTGATGTGGCGAGCGCTTGCTGGAGCGCCGGCCATCTCGGTGATCCCCCCGGCGTTGTCGGTGATGGGGCCGAAGGTGTCCATGGCGAGGATGTAGGCGGCCGACATCAGCATGCCCATGGTGGCCACGGCGGTGCCGAAGACGCCGCTACTGAAGCCCGGCACGTTGGCGATGTCGGCGTGGGAGCCGAGGACGAAGGAGATCACCAGGGCCAGGCCGATGGTGATGGCAGTCGCTGCGGTGGTCTCATATCCTACAGCGGTGCCGATGATGATGTTCGTCGCTGGCCCGGTGCGCGAGGCCCTGGCTATTTCCTGGACCGGTCGCCATGAGCCCGACGTGTAGTACTGGGTAATGTAGACGAAAGCGATACCCGTGGCGATGCCCGTGATGCCGCAGAGGAAGAACCAATACCAGACGTCCCCCAGCATCACCTTGGTGGCGATGAACAAGCCCACCACCGAGAGGATCGACACTATGTAGTATCCGTAGTTCAGCGGGGCCATCGGGTGCTGGCGGCCGTCATCGCGGGCGAAGAAGGGGACGGAGGACAGCCCCACAATCGTGGCAAGGATGCCGAACGACCGGAGCACCAGGGGGAACATTATCCACTCGATCTTACCGGTCACGGTGTAGATCACCACGCCCAAGATCATGGCGCCGATGTTCTCGGCCGACATCGACTCGAACAAGTCGGCGCCACGGCCGGCGCAGTCGCCCACGTTGTCGCCCACCAGGTCGGCGACCACCGCCGCGTTGCGCGGGTCGTCCTCGGGGATGCCGGCCTCTATCTTACCCACCAGGTCGGCGCCCACGTCGGCGGCCTTCGTGTAGATGCCGCCGCCTAGCTGGGCAAACAGAGCCACAAAGCTGGCCCCGAAGCCGAAGCCGACGATGAGAAACGGCGCGATGGTCGGCGGGTTGCCCAATAGCCTGCTGTACGTGAGGAAGATGCCCGACACACCCAGCAGGCTCAGCGACGTCACCAGGAAGCCGGACACGGCCCCTCCTCGTAGGGAGACGGTGATCGCTTCCTTCAGGCTGCGGGTCGCCGCCGAGGCGCAGCGCGCGTTGGAACGTACAGAGATATACATGCCGATGTATCCGGCCAGCGCCGAGGCGGCCGCACCGACCAGGAAGGCAATGCCCGTGAGCAGGCCTTCCTTCCAGTGATCGACGACCTTTGCCCCATATTCGATCTGTCCTGCGTCGTTGCGGATGATGTCCTTCACGCCCTCCGAGACGGCGCCGACGATAATGGCGATGAGGACGCCGGTCACGACCGCCAGGATGGCGATGGTTCGGTACTGGCGCTTCAGGAAGGCCATAGCACCTTCGAAGATCATGGAAGCTACGTCGCGCATCGCGTCGGTGCCCGTGTCGCGCCGCAGTACGTCCCAGGCGAGCCAGAGGGCGAAGGCGACCCCTGCAAACCCGGCAACGGGTACAAGCCACACTAGTTCCATATTTCACGCTCTCCTTTCGCAGGGAGTCTAGCAAAAGGGGTCTCTACGATCAAGCCAAAGTTAGGCCTCCGCCGGCAGTGGGTTCACTTGGTCCGCTCGGCCCTGCGCCTCTCCTACGGCTTCTTGGGCCCCCGCCTATGCTTCTTGCGGGCAACCCGCTTTCTCTCACTTATCTTCAGTGTCGACCGATGCGACGGAAGAGAAAGTCTTCCTCCATTATGGATTCCTTATGAATTATATGGTATGGTATGGAGTCGTCTGTTTCGGTTGGGCCTGCCACAAAGGCCTTAAGCACCACTTTGCAGGAATCAAGTCGCCGAGTCGGCTTCGCCTGGGGTGGTGTTTGTGCTGAGAAGCGCGGGCCGGTTCAAAGGGGGGAGGTGAGAATCCGTTGAAGGGATTGGGAAGGCACCTCATCTTGGAGCTGTGGGGCGGTAGGAACTTCGACTCCGTCGCGGCGGTGGAAGGAGCTCTGCGCGATGCGGCGGCAGCGTGCGCCGCAACGTTAAAAGACGTCCAAGTCTATCACTATAATCCGGAGGGTGTCACCGGTGTAGCCGTCTTAGCGGAGTCTCACATCACCATCCACACCTGGCCCGAACATAGCTACGCAGCGGTCGATGTCTTTATTTGCGGCGACGGCGCCGACCCGCGGGTAGCCATCCCCGTCTTGCGGGGCTACTTTGAGGCGGAGCGGATTCAGGTCATGGAGGTGGTGCGGGGCATTGCCTCCTGCATCGGATAGTAGTGAACAGTGGTTCGGCGAGCGAGAGCGCGTCGGCCTGGAGCAGCGCATCCAGGTGCGGGGCGTGCTATACGAGGGCCGCTCAGACTATCAGAGCATTCGCGTGCTGGACACCGTCCCCTTCGGCAGGGCGCTGATCCTCGATAAGGCCCTCCAGACCACGGAGACGGACGAGTTCATCTATCACGAGATGATGGTCCACCCTGCCCTCGTCTCCGTGGCCCAGCCAGAGCGGGTGCTCATCGTCGGCGGTGGCGATGGCGGCTGCCTGCGCCGTGCCCTGCAGCACCCGGTGAGGGAGGTGGTCCAGGTCGAGCTGGACCGAGCGGTAGTCGAGGTCTGCCGCCGCTATCTCCCCCAGGTGTCGAGCGGTGCGTTCGATGATCCCCGCGTTCGCCTGCTGTTCGCCGACGGTTATGAATTCGTGGAGAAAGCCCAGGAGCCCTTTGACGCTATCATCGTCGATCTGACCGATCCCTTCCCTCCCGGCCCCAGCCTGCGCTTGTTCAGTGCCGAGTTCTACCAGGCGGCCCGCCGCATATTGAAGGAGGAGGGGCTGATGGTAACCCAGAGCAGCTCGCCCCTCCTCCTCACGGCTGACTTGTTGAGGATATATGCCAACCTGAAGGCCGTCTTCCCTCTGGTGCGTGTCTGCCTTGCTCCTGTGCCCTCCTATCCCGGCGTGCTGTGGAGCTTCACCCTGGCCTCAGGCGGCAACGACCCCCTGGCTCTGGGTGAGGCCACCATGCGCCAAAGGCTGGAGGCCAGGGGCATCTCTCCTCGCTACTACAGTCCCCAGATGCATCTGGCCAGCTTTGCCCTGCCCCCTTTTCTGGCCCGCCTGCTGGCAGAGCCCGAGCGCTTCCAGGAACTGCGGGCCACTCAGCCCGTCGCTCAGTGACACCTGCCGGTCACCGCCGGGGCAACGATGGCTGGCTGTTCGTCTGGAAGACCTGAGCTAGCCGTCGCTGGAAACGTAAATGCCAGCCGTGCGGGGGTACTTGGAGAAATCGGGCTCTCGCCTCTCGGCGAAGGCCTTCTTGCCCTCGTCGGCCTCGCCGCTACGGAAGAAGTCGGGGGCGAAGTCGGCCGCCCACTCGCGACGGGAGGCGCGTCGCAAAGGCTCGTAGAGGGTGCGGAAGGAGGCCTTGAGGATCTTCAGGCAACTCGGGCTCTTGGCCATCAGCTCCTGGCACCACTTGTCCACTTCCTCATCCAGCTTCTCCAGAGGGACCACCACGTTCACCAGGCCCATCTGGAGGGCCTCCTGAGCGGTGTAGCGACGGCAGAGCATCCAGATCTCCTTGGCCTTCTTGGCGCCTACCACCCAGGTCAGGTAGGCAACGTAGTGGCCGGCGGCGGGGCTGCCCACGCGCGGGCCCACCTGCTGGAAGGTGGCGTTCTCGGAGGCGATGGTGAAGTCGCAGAAGTAGGCCAGGTGGTTGCCACCGCCGATGGTGTATCCGTTCACGCGGGCGATGATCGGCTTGAGGCAGTCCTCGATGCCCGCGTGGGGGTCTGGCATTTTTGTTTCCCAGGCCGGGTCCCGTTGCACCTCTGCCAGCCACTTGACGTCGCCGCCAGCGCAGAAGGCACGTTCGCCCGCTCCGGTGATGACAATGACGCCAACGCTCTCGTCAGCGTTGGCATCCTCCACCGCTTGCCTTACCTCCCGGAGCGTTTGGCCGGTGAACGAGTTCATCACCTGGGGCCGGTTGATAGTGAGCCAGGCGGCGCCCTGAACGCGATGATGCTTCTGGTAGAGGATGTCCTGAAACTCTAAGGCGGCCATGGCATGCTACCTCCTTCACTTCGTGGCCTTGGGTTCCTCCTTTCACGGGCTCCCCGCGTGCCGAGCAGGTGTATGGGGAGCCGGAAGAGGATTGGTGCCCCCGAGGGGATTCGAACCCCTGATTTCGGCCTTGAAAGGGCCGCGTCCTAGGCCTCTAGACGACGGGGGCACTCACCGCCCTATTGTAGGGCATGGAGTATCGGCCAGCAATCGGTGTGGGGGTCGTTCGCCAACCGCCCCTACGCCTGTTTGGCCGGTCTGTAGGGGTCGTTCGCGAACGACCCCTACGATTGGGGGGCGGTTCTCGAACCGCCTCTACGGTCTGGAACAGACAGCGGAGAGTCAGGGATCGGGAGGAATGAACGGGGGCGCCTAAGGGGCGATTAGCGATCGGGCGTCGAGAACATCGACGAAGATGGCGTCGAGGGAGCCGTCCTCGCTGGGCAGGCCCCAGACTACCGCTCTCGCCCCTGGAATGAGCTGCCCACTGACCCTGGTGACAGCGGTAGTGCGAAAGAGCGCTGGCCCTATCTGCCACTGGTTGTCGTCCAGTTGGCTGACCACGCCCTCCAGCTTCACAAGGCCCATCTCCTCGGGTGGGCGGATGGATTCCGCTGTGGTCACGACGATGGCCTGGCCTTTTTGGCTGCCGCTCACCTTCACCAGTGTGCCTGTGGGCGGGGTGACCAGGGCTGGGCTCTCGGGGGCGAAGTCGATGGGGATGCCGGCAATGAGCCAGCCTCCGTCAGCCTGCCCCTGGAAGACCCCTTCCACGGTCACCGTCTCCGGCGGGCCTTCGGGGGCAAGAAGGACGATCCGCTTGGCCACCAGCTCGCTTCCTTGTTGCACGCCCTCCACGCGGGCGTGCACGCCGGGGTTCATCAGGAAGGTGCCAGCATCGATGACGGTAGAAGCGTCAAGCTTGAAGGTGCGACCGCCCAGTTGGATCTTGTTTCCATCGACCTTATCGATGACACCGCTGATCGTAGCCGTCTCGGCCAGGTCCTCGCTGCCGCGAAGAGAAATGCCGATCGCTTGGGGGCCACCCGGCCCGCTGATGATGGTAACCTGAGCGACCTGTCCCACGACCTCGCCCGTGTCGCCCTCGACGATGGTTGCTTCGTCCACCAGTATTTTGGTGCCGCTGATGGTCCAGGCGTCATCCTGGCGCTGCTCCACCAGGCCGGTGAAACTGCTAATGCCTTGCGCCAGCGCCTGTGGGTCCAGCCGAGGCGCTGGTTCGGATAGGCCTTGCAGCTCGATGCGCACCTCGTGCACTACCACCAGAACCTGGCCGTACTCGTCTCTGTCGCCCGCTTGCACGTTTTCGCCGATGGCGATGAGTATGTCCTCCTGGCGGGCTGAGAGCTCGTTGGCCCGCGCCACTAGCTCCTGTGAGGCGTCCCTCTTATTGATAATGTCCGTTGCTCGCGTCATCCGTCCTTGCATGGCGGAGAGGACGTTACCCTTCACCGGCTTGCCCTGTTGCACCAGCTTGCGAATCTCGGTCATGCGGGTCTCCGACTGATCGAGAAGGATGCCCGCCTGATCGTCCTCGTCGAAGACGATCCAGAGGCGTGCCTCCTCGGTGGCCAGCTTGAGGGGGTAGAGAGGGCTGTCGGGCAGGCTGCGCGAGGCAGCATAGACAGTGGCGCCGCCACTCAGGGACAAGAGCACAAGTATGAGCGAGGCAGCGGCAGCCAGCGGCTGCCAGAGGCTGAAGACCGGCCGCCGCTGGCGAGCCCGCCGCAGGGCAATGGCCTCGCCCAGGAAGCGCTGCCAGCCCGCCTGCTGAACGTGCGAGCGGGGGCGAGCGATGGGCATCGCTTTCAGGTTCTGGGCCGTCAGAAGGATGGGACGCAGCTCGTCGGCCTCCTTGGGATAGCGGGCGAGAACGGCGTCCAGCGACTGGCCTGCCTCCAGCTCTTTCAGGCACTCATCCAGGATGGTTTGAAAGTCCCGGCCCATCCTAATCTACCTCCTGCGATGAAAGAATCTTCCTCAGTGAGACCAGGGCGCGATGCTGGAGCGACTTTACTGCTCCCTGGCTTCGGCCCAAGACGCGGGCCACGCTCGCGTTGTCCATGCCTTCCACGAATTTCAGGATGATCACCTGGCGCTGCTCCTCGGTGAGCCTGGTCAGGGCCAGGCGGAGCTCGCCCTGAGCGATGGCTCGCTCGGCGGCGGCCTGAGGACTGTCCTCGCTATCCGGTATGCCCTCGTACAGGCTGACCTGGGGCCGCCGCTGGCGACGACGGTGGAGGTCGATAAGATAATTGCGGGCGATACGGAACACCCAGGCGGACACTGGCAGCCCTCGGAAGCGGTAGTCCTTGAGCGACTCCACCACCCGTAGCAGCACCTCCGAGGCTAGGTCCTCAGCCTGCTGAACGTCACCAAACTGGAGATAGGCGTAGTTGTACAGCTTCGGGTAGAAGAGTTGATACAGCCAACCCAGGGCCTCCTGATCGAACTCCTGGGCCCTGCGGATCAGCTCCTCCTCCCGCTGGACCTCGGCGCTCTGGTGGGTGCGCTCTTGGGCCGTCGTCCTTGTGCTCCCCTCCCGGGCCAACAGCGACAACGTTTGCACACTCATACCCGTGCTGACCATTATTCATAACGCACGGGTCGAGGGCGGGATACGCCGTCAGGGCTAGCCCTCCGCGGAGCTAGGCCCAGCAGGCGCCGTTGCCCCCTTTGTGCTTCGCCGTAGCCCGAATTTCTCGGTGCTGAGCTTGCCTATACCCAAGTATAAGACGCGCAAGACGCGACGACAAAAACGCGGCCGGTGCGAGTCTCTGACGCAAACAAAAAGCCCGACCAGGCGAAGCTGATCGGGCTCTACTTCCATTGGTAGCGCATGGGGGATTCGAACCCCCGATCTCCGCCTTGAGAGGGCGGTGTCCTAGGCCGCTAGACGAATGCGCCGTGCCGCTAATTGTACCAGACTCTTCGCTGGCTGGGGGAGGAGGATTCGAACCCCCGCT
>Ga0315280_10012217_pt1 | contig 10428 bp, 8 predicted proteins | sample YL17G06_40_MG_FD_203697 | JGI IMG/M metagenome (GOLD analysis project Ga0315280, IMG submission 203697) | Sediment microbial communities from Yellowstone Lake, YNP, Wyoming, USA - YL17G06_40 | ecosystem: Environmental > Aquatic > Freshwater > Lake > Sediment | place: USA: Wyoming | collected... | reverse complement strand
CAGGAAGTCGTCGTCTGTCAGCAACGTCGGCTGGCTGCGACTCGTGTGAGAGGGATGCAAACTCCCCGGTATACCCCCCGACTTTTTGTCTTCTAAAAAAATATTTGTGCTCGTACCTACAGGTTGCATGCCTCTGTTAATTGCCAACGTGCTTTTTGGCACATCATCATTGGCTGGGGCTGCCAGGCCACTCACAAACGTCTTCGCGAGTTCTTGTTTGCGCGAATTTGCGGGCTTGACGACCTCATCAATAAACACGGCATACGACGAATCTGAAAGCCAGTAATCGTCGTATCGCTTGTCTCCCTCCTCTTTGCTGTCACGCGAAAATTTGTTGCACACCCCAAGCGTGACCAAATCCTCAAGCGTATGCCGCACGACGTCTATGCCGAGCCCAGACGCCTGGCTAACCCGAGCGGTTGTCGTTTTTTCCGTAGAAAGATAGGGAAGCACCCGCAGTCTCAGCGTCGGTATGTTGTCGTAGACTAACCGCCGCGCGAAATTCATATCATCCGGACTTGGTTCGCGTCGATAGATGAACGCGTGCACCTGCGTGAACTTGCAGACGCTGCTCATTAATCGTGTTGGAAATTCAGGTTCAGGCTCTGAAAGCGGCCGTCCCGTGCGATCTCGCGCAATATGCGTGCGCAGCACCGCTAGACTATCACACCACCCGCCAATTTTTTCGGCGTCTTCATCCGATAATTGCTGGTAATCTTCCGGGTGCTCATTGAGTCGCGCTATTTCACTGCAGATAAAGCCAAACATTTCATTATGGAGCTCCACGCGGATCTCCTTAATGCGCAGTGACTTCTGGTTGGCCCAGCTCTGTTTTCGCGCTTCCATGCTGTTGTTTATTGGTCGCACGAGCAGCGCACGAGACCCGAGCGTGTTAAACAAAGAATGATAGCGTTCGATGGCGTTTGTCGAAGCGGCTAAAACAGACGAGTGCAGCCCTTTATGTCGCTTCTTGGCCCCGCTCCCGTACTCTTTCTGAATGTACCCGTCCGTCAATTCGCGCATGTCGGCAAATATCTGGCTAAGAACGTCGTCGCGCTTTGACAGAATGCTCGTAAAATCCTTGATAACAAGCGTCCGTCCGCGCAAACGGGGCGCGAGGTCTTCGTTGTCGGCGAGCCCGGATGCCAGTGTGTGCTCGGTAATCGTGGAGACTGGGTAGATGTACTGGTTTTCGTCGTCTCCGAGTTCTCGCAACAGCTCAGTCTTCAAAGACCCGGAGGGCCCTACAATAATAACCACGTCGACATCATTCGGCAACTGGTTGGCGATGATGACCGTAGGCACGATAGTGACGTTGTAATCCTCGTCAATGTGTAGATGCTTGCGATTGGCTTCCAATAGCCGTTCTATTGAAAATTTGCCTGGCGGCGAGGGCAAAACAGGGATCGGGGGCAGCGGTCGTATTCGCGCCTTATGATTCGGGCACGATGAGTCGCAGCCGTGTTTCTTGATTGCGGGGCTTCGGAGCATATAGCCGCACGCAAACTGGTACTTTTCAGGATTGCTGCGGGCCGTATTCAGAACGCTGCGGAAGTTCGCTATTTTATCGCCCGATCCCTTTGACGTCGGGTGGTTCGCAGGCGTATGCAGCGCCATTTCCTGCGCTAACCAGAACGCTTGTTCATCAGAATAGCCGCGCGCTACCGCGTAATCGACAAGCAGCAGGTTTGCTTCGTTATAACTGATTTCGGTCGCTTTGTCCGACTTGCCGACCGGCGCGCCTTTTTCTAAGAGATGGTGAATGCATGGGGGGTGTTCGTCCACGTCTTCGGGCATGACGAGCTGCTGGGGTTCATATTCAACGTGTGAGCGCGCCAGTTTGTCAAGCGCCTCCTCTGACAGCTCCGTTATATCAGACGGGTCCTTACCGTCGTAGACCTCATACAGGCGCCCGGTTTCTGGGTGAATCGAACCGGCCCCTACTATCTGCGAATGCCATCCTTTGATTTCAGAAACATCGGTGAGTGGTTGGCTGTGAATTTCCCGGCCGTGTGTGTAAAAGGGGATATGATAGCCGCCACGCCCGGTTTTTTGCATGAAGCGAGGCTCAAAATGTCCGACAATATCATGCACCTTCTCTAGCTCGCTATCAAGCGTCGCGTCGGGGTCCTTATTCAAATCAATGTCTAAAACCGCTACGCCGGGGTGAAACATTCCGTAGTTGTGGCGTGGATATTCCGTAGCGAGCTCGTCAACACCTTCGGGAGTTGTAACGCCTTTGTTAGGCCAGTCGTCCCAGATGGGACGTTTTTCGCGTTCACGCAGCGGGATAACGCTCCATCCCGATTTGACCATGTAGAGTGCGTCCTGCCACACGCCGCCTAAGCGCTTAGCACGAGCATTCGCCCCCGTGGCTTTTTTTAATAACATCGCATTTCTTACAGTGAATACCCTGCTTGACGTTCTGTCGAGTAATACGCGTTTGAGTTGCGCGACTTTCGGACAGTGATAGCTCCATCGAGTTCTAGTGTTATGAGCCTGTACCGAAGCGTTGACTCAGGGATTTCTGAAAGTTCAAGCAGTTTCGAAAACGTAATACCCGGATTATTAACGATCTGGGTTTGCAGCCTTTTGTCGAGCTTGTCATAATTTCTGACCATGAAATGCCCCCTTTGCGAACTTCGAGTTCATAGAAGAGAGTATATCGCAGGAATTTAATGACCATTTTAAGCACGCTAGCTCGTGGAAAATCTATATATATTTATTGCAGAACGAAAAAAGATCTTTGGCGCGAGATCGTGAAGTTTGACGAATTGCAGGAACGGCTGAAAAAGCTTGGAGTAGCCATTTCCGAGAGAACGCTCAATAGCTGGAGAGAGGCGGGTTTTTTAACAGGTCCGAAACTTATTGAGAAACCACGCCGGTCTCGCGGAAGGCCGGCAGGGAAACAAGATGAGAAAACACCTGGGCCTAGTTACGAGTGGCCACCCGAGACTTTGGAGGAAGCGGCGGCAGTGTGGGTGCTAAAAAACTCCGATATATATCGAAGAAGACCCGATCTAAACACTATATTACGCGTGAAGCACAAAGCCAAAGAGCTTCACGAGCGTTATACGGTCACTCTAGACCTTAAAGATCTCCCGGGGGACGAATACAGAAAGGATGTGACTCCGAATGGGGAGACAGGAACATTTTTTTTCTCATATGATCTGCATCCGTTGCTCGTCCTGTGGATCGCAACGGTTGAAAAGGTGAGGCATAATATTCCAATCCACGAGAATCGACTTGTGACATTCTGCTGGGTGAGAGAGGAAGTGCAAGGCGAAGCTAAGCTGACGTTCCGTGGCGTAAGGGTGGAAGAATCTGATGAGAATGAGCTGACGTTGTCTCTGTCTCGAGAAAGAGCTAAACCTTAGACGTCGGTGTGTACCTTCTAACTTAAGCGTTTTGCAGCATCTTTCTCGTATTGGTGTCTATTCGCGAGTACTTTTTCTGAGGGACGATCGCTGTCAGATCTAAAGCGCGCTACAATTCTCGACAAAAAAGTAGGCGCTTTGGTAGCGGCCTCTATATGGGCTTCTACGGCTTAGCTGTAGGGTTGCTAACATACATTGTGTCTTACTGAGTCGGAGCCTGTATTAGGCTCCGGTCAGCGTTTTGAGTTGGTGTATAAAAAGGTTTACTGTCTTTGAATTAGCAGGAGCCTCTGCACAACTCCGACTGTTAGGAATTTGCGAATTTGTTGCTAAGATTACGAGCCTGCTTCTTTCGGCCAGCAAGTCAACGTTTAACAATTTATCAGAGCCAAAAGCTGCTGTTTTAAATAGCTGATGTCGTAGATGAACGTAGTTTGATCATTCAATCCGGTGAGTGTATGACAACGTTAGTTGAATATCAACTGGACGAAAAGCGATCCATCCTCGTCGAGGTAAGCGATGAAGATAAAGTGCAGGGTCTAACACGAGCAGCAAGGGCAGGCAAAGCGGTCGAGATTGCACAGGAAGAGTTCGGAAAAGCTATGCAAAGTGTAAATTCTGCAGCTAAACTTGTTTTAGATAGTCTCAGTGATTTAGAGTCCCAGCATATCGCCGTGGAATTTGGGGTTAAGCTAAGCGGAGGGCTTGATGCCATCATCGCAAAAGCAAGTGGTGAGGCGAACTTTAAGGTAACCTTAACGTGGGACAAATAAAGAGAGGAAGCGAATGAAGGTGACCCACTACAAAAACCAAGGAGGTGGGGAAGAACCTGAGGAAGATAACCAATACGGACGGTCTTTTGTGCGCATTTTACGAAAAGAGCCGCGTGAGAGCATTGGGAGTGGGTTCCTCGTCGACGAGACGCATATTATCACCTGCGCTCACGTGGTGGCACAGGCATTACATAACGCAGACAAATGTCCTCCGCCGAAGTCACAAGAATACGTTACGATAGACTTTCCGTTCTTCGCTAATGTACCGGATCTGTCGGCATACGTCGTACAGTGGAAACCCTATAGGACTGATCCTCACCAAGGCGAACAAGATGATATAGCGATTCTTGCATTAACCGACGATAGTGCAGCAACCATTACATCAATCAGTGCGGCAGACCGTCCAGCACCTGCCGATGTTGTCGAATGTGGGAGGCTTAAAGGGCACTCGTTTGAGGTGTATGGATATCCTGCTGGGTATAAAGCAGACGGTGCTTACGCATTTGGAATAATTCAAAACCGTAAGGCCAATCGGCGTTACCAAACGCAAAGTTCCATGTTAGAGGGTGGGGCGAAGGTCCAGAAAGGTTTCAGTGGGGCTCCTGTGTTTGACACGGAGGCACATGGGATTGTAGGTATCATTGTTCAGTCGATGCTTGAAGATAGCACGGCGACGATTATCCCTAACGAGTTGCTTGCAGCTGTGTGGGACGAGTTGAAGGCTTCAACACGGACGACAGTATGTGAGCCAACTTCTAGCAATATGGTGTTTCTAAGTTATGCTAGGTCTGATCGAAAAATGGTTGAACAGCTGTACGACCGCCTGCGTAGTTCAGGCTTCAGACCTTGGATGGATGTGCGAGATTTGTTCCCGGGTGAACTATGGGAGCATGCCCTTACGAGGGCTCTAAACCAAAGTGATTTTTTCATCGCCTGCTTATCGCAAAACTCGGTGGATAGAAGGGGTATACTTCAACTGGAAATTGGAAAAGCATTGTGCAAACTGGAAACGATGCTTAGTGATGACATATATCTCATTCCGGTGCGCCTAGATGAAGTTAATGTCCCCGATAGTCTTCGAAAGCTTCAGTGGATCGATCTATTTGATAGCGCAGGTTGTAGGAAATTAGAAAAAGCTCTTCAAGAGGGGATAAAAAGGCGTACACTTTGATTAGTCCGTCGAGCCTTCGATTCCCTGGAATAACTAACGTGAAGACAGTGCCTACCACGAGTTGATTAATGTGCCCTCTTTTTTGGGCAGTCAACTCGGATGATGTGCCGCAACCAGAGTCATATTTGCTTGACCGCCGACAACGCCTCTTTTTTTTATGGTTTTAGTAGTACCGTGCGTTAACGCAAAGTATTACTAGATGCTTGCGAAAGCATAGACTTTGGGTGTCTGAATGCCTCTCGACGTTTTTATCAGCTATCATCACGACGATCTGATAGTTGCCAAAGCAGTATGTGATATGCTCGAAGCCGCTTCGATGAGCTGCTGGTTTTCAAAACGTGATGAAATGCCGGGTGAAGCCTGGATGGAAGCATTAGTACGAGGACTAGACAATAGCCAGATTGTTGTATTTATCCTCTCTGCTAACTCAAACAAATCTTCTGCGTGCAGAAAAGAACTTGCTCTCGCCGATGAGAAAGGGATGCCTATCATCCCTCTTCGTGTTGAAGATGTCTCTCCCACAGGAGGCGTGCGGTACGTTCTCGCTGGTCGGCACCGACTTGACGCACTAACGCGACCGATAGACAGGTATCTCAACGCTCTCGTTGATGCTGCGCGTAGCTTAATCGAATCTCTTCCGCACGAAGAGGCACCGCCTCACAGCTTAAAGGAAAGCGTAGACAAATCTAAGCCAGATTTACTCAATTTAGGTACTCAAACGAGATCCGATAAAGCTCAACCCTGCATTGAGCGGGGTTTCACGCTCGATAACCTCGGCCGCTATGAAGAAGCAATCGCCTGTTATGATAAAGCTCTTAAGATCGACCCCTATCTTGCAAAAGCATGGTTTAGCAAAGCATCAAGCCTAAGCAACTTAAGCCTCTACGAAGAAGCAATCGCCTGTTACAACAAAGCGCTTGAAATCGACCCTCTAGACATGCGGGCATGGTATAACAAAGGGATCGACCTCAACAACATAGGCCGTTACGAAGAAGCACTTACTTGCTACGACAGAGCCCTTCAGATCGCTCCGGAAGATGTCGATATATGGTACAATAAAGGGGTCAACCTCTACAGCTTAGGTCGTTACGAAGAAGCACTTGCTTGCTACGACAGAGCCCTTGAGATTACTCCCGATGATGAAGATACTTTGGTCAATAAAGCAAGCAGTTTAGATGAGTCTGGCCGATATGAAGAAGCAATCGCCTGTTATGATAAAGCTCTTGAGATCGACCCTGATGATGTTGTTGCATGGAATAATAAGGGACTTAGTCTAACCAACCTCGGTCGCCATGAAGAAGCAATCGCCTGTTATAATAAAGCGCTTGAGATTAACCCTCATCTTCCACATCCGTGGAATAACAAGGGAAATATCTTCCACAACCTCGGTCGCTATGAAGAAGCAATCGCCTGTTATAATAAAGCACTTGAGATCAACCCTAATTCTAAGATGGCACGGGAAAACAAGCAAAGAAGCCTACGCCGTTTAGGTGAAAAAAAGCGATAGCCGGCTATTAGAGTCAGTGGTGCTTCAAGACCCATCGACCCACACGGTTGCGGAACATCTCAGTTCTTTATATTTGCCGGTCTGGGCAGGACCATCTAGCTAAAAACCTGTATACTTGATATATGCCCCCGCTATCAATGTCTGCTATCTGTTGCTGATCAGTAGTGTACTTTTCACATTTATCTTGCCAGTCGATATGTAAAACGTCAAAAAGGTTACGTCCTAGAAGTATCTCATCACGCTTAGCCAGCTTTGCAATCTTGCCAGCGACGTTCATTTGGTGACTAATGAATTCATCTGAGGCGGCAATCCCTTGAGCGCCTACAGAAGCAACAGCAGCTTCCACCAGATCCAATCCAATATGTAATCCAATTTTGGGTAGTTTCTTTTCATCAAAAAGTGGATTAAGGACATCTTCAACTCCGTCGCGCATTGTCATCGCTGCTTTTATTGCATTATCGCTTGCTGGAGCGAATCTGCTAGCAGGAATTACACTGATTACCTCATCCCCTACAGTATTGTGCACAAACCCGCCATATTTAGCAATGATCCGCGACATTAGCATATGAAAAATCCTGTTAATCTTTACATTCGTCCACATGTCGACATTTGCGCTCACTATTGTCGACCCCGCCATATCAACGTAAAGGATAACTATCTGAGTTTCTTTTCCCCTAAGTTTTGAAAGTATGTCCGCTAGAGGTATGCCTATATCCTCTAATTCATACGGCTCATCCCAATGCTGTACCAATTCGCTCTTGCACTCTTTCAAATACGAACATGCTTCTTGCTTCAAAATGTCAAAGTTGTAAATGAAATCGTCATAAAATAGCGGTTGATTTAGTAACTCTTCTTTTAATTCTTCGATCGTTATTGTGGCATCAGTCTTTTTGTCTTTATAAGCGACAATTTTGCCCTCTTTCGTGATAGGATCATATCTACGAGGGCTAAGCACCATATTTATCTCACCAGGCTCATCACCAGGAGATACGTCAAAGTCTATTCTCCTTTTGGCACCTCGCCGGCTTTTTGAATTTTTCACAAAATACCTCAGGTTAGGTGGGCTTCATAGTAGCGCTCTTTCAAACCGTTAAGTTATTTTCGCTCGTTGCTGAAAAAATAACTTATGCTAGGATTTCATTAACGTGCATATTATCGATTTAAAACCGACTTCGTGTTAACTTAGCCCCCGTTTATTTGCGCTGAGACAGGTAAAGCCTAGTCAGGTTATGGGACGCGCCTTATTATGATTCAACAACATTGCCTCTATAATACCGTTATTTATCACGAATAACCTGCAGGCAAGGCATATACGGCTCCTGGGCATCCCATAGCTCTAGTAGCCCAAGCTACCATCTGAGACTGATTCACTTTAGCATCAAAATCTTGAATGACTCCTGTCTCTCTTACTGTCATTCTAACCCGCGTAGTTTTCTCCCCCCAAGTACCGGGATATGTTTGGGCAGAGAGGGTGACATATGGTAGATTTTTATCCATAAAATCTCTGAATCCTTCATACCTCGAAATGCATTGACTACATGGCCCGTAAGCTGGGGCATAAACAACTATATCCAAGTGTCTACACTGTTCAGCTTGAAAAGCCCTAAGATCATCTAAGTGCTGTTTGGATTCGACTATAGTTTCCTTGATGATTTGAACACTCGAACCCTCGTCAGGAAAGGATGCCAAAAGGCTCCGCACTGCTTCGACAAGGGCTTCAAGATGTTCTCCTATGGGTCGTGATAGTGTGTCTAGTCGCTGGATTCGGGCAAGAAGGTACTCCAAATCTCCCGTGGGTGTAATGTTTTCAACCCGGAGAGGGATAATAGGTATTTGCCTATCATGAGAGAGTGCAAGTTCATTCTTGCAGGCATCTGATTTATCTGAATTAGCAGAGAAGACAAACACGACGATCTTGCTTTCATCGAGTCCTTTAACTAGCGCAGCCATCCAGTTTTCCCCCGGTCGTGCATCACGTGCAGAAATCCAACAGCTTATGTTAGCAGCTTCAAGAGTATCACATACTTCTTTGGCAATAGCGAGATCGTTGTGCTGGTAGCTAATGAAAACGTCACGAGGCATCTGGGTAACCTAATGCACTACTTGAAGGCGCAGCTAATAATAGATTTCGTTCTTATTAACGACTCTCGATAAACCGTTAACTTGGACGAGATTATTATGACAATATCACATTTGACACAGTTTGCCGTTAAGCACTTAAGCGGTCTAAATGAAAAAAGAGCTTTATCTCCTATCTATTTTCTTTTTTCAATACGTCATTTGTGAAAGTCACGTTTCTCCAATATTTCATATACACATTATACACGTGCTCCGGCAACGGGTGTTTGTAGTGCTTCCAATCCACTCCGCTAACGCCGTGCGTCATAATATATGCTCTATTCGACTGATCCCACTGAATAATGTCGCCATATTGTTCCGCAAACTTCCTTAGATCGCTCACAACAAAGCGAACGTTGCTTTTTAAGAGTCGAACTTCGTGATGCTTAAGCCATTGCTGAAACGACAATTGCTCAAAAGCAAGCGCATCGTCCGGTCGACCATCCAGCACAGGTAAAATCGCCTCAACAACTTGTGGATGAAGCGGGCAATAGTGTTGCATACGAATTTTGTCTTGCCACGGAAGAACGTCCACAACAGGTTTATCCATCGCCACTGCCTCTTTGAATTGTCCAACAGTGAGCCGTGCTATCGTCGCTAAGGGTCGTTGCCCTGTGAATGCGCCAAACAATACCATCGATTTATAGTTCAGGCTGTGATAGGCGTCAATGCCTCCGCTATGACGTGCGCGCCCGATCGCCGTGAGTACGTTCTCAACGTCTTCTTTTGTGACAATTCGGTCTGTCACGTGCTTTTGCTCCTTGACCGACCGTGGGAGCTGTAAAAACAAGTCAAACGCGGCATATCGCTGGTCGAAGCTGATCTTTGACATGTAGCGTAGAAAAGCACGAGCGAACTGCAGGACTTTGCGTTTGGCGTCAGTATCCTGATATTTTGCAAGGACGTGGTCGCGCAAGTGGTGCATTGCGGTTACACTCACAGTTCCTCGTGTAGCGCCCCACAACAGCTCAGCTGACTTTTTCAGCCACGTGATCGTCTTGGGCGACAGCCCTGCTGCCCGCAAAGTGAGATACCCGTTCAAGTCTTCACGCGTGAACAGAAGTGTCAGGTCTGACAGGCCGGTGCGGTGAGGTTCAGGTTTACACTCGAGTTTACACTTTTTTCCTTGTGCTGAAAAGCTCCGTTCACCAAATAGACGCAAAAAAGGAGCGCCCGAGTCGGGATTTGAACCCGAGTCGGAGCCTCGACAGGGCTCCATGATAGGCCGCTACACTACCCGGGCTTGCGCAAAAACGGTGGTTGCACAGAGCACAGCGTACTAGCCAAGTATTAATAATAAAGCTTTCTGCGGTGCTTTTTAAGCTGCTCTCTGCCTCTGATTGTTGCGTGGAATTCGATGTATTTTTTGCAAGGGCGTCGATCGAGGCCTGTGCTACACCTTCACACGGTTTTAAAACGTCTACGTTCTGTTTTAAAACACTGTCACCTTTTGGCATGACTTAGTCGGCGCATCGCGGATCA
>Ga0315280_10012216_pt1 | contig 10429 bp, 11 predicted proteins | sample YL17G06_40_MG_FD_203697 | JGI IMG/M metagenome (GOLD analysis project Ga0315280, IMG submission 203697) | Sediment microbial communities from Yellowstone Lake, YNP, Wyoming, USA - YL17G06_40 | ecosystem: Environmental > Aquatic > Freshwater > Lake > Sediment | place: USA: Wyoming | collected... | reverse complement strand
TTGTCGCCCGTGATCATGGCCACCTCGACGCCCAGCCGATGGAGGGCGCTGACGGCCTCTGTTGAATGCTCTTTGAGGGTGTCGGCCACCGCGATCACCCCGGCCGGCTCGCCGTCCACCGCCACGAACATGGGAGTCTTCCCCTGGCTGGCGAGCGTTTCTGCGGTCTCCACCAGTTCCCCCAAGGCGATTCCGCTCTCCTGCATCAGCTTCGCGTTCCCGAGGAGCACCGCATGGCCGTCCACCTTCCCGCGCACTCCATGGCCCGGGACGGCCTCGAAGGCTTCCACTTCGCTCAAGGCGATGCCCTCGGCTTTGGCCCGATTCACGACCGCCTCGCCGAGAGGATGCTCCGACCCCCGCTCCAGCGACGCCGCCAACCGCAGCAGCTCATGCGGCTTCGCCGCGAATCCCGCTTCTCTTCTTCCATTCCGCATTCCGCATTCCCCATTCCCCAATTCCGCCAGCCCCCCGACTATGTCCGTCACCTCCGGCTCTCCCTTGGTCAACGTCCCCGTCTTGTCGAAGACGATCGTCCGGATCTTGTGGGCCGTCTCCAGGCTCTCGCCGCTCCGGATCAGGATGCCGTGCTCGGCCCCCTTGCCCGTGCCCACCATGATGGCGGTGGGCGTGGCGAGGCCCAGAGCGCAGGGGCAGGCGATGATCAGGACGGCGACGAAGTTCAGCAAGGCGAAGAGGAACGCCGGGCTGGGGCCGAAGGTCCACCAGATGATGAGCGTCGCGACCGCGATGCCGATGACTGTGGGGACGAAGATGCTGGCCACATAGTCGGCCATGCGCTGGATGGGCGCCTTGGATCCCTGGGCCTCCTCCACCAAGCGGATGATCTGGGCCAGCACCGTGTCCTTCCCCACCTTGGTGGCCTCGAACCTGAACGTCCCGGTCTTGTTGAGAGTGGCGCCGATCACCTGGTCGCCCCGCCGCTTTTCCACCGGGAGGCTCTCGCCGGTCAGCATGGACTCATCCACGGCCGAGGCGCCTTCCCGCACCACGCCATCCACCGGCACCTTCTCGCCGGGACGCACGATCACCAGGTCGCCGATCTGGACATCCTCCGTGGGGATGTCCGTCTCCTCCCCGTTCCGGATGACCCGCGCCGTCTTCGCCTGGAGCCCCATCAAGCGCTTGATCGCTTCGCTCGTCCGGCCCTTGGCGATCGCCTCCAGCAGGCGGCCCAAAAGGATCAGGGTGATGATCACCGCCGCCGTGTCGAAGTACACCGCCGGTGCGATCCCCCGTGCCCGGAAGAACCCCGGCGCCACGGTCATGGCCAGGCTGTACAGGTACGCGGACGATGTCCCCACGGCGATCAGGGTGTTCATGTCCGAGGTCTTGTGGCGCAGCGCCGCCCAGAATCCCCGGTAATACTGGGACCCCACCCAGAACTGCACCGGGGTGGTGAGGACCAGGAGGACCCAGAAGTTCTGGAGGAACTTGGGAACCCAGGCGAACCAACCAGGGAGGCTGCCCAAGACCACGGGAACCGTGAGGATGATGCCCACGGTCAACTTCCTTTTCAGCCTGCGGATCTCCCGCTCGCGCGCCGCCTTCTCGTAATCGCCCGGATGGGCCCCTTCGGCCACCTCCAGGGGCTCGTAGCCGACGTCGCGGATGGCGCGCCGCAGATCCTGAAGCGTGGTGGTCGAGGAGAGAAACTCCACTCTGGCGGCATTGGTCGCCAGGTTCACGCTCGCCGACACCACACCCGGAGTTTGATTCAGGGCCCGCTCGATGGTGGCCACGCAGGATGCGCAGGAGATCCCGCTGATCGGGATCGTCACCTTCTCCACCAGTGGTGTGTATCCTGTTCCCGCGATCGCCTTCACCAGCACCGACGGCGCGACCTGATTCGGATCGTAGTGGACGGTGCCGCGCTCGGCCGCCAGGTTCACCACCGCTTTCCGCACCCCGGGGACAGCCGTCAGGGCCGCCTCGACAGTCGAGACGCACGAAGCGCAGCTCATCCCATGGATGCCGATGTCCACTCGGGCGGATGAATCCCTGGATGGCGGGGACGATCCTGCGGAGGTGTCGGGAGATGCGGCGATCCCCACCTGACCGATCTGGACCACGGTCGGCGCTTTCCCGCCCCCGCCATTCGAGTACTTCTCCGGATTGGCGTCGAACTTCTCCTTGCAGCGCACCGCACAGAAGTAAATCGTCCGGCCGTTATGGAGGCTGGTTGCCGCGGCCTCGGCCTCCTCTATGCTCATCCCGCACACAGGGTCACGAACCATTTCGTACCCCCACTCCTCTCATGCTTACGACGGTGGCAGCGAGTGACATTGCCGACCGGGATCGCGGCCCATTGGGATTTGGGAATTGGTCATTGGGCATTTGATGAAATATCCTGGCTAGCGCGTCTTGAACCCACGGTAGCGAGAGAACACGCCGATCAGCTCCTCGATCTTCCTGTCCCGCTCCCGCTCGGTGCCCGCCTTCATGCTGTCCATGACGCAGCTCTCGATGTGACGGTGCATGAGGATCTTCGACACCTGCTCCAGGGCGCCCTGGACGGCCGAGAGCTGGAGCATGATATCCACGCAGTACTTGTCCTCCTCGATCATCCGCTGGATCCCCTGAACCTGCCCCTCGATGCGCCGCAGGCGGTTGAGCGCCCGCTGCTTCGTCTCTGCATCCATCATGGCCCCGGTCCCTCCTGTACTATACCCTGGTAGGGTATACCACCTTGATCCTCCCCTGTCAATCCCCGTGTCGAATTTGATTGGCACGGACCAAGAGGAACTGCTATGTTTCCTGTACCACGCGCTGGGGCTGGCGCAGCCGAGCCACCCCCACCAACCCTTACCTCCGCTTGCTGCGCCGCCGCCTCCGCCGCCACCTCGGTCGGTAACTCTGCCCAGGGATCCTGGCACCCCACCACGCCTCCCTTGGGCATTGATTCATAGGTTCCACCATTCCATCGTCAAGCGCGTCATCCCGCTCTGGCAGTCGCTGGGGTAGCCAGGCGAGCAGGCCGCGGACTGCAGGATTTCGCGTAGGCGGCTTGAGCCTTTCCTGCCGCAGGGCGAAGAGCCTCTGGGCCTCATGCGGAACAAGATGGTCGATAGCCAAATGGAATAATCGAGGAAGATATGGCAGAACAAATCTGGACTGACGCCCATCAGATCAGTTCTATTGAGTACACCTGCGGTTACTGCACCCTCTCTGCCAACATGGGTGAGACACTGACCCCCCCGGAGTTTAATGTATAAGAGGGCGGGGAAAGCGTCGGGTAAATGAGTGAGTTCAACGCAGCGGTTGTGGTACCGGAGGTGGAGGTGGCAGAGAAGGCGGTCCGGCGGCAGTTCAGTGCCGAGTATAAGCGCAAGATCCTCAAGGAAGCCGATGCCTGCACGCAGGAGGGTGAAATCGGGGCCCTGTTGCGGCGGGAGGGGCTGTACAGCTCCCACCTGGCGGTATGGCGGGCGGCTCGGGATCGGGGCGAGATCGCGGGGTTGGCGCCGAAGAAGCGTGGGCCGAAGGCTGTGCCTCCCGACCCGAGGGACCGCAAGATCGTCGAGTTGGAGCGGGAGACGCGGCGGTTGAAGTCCCGGCTCGAGCGGGCCGAGGCGCTGGTGGATCTCCAAAAAAAAGTCTCGGCGATCCTGGGGATCGCGCTTCCCGAGAGCGACGAGAAGCCGTGATACAGACCGTTGCGGATCTCAAGGATCGCCTCGGAGTGGCCCCGACCTGCGCGGCGCTGGGGCTGGCCCGCGCGAGCTTCTACCGCCACCAGCGCCCGCGGCCGGCGCAAGTCGCACGGCGCAGCACGCCACGGGCACTCTCGCCGTCGGAGCGGCAGAGCGCCCTGGCCGTGCTGCACGAGCCGCGGTTCGTCGATCTTGCCCCGGCTCAGGTCCACACCCGGCTCCTCGATGAGGGCCGCTACCTGTGCTCGGAACGGACCTTGTACCGGATCCTCGAGGCGAACAAGGAAGTGCGGGAACGGCGGGACCAGCTGCGCCACCCCGTCTACCAGAAGCCCGAGTTGTTGGCGACCGCTCCCAATCAGGTTTGGTCCTGGGATATCACCAAGCTGCTCGGTCCGGTGAAGTGGACCTACTTCTACCTCTATGTGCTCTTGGACATCTTCAGCCGCTACGTGACCGGGTGGCTGCTGGCGACGCAGGAGAGCGCGGCCCTGGCCAAGCAGCTCATCGCGGAGACCTGCCGCCGGCAGGGAATCGACCCGGGACAGCTCACCACGCATTCCGACCGCGGCTCCTCGATGACCAGCAAGCCCGTCGCCTTGCTGCTGGCGGACCTGGGCGTCACCAAGTCCCTGTCGCGGCCGCATACCTCCAACGACAACCCGTATTCCGAAGCCCAGTTCAAGACCCTGAAGTATCGGCCGGATTTCCCTGACCGCTTTGGTTCCATCCAGGACGGGAGGGGGTTCTGCCGGAACTTCTTCGGCTGGTACAACACAGAGCATCACCACTCGGGAATCGGCATGATGACCCCGGAGGCCGTCCATTACGGCCGGGCCCCGATGATCATCGCCGCGCGGCAGAACACCTTGGACAAGGCTTTCGCGCTGCACCCGGAAAGATTCGTGCGCAACCCGCCCCTTCATCAGGAAGTGCCTCAACAGGCCTGGATCAATCCGCCGAAGGCGAGAACGGATCTCCAGGTTGCCCCAGGATCGACGATCGCCACGCCGGCCGACCTGCAGATCGTGGTTCCCATGAACCTGATGCAGACTGATGTGAACCCACTGACAAAGAGAGTCGTACACTAAATGCCCACGGTCAGTGTCTCAAACTCGTTGACAGGCTCCGAGGGCGGTTGCATCGGACCGTGGTTGGTGTATATGGGACCGCGAGGCTCAAGCGCAGGGCTACGCTATCATAGTCATTTGTCCGAACTGTAATCGACCTACTTATTTCGAGCCTCCTGAAGAGCAAACGCCAGGAGTGGCTTTCGGCAATCCGGTAAGTCGCATTCCGGAGCCTGCAGTTCGGGAACTCTACGAAGAGGCACGCCGTGCTACAGCAGCTGAGTGCTACACAGCGGCCGTGCTCTGCTGCAGGAAACTCCTGATGCACATCGCTGTCGAAAAAGGCGCAACTGCTGGGTCTGCGTTCATGTACTACGTCGAGCATCTCCTCGATAATCACTACATTTCCCCAAATGCACGGGAATGGGTCGACTACATCCGGAAAAAGGGCAACGAAGCTAATCATGAAATCATTGTAATGAAAAGGGAAGATGCGGAAGTCTTGGTCGCCTTTGTCGAAATGCTCCTCAAGGTAATCTATGAGTTTCCGGCAACTCTGAAGAGCCGGATTAACACCTGAGTTATGTGCCACCCAACAGGGCGCTGCACACGGGCGCGCCTGACCGTGCGTGCTCAACGCCGACGATGGGTGCGATTCAACAAAGGGGGGCCATGGTCGCAAGGGGAGACGCGGGGATGGTTTGGCTCGCGCGCCTGGCACTGGTCCAGTCGAGCACCGCCGCCTCCGCCGTCACCTGAGCTGAGTTCTGGCCCAGAGTTCCCATGCGTGGGGAGTTAACCAGTATCTCGGACACCCGGCTCGATGCTCTTATGCCGCGAGGCGGCGACGTTCTGGGTCTCACGCGGAACGAGATAACCCCTAGATGGCCAATCGAAGCCCTCCGAGAGGCTATGCCACTTGACTCTCGCTTCCCCGTGTGGGAGGATGTTTTTGCGGGATCCGCTCGACGTACCCCCCGGAGGGAGTGCCATGACTGAAGTGCTCTCGACCGAACTCAAGACATACGAAGCGAACTTCGAAGCCCTTCTCGGCGCGCACGAAGGGAAGTTCGTCGTCATTCACGGCGACCGCATTCTCGGCACCTTCGACAATCAGATGGACGCGATCACTTGGGGCTACAGGGAACTTGGCAACGTCCCGTTCCTCGTTAAGCAAGTGGTGAAGGTGGACGTGCCCCTCAGCTTCGTATCGAATCTGTTGGGGGTTTAGGATGCCATCCTTTACCACGCAGCTTCCCAGTCTCCAGGCGCTGGGTCCGCTCGTGGACATGCGAGTTTGGATTGGCACCCCCGTCGAGGAGGTCCTGAAGAAGGCTGCCACGAAGGTTCCCGAACCGGTCACCGTTAAGGCAATGATTGACACTGGTGCGACCGGTAGTGTCATTCAGCCATCTGTGGCCCAGCAACTCGGTCTCCAACCCGTGGGAGTCGTTGCCATCAGCACACCGTCCTCCGAAAACGTCCCGTGTTTTCAGTACACTGTCAGGCTCCTCTTCCCCAACAACGTTACCGTCGAAGCCCTTGCCATCGAGGCGCCCCTCAGAGGCCAGCAGATCCAATGCCTGATCGGTAGGGACGTACTCGCTCATGGTGTCCTGATTTACACAGGCTACATAAACCAATTCACCCTCAGTTTCTGACCTGTCGGCACTTCGTACACCGGGCTTGGCCACCTTAACAACTCGCTGAATCCCACTCGGCGGGTCTGTGCCGAGTTGTGTCTTCCTTGCCGTCGGCCCGTTCTCGAGTGAAGAGAGAGCCGCCCCCTTCCGCCGAGTAACTTCGCCCGAGGCCCTTAGGCACGATTCAATAGGACGGGGCCAAGGTCGCAAAGGGGATGTGGGAATGGTTCGGCTCGCGCGCCTGGCACTGGTCCAGGTCGAGCCCGTCGGGACCTTCCTTTTGTCCGCCGCCACCCGCACCTTCCTGCATTTCATAACCTTTCCCGAAACGACATCTCGACGACATCATGGTTAGCAGGGAAAGAAGTGCGCGGGCAAGTGGAGGCTGATGGGGTCGGGCGTCAGGGAAGGAAGCAGGGCTGGTGCACCGAGGGGAAGGCATCCGGATGAGTGCGTCGCAGGAGCGCCCTAATTCTTATCCGGGCGCCCCTGAACGACGCACTCTGCGTCACCAGCGCTTCGGCGTGCGACAAGATGCGCAAGTCATCCGAAGCGCTGGGTGGCTCCGGCCGGCCTACGCGAAGGGTCCGGCTCAGTAGTCGGGCACGTTCCGCTGGAAGGCGGTGGCCAGGATTTTCTTGAGCTCGACCGTCAGGGCGGCATCCGGAATTTCCCGCACGATCACGCGTACAGCAAACCCGCACTTCTTGCAGCGCTTGTACTGGAAGACCCAACGAGTGTCCTCCTGGGGCCCTCCGATCTCCTCCATCTCGCTAAAGCAGCATGGACCCGAGCGCGGCGGTGAGATGATGCGGGCCGGGTACAGGTTCTTGGGAGGCTTCTGATCGGTGTACTCAACGATGGTCGCCATCTACTTCTCCTTTATTCTCAATCCGAAATTATGAACCGCCAAGGCGCCAACACCAGACAGGCTCATTGAAGGTTGTTCTCGGATCAGGGCTATACCGCCCCAGGGTCATTCGCTGGTCCTTGCCGGGGCCGGTCGCCCTCTCTGAGTCGTCTGATGGCAGGGAGAAGGTCGGTGTCCAATCTGGCCTTCGAGACGAAATCGTTTGCGCCCGCCGTCAGGGCCGCCTGCCGGTAGCTGCCCGAGTTCAGTAAGGTCAAGGCGATGATCCCCACATCGGGCAGCATGCTCCGCAACTGCGGGATGGCATCCAGGCCATGGAGATCAGACATGGCGAGATCAATGAGAATGACCTGCGGTCGGAGCGCCTGGGCTTTTGTCAGGGCTTCCTTCCCCCCGCGAGCCGCGCCAAGTATGACAATCTCGCCCTGGCCGGACCTCTCCAGAAAGCTGGCCAGGATGCGCAGGAAGCCAGGGTTATCGTCCACCAGGAGTAATGACATTTGGGCCAACCGCACCTCCACGAACCTGGCTGCTCTTTGCTGCACGATCACGGTGGATATCCGTCACAGGCAATGTGAACCATTCCGGCCTCCCTGTCTATCCGCAAATCAACGTATTTTCCTCGGAAAATTTCCGTATTTTTGGCCAGTCCCGGCCCCGATCCGAAACTTCTCAACCGCCAAGGCGCCTCTGGCGGGCAAGAACGCTTGGAGGCGAGCAGGCTAGAAAGCTTGGAAGCTCGATGCATCCCCGCATCCCCGCCTCCCCGCCTCCTAGCTTCCCAGCGTAGTTTTCACGGCGGTCTTGGCGCACCAATCCGCCTGAGGCGGATGCCGTTGGTACCGGCGGTTCAAGGTTCTTCGGGAGCGGGGGCTCTCAGGTCGGAATTGACCAACGAGAAACGCTGCGTTGGCCAGAAGGCAAGAAAGGGGGAGGAGGTCAATTCTACAGAGGCAGGATCCCTCGCCGTAGGGCGTAGCGAACCAGGTCAGTCTGGCCCTGGAGGCCGAGCTTTCGCATGATGTTCGCCCGGTGAGTGTCCGCCGTCCGGGGACTGATCCCGAGTCGGGCGGCCATCTCGGTGCTGCTGTAACCCTCCGCGCACAATTGCAGGATCTCCCGCTCCCGGGTCGTGAGCGTCTCGTAGAGGTCCAGGGGGGCGGCCTGGGCCTTCTCGGCGTAGGCCTCGATCGCACGCTCCGACAGCGGCTGGCTCAGATATCGCCGTCCCGCGGCCACCTCCCGCACGGCCTGCGCCACTTCAGTCGTGCTGGCCTCTTTGAGGACGTATCCCGTGGCCCCGTTCCGGAGCGCCTCCAGTACGTACGGCTCATCGGCATGCATGGAAAGGATGACGACCCGGGTCTGCGGACACCGCTTGCTGACCTGCCGGGTGATCTCCAGGCCGTTCAGGCCGGGCATCATCAGGTCGAGAACCAACACGTTCGGTCTCAACCGGTCCACGACCTCGGGAACCTGCAGTCCATCGGCCACTTCACCCACGACGGTGAACTCCGACGTCGCTTCCAGCACGGCCCGCAAGCCCTGGCGGACAATGGCATGGTCATCTGCCAGCACAACGGTCGTCTTGCTCATGCCATCTTCTCTCTCCCCCTGCCCGGTTGGCCCAGGGGGAACTCGGCCGCGACCAGGGTCCCCACCCCCGGTGTTGACTCCACCGTCAGGCGTCCCCCCAAAAGTTCTGCCCGCTCCCGCATTCCGCTGAGGCCGCCGGAGGCGTGGGCGGCAAAGACGGCCTCCGGCTCGAATCCCTTCCCCCGATCCTCGACCTGGGCGCCGAGGGAGTCCCCGCCGGCCCAGAGGCGAACCGTTACCTCCCGTCCCCCGGCGTGGCGGGCGACGTTGGTCAGCGCCTCCTGCACGATCCGGTACGCCGCCGTCTCCACGTCAGGCGGGAACCGGCGCCCCTCCAGACCGGCGTGCTTGAAGACCACCCGCACGTTGGTCCGAGCCGTGTACCGCTCAAAGTGCCACGCCAGGGTAGGCAGCAGGCCCAGATCGTCCAGCATCGCCGGCCGGAGTTCCAGGGACAACTCGCGCACCCGAGCCAGGAGATCGCCGATCAGCGCCTGGGCGTCGGCGTGGCTTTGCCTGGCAGCGTCTGTCGGGAGGGGCGTGCCCATGCCCAGGACGAGCTTCAGGCCCGTCAGGGCCTGGCCGATTTCATCGTGCAGCTCGCGAGCGATGTGCCGACGCTCGGCTTCCTGCACCTCCACCAATCGGCGGGAAAGATTCTGCAGCCGCTCGTGGCCGGCTTGCACCTGCTCGAAGAGCTGCGCGTTCTGGATGGCAATGGCGGCATGCGAGGCGAACAACGCCAGCAGGTCGCCGTCCTCCTCGGTGAAGGTCCGATCGGTCCCCTCGTTGTCCACCGCCAGCACCCCCAGGAGCCGGTCGTGGTACAGCAGGGGCTCGGCGAGGACCGCCGTGATCTGCGAGTGCTCCAGGACCAATGGCAGCGCGTATGGCGACGTCCGGTAGTCGTTGACCACCATCCCTTCCCGTCGCTGGGCAACCGTCCCAGCCACTCCCTCACCCAGCCGGACCCGCCACCCACTCATCCACGATCGATCGCCCAACCGGGCATGCGGGACGAACACCTCCCCCTCCTCGTCCCAGAGCCACACCGTGCCCGTGCCGGTCCCGATGAGCTCCCCCGCGCGCTGCGTGATGAGTGTGAGGAGTTTCGTGAGGTCCAGCTCTCGGGTAATGTCGGCACTGATGTCCCGTATTGCTTCGAGCTGCTGCGCATATACGAGGAGCGATCCCTCGACTCGCTTGCGCTCGTTCACCTCGGTCCGCAATACCTCATTCACCTGCGCCAGTTCCGCGGTGCGTTCCCTCACGCGGATCTCTAAGTCGTCGCGCGCCCTCCGGAGCGCCTCCCCGCTCTGTTTCAGATCTCGCAAGAGAAGACTGAAGGGTTTTGTCAGGCCGGTCTCGATGATCGCCTTATACATCAAGTAGAAGGCAAGAATCTTCCAGTAGTGTCCGATCAGATTTGAGAGCCCGTACACGCTGATGTAGAACGTGAAAGCGAACTCCGACAGGATCGTTGTTGCTATCGAGCCAATCACCAGCCGCAACACCTGCCTGTCGAACGCCTGACGGTTCTTGAGTAAAAGAAAGATGGACCCGCCCAGAATACAA
>Ga0315280_10012215_pt1 | contig 10430 bp, 6 predicted proteins | sample YL17G06_40_MG_FD_203697 | JGI IMG/M metagenome (GOLD analysis project Ga0315280, IMG submission 203697) | Sediment microbial communities from Yellowstone Lake, YNP, Wyoming, USA - YL17G06_40 | ecosystem: Environmental > Aquatic > Freshwater > Lake > Sediment | place: USA: Wyoming | collected... | reverse complement strand
TCGCCGATCTCGTAGAGCGACTTCCCTTCCAGGAGGCGTATATTCATCAGGATCCGTTCCCTGACCTTCGCGTCCTCCTCCGCCTTGTACGCTTGGTAGAGGCTTTCCAGAGTATGCTCCAATCCGCCTTGAGCGGCATCCAGAGACTTCAAGGCCAGCCAACAGCGAACTCAGGTTCACGGCTTCATAGCCATAACAGTCATCTCCACAAAGACAGCAATCGGAATGCTTCAGGAAGGGAAAACGCAACAAGAAAACATTCAAAGAATTACGTCAGTTACTATAGATGGATAGAAGGATAGCAAGATGATAGATGGATAGATAGAAGAAACGACCAATCCAAGAAGGAGAAGATCACCACTGCGGGATTCCGATTTCCCCCTCTCTTCCTTTTCCTATTGGATAGTTGCCTTCACACACACGCAAATACCACAGGTTGCGTGACATTCCCATACCTCTTCGTTTGGCTAACTGCGAGTCTGAAATTACTCGCTGAGTCAGTGCATCACGTGGCCAGCGGAGTTTTGTAGCGAGGTCGCCCCGGCCTTCTCCCGAGCCGAAGGTTTGGGTTTGCGGAATGTTCTAGAGTGGAGGAGGCCACAGCCACACCCAAATTTCAGGCGCCGTGCCACTGCCCGCGACTGGCAGATCATCCTGCCATGCCACATAGACGTAGCCACCTGCGATGACAGCGGAAGCCAGAAACGAGCCCGATGTGTCGTAGCTTATGCGTACTGCGGAACCAAATGAGGCTCCACCATTCGAGCTGAGTCGCATCCAGATCTCAGGGCTGCTGCCGCTTCCAGTGACAGGCGTACTGTCCTGCCACGCAACATAGACGTAGCCCCCACTAGCAGCAACAGATGCAAGAGTCAAATCGTAAGTGTTCGTGCTTATCCGGATCGCTGAACCGAAGCTGGCTCCATTGTTGGAGCTGACGCGCGTCCAGATCTCAGGCTGCGTGCCGCTTCCAGCGACGGGCGTGTGATCCTCCCAAGCCACGTACACGTAGCTTCCGCTAGCAGCAACAGACGGATACTCGGAAGTCCCGGTGTTCGTGGTTATCCGGACAGGGGAGCCAAATGTCAGTGCGTGGACTGTTGGAGACATCAATATTGCCAGCGCGACGAACAGAGCCGCAAACGCCAAAGAATGATTACGCAGCAGCGCCCTCTCCACACATACGTGCGCATGAAATATCCTTAAGGCGTTACGGAGCAACGGACGAAGCGCACGCTGTCCCACGCATGTGCAGCGCCGAAATAACGTATCCCCGAACTAGCCGCAAAACCCCTAACCAGATCTCACGCATACAGACGCAGACGATACCCGCCATCTTAGCTGATGGACTCGCAGATTATCAGATCCCAGTCCTTCCCCAAACCTCATACGAACCACCGCTACCAGTAACGGACGTATTATCATGCCAGGCAACGCAGACATGGCCACCACTAAAAGCTACAGTCGCTTCCTCCGACCAGCCCGTGTTTGTGGTCATTCGTACAGGTGAACCGAATGAGGCACCATTGTTGGAGCTCGCACGGATCCAGATCTCAGACGCGGAACCACTCCCAGAGACTGGAGTACCGTCCTCCCAGGCTACGTAGACGTTGCTCCCGTCAAAGGCAACGGACGGGTACAGCGAATTGTACGCATTGCTGCTTATCCGGATCGCTGAGCCGAAGCTTCCACCATTATTCGCGCTTACACGCATCCAGATCTCGAAAGCCGATCCACTACCCGTCACGGGGGTATCGTCATCCCAAGCAACATAGACATGACTCTCAGTAGCCGCAACGGACGCACGCTCCGACCAGCCGGTGTTTGTGGTTAATCGTATCGCGGAGCCGAACGATGCACCATTGTTTGAGCTGACACGCATCCAAATCTCAGGATTCGTGCCGCTCCCAGAGACAGGCGTACGGTCATCCCAGGCAACATAGACGTAGCTACCATCAGCAGCCACAGACGGGTTCTCGGACCAATACGCGTTCGAGCTTATTCGTATCGCGGAACCGAACGATGCGCCATTGTTGGAGCTTACGCGCATCCAGATCTCACCCGCCGTACCGCTCCCAGATACAGACGTAGTATCCTCCCAGGCCACGTAGACGTTGTTTCCGCTCGCAGCAACGGAGGGAAGTGACGAGGTGCCTGTGTTTGTGGTTAATCGTATCGCGGAGCCGAACGAGGCACCATTGTTGTTGCTGACGCGCATCCAGATCTCATAGGACCCGCCACTGCCAGACACAGCCGTATTGTCGGCCCAGGCAACGTAGACGTAGCTCCCGCTGGCAGCAACAGACGCATCCACGGACTCCCCGGTGTTTGAGCTTATTCGTATGGCTGAGCCGAACGAGCCGCCAGTATTGCTGCTAGCACGGAACCAGATCTCACGCGCCGTGCCGCTCCCGCTGACAGGCGTGTTGTCCTCCCATGCCACGTACACGTGACTTCCAACCGCAGCAGCAGACGGATACCACGAAGCTCCAGTGTTCGTGGTTATTCGGTTATTCTTAACCGGAGCTTTGACGCTGGAGATAATGTAGGCCTCTTCATATAACCCGAAGAAGCCGGTGTCATGATCTTGAGTCATGTAGAAGTATCCCGCATATCCGCTGTTCACGTCTCCGCCACCCGTCCCCCAACTGTTCCTCACGATCCAGTATTGAGTGAGATAGTATCCTACAATGACGACGAAGTGTCCACCGCCATTCGCCCCGTAGTCGGTGGAAGCAGCGTGCGAATAGTAAGATGACTGCCAGTAGCCAGCGTCAGTCCAGGGGAAGTCGCCCGACACGGGAGGGTCGTGACTGTACACGGCCATCCAAACGATAACCGGGTACCCGGCAGACAAGTATGTTTTGATATTGTTTGCATCCACACTGATGGGGGTATAGTCAGAGATCTTGTACATCCTCGAGAGATAGTCGGAGCAGCGGCCAGTACCGCAAGCGCTGGCAGTGGCGGTGTACGCATCGCAGGCCGCATCAGGCGTCCCATCACTCTTCAAGTATCTCAGAGCGTCGCTCACATAGTTCCCACCACACCCGCCCTGTCCAGTACAATCCTTCCCAGGCCACTCTGACGGGTCACAGCCAGCGCATGAGAGAGCATTCTGCTCGGATAGGTCAACGGTACTGCCTGTCGCCTTCTTGTACATGATCTCCATTGCACCAACAGGAGCAAAAGCCCAACAGCTTCCACAGGTCAGCTGATTCTCTATAGGCGTCATGTAATTGGTAGGGTATGCGGGGTACCGACCATCCAAAGAGAACGAGGCAGGCGGAGCAGCGCCCGGAGGCGCCTTCGCCCGAGCCGCATCCGCAATCTTGCTCGGCATACCACCAGTACCATGCGTCCCATTCCAGAACCCCGAGGTGGCAAGCCCAGGCGTCTTCTCCCAAGAACCAGTTGCATTTTGCGGACCAATCCTCGGATAACCCGTGGGCAACTGAACCGGTGTCCCTTCGCCATACCGGACAGCGCCTGCGTAGTCAATGCCCACCTGAACCACAAGGATCAGCACAATCAACAGCGACGCTGGAACAACCGTACGCAGATACATGGCCATGAGTGCAGCTCAGACGGATTTATGACTTGTTACACAGGTTTAATTAAGGGCCGGGCCTCTTTTCATCTTAGGAGACGGCCCTCAGTTGACTCGCCGGACTTGGCTGCTTGTGGTTCTCAGTTTGTCTGTAGTAGTGACAGCAATTGTTGCCGCATCCGCGATCCAAGACAAGACGCCGGGTGCGGTCACCCCAAGCGGATCCGTCCCCCCAGGCGGAGCAGGCGGAGGAGCGGCTGCGCCAGTACTCATCCTTAAGGGCACACTTTCATTGGACGGGGAAGTCTACAAGATCGCTGTTGAGGCTTTGCCGGGGTACGTGGTTCCTCTAAGCTTATCCACTCCTGATCTTCAGAGTTGGGCAGCATCCCACCTTGGACAAGACGTCACGGTTTGGGGCCACTGGGACAAGGTCGACCCCACGGTGTTCGTGGTTCAGTCAGCAAATCCGCAATGAGTGTGGCTCTTGTCACCTAAATCCAGAACGCTCACAATCTTGACGGCGGCGTCCCTGGTGGTCGGGGCGCTAACTGCCGCGATCACCCGTTGGATACCGAACACCCCGAAAGGCATGGGAGGAGGATCACTCAACGGATATCCTCTCGCATGGTATGGCTGTAGCCTACCTGCACCCCCCTACGCACCGGTATGCGAAATCGTGAGCCCAACAAACCTCCTACTCGACATTGTGGTTTGGGTGCTCCTCTGGGCGGTTGTGCTATTCGTAGTGCAACGGCTCACTCGTCGCGGGCGACGATGATCAACCATAGGACCCAGTTCGCCTAGCTGCCAACCCTCAACCAGATCTCAGAGTCGGAGCCGCTGCCAGGGACAGGCGTCTGGTCATCCCAGGCAACGTACACGTGGCTCACAGAAGCAGCAACAGACGGGTTAACGGAGCCGTAGATGTTTGTGGTTATGCGGATCGCCGAACCGAAGTTGGCACCATTATTCGAGCTTACGCGCAACCAAATCTCACCGCCGCCATCGCTACCGCTACCAGGAACCGGCGTATTATCCATCCAGGCTACGTACACGTTGGTTCCAACCGCGGCAACAGACGGAAACCCAGACGTGCCGGTGTTTGTTGTTAGACGGATCGCCGAACCGAACGAGGCCCCATAGTTCGAGCTTACGCGCATCCAAACCTCATAATCCGTGCCGCTGCCAGTGACAGGCGTATTATCCATCCAGGCTACGTACACGTAGTTTCCGTAAGCCGCAACGCTCGGAGACATCGATTGGTAGGTGTTGTAGCTTATGCGGACGGGTGAACCGAACGAGCCACCATTATTCGGACTCACCCGAAACCAGATCTCCGACAAATAACCGCTACCAGCAACGGCCGTATCATCTTCCCATGTCACGTACACGTAGTTTCCAACCGCAGCAACAGACGAAAACCCGGAAGACGCCGTGTTATGGGTTATTCGGATCGCGGAGCCGAATGATGCGCCATAGTTGGAGCTTACACGCATCCAAACCTCAGTGGTCCCCATACTACCAGTAACGGGCGTGTCATCATCCCAGGTCACGTACACGTAGCCTCCAACCGCAGCAACAGACGGCTCGCGGGAATTACCGGTGTTTGTGGTTATTCGGATCGTGGGACCGAACGAGGCACCATAGTTGTTGCTCACACGCAACCAGATCTCTGGGTTCCCTCCGCTGCCAGTGACAGACGTATCATCCTGCCAAGCCACGTAGACATAGGTCCCACTCGCAGCAACAGACGGATACAATGACGCGCCAGTGTTCGTGGTTATTCGAATCGCGGAACCAAACGAGGCGCCATTATTCGGGCTTGCACGCATCCAAATCTCACGCGAATAACCACTACCCGTAACAGGCGTATTATCCTGCCAAGCCACGTACACGTGGCCGGATCCATCAGTAGCAACAGACGGCGAAACCGAATCCCCCGTGTTTGTGGTTATGCGGATCGCGGAGCCGAATGTGAGTGCTTGGACTATTGGCAGCGTGAGGAGGAGTAATCCGATAGCAATGGCGACTGAAGCACCGAGCGGATGGTGTCCCTTCACCAAGAGTGTCATAACGTTCATTGTATCTCACCTCCCAATGTATGTTTGGGAACTTCTCGTCACTGCACCCCTCCTCAGCGTTCCCGTTTCTGCAGAGAAAGCAGCGAACACTACTCAGCGAGCGGTGGATCTCCGAATACCACCAGGTAATAGGGCTCGTTCGCGATTCAACTCTCTGCATCCTCATAGAAGAACTGTCTCGACTCCTCTCGTTTTCGTAACCCGTACGCATTCTGATATCTCTCGTCTATCCTGCAGCGGCTAGGGACATGTCAGGAATGGGAAGCTCTGTGAGCGGTGCTTGACCCGCAGACTAACTCCCAACCCTAAACCAGATCTCATACGAACTGCCACTGCCAGTGACGGGCGTATTATCCATCCAAGCCACGTACACGTAGCTCCCACTCGCAGCAACAGACGGGGACCAAGACCCGCCGGTGTTCGTCGTCAAACGAATCGCAGAACCGAAACTGGCGGCATTGTTGGAGCTCACACGCAACCAGACCTCATACGATGCACCGCTACCCGAGACAGGCGTGTTATCCATCCACGCCACGTACACGTTGCTTCCAACCGCAGCAACAGACGGATTCTCGGACGCGCCTGTGTTTGTGCTTATGCGAATCGCAGAGCCGAACAAGGCGCCACTATTCGAGCTCACACGCAACCAAATCTCAGGAAACGGAGAGCCACCGCTGCCAGTGACAGGTGTATCATCCTGCCATGCGACGTACACGTTGTTTCCAACCGCAGCAACAGACGGATACTCCGAATCGCCAGTGTTCATGCTTATACGCACGGGTGAACTGAAGCTGGCGCCATTGTTGGAGCCGACACGCAACCAGACCTCATAGGAACCACTACTACCAGACACAGGCGTATTATCATCCCAGGCTACGTACACGTTGCTTCCAACTGCAGCAACAGACGCCTCTCCTGACGTGCCAGTGTTCGTGGTTATGCGAATGGCTGAGCCGAAGCTTGCGCCATTATTCGAGCTTACACGCAGCCAGATCTCATACGAACCGTCACTACCAGTAACAGGCGTGTTATCCATCCATGCTACGTACACGTTGCTTCCAACCGCAGCAACAGACGGAGCCCTCGACACGTAAGCGTTCGTCGTCAAACGAATCGCAGAGCCAAAGCCAGCTCCATAGTTGGAGCTGACACGCAACCAGATCTCAGACGCCGTCCCGCTGCCCGACACATGCGTATCATCGTCCCAGACCACGTACACGTAGCTCCCACTCGCAGCAACAGACGGGTACTGCGACCGGCCAGTGTTCGTCGTCAAACGAATCGCAGAGCCGAAGCTGGCTCCATAGTTGGAGCTGACACGCAACCAGATCTCGGGCATCGTGCCGCTTCCAGAGACAGGCGTCCAGTCCTGCCATACCACGTACACGTGGTTACCAACGGCAGCAACAGACGGGTACCAAGAATCGCCGGTGTTTGTGGTTATGCGGATGGGTGCAGCGAACGTTAATGCGTAAACGGATGGGTTCACTAGGAGGATTGCTGTCAGAAAGAGAGCGAGGACGAGAAGGAACCGGCGACTAAGCAGAGGATAGCAACAAACCCTCAAGTCAACTACCCGCCCTAGACCAAATCTCGAAAGCGCTGCCGCTACCAGTAACTGGCGTATTATCGTCCCATGCCACGTATACGTTGCTTCCAATCGCAGCAACAGAAGGATCCCAGGAGCTGCCCATGTTTGTGGTTATGCGTATGGCTGAGCCGAATGAGGCGCCAGTGTTGGAGCTCACTCGCAACCAAATCTCTTCAACACCGCCACTACCGGTTATGGGCGTATTATCACTCCACGCCACATAGACATACGTTCCAACCGCAGCAACAGACGGATTGTATGACTTGCCCGTGTTCGTGGTTAGTCGGATCGCCGAACCGAAGCTTGCGCCATTATTGCTGCTGACGCGCAACCAGATCTCATACGAAGCACCACTACCAGTAACAGGCGTATTATCATCCCAGGCTACGTACACGTTGCTTCCAACCGCAGCAACAGATGGATATTCTGAGACGCCTGTGTTCGTGGTTAGTCGGACTGGCGAGCCGAAGCTTGCACCGCTATTCGAACTCACCCGCAACCAAACCTCATACGCGGAACCGCTACCAGTAACGGGCGTGAAGTCATTCCAGGCTACGTACACGTAGTTTCCAATCGCAGCAACAGACGGATCTGATGAGTAGCCTGTGTTTGTCGTTATGCGTATGGGGGAACCAAAGCTCACACCATTATTGGAGCTGACACGCAACCAGACCTCATACGAAGCACCACTACCAGTAACAGGCGTATTATCACCCCAAGCCACGTACACGTTGCTTCCAACCGCAGCAACAGACGGGTACTCCGAGTAGCCCGTGTTCGTGGTTATGCGGATGGCGGAGCCGAATGTAGTTGCTTGAGCGATTGGCAGCGTGAGGAGTAGCAATCCCATAGCAACGGCGACTGAAGCATGTAGTCGATGACGTCTCTTGAGCAGGAGCCTCGCAACATTCACCGATCTTTGCCTCTCAATGTTTGGGTACCTGCTTGTCATTGCCCCCCTACTCGGCGCTCCCGTGAGACGTGAAAGTAGTGAACGCGGAACGGGCAAGCCGTGACTTCACAAGAACCCGGTAGAGTAGTATCTCTCGGTGAGGATTTGAGACTTTGGGATTCGCCGGTTTTTCCGCGTGTGTGAAGAGATGAATGATGCTCTGGTTGAGGTTTGGGGCTGGCTAGTCCGTTTCCACACTGTCACTTGGTGCGGTCACTCGGTGCGCGGATATTGTGCAAGGCTCAGTCTTGGGTGTCCGCGTGTCGACGCCGTTGGTGATGTGGAAGCCCACGTGCAAGTTGGGACGCGCGGGGAGGGCAGCTTAGACAGGAGGTTGTAGAGGCCGTGTAGGTTGGAGATGAATAGTCACCGGGACAAGGACAGCCTCAGCACAGTGAGCTATCTAGTATTTGGGGCAGCAAAGAGACAGCTGCCGCTTCGTCTCTCGCTGTCGACCCGCGGATGCACGACTCGGTGTCTCAGGAGCTGCTGGTCTTCAGCCATATCTCAGGATTGCCGCCGCTGCCAGAAACAGGCGTATAGTCCTCCCAGGCTACGTGGATGTGGTTTGCAATCGCAGCAACAGACGGTGAGACCGATTCGTACTCGTTTGTGCTTACCTGGATGGGTGAACCGAATGAGGCACCATAGTCGGAGCTGACACGCATCCAGATCTCCGCTGCCGAACCGCTGCCAGTGACAGGTGTATCATCCTGCCAGGCGACGCACACGTAGCTGCCGACCGCAGCAACAGACGGACGCTCCGATTGCCCGATGTTTGTGGTTATCCGTATGGCCGACCCGAATGAGGCACCATAGTCGGAGCTGACACGCATCCAGACCTCAGGCTTACCACCGTTGCCAGTGACGGGTGTATCATCCTGCCAGGCCATGTACACGTGGCCGGATCCATCAGTAGCAACAGACGGACTTGTTGACGTGCCGGTGTTTGTGGTCACTCGTATGGCCGACCCGAATGAGGTACCATAGTTGGAGCTGACACGCATCCAGATCTCAGGATTGGTGCCGCTCCCAGTGACAGGGGTATTGTCCTCCCAGGCTACGTAGACGTAGCTCCCACTCGCAGCAACAGACGGATTCTCCGACGCGCCCGTGTTTGTGGTTATCCGGATCGCTGGCCCAAAGGAGAGACCATTATTCGAACTCGCACGCATCCAAACTTCACGCATACCACCGCTCCCGGTAACAGGTTTGTTGTCACTCCAAGCGACATACGCGTAATTACCGCTTGCAGCAACGGATGGCTGCCCAGACCAACCAGTATTGGCGCTTATCCTAATGGCAGATCCGAACACACCACCATTATTCGAGCTCATACGCATCCAGACTTCATAATCCGAGCCGCTTCCGGAGACGGGGGTATTGTCACTCCAGGCGACGTAGACGTAGCTGTCACTAGCGGCAACGGATGGACTCACTGAAGCCCCAGCGTTCGTGCTTATCCGGATAGACGTACCGAAACTTGCGCCGCTATTCGAGCTGACACGCAACCAAACCTCAGGCTGCCCACCACTCCCGGCGACAGGCGTACTGTCACTCCAGGCGACATAGACATAGCTGTCACTGGCAGCCAACGAGGGGAATTGTGACCCGTATATGTTCGTGCTCATGCGTAGGGTGGTCGGGGTTGTAGTCTGTGATCCGACTGTGAACACATATTCTTTCTGATTGTTGTTTTCGTCCAGTTCCGCTATCAGATTGTCCGGATCCGCTACCCATCTCGTTGTATGTGTGCCATCCTGAGCTGTAAGCGGGCCCACATACCAGGTCTGTGTTTCTCCAGCGAGTATGTCATCTGGACCTCCACGCCCGTAGTCGCTGTCATAGTAGACGTCGAGGTAATAGCCGGATGCGGGCGCGTCTCCGATGTTCTTCACAGATGCTACGATATCGAACTGATCGCCAGGCGCCACCGACGCAACGACCTGACCGGGATACGCCGCCTTCTCAAGCCACACACTGTCGACTGTGAGATCAACTGAGGCCGCATGAACCGGATGCGCGAGGCTCGAAGTACAGATCAAAAGCAGAGTCAGGAACGATAGAAACGGGATCTTGATGTGTGGTAGAGTGGCGTGTCGCAAGCGAGGCATACGTATTCTAGGCTTCTGATTGATGATGGCGGCCCATCCCCTGCTACTTTCGCAATCCGTCATCTTCAACCAGGGTCTAGCACGGGTTCCAGACGAGTAAACGTCTTGTAACTCAGGTCTTTGAGCGCAAGGGACGGAG
>Ga0315280_10012213_pt1 | contig 10431 bp, 8 predicted proteins | sample YL17G06_40_MG_FD_203697 | JGI IMG/M metagenome (GOLD analysis project Ga0315280, IMG submission 203697) | Sediment microbial communities from Yellowstone Lake, YNP, Wyoming, USA - YL17G06_40 | ecosystem: Environmental > Aquatic > Freshwater > Lake > Sediment | place: USA: Wyoming | collected... | reverse complement strand
CCTGCAAGAGAACGTCAATATTTATGCGATGTTGAGCAGAAACAGGAATTATAGGAGCTTTTTCAGCAATTGACCCCTTGACAAAATTAGTTATTTCCTTATAACTTTCCAATGTTCGTTTTTCGTCGACAATGTCGATTTTGTTTTGAACTATAACAAGGTTTTTTATTCCAACAATTTCTATGGCAGCCAAATGTTCTCGAGTTTGAGGTTGAGGACAATGTTCATCGGCTGCTATCACTAGTATGGCACCATCCATGACAGCCGCACCTGAAAGCATTGTGGCCATGAGAGCTTCATGCCCAGGAGCGTCCACAAAACTTATGGCACGCAAGAATTCGCATTCAGTTCCACATTTTGGGCATTTTGGTTCTGTTGAATAGCATTCTGGAAGATTGCATTTAGAGCATTTATAAATCGGTGCGTCTGCATAGCCTAGTTTTATTGTGATGCCACGTCTTAGTTCTTCACTATGTCTAGATGCCCAAACACCCGTAATCGCCTGAACAAGGGTTGTTTTCCCATGGTCAACATGACCGATAGTTCCGATGTTGACTTCAGGCTGCTTGGGCAGTTTCTTCAGTCGATTTTCCTCCAGTTTTCTCTGTAGTTTCTTTTTTGGCTTTTTTTGCGGTTTTCTCAGACTTTGCTTCTTTTTCTTTCTTTCTAGTTTCTTTTTTCTCTGTTTTCTTTGGCTCTTCCTTTTTCTCGGCTTTTTCAGGTGCTTTAACAATTTTCATGTTTATTTGGACAATGTCTTCTGTGATGGTGTTTCCTCTGACGGTTTTTCTTTTTCTTTCTCCAATTTGCGGCGGTTTGAATCCGACGCCTTCACTGAGGATTACGGCTGTTCTGACTCCTCCATGAATGTTAGGTCTCATTGGAAAGCCGTCCTTGTCGGATCCACCTGTTATTTGGAGTTTTTGCCCAGACAATCCGGCAACTGCTCCATCGATGGTCTCTCCTAATTTTCTTCCAATTAAAGGAACAGCGCGGGGTCCTTCTATTTCGACAAAATTGGATTTTCCTGTTTCTGGATTTGAAATTATCACTTTGAATTTTGCCATTGAAGATGTTTGCTCCCTTTATAATTCTAGTTGATATGCTATCTGTTCTGTTAACTTCTCCAGACTTAAGATATATCGCTATAAAAACCTTGTGCGCTGATGTCAACCGCTGAGAAAAAAAGGCTGCCACTAGATTCTGTCGCTATTTTTCCATTTGTAAACGAAAATCGCCGCCAATGAAACTGCAATTATCGCTGCAGCTATTAATGTTCCTCGAAGCATTAGTTTTATGAGTTCCCATGCGCTACTAAAGTCAGTGTTCATTTTCATTTCGTCCATCATGTAGATGTAGAAATTATTGTTCTGTATGAAATCTCTCAAATGGCGAGAATTCCCCACATAGTCTGTGTGAGTAAAATTCATATACTGAATTACGTTCTGCCCAGTGACAGCTGCTCCTTTGATTGCGTTTAAAGGGTCAGAGAGACCACCTATTGCCAGCACATATGTGAGGTCAACGGGCAACCATCCCCATGGAGGGATGTAGACTATTGCCCATCCATGCCAACCAATTTGTTTCAGCACGCTTGTGACGTGTCCTTGCCAATAGGTGTCGTTACCATAGTTGAAAATGTCGTGAATAGCGCCAACTTGAAGATATGCAGGGATTCCGACAATGCGACATAGTGTTATGAGCAGAATGGCTTGGTCGTCACAATCTCCTTTCCGCTCGCTATATGTTTCGTTGGGATATCGAGGAACCTCTACTGAATTGTACTCTATGTTGTCTGCAATCCATCTGACAAAATTTGCGACAATTGATAGAACGCGTTTCTCACTTCCAGTTAAGTTAGACGCTAGTTCCATAAGTTTTAGGTTGTCAGTAAGCCATGGGCCTTCTTTCTTGCAGTACTCATCCTTTAAGGTGACGTTGATGTCTGCCAACATTTGTGACTCTTCCTCTTTTATGCTCGGGAGTGGACGAGGTCTAGAAACTACGTCATACATAAGTGTATAATTCACATTTTGTCCAGGGTTCAGTTGAGTAAGATTCAAAAAACCTAAAAGATTTCCATCTGCGTCATTTCTGACTGAGTTCAATGGAAGCGAATGTTCTATTAGACTGACTGATTGCCAAGAATTATTCATAAATAAACTAATCGCGTAGTCTTCTCCACTGAGATCCCAGACTGATTCATTGTCATTATTAAAATAAGTAGCTGTCGATGTGATAGTGAATCTTCTCTCACTTGATTCGCCTTTTACAGAAAGTGGACTCTGAAGAAGTATCGTAGTAACTAACAAAACTAAAATAGAACTAGCCTTCAACGCCTTCTTCAAGTTAATTCCTCACGAGTTCAGCGCCAAAGATGCTCGGAAATATCTAGGCACAGCTAAGTAAACTTTTCTTAAATCTCTAATCGCAGAAGCATGACAAGCCAAAGTGTGCGCGCATCTTGTGCCAAGTCAGGTTTGAGAACAAAAACTATTTTTTGTTCTTCTTCACCTTCTTCACTAAGAATGTTATTTTCCATGTTAGTTAATAGCTCGTCAACATCTCTGATAGTAGAATTCCACCGCCAATATGGTCACTACCCCAGAAGACACAAAGGGGCAGTGTCATAGACATCTTTGACATAGTAGCAAACTATTACATTGAAGCAGGCTCAACTCTCACTTTTCTGTCCAAAAATCAATAAAAAAAAGAAATGGAAGGGAAGTTTATTCTACATGCTCCCTAAGCAAGTCTATGTCCTGTCTCATCTCAGCAGTTGTTTCCAAGAATTCTCTAACCGAACGCTCCACATCTCTTGACTGCGTTATATACCTTCCAACAATAATTATGTCAGCTCCTTTCGCAAGAGCGTCTGGCGCAGTTTCAGGGACAATCCCGCCTGCAACAGCTACCAAGAATTTTTTATCCTTGAAAGTTTGTCGCATCTCTTGGATGAGTTCCCAATGCGGTTTTCCAGTTAATTCTTCGTCGATGCCACGATGCAAAATTATAACATTAGGAAAATGCTCAAGCCCCTTAAGCTTTTCAACTGGATCTGCTACATTCATCATATCAACGTAAGCGTATATTCCAAGCCTTTCTGCCTCATATACGAATCTGTCAACTGTCTCTTTTGTGGCTAGTCCAGAGACCACCACCGCGTCTGCAGCCTCTTCAAATGCTAAGTCAACTTCTACTTTTCCGACATCAAGTGTTTTCAAATCCGCTACAATAAATGTGTCCTTGGCTACTTCTCTGATATCGCGTATTACCTTCGTTCCATACTTTTTCAGCAGAGGTGTGCCGACTTCAAAGATTATCCTATCACTTTCTGGCACTTGACTAATAATCTGCTTGGTCTTCTCCACATTTGGAACGTCAAATGCGATTTGCAGGTAAGGTGGTCTCCATAAGCGGGGTACTCTGAAACCCATAATCGGATGCTTTGCCCTATCCTTGTCGAATAATATTTTCTTCAGAGGCGGATACTTAGTCAAAGCCCTCTTCAACGCAAGTTTCATCGCACCATAGTTGTATGAGTAGATTCTTCTATAGTCTTTTGCCTCTGGATGCACAAAGACACTGCAAATAATCACCCATTCATCGAGCTTGTCTTCTGGAATAATTCCCTCTTCTACAGAGTCAGCTACAGCCTTTGCTATGGCAGCCTGAGCAGGACCAAAGATTTTCCTAGTGTCTTCAAGATTCTTGACGGTTACTTTTGGAACCAAAAGTGTATGCGGCTTGGGAGGAAGATTAGGTCTGATAAGCGCCAAAATCGGCGTATGCCCTGCTGAAAGATTTGATAAGCCATTCGCAAAAGCTTCTCCCACAGGACCTGTTTTGTCGCCGATTAATAAATCAAGATGAGCAACTTCATTTCCTTCGCCAGCCATGGCTTCACCTATAAGATAAGTGAAACCTTCAAATTCTTCCTTCTTCGCCAAAGTTGGGAGCGCTTCCTTCTCACAGGCTTCCTCAAACTTGACATCAAATTCCTTCATCCAACCATAAAGCGTATCCCGATGCACTTTCAATATTTCCGCTACACCAGAAACTGTCGGTTTTGTCGATTTACTTTTCATAGATTCTTTCATTTCTACTTCCTTTTGCTTAGCCATAGAGAGCAACTTGACTAATTCTTCTTTTGTACTCGGCTTCTTTCCATCAAATTCCGACACTGTGGATTCTCCAATAGAGAGATTTGTAGAACTAGTATAAAAAAGTGTCGGAATACTTTTTTGCTTTTCTTTTCTGCTGCGATGATTCCTAGAAAATTCGACACTGATTTTGCCAAAGTTAAGCAATTTTCTACACTGTGTAAGACGAAAGTCAACATTTAGAAATATATTGTTAGATGATATTCTTGAGATATGTAGATTCTTTTTTGGCTATTTGAAATCCGACGTTTTTGTACAGTTCGATTGCTTTTGTTGGGTTTGTGTCGTCTACTCCGAGCATGGCTTCACTCATTTCCTTGGACTTGAGAAAATCCATGGCTGTCAATATTAGTCGAGTGCCGATTCCCTTCTTTCTTTCTGGTTTCAGTACACCAATTACCCATATCCAGCCTCTTTTTATTCCCTTCTCTTCAATGAATTTCTTGTCAATTCCAGTTCCTACAAATCCGACTGGCTTTTCTTTTAGATATGCAAAAAACCATCCATTGATGTCGATTTCGGGGTTGTTTTCAATACCATACTGCGTTTCTTCAACCGTGTTGGGTCTGAAATTATAGTGTTCCTTGAAAGCCTCGTTATTTAGCCAGTTCAGTAGTTTTATGTCTTCTATGTTTTTATTCATTGGCCTTAATGTCGCTTCTTTGCTTTCTCCAATGTTTGATGGAATGGTGTCAAGTTTTATTTTCATTTCGCTGAAAATTCTAGTTAACTTAAAACCTATAGATTCCAAAAGGTTCTTGCCTTCCTTCATTTGTTCAGTTGCCCACACTTCGACTATTTTCATGCCACGTTCTTTGAGGCTCGTAATGGCTGTCTCGACAAGTTTTCTTCCAATTCCTATTCTTCTAAAATTTGGAACTACTCCTAACTCTCGGATGAAACCCTTCTTATCCTCTCTTTTCTTATCCACGTAAGCGTTCACCAGCCCAGCAGATTCTCCTTTCCACTCGGCAATGAACATTCCTTCGCCACTGAATCTTGGGTTTTTCTCCCATATAGTCATGTCCTCTATAGTCATTGCTCTCTCGTCTTCAAATTCTTTATACGCTTCATTCCATATCCTAATCCAGGCTTCCTCGTCCTTTCCCAAAACGAATTTTCTAACTCTTAACATGCTAGAGGCTTCCTTTCCAAATCTTTCACAATAAGATGTTTATGAGGCATTTAACAATTTTCATTTAAACAGAAATACATGTCTTTTAACGTTCAACCAAGACTTTGTTAATCGTACTCTCGAACGCAGAAGCCAATTCATTCGGAAATCCGACTAGAACTATTTCCTTCAACGATGTACGTAGGTCAATGTGACTTTTTATCTGTTCCACCATTATCTCTGAGGCTTCGTCTAAACTCAAGCCTCCAACGCCTGTGCCCATTCCGGGAAAAGCAATACTTTTAATGCCAATACGTTCGGCACAGTTTAAAGCACCTCCCATTGTCAGTCTCACATTGTCAACTGTTGTCTGCATGGCTGGTTTTTCCATAGTTGGAGCGTGAATCACATACTTCGCTTTCAATTTTCCCGCATTTGTTGCTATAGCCTTTCCAACTGAAACCGGAGCAGACTTAAGGGCTTCGTCTTCAATTTCTTTTCCTGCTACCTTTTTGATCGCGCCGGCAACACCTCCACCCATGAGCAACATGCTATTCGCTGGGTTTACAATTGCATCAACTTTCAGTTTTGTGATGTCTCCAGTTAGGACAGAGATTTTGGCATCTCTGTAACCGTATTCGGAGTTCATTGTAATGTCTACCTAAAAGAACTCTATCTGCGTCTGCGCAATAAGATTTTTCGCAAAACCACTGTGTGGAAGTCTATTGCCTGAATATTTTTAGCAAGATTGCGCCAGTGATCATTATGAAAATTAGGATAAGGTATAAAATTAGGATGAGTAACTGAGCAGCGGAGGAGGCTGTCTCTTCAAGCATTTTACATCAATAAATTTAGATTAAGACTTGGCTAAAAAATGAAGTTATCCTTAGTGGAATATTCTTGAAAGCGTTTGATAAAAGTTTCTAGAAGTTTTCTCTATAGTGTTTGGAAGTTTTATATTTTTGGGAGATATAACAATGTTATAGACCGCTGACCAAAACTAAAATCTATAACCTTAAACTACAGAATGGTCAGAAGGGCATAAGAATGCTTAATGTGGAAAAAGTTCGAAATGATTTTCCAATTCTCAAATCTGGCATAATCTACTTGGACAGCGCAGCGAGTAGCCTCACACCAGAACCAGTTTTGGAGAAGATGCTGGAATTCTATCGTCAGTATCGGGCTAATGTAGACCGAGCCATACATCGCCTATCACAGCAAGCAAGCGAAGAATATGGACATGCTCATGCTAAAGTTGCAGATTTTATAAACGCAAAGTCTGACTCAGAAATCATAATGACCAAAAACACTACCGAAGGAACAAACATCATCGCAAGTGGATTGAAATGGAAAAAAGGAGACAAAGTTGTTACATCAGTTATTGAGCATCATTCAAACTTTATCATTTGGCTTCGAGTGAAAAATCGATATGGCGTAAATGTGGAACTCGTCAAGCCTAAAACTCCTATGGCACAAGGACTTTTAGATCCTGCAGACTTTGAGAAAGTAGTCGATGATAAGACTAGGATAGTAGCAGTAACTCATGTATCGAATGTCCTAGGCGTGATAACGCCTATTAAAGAAATAGCCAAAATTGCTCATGAACACGGCGCCTACGTTCTCGTTGACGGCGCCCAATCAGTTCCTCACATGAGAGTGGATGTCCAAAAACTGGGATGCGATTTTCTTGCTTTTACTGGGCATAAAATGTGTGCGCCAACAGGTTCAGGTGCTCTTTACATTAAGGAAGAACTAACCGAGGAAGTTGAGCCCTTATGCATAGGCGGCGGCTCAATAGCCGACGTAGAGCTCGACAATTATAAGTTGGATAAGAGCCCGAGACGTTTTGAAGCTGGAACGCCTGCAATTGCAGAAGCCATTGGCCTTGGCGCTGCTGTGGATTATTTGGGAAAGGTTGGAATGGAAAATATAGAGCATCACGAGAAAGAGTTGACAAGAAAAATGTACGAAGCCTTGAATGAAATACCCCAAATTGAGATTTATGGTCCAAAACCAGAGCATAAGATTGGAATCACTGCTTTCAATGTGAGTGATTTGAATCCTCATGATGTAGCCTTGGCTCTCGATGTTTCAGCTAATATTATGGTGCGTTCTGGTCATCACTGCGCGCTTCCGTTGACAAAGAGTGTTCTTAATAGACCTGGAAGTGTTAGAGCCTCCACATACTTGTACAATACAAAGGAAGAGATTGAGAAATTTATTTTAGCGGTTAGAGAAATTGCTGAAACCCTTGCTAAATAAAAGATACCGATGCTTCTGTGAGATGATTTGTGATGTTGGAAAAAATGCCTAAAAATAGTCTCATTAGCCTTGTAGAATTCTTCAAAAAATCTGGCCAACTCAAGAAGATTTCTCGGTCGGGGTGGATAAGAGTTGGAATAAAGTCTCCAGAGTCTGTTGCCGATCACACGTTCAGAACTGCGCTTCTTTGTATGATATTTTCTAGTTTGGAGGGGTTGGATGAATTGAAGATGTTGCAGATGGCTTTGATTCATGATCTTCCTGAAGTTATTACTGGAGATTTAACGCCTTCAGAGAAAGTTATTGCTGACAGGAAGGGTGAAGAAAATGCTATGAAGAGTCTTCTGTCTCTTTTGCCTAAAGAAGTCCGAGGAAAATATATTGAAGTCTGGCACGAATATGCTGCTGGCAAAACTGATGAGGCAAGAGCTGTTAAGCAATTGGAAAAGCTTGAGATGGGTTTGCAAGCAAGAGAATATGAAGACGCTGGAGTGGCTAAAGAAAGTTTGAAAGTATTCGTTGAATCTGCTGAAGAAAGTATTCTATCTTCTGCGATTAGAGCGCTTTGTTCATGCATTTAATCGTTAGTGAAGAAGAAGATGAAGAAGAAACAAAAATATTTTTTGCTCACTCTCACAGATCTGAGAGGCTCCACTCTACTTCAATAGTTCAAGATAGAAAGAAGAACTATAATATAGAACTTAATTCCAAAAGACTTAAATTGTTTCGAGTCCCAAGTATTTGTGCTGAAAGGAGAAGGGGATACTATTGCGGTTACATCTTCCTACTAATATGAAACATTCTGCAATTATGGCGATAATAGTTTTTATGATGTTTTCTTCTTTTCTTGTGTTACCAGTGAATTCAGCTTCCTATAAGTTGTATCCTGTTGCTGATTCTTATGTTAAGAACGACTACCCAAATTCAAATTATGGATCGGAGGATACGTTACATGTTCATCTAAGTCCTTCCATTATTAGGAGGACTTTTGTTAAATTCGACCTTACAAGCATACCTAGTGGACAAGTTATCTCCTCGGCTATACTAAAATTATATTGTTGTTATACAGACCCTTCTTCTCCCATTGAAGTTGATGTGTATGCTACTACGGATTCGTGGAGTGAATCAACCATTACGTGGAATAACGCCCCCGCTGTTGGTGCATTGGTTGCAAACAATACGGCTGTTGGAGGGACAGGGCAATATTGGTCATGGAATATCACCGACTATGTATATGCGCAATATATAGGTGACAAAATAGTTAGTGTTATTGTGAAGATTCCTAATGACTGTGTTCTTCATAGAGATTTCCGTAGTAAGGAAAGATCCGGAACCAACTACGATCCATATCTTTCGGTAGTTACTGTGCAACAGCGTTCGTTGAGTGTTTCTTCCGCCCATGACAGTCCGGTTCCAGGCAATGGGCTACACTATTATAGTGATGGTAGTTCTGTGACTTGTAGTGTTACGAGTCCTGTTACTGAGGGTAATTATGTTTGGACTTGTACTGGCTGGACCGGTACTGGCTCCGTCCCAGCAACTGGTTTTGACAAGACGGTGACTTTCACGATTACTGCAGACTCTACTATTACTTGGAACTGGCAAAGTACCCTTGTTCAGCGCAAGTTAACGGTCTATTCTGCCCATGATAGTCCTGCCCCATCTGTCGGCGACCACTACTATAGCGATGGTAGTTCTGTGACTTGTAGTGTTACGAGTCCTGTTACTGAGGGTAATTATGTTTGGACTTGTACTGGCTGGTCTGGTACTGGTTCTGTTCCAGCAACTGGCAGTGATAAAACTGTTACCTTCACGATTACTGCAGACTCTTCTATTACTTGGAACTGGCAAGGTACCCTTGTTCAGCGTAAGTTAACTGTTTCTTCTGGTCACGATAGCCCTGTCCCATCTGTTGGCGACCATTATTATAGTCATGGTGACTCGGTTACTTGCAGTGTATCAAGTCCTGTTACTGAGGGTAATTATGTTTGGACTTGTACTGGCTGGTCTGGTACTGGCTCCGTCCCAGCAACTGGTTTTGACAAGACGGTGACTTTCACGATTACTGCAGACTCTACTATTACTTGGAATTGGCAAGGTACCCTTGTTCAGCGCAAGTTAACGGTCTATTCTGCCCATGATAGTCCTGCCCCATCTGTTGGCGACCACTACTATGATCATGGAACTTCTGTTACTTGTAGCGTTACGAGTCCGGTGACTGAAGACAACATGGTTTGGACTTGTACTGGTTGGAGTGGTACTGGTTCTGTTCCAGCAACTGGTTTTGACAAGACGGTGACTTTCACAATAACTTCAGACTCGAGTATTATTTGGAGTTGGCAAGGTACCCCTATTCAGCGTAAGTTAACTGTCTCTTCTGGGCACGATACTCCTGTTCCGAGTGTTGGTGACCACTACTATGATCATGGAACTTCTGTTACTTGTAGTGTTACGAGTCCTGTTACTGAGGATAATATGGTTTGGACTTGTACTGGCTGGTCTGGTACTGGTTCTGTTCCAGCAACTGGCAGTGATAAAACTGTAACCTTTACGATAACTGAAGACTCTGGCATCACTTGGAATTGGGAGGGAGTTCTTGTTCAGCGTAAGTTGACTGTCGCCTCTGCTCATGATAGTCCTGATCCGAGTGTTGGCGACCATTATTATAGTCATGGTGACTCGGTTACTTGCAGTGTATCAAGTCCTGTTACTAAGGGTAATTATGTTTGGACTTGTACTGGTTGGGTTGGTACTGGTTCTGTTCCAGCAACTGGTTTTGACAAGACGGTGACTTTCACGATTACTGCAGACTCTTCTATTACTTGGAACTGGCAAAGTACCCTTGTTCAGCGTAAGTTAACTGTCGCCTCTGCTCATGATAGTCCTGATCCG
>Ga0315280_10012209_pt1 | contig 10432 bp, 11 predicted proteins | sample YL17G06_40_MG_FD_203697 | JGI IMG/M metagenome (GOLD analysis project Ga0315280, IMG submission 203697) | Sediment microbial communities from Yellowstone Lake, YNP, Wyoming, USA - YL17G06_40 | ecosystem: Environmental > Aquatic > Freshwater > Lake > Sediment | place: USA: Wyoming | collected... | reverse complement strand
AATGTCAGTTAGCTCCATTCCGACGCAACGACTACCACTATGGCAAGTAATGCCCGGTGTTGTTCTGTCCAATCCCTCCATCCACATAGATGCTCCGCCGTCTCCCTCAAACTCGAACCAATTATCGATCATCCCCATATTGAGACGGTGTGCATCTTGCATAGTCACGTTCTCAAAGTCAGTACTATAGACCGGAGACGACTTAGGATTGAAGGTAGACATGGAGCCATATTCTGAAGGAACGATTAGAGAAATCTGCGCCCAGGTAAGTAACAGGAGGAGAGACACGTGCGCGGCTCTAGAATAACGCATTTGAACTCCAACTCGTTCTAAACATTAATCACCATATCTCAACGTCTTTGAGCCAACAATCGAAATTTCCTGCATAGGCTTCGGACAGCCCTTCCGTACCTCCTCCTACAATAGTCTTCTTCCACTTGCAGCCAGTTGATTGCTCCAATTTCTCTTTCTCCCAAACGCAAGCGCTTACACCGTCGACCTCACCCATTCCCAGCATTCCAGAGCGTGACGCATCTTCAACGATCCTATAGTCCGAGACTCGTGGGGATTTGGTCAGAGCTGTTCCTATGCAGGAATTGAATTGGGAATTAGAATGCATGCTCTTCATGCATGCTCTTCCGTTCGCAATGATATTCCACGCGTGGAAGCAGTGGATTCATAAGACATGAACCTTTTTCGCATGGGGATCACCTGGCGCGGGCATCAAGATTTGAACTGTGCACATATCAGGAGACTCGAACTTGAGAGGCTTGTATTCCAATGGGCCGCGAGCGGAGCGAGTGGATAAGTGCCTAGATGTTGAGGATTTCCGCAGCAATTCCAGCGCACAATGAGGAGGACACTGTAGGCGAGATTGTACGAGAGTGCAGGGCTTCCTGTGACGAAGTTATCGTCGTCGATGATGCGAGCAGTGACATGACCTCTGAGGTAGCGAGAGCTGCCGGGGCAACGGTCACCCGAAACCCATTCAATCTAGGAGTCGTAAGGAGCACCGAGATTGGTCTTGGATTGGCATCTCAGGAAGTGATTGTGACGCTCGATGCTGACGGCCAGCATGATCCCCGCTTTATACCCGTTGTCGTGCGTCCCATCGCTCAAGGCCTTGCCGATCTCGTCCTCGGAAAAAGAGAACATGGCCGTCCTCTTTCAGAGCATGTAATATCGGGACTCACAAACCTTCGGGTGAAATGTGAAGACGTAGGAACAGGCTACAGAGCTTTCCGAAGGGACCTCGCGCACCACATTCGGCTGTGGGGATTCTGTCTCTGCGGAAGCCTTATGGACCATGTTCGGGCCACTGGCATAACTGCTATCGTTGTCGGTGCATTAAGAATGCGGTCGGTATAAGTGATAAGAGCGGAGAAGGAAGATGGTGATGGATAAGGGGAGGATCGTGACTCGTGAAGAAGATAATGGGGTTCCTCATTGGCAGATATCTTAGTAGGAAATGCAGACTTCGGCTCGGCACGTTGTATGTCAAGTTCCGGTATCTACTTCTCTTCCCCCTGTACGTTGGCGACAAGTATTACTGCCCATTCTGCGGTGGTCGCTTTCGCAAGATGCTGTCTTGCGGGTTGGACGTTCCAGTACTGAAGGAAATGAAGGTCGTAGGAGCAGGCTATCGTGCAAATGCGATATGCCCCCGCTGTCGATCAACGGACAGAGAGCGCTTGCTGTATGTCTACTTGAAGAACAAAAGAAGGATCGATACCAACGGACTTAAGCTATTACACGTCGCTCCGGAGAGAAACCTGCAAGAAGCGTTGATGGAGTATCCCAATATCGACTATGTAGGCGGTGATCTTACCCTCCCATTGGGTGATCAGCAATGGGTGATCAGCATCATGATCAGAATGGACATCACGAACATTCCGTGCAGAGACTCTGTTTTCGACGGTATTATCTGCAGTCATGTATTGGAACACGTCCCGGACGATTGCACGGCAATGTGTGAACTATTCAGGGTATTGAAACCTGGCGGATGGGGGATACTCCAGGTGCCAATATCTCAATGCCTTGACAGAACCTACGAAGACATTCGAATCAAGACGGCGAAGGAAAGGGAAGAACGCTTCGGGCAAGTTGATCATGTCAGGATCTACGGTCTAGATTACGAGGATCGGTTGGAGAGTGCTGGGTTTCATGTCAGCGTATATAGCTATGCTGAGGAACATGGGGAGTCAGAGACAAGTAGGTACGGGCTATCGAGGAACGAGCACGTATATGTCTGTACCAAGCCGCAGAACGAAGGTAGATGATCGAGGGATGTGCATCTTGAGAATATGCATATCTCACAGCACTGCGCCTACTCAAAGCCGTGAAACAGGAAGACATTGATCTGCTCCGGGAATACTTCGGACACAAACTAAGGTTCGCAACAAGCATCCTCAGGTGGATTCTGCTGCCAACCAGCAAACACTGAATGCCCAAGACATACAAGACACACAGACACACACAGAACACTGGAGAAGAACCTAAGACCTGGAAAGCAATTGAGAATTTCAACCTGGTATGTGGAAGGTGGGCGTGGATGAATAGGCGTTTGCTTCTTGTGGTTTCTTTCTATGGGCTGCTGTGCTGGGGTTATGTGATCGCTCTGCAGATTGCCAACCGTGATTCCGTCTATTGGGAATTCGTTTGGTGGCTACCCTGGCTTCGGATGGATTATTTTGGTGAAGCAGCGTTTGTCATTTCCCTCGCATGCGCAATCATGTGGGCTCTAAGTCCAGAACCCTCCAAGGGTCGTCGGTCATGAAGATGTATTTGGACTAGTAGACCTAGCTCCGGAGCACAAACAGTCGAGTACCATTTCTCGGAAGCGGGCTAACTTTCCAGATCGATCTCGTCAAGATCAACCATCGCTGGAGCAATGGAAATCTATCAAGGAGTTGGTATGAATTGCAGAATCCAGTTGGAAGAGCTGAGCAAAAGCTAAACTTTAGCTGAACCGAATTTGTTGAGAGCTAATTTATAAAGCATGGCAAACAGACTCAGAAAAGGTACACTCGACTAGGTGAGGTCAGGCCAATCATGGATGAGCGCGTAGGCGTGGCGGTCATTGGAGCAGGGTACTGGGGCACGAAACTCGTAACCGAGTATCTCGCTGCAGAAGAGAAAGGAAAAGTAAGGCTTGTCAAGGTTTGCGATCGATCCATTTCCGCGCTCGGCGCACTTCTCATCAGGAAAGAAACTGTCTCACTCGGCCAGGAGCGGTTAACTCAAGACATCTCCGAAGTCCTTCATGACCCCGAAATATCCGCTGTTCATATTGCAACACCTAACCCAACTCATTTCGAAATTGCGAGAATAGCGTTGGAAGCGGGGAAAAACGTTCTTCTAGAAAAGCCGATGACTCTGAAATCGCGTGAAAGCTACGAGCTGCTTGATCTTGCGTGAGCAAGAGGACTTGTGATCCACGCCGGGCACGTATTCAGATTCAACGCGGCCTTGCGGCTTGCCGGCCAGGTCATTGAGAGAGGAGATCTTGGCAGGGTTTTCTACGTTAGAATTCAATGGACCGATCAGGCATTCTTTCCTGACCGAGATATAATCTTCGACTTGGGACCTCACCCCGTAGATATACTGAATCAGCTTTTGGGTACTTGGCCTAAGAAGTTCAGCGGGATGGCGAGAGGCTACCGAGGAGATCGAGGAGAAGTTGCCTACGTCATTGCGGAATTTCCAAACGATATATTCGCGCACGTTGAGTTAAGTTGGCTACATCCGAATAAGGCCAGGGAAGTTACGATTGTCGGATCTGCCCAGTCGCTGGTAGTAGACTGTCTGAATCAGCACGTCTTCCGGATCAAAGATGACACGAGGGAGGAACTTGCTGTCTCCGGAAACAATACAATAGAATCTGAGATAGACCACTTTGTAGATAGCATAGTAAGAGGCGACGTGTCATCCGAGTCTGGTCTAATCGGAGCCCACACTGTTGAGGTGCTCGAATCAATCAGGTCGTCCGTATGGGACAGACCGCTCCCGGCAATTCAGATACCTAAACATGGCCCAATTAACGTTGCAATTGAAATTCTACAAAGGGCGAACGACGATAGGATAACAAGCGATCAAATCGACGGCAACCCAGCATATCGTGAAAACCTAGCCCTATTGGTACGGGCGGGTCTCATAAGGCGTGTGACGGCTGAAGATGGTACATCTTACGAAATCACTGACGCTGGATCAAGCTTCCTAGATGCATACGGAAAAATCGAACAAGGTCCTAGCGTAAGTCCATATCCAGTAGACTTGAGCGAACGTCAGTAGATGAGGTACGTGCACTAAGCTCTGGGGTCGACAGTGCTCAAGAAAGTGTGAATTTCACATTTCCTCCTGTGGTACTCAAACCAGGTACCGGTTTCTGCAATGAAGATGACTACCGCATGATACTCGACTACTTGAGAACGCTGTGAGGCCGAATGGACCACGGCACGTCAACCTCATAGAGACTTTCCCAGTCTGTTCCTGCACCGTTCTCTCCTGCACTGTTATGGCTAATGGATGCTCTTCATAGAAGTCATGCGGCAAGCTTTCTAGCTTTCCTCAGCCCTGGCATCAGACGATGACCTCTAAGAGTATTCACCGACGCATCTAGGTTATTCTGAAGAGCGAGTCTATGAAGTACGTATTGGACAATTCGGCCGTCCCACCCGAAGTGGCTTGCATCTTGTTCGTCATCGTTTCTGACAATTTCTCAACACAGTTCCTAGATCCCCCCACAAGCCGCAGAGAAGTGCAGCAGATCTATTGCTATCCTCGATCATATTGATGCGCCCTAATCGATAGACGTCGCTTCTGGCAGTTATCCATAAGGGATCGCTGGCAACAGCAGCAACGAACCCGGCCTGCTTGACAATCTCGACTATTTCACCGTTGTAACATCCATTGGGATAGGAAAAGAACTTCACTTTTTTCCGGAGTCTCTTCTCGAGGCCTCCTTTGACCGATGTATTTCCCATCTGGCCTGTTCTAGGGGCACCTTCGTCAGATCCGGGTGTGTGACGGAATGAGCGCCAAACTGAAAACCATCCCGGTTCATCCTCATTACTTCCTCCCAAGATAGGTTGAGTTGCTCTCCCAGGTCAGCAGGAATGACGACTTCGCAAATGTCCTCGAGTTTCTCCATCAGCTTGTTCCTCTTCTGCTCAGGAAAATGGCTTAGCTTCTCCCTGATCACAAAGCTAGCCCGACGCCTATCAAACACCGATTTCAGTGAATAGGTCCCGAGTTCCTCCAGTTTCAAGCGCGCAGCCGCTGCGTGATGAACAAGGTATCCCACCGTGTCCCAGAGAAATGGTTTGTTGGACCCAATGTGACCGGTTGCAAGAAAGAATGTGGCAGGAGCAGCAAATTTCCTGAGGATTGGGAGGGCGTGGACATAGCTATCTCTATACCCGTCATCAAAGGAGATAGTCACCGTTTTCCTCGGTAGTACTCTGCCTTGCTGCAGATCTCGCCAGAGCCGATCAAGAGACAAGATCTCAAAATGCTCGTGGAAAAATCTTATTTGACTCTCAAAGCCATGGGGACTTATACTAGTCGCCGACCAATCACACCTCGTCGGGCAGACTCTATGATATATCACGATAACGACCTGTGATCCGATATGCTTTTGCTTGAGGGAACCGTATGCGTCGAAGAGACGAAGGCGGCCCCCCACGGCAGCACCGACTACCCTTGCTTCCGACACCAACGCCTTGTTGAGAAACAAATGTTGCCCGACCTGTATACAGATTGCTCGGATGCGCGCCTTTGTGGTTTTCCACTAATGTGTTTCTAAGGGGTCTCGGGTGACAAAAACTCTTTCCTCCTCTAAGGTTCCTGTTTTGATCCTAGGAACGGGGCTTACCGCTCTTGGCGTGATGCGTGCATTTGGCCGCAAAGGGATACCGACGTACCTCATGAGCAATGAGGCGGACAACTCGTTAATCCGTTTCTCACGATGGTTTAGGCCTGCAGGTCAGCGGAATCAAGCAACGCGGGAGAGACTACTCGAATTTCTCGACAACGGTTCTCTGGAACAGGCTGTGTTAATGCCATGCTCTGACCCATGGGTTGAGGCTGTCGCCCGACTTCCTCGCACGCTTTCAAAGGTTTTTCCGTCCACTGTCGCTAGCCAGGAAACCATCGCAGTGTTTCTTGATAAGGGGCTCCTCGCACAAGCTCTTACAAAACTAGAATTGCCCCACCCACGTACTATTCCAGTGTCAACGCCAGACGACTTCGTCGATTTGCCGGACAGTGCGTTCATCAACTTCATCTTCAAACCGTGCAACTCGTACAGATTCAGCAAACGTTTCGGAGTTAAGGCGTTTAGGATTCGCGACCGCGATGACGCTATCAAACGCTCCGATCAGATTCTAAGAGAGGGCCTCTCAGTTGTGTTGCAGGAGTACATCCCAGGTCCACCCACGGCACACTACTTCATTGACGGCTTCATTGACCGAGCTGGAACAGTTCGTGCGCTATTCGCTCGTCGTCGACTAAGGATGTACCCGAGCGGGTTGGGAAATAGCACCTACTTGGTAAGTATCCCAATCACCGACGTCAACCAAGCGGTTGAAACACTGCTCAGGCTCCTGCGATCGACAAACTACCGCGGCATCTTCAGTTCGGAGTTCAAATATGATGAACGTGATGGAGAATTCAAGGTTCTAGAAGTAAACGTGCGGCCTTGGTGGTACATCGAATTCGCACAAAGGTGCAATGTTGATATCTGCGGGTTGGCCTACAAAGACGCGCTCGGCCAGCCTCTGGAAAATATCTACTGCTACAAAATCGGGCAACACTGCATATATATCTACCTCGACTTCTGGGCTTACCTTACCCGTGGGAGAAAAACCGAAAAGCTGTCTTTCATTTTCGGTTCATGGCTTAAATCTGAACCCCTGCCCTTTTCTTGGGATGACCCAGCTCCTAGCGTCGCCCAATTCATATCCATGTTCTCGCATTGGCTTATTCGCAGGTCTGTCAGTCAATGAAACTGGTCAACAACCAGCAATGCTGGAGACCGACATGGATTCCATTGCAGCCACCACACTGAAACTCAAGCCTAACTGCATTGGAGGGAGAAGGAATAGTTGAAAAATGCGGGAACACAAAAGGAAAGGAGCATACCGATTGAACTGCTTGCGCCAGTGAGGAGAGCCCTGTTGGAGTTGCTGCGAGCAAGGAAATCCCGCTTCGATTCTTTGACATCCTGAGATGGCCACTGTGAGAATCGATGGTGGAGAGGCTATCGTCAGGAGCCTAATCAGACACAAGGTTGAGACTGTGTTTGGTCTACCTGGAGCACACGTGTTAGGTGTTTATGAAGCCCTGAGAAATGAATCGCGAATAAGACATGTGTCGGCTATGCACGAGATCAACGCTGCCTTCATGGCTGACGCTCAGGCAAGACTTACTGGATTACCGGGCGTGTGCCTTCTGACCTCCGGCCCAGGCGCAACAAATGCTGTGACGGCTATAGCTCAGGCATACACAGACGCCTCTCCAGTTGTGCAAATAACGGGCCACTGCGGTAACAATGAGAAGATTCAACCAAGCCACGGTGTTGATGATTGGGATTTCTTGCTGAAGATTTATTCACCAATAACAAAATGGAGCGTTCAGATCAGAAGAGCGGAAGACATTGCGCCAATCTTGGACAAAGCCTTCAAACTAGCTTCGTCAGGCAGGCCTGGACCTGTGCACGTTGAGATTCCAAGAGACGTTTTGTCTTCTTCGGTGAAGTCTCAAGATTTCCCTGTCGTCGATTCCGATATACATCAAGAAATCGACGAGGCTCCTGTAAAGGGAATTGCCCAGATCCTCAGGTCCTCAGATCGTCCACTAATCGCAGTTGGAAAAGGGGTTCTAAGAGAATTTTGCTCCAAGGATGTTATGGAGCTGGCTCAGGCTATCGACGCTCCGATAGTGGTTCAGGATGCTGTGAGCGCAATCCCCTATGACTTTCCACTGTACGTTGGATATGACATGGAATGGCATCCGCAAATTGATTCGTTGATTAAGGGGGCTGATGCCACGATAACCCTTGGTCTCGATCTTCGGGAAAGATTCATGTTTTCAAAAGCAAAAAACCACAAACTTGTTCATGTGCATAGCGACGCATTCACCAATAAGAACGAGGAGCTCGACACCTCTGTCTCTAGACCTCTAGTTGACCTTGTTGCCAGCGTCAAGAAAACCATCGAACTTCTTCTCAAGTTGATCCCGCACAAACGATCAGTACGAAGCAACGCCGAGAAAAAAGTTTCAGAAATCAAGAGAAAAATCAGCGACGATGTTTCTTCTTGTATTAAGTGGGGATGTAAGCCACTCCATCCCGGAGAGGTTGGTACGCAACTGAGGCGTGTCTTGAAGGATAACGCTATCGTTACGCTCGATGTTGGCGATAGCTCATGGTGGATAAACACCTGTTTTAGAGCTAGAGAGCCGAATACAGTGCTTGTACCGGGCAGATATGGTTCAATGGGTTTCGCCTTGCCTGCAGCCGTTGCAGCCAAGCTCACTTTTCCAGAAAGAGATGTTGTGGCAGTCACTGGTGACGGGGGCTTCCTCATGTCATGCATGGATTTTCCGTCTGCTGTCAAACACAAATTAGCGATCAAAGTAATCGTTGTGTCGAATGGTCACTATGGAACCATTTGGCGTCTTCAGAATGATAGGTACGGGGGCACAATGGCCACAGAGATTCAAGTTCCGGACTTCGCTCAATATGCGGAATCGTTTGGTGCACGAGGTTTCAGCGTCTACGACCATGCGGAACTTGGAAAGGTCTTGGAGGAAGCAATTAGCCTCAGAGGCCCGGCGATAGTTGGCGTTCACACTAACCATAGATTTCCTCCCTACAGACCTGGCAGATTGGCTCGAAGTATATTGCGTCACCGCAGTATACGCGCTTCAGCGAAATGGACTCTAGAGCGTTACCGTCGTGTCCAAACTCGCAATTGACTTGAACAGCCTCACACTTGCCCCGTTAATGATACTGTCAGGTGTGTTTGCAGTGACCGTGATTGGAATAGTGCTGGGTCCGATGATTTTGGCTCTCGGACACACACGTGCAGCTTCGGCGATTACAACCGGATCCTTGATCATTAGCATAGTTACCGCGGCCCTACTTGGGGGATGCTAGGTGCTTCCATGGCCCGGGGCTTCGGAATGATTACCTCAACAGCCCTGACCATTCTCTTCCTCAGGAAGAAGCTGAGTTTGAGGCTTGACCTTGGAATAATGTCCAAAACCTTGGCTGCGTGTGTTGTCATGGCGGCTATCGTTATGGGGGTTCAGATTCCATTCTACAGCCAATATCTTCTCCCCCTATACATGGTGATCGGCGCAGTCGTATATCTCACTGCACTGCGCGTACTCAAAGCCGTGAAACAGGAAGACATTGATCTGCTCAGAAAATACTTCGGACACAAACTGAGGTTCGCGACAGTATCCTCAGGTGGATCCTGCTGCCAACCGGCAAACGCTGAATCCACCCAAAAACAAGATGCAGGAAGGTGACTTCTTCGAGCTGGTCGACGAGAACAACTCGTGTTACTGAGTGGGGGTCGCATTTTCTTGCATATGCTTTCGCCATGCACTTTCTCTTCGGAATAGCTGCAGTATTGAACGTATCGGGATTGGACTTTTTCTTCTACTATCCCAGGAAAATCGATATCATACTCGTGGATCCTGGCATTGACGTTCTTGTTTGGGCGGCCTCAGTTGCCTGTCTATCCATTCTAGCAATATGGTTCTCGAAGGGTCGTCAGAGGAGAATGGTCCAAGTCAGCCTAGCCATTCCAGCAATAGTTCTGAGCACAGTAATGATGGTGACCCTAGGGAGCGGCTTTTTCGGTAGGATTGGCGATTTCCTGCTTTTCATTGTTGGCACCGCAGAGCTTGTTCCTCTAATCGCTGGATCCAAGCCTACTCTTGGATCATCGCGCAGCGCTTTGGCAACGAGACTTCTCATTTACCTCCTGGGCATTTTAGCGGCTATCGAAAGCTCATCAGCAATCCACTATGTCCTGCAATCCTTCGATCAAGGCACGCAGATAGGGAGTGTGGATGCAGGAATCGAGTTGCAGCTCTCTTATGCGCCCTACGCCTTGATTCCTCTACTCTATGTTGCCTTCCTTTTCTCGTGGGCCTGGATTCCACTAGTTCGACGATTGCTTCCAAAGAAGCTCATTCCACGAAATCCAAACATCACGACCACCAATCAGAACCCGCCCGCTCAACCGTTACACGAAAATCGTTTCACGAGCCTGCTCGACCCGCGAATACTCTTGGCACTCGCGTTTTCAGTTTTCATAGGTTACTATCCGTACTTTCAAAATCCGCCATGGCTTGTCGGGACTGACGCAAATTGGATATACTATTCCCCGCTCCTCCGCATGAATGCGCAAGGCATCTT
>Ga0315280_10012207_pt1 | contig 10434 bp, 11 predicted proteins | sample YL17G06_40_MG_FD_203697 | JGI IMG/M metagenome (GOLD analysis project Ga0315280, IMG submission 203697) | Sediment microbial communities from Yellowstone Lake, YNP, Wyoming, USA - YL17G06_40 | ecosystem: Environmental > Aquatic > Freshwater > Lake > Sediment | place: USA: Wyoming | collected... | reverse complement strand
GCTTTAATCAGGCCATCAAATTTTTATGGACTCGCTTTAGTTTTAGTTTTTTATTTGCCTTTGGTCTTGGTGTTTTCTCTTTTAAAAAAATGGAGTCTGGCAAATAGAATCACGGTTTTAGTTCAGCTGTTTGATGCAACTGCCACTTCTGTTGCGATGAAGTTTTTTGGCTACAGCGAACAACACGTTGTTCCAAATGCAGTCATTAGTCTTGTTGGAGATCCATTTGCTTTTGTTGTTTTGAAAATGATCGGAATAATAGCGGCTTTAATTCTCATAGACAAATTTTCTGATGACAAAGAATTCAACAATTATTTGAAGTTGTGCATAGGAATTCTTGGCGGAGGAACAGGAACGAGAGATTTCACTTGTTTACTTACCTTCTGCAGGCCATCTTAAATGCTTCTGGCAATTGTCAAGATTACATCTTCTAGATCATAGAAGCCGTCCCGATCGAGCGAGAAAGAAATAGTGTTTGGGCCTATGTTCAAAGGAACATCTGTGAAAGTTTTGCTGAAATAAGTTAGAGTTGGGATGTCATTAAAAATTTCCTTATCGTTGACTTTGATTTCCATGTTCGGCAGTCTATTTTTGTCATATTTTTTGATCTTAAAGGCAATCTTACCGAACTTAAAGTTTGTGGCTTCGGTCGAATCTAAAGCAAATGAGACATCCTTGAAGAAGACGCCGTTGTAATCTGTGAAGAAAGTAAATGATCGAATCTTATAAGCAGAATTCATCCAGAACTTCCATCCAGGTGAGTCGGCTCTGATTCTTACCGCATTTGATTTAAGAATCTGGTCTTTGGATAATTGGATTATATGTTCGCCTACAGAAGCCCTTTCATTGAAAATTTCTTGCCCGTTCAATTCAATAATAAGATTTCCTGCCCCATTCGTATCATCAACAATCAGTTGAATTGAACCACCTGTGACGATTGACTGCATCTCTTCAGTTAAGACCACAGCAAAACTAACAGGAGATTCTGAGAAATAGCCTTTTGAAACCTCAAAATCTTCTTTTTCATAAACGGGCTCAGATCCAACTAAATATTTTAGACTGAAAGCACCTAAATTGATGTTTCTAGATATGTCTGAAATTGTAATTGTGGAGACATTGATTGTGAGAGAAACCGAGTTTTCACCGCCGCTGTATGTAAACTTCACTGTACCTGTATAAAACTTTTCTTTAGCTGAATTTGGAACATTGACCACTACAGTAACATCTGCTGGGCCTGAAACATCAAAATTGTTTTTATCAAAGTCAACCCAGTCTGAGATGTCTCCCAAACCTTCTATAGTTACGTTTTTGGCAGTTCCATTGACATGAATTTGAAAACTAGATGAAGACCCCTTTGCAATGGTTAAGAGTTTTGATGTTGGGGATACTACTAAAGAACCTGCCTCCATCGCTGACCATCCTACGGTTAGAACTAATATCAGTACTATTCCAGCCAAAAGGACAAAGGCAAATTCATCGATCTTGGCTTGGCCCTTCAATTCAAACACCTAAAAATAAATTAGCTTTTAAAAGAATTAACTTTTATGGGTTGGTGGATTTGAGGGTTTTAGAATTAAATAAAGAGGGTAAAACTGCTAGGTTAAAGGTTGATAATAGGTTTGACCTCTGGAACTTGGAAAAAATTATCGGTAAAGGAGATTTGGTAACTGCTAGAACTCAGAGAAATATTTTCATTCAGAGGGAAGAAGGAAAGGAGAAAGTAAGAAAAAAGTTTGTTGTTTTAAAGATAAAGGTTGAAAAAATAGAGTTTGACGAGAATAAAAATAAATTAAGATTAAATGGAAGAATAGTTGAAGCTCCGGAAGAAGTTTCTAGAGGTGACTACCATACAATAGAGGTTGGCACGGGGCTCTTCTTAACCATTGAAAAAGAAGAATGGACTGATGAGCAGCTGAAGAGATTGGAAAAATCAAAAACTAGATTTGAGTTTTTAAAAGATCCAAGATTGCTAGAAGAGTTTTTTGTTCATTTGAATAAGCAAGATGGTTTAGTTGCCTATGGGTTTGAGCAAGTGAAAGTTGCTACTGAATGCGGAGCTGTGAAAGTTGTTTTTATTGACGAGGGAAAATTTAGAGAAAAGGAGTTCGAAGAATTGATCGAAAAGATTGTAGAAAAGAGAGGAGAAATAAAATTGATTTCAAGAAAAAATCCAGAAGGTAGAAAGTTTTGCGAAAATTATTCAATAGCTGCCATTTTAAGATTTGTCATATCCTAGATTCTCTTCCTTTCATTGCTGTGATATAGCCAGTGACATTGTTTCTCATTCTCTTGTATTTTATGAAAACGAATTGATCGACAATTTTTTTGTTTTGATCGAAACTGGTTGTAAATTTATCACCATGACTTTCCATAAGATCTTGAGCAAAATGTTTTATAAAAATTGTTTTTATTCGGCCCATCAAATCACTAAGGAGTTAGTCGCTTGATCTCGTAATAGGTGCAATCGTTGTCTTTGTCGATGACCGCCCAGACAAATGTTGCTCTTATGTTGTGCGCAAGTCTTACCGCACGGGACATCTCAGGAAGAGAAAAAGCAGATTCTTCAGCAACAGGTTGAACGACAAATTTAGTATGTTCGTGCGGAGCCTTGGGGCCTCTCTTAAGTTTGACGCCTCTTTCATAAACTCTGAACACTGCTCCAAACTTGAAAGCTGTTTTGCATAAATAGCCTCTATCTCTTAAATCTCTGTAGACAATAAGAGAAGGATGGAATAAGTTTACATTCTTGATTCCAACTCCCATCAAATCTTTAAATTCTAAAAATTTCCTCTTCTTCTCGCCTTTAACAAAAACTTTTAACTTTTCTTTTTCAACTAGATAAGCGGCTTCAACAATATCCAATTCTAATCTATCTGGATTTTCTTCTGGCTGTGGCTTTCCATATCCAGATTCGTCATATAGCTCTACTGCTTTTGAATCCCAGATTATTACTCTGTTCTCTAGCAATTCTCCTTCCCAACCGCCTTTTATAATCAGTTCTATTTTTGGTTGTTCTTCTGCCATAGTTCTCGCTTTATTATTGTATAGATAAGGTGTAATATAAAATCTTAAATCTCCTAGTAGAATTTAGCTCATTTCTTCATACAACATTTATATAGTTTTCTGCGAAAATTGGTAGGTAAATCTAAAAGATTTAATGATTCAAAATGTTTAATTAAATTATGAAAATTCTTGTAACTGGAAGTAAAGGATATTTAGGAAACCCTTTAGTGAAAAAAATAAAACAAACATATGATGTTATTGATTTCGACATCGTTGACAGAAAAGATATTTTAAACTATGAACAATTGAAGGAAGCTATGAAAGGTTCTGAAATTGTAATTCATTTAGCTGCAATACCAAAACCCGATGAAAGTAAAACTTTTGATGACTATTTCCAAGTTAATTGTGTTGGAACATTGAATGTTGTTAAAGCTGCTATTGAAAACAAAGTAAGAAGACTGATTTATGTTAGTTCTACTACTTATTACGGCGTAGAAAGAGGAATACCTGTAAAATTCCCACTTAAGGAAGACAATCAAATTGTTCCTATGTATTTGAAAGCTGATGACTTGAAATGTAGAGACTGCGATTTAATGTATTCTGAAAGTAAAATTATTGCAGAAAATATATTGGCATTCTACGGATTGTTAAAGAAAATACAAATTATAATTTTAAGATTTCCGAGGGTTGGTGATTTAGAGGGTCCTTACGGCACTATGGTAAGTATGAATAATGCAATTCAAGGAATTGTGAAGGCTATAGAATTTGACGGAATTCTGTGGTATGAGGCATTCAATATCGCAAATAGATTGGAGAATGTAGACATTTCAAAAGCTCAAAGGATACTAGAATATAATCCTAAATAAGGTTGTAAAAGGTCCTTAAGGAAATCAGTTAAATCTTAAATATTTAATACAAACCAAGTTCTCTTTTACAACTTCCACACAATTCCTTATTCTTCCTATCAACATCAACAATAGTATTAGAAAAGCTCATCACGCATTTCTCAACTAAGCAATGCTTCAGCCCAAGCATGTGGCCGACTTCATGAATAGACTCTTTCACAATTCTTTCGGTCAGCAACTGTTTGTCAGATACTTTTCTGTAAAAATCTGGATTTAATCTATAAGCAGAAACCAAAGCAACATTTCCCTTCATCTGGGCTTGACCGAAAACAAAGTTTAGATTTTCTGCATATATGTCTTGGTCTGTTATTCCAAAATTCTTTCCGGGAAATCTTTCTGCAAGAAATTTCAAAACATCTGGAGCATGATATTGATGATGCAAAGCATTGTAAAATTCTTTTGGAATGCCTACAGGCAATGTGCTTTCAGTCATCACATCAAAAGTTTCTCTTAAATTTTCTGTCACTTCTGTAAGAATTTCTTCAGGGATATTTCCTAGAGGGATTACTCTGATTTTTATCATATTCAATAATTGATTTTAAAAATTAAAGAAGAAGTGGGGACAGTGAGATTTGAACTCACAACACATCGCTCTTCAGGCGATTTAGAGCTAATTTTATTAGTTGCTCTCCCGGGTTGAGCTATGTCCCCTTTGCATATCACAATAAAATCTATATTGCTAACTTATATTTTTAACTTTCTATCCCTATTCTAAATTTCAAGCCTTCAATTATAATGAAAATCAAAACACCGAAAAACATTCTTGCAAATTTTCTTATTTTTCTTTGTCTATAAATAACTTTTACTGGAACTTGTTTTATTCTTAATTTATTTTTTACAGCATCACTAAGCATGGTGTTTTCAATTATGTAGCCGCCGTGAATGTTTTTGATTTTTTTCATCGCTTCTTTTGTCATGCCTATATAGCCGCAGTTTGTGTCTTTTAAGTTTGTTCCAAAAAATAAATTAAACAAAACTCTCCAACCAAAATTTCCTATTCGATTGGCATATGGGATTGATTTAGGATTTCTGTATCCAGTAACATAATCGGCCTCATTTTCTTCTAAAGGTTTCAGTATTTTGCCAGCTTCCTCTGGGAAGTACTGCATGTCAGCATCAATCAAAACAATATATTTTGCTTCAGGATGGTTTTTTAAAATATATTCAAAACCGGTCTTTATTGCTTCACCCTTGCCTTTGTTTATTTCATGTCTTACCAAAATTGTTCCTAACTTTTTTACAATTTCTGGCGTAGAATCTGTTGAACCATCGTCAATGACAATTATATTGACATTCTTGTACTTCCTTAATCTGAGAATAACCTCTTCAATGTTCTCTTCTTCGTTGAAAGTTGGGATTAGAGCGTAATGTGTCATTATATCTGAATTAGAGAAAGGAAGATATTTATTTAAATCTCACTTCTTCTTCCTGTTTGCTGAAGCTATGAAGCCTACTGCGAATATAAGATTTAGCGGAGAAATTATACAAAGAATTCCTAGAATTATTGCTTTGTTTTTCTGTCTAGATTCCTCTCTTAACCAGTCTCCTAAGTCAGCAAACAAGTTATACAATTCTCTTTTCAAACCCATTATTTATCACCGAACGCCCTCGCCGCGATTCGAACGCGGGACCTACCGGTTAACAGCCGGGTGCTCTACCACTGAGCTTTCCTCGTGATTACTACGAGGGCAAGCTACGAGGGCGTGTATATCTTAAAATATAATATAAGAATTTAAATCCATTAACTAATCCAAGAAATCTTTCTTTCTTATCTTCTCTGGCAGATATTTTTCAGAAATGAACGTTATTCCTTTGGAAGATAGAGCAGCTAACTCTGCTTTTGCCTTCATCTCTTTCATCATCTTAAACTGCCTCTGCCAATCCTTGCTGTTTTTAAACCAGTCGTAATTTTTTATCTGTTCCAATCGTTTGAAATCAACTTCTTCAAATTTGATCAAATGTTTTTTCAAATCAAAGTTGTTGATATCATCAGCAGTCAAACCTAGCAATTTTGCCTCTGGAATAGCCAGCCTTTCAGAAATATGGGCTAAAGAGATTGAACCAAATTTAAGAACAGAATAGATATAAAACCCCCAAGGATCGAAATCCACCAAAACATATACAGGCAACTTATGCTCTAAATGCAATCTTTGTAATAATCTTCTCACACCTCGAGTTGCCTGACCTTGCGAACTAACTATGGCACAATTTAACTTCTCCCAAACTTTATCCTCGTGCAATCTCTCCCATTCAGCTGCTTTCTCCATGTAGATTATGAATTTTACATTCACTTTTTTGAAAATTATATCTTCTACATTCGAAGGAATTGACCAACCACCACTTCCTAGCTTGCTCCAATCAACTATGTCTCCTTTGTCTTCTATTACAATTTTTCCAGCAACAGATCCCATCTTGTTCGCATTTATATGCAACTGCTCTCTTGAACTGCTAGAAATTAATTCCAAATCCTCAATCGCTTGATTCGATTCTATCTGTTCGTCAACCAAATTTATGTTCGAGCCAGGAAGTGTTCTTTTCATTCTGTAAAAAGTTTCTCTGAGGCTCAAGTGTTTGTCCACATCAATCAGCTCTTTTGCAACAGCCGCCGCTTCTATTGTTTGAACAAATTTTCTGACATGAGCTATGTTAAAGAAATATCTTTTTGCAGTTGCGTTTCCCATCAACAACATCTTACTTTGCTCATCAAATTTCACATTGCTCAAAGTTCTTATTGGAACATCTAAACTGGGATTGCTTCCGCTCTCAATATCTTTCAAAACCTTTTCTCCAATTTGCTTAAGGCTTTTCTTGACTTCTGTCTTCTGTTTTTCCAACCAAACCGCCTTTCTTAATTATTTTCTCTAATTCTTCAATTATTTTTTGCTTTTGCTTATCAGTTAACTTTTCTAAAGATTCTGCAAGTTCTGGAATGTATTTTTCAAAAAGCTCCTTTCTCAGTTGAGATTCTCTCACTCTTCTTCTTTGACTAACAAATTTAGCAAGCTTTCTTCCTGCATCTTGAAGAGCAAGTTTTATTTCTTTGGTTATTTCCGGATAATTGGCTATTGCTTGCTTACCTTCTGATGTGAAAGGAACCCAGACAGATGCGAAGTGAACTAAAATTGCTAATGGACCTACAGGTAAGTTTCCAGAGGATTGAGATAGTCCATATCTTTTCCAATCTGTTTCAGTTACAGCTTCAGTGATTGCGCATCCTGTCTGATGATAAAGCAGAGGAACTTTGTTTGCGAATCTGAAAAGCCTGGCTGTTCCTTCTTGTGGAAGGTTGCCACCGTAAGCCAGACCAACAGATACTTGAAATGGATAACCACGATAGACTGTTGGCGGTCTTGTGATTGCAACATAAAACTCTGCATCTAACTCCTTCTTCAGTCCTTCTGTGATTAGATTTTCTGTCAAAGGTGATAAGCAGTCTAGAGGTGGAGCGATAATTTTTACCATCTGCATTGCTTTGTGTATATTATCTGTTTCTTCATGTGTCAAATCCTTGGGTTTTTTACTTGGTTCGACTTTTGCTAGTCTACAAATTTGTTCGGCAGAGCTTCTTCCCACTCGTGAGAACTCTGACATTAAAAATCTGATGGTGTTTTTTGCTTTCGTGTTTGCCAACATTCTTCTCAAGATTCCTAGCTCAACACCATAAGGATGCGGCTTGATTTCTTTTGGCTGCTTAGGCAATTCATTTACAGCCCTTTTGAATTCTAGCTTTCCATTTGGGCCATCAAAAATAATATGAGCAAATGGGTTTGCTATTGCTGTTTGTTTTAAATATTCTGGGATAGATTGCTGTCGCTCTATGTACTTCCCCTCGCATTCAAATTCAATTTTGATTCCATGTTTTTTCTCTGGATTTTTAAAAGATTTGTGTGAAATTATTTTTGGCTCGTTCTTGGTTACACCAATCATAAGTTCAAATTCATTGATCGTTTTTCCTGTTGCGCTTGTGATTTTTATTGGCTTGCCAGTTGTAAGCTGGGAGTAAAGGACAGCACCGTGAATGCCTATGCCCTGAATTCCTCTGCTCTGCCTTAAGCGATGGAACTTGCTTCCAACCAAAAATTTAGCAAAAGCATACGGAACATGAGGTTCGACTATTCCTGGGCCGTTATCTTCAATAATAATTTTGAATCTATCAGGAGCAGTCTCTTTTAATGAAACATGAATTTCTGGAAGAATTCCAGCTTCCTCGCAAGCATCTAAGGAGTTCTCCACACCTTCCTTCACAACTGTCAGTAAGGCTTTGGTGAGGTTTTCATATCCTAGCAAATGCCTGTTCTTTTCAAAGAATTCTGCTACACTAATCTCTTTTATTTTTTCTCCCATATCTTCTGCGGTCAGGTGTTGATCAGCCAATTTTTTCACCTTCTCCTCTTTCTAAAAATCTGTAAACAGTATTATGGGAACTTCCACTTAAAAGCATTTCAATTGTTTGTTTTGCTTTCACCACACCATCCCATCTTCCTATAATAGATATTGTTTTTCCGTATATTGCAATTTTAGTTTCAGTATATTTTTCAATAATGTTTTTTGTTTTTCCTGCGCTTCCAATCACTCTTCCCTTCAAAGTTTCCATTCTGTTCTCAGACTTGCCAGAAAAATTTCTCACTTCTATAATTTCTAGGTAAAATTGCTCGTCAAGCAGATTCAAAGCGGTCTCAAAATCAAAGCCTCTGCCAAATGCCTTTATAACTTCTTTTACACTAAGCAGCTGCAAAACATCTTCTGCCTTTATCTGAACATCCTCATTGAAGCTTATTTTTGAATTAGAAAATTTTTCCAATCTATCCTTAAACTTCTTTTCCTTTTTAAGAATTTTCAGTCTTTCTTCCGGAATTCTAATAAAGTCAATCATTTTGAATTCAACTGACCAAGTTCAATTAATTAAATGGGGAGTTTTTTAATAAATCCTCTTCTCTTCAGCCAATTGGCTTGAGTTGAAGTATATTTGAAAGTTACATCTCCTCTCTCGTTTGTTTGAGCACTCCATGGCTGTACCAGAATCAAATCATTTAACCTAATCCAAACTCTTTTTCTCATTCTTCCTGGTATCCTGCAAATGCGGACATTCCCGTCATCGCATTGAACTCTTAGCTTATCGCCGCCCAGCATCATTTCTACGATTCCTAAAACTTCTCCTTGTTTTGGAATTCTTATTCTTGACAGTTCTATTTGCTCTTGGGTTGGCTCTTCTCTTTTTGGCATTCATTCACCTATTGAAACTAAAATTGTATCTCTGCTAACAGTTTTACCACTTATAGTACCACTTAGTTTTCTAGAGATTTTAATGTTTGCTTTAAATTTTTCTTTGAGATCTCTGGCTATTCGATTGGCTATTTGTTTTGATCCTAGATAAACATCAAAACCGTTTTTTGTTTGCTGTATTTTTGATATGAAAGCTAGCTTGTCTGACTTGGAAGAATTAATTTGTTTTTCTATTTCTTGCTGTATTGAATCCAGAAGTTTTTCAGGGGCTCTTATTTGAATGATTGCTTGATAGTATCCTACAGATTTCATGGAGCATTGCTTGCATGTGATCGATTTAACAACAAGATTGATAGTTTTTTCTTCCTGCTTTTCCAGCGCCTCAACTTCTAAAGTTATTGTGACATGAATTTTGTTGTTTTCAATTCTGTAGTGCGCATCTGTGATCTCTTTTTGTTTGAGAGTTTTTGATAGGGCTGAACCCACAGCACCTTCAATTGAATTGAATTCTTTATCTCTGGTGTAAATCTTACTGCAGACCTTGCATCTTCCGACAACTATTCTGTTTGGTATTTTTTCAATCATGGAAATTTTAGAAAGAAAACAATCTTTACACAAGTTTCTATAAAGTTCTTCTACTTCTTTTCCACACTTGGGACAGAATTTCTTTCTCATATAATCTTAATTAGAGTTTCATAAAGTTTTAAGTTGACAATTAATAAGTTTAATAAAGTTATCAAATAGTTATTTAGAATATGCCTCCATAGCTCATTCTGGAAGCAATAAATAGATAAAAATATATTTTTATATTGATGTTTGCTGATTTAAAATTTTCAGAACAAAAAAATCTTATAGAAAGATGTTTAAAAAAAGCTGGATCTGAGAGAAAACTTGCAAAATCTATTCTGATGCCAAATTGTACAGTCTATTTTTATAAAAAATGTTTAAGAAAAATATCCAAAGAGCGTTATATAAAATTGTTGCAATTCTTAGATGGAAAAGTAAATATAGAAATAGAATTAAAGAAAGTTAACTTTTTACCTAATGATTTTGGACAGAAAAGAGGAGGAATAATGTCGTATAAGATTAAAGTGAAAAATGGAACCTTTGGAAAAAATTTAGAAAAAATGAAGAAAGCTTCTTCTAAAAAACTTTCAGAATGGCATAAAAATATGGAGAGAAAAAATAAAAAACAATATTTCATAACTCAATATGAACGTTTCAGGAAAACTGGCCAATATAAATTTATCACCAAAAGAGGCGAACGGGTCAGAAATAAATTAGAAAAAGAAGTGGCCGATTT
>Ga0315280_10012206_pt1 | contig 10434 bp, 8 predicted proteins | sample YL17G06_40_MG_FD_203697 | JGI IMG/M metagenome (GOLD analysis project Ga0315280, IMG submission 203697) | Sediment microbial communities from Yellowstone Lake, YNP, Wyoming, USA - YL17G06_40 | ecosystem: Environmental > Aquatic > Freshwater > Lake > Sediment | place: USA: Wyoming | collected... | reverse complement strand
GGGTGTTCGGGAGCAGGGTGCGGGCAATGGCCAGCCGTTGTTTTTGCCCCCCTGACAGGGTAACGCCCCTTTCGCCGATGATGGTGGAGAGGCCGTCGGGATAGGCCATGACTTCGTCGTAGAGCTGGACAACCTTGAGCATTTCACTCACCTCATCCGCTCCTGCAATGGGATGCCCGAAGGTGATGTTCTCCTGAAAGGTGTCTGAAAAGACAAAGATGTCCTGGGGTGCATATCCGATGCTCCTCCTCAGGGTATCGAGGGGTATCTGGTGGATCTCGTGACCGTCAATGAAAATGGTATCATGGGAAGGGTCATAGAGGCGGGGAATCAGGTTCAGAAGGGTGGTTTTGCCTGAGCCGATTCTCCCCACGATGGCAACGGTCTCGCCGGGTCTGATGATGAATGAAATGCGCTTCAGGACTGGTCTTGATCCCTGAAGAAAGGAAAAGGTGAGATCCCTGAATTCGATTTCTCCTTTGAGCGTTCCACAGGCATGAACCATACGTGTTTTATCCCTGATCTCCGACTGGGTATCCAGGATCCGGTTGATCCTTTCCATGGATGCCCGTGCTCTCTGGATAAGGTTAATGACCCATCCGATAGCCACCATGGGCCAGGTTAAAAGGCCGAGATAGGTAAAGAAGGCTACAAAGTCGCCGGGGGTGATTGACTGGATGATGGTCAGCCTCCCGCCCAGGAGAAGGGTGATGCCGGTACCGAGGTTGGAGACGAGCATGATTACCGGGAAGAGCATCCCCCAGATGTTTACCAGATACATGTTTTTTTCTGCATACTCCCTGCTGATGTTCTCAAATCCTTTGAGATTTTTCTCCTCCTGGACGTAGGCCTTGATCACCCGGATACCGGCTACGCTCTCCCGTACTTTCTCTGTCAGGCGTGAGAAGGTTGCCTGTACCTGCTGGAACCTCTGGTAGAGGAGAGGGCTGAATTTGAAGGTCATGAGGGCAATCAGGGGCATGGGGAGGACAGCAAAAAAGGTGAGGAGAGGGCTGATATAGGCCATGAAGGCGATGGAGAGCATGCCCAGAATCAGAGCGTCAGTCACCGCTACCAGGCCGATGCCGAAGGCCATCCGTACTGCATCGATGTCATTGGTGGCATGGGCCATCAGGTCGCCGGTCGTTTTCTCATGGAAGTAATTCAGGGAAAGTGTTTGCAGATGGGAAAAGAGGCGGTTCCGCAGGGATTCTTCGATCTTCCTCGACGTGCCAAAGAGAAAGTATCGCCAGAAGAAGCGGGCCACTCCGATAAGGAGAGCAATCCCCAAAAGGTAGAGTGCATATCGAAAGAGGTGGGCAGATGTGATGGTTCCTATGGTTAAATCGTCGATAGCCCTTTTGATGATACGGGGGATGATGAGCTGGAGGAGGTCAACAACAATCAGAGAGGCCAGGCCGAAAACAAGGGCATTGGCATTCTCAATCAGGTACGGCTTGATGGCACGAAAGCTTTTCATAACTCGAATTGTAGATAGCAGAAGTAATGAGGGGTGTCAAAGCATATTGACAATACTATCGCGATTTCTTACTATGTCCTGACTGTCGAGTAAGGACTCGGCAGGGTAGAGAAGATTCACATGTACATCCAGCACCCATTGAGGAGAGAAGTATGTTCTTACCGAAGCCTGAGAAGGAAATGCCCGTTGAGCAGCAGAGACAGATACTGAGAGATCAACTGGCAAGCGCCCAGATCAATCTCTACTTTGACCTGAAAAAGGTTCTCGGAGAAAAACAGGGAGTAGAAGTCTTTAGAAAGCTCTACAATGAGGGTATACAGCGGATCAGAAGCAGATTCCCCGGTGGTAAAGTGCCTGTCGGAGAGCTGATGAAGAGGGAACTCGTAAGTTTTCCGGTCCTGGGATTTGAACTCGCCGTTGAGCATCAGGTGGAAAATGGTGAAGATGTTTATTGCGAGCACGTGACCAAGTGTCCGTTCCTGGAAACGGCAAAAAAGATGAATGTGCCTGAAAGCCCCTGTGACTTTCTCTGCAATTACGACGTGGAGCTTGCGGTAAAAGACAAGAGGGGGAGATGGGAAATCCGTTCGAGGATGGGTGACGGCAAAGAAGAGTGCCTGTTCAGAATAAGAGAATGGAAAGACGAATAGGGTGGATTGAGGTTTCTGAAAAACAGGATTCCTCGTTGCTCAACAATCCGCCTGAGGCGGAACAATTCTAAAGGGCGGGTTAAAACCCGCCCCTACACGGAACCCTGTTTTCGACTTTTTCGGAGATCTGATTTGACTGCACAGATGGGGGAATGACAGAAGTGAGGCCGGAACGGAGAGAACTCTTAGGTGATCCGGACAAATTTTCTCGTGCATTACAGCACGATGTCGTCACGATTAAAAATTTAGCGGGTAAATTAAGCTATTCAGACCTGAATCAGCTGTCAGAGAACCTCGAGGAGATGAAAAGGAAGATCGACACCCTCTCAGAATTTATCGCGGAGTATATGAAATTAAATAAGTGAAGAGATTACTCTTTCCGATTCTCACCTATCTCAATGTAATAATTCTCATAGCACTGATTCTGCTTTTTGTCTTTGACCAGATCAGTGGAATTGAAACGATCGTTATCTACCTCCCCTTCTTTTTCCTTATCCGTTTCATTATCAAGCGGTTTTGTCCAACAGAGCAAAAGGCTCAGAGGCGTCAGCAGGTAAATAACATTAAGAAATATTAAAGATTTTTTCACTTGCGCCTCTTTTACAGTATTGTATAATTTCCAATTCGAGATAGAGAAGTTGCTTTATCGGGAGAGTGACTATGGCACAGGATGATATCGATATCGAAAAGCATTTTGAGGAGATTCACGAGAGGGCAAACCGAATCTTTGCGGAAATGTGGGAAATGAGCCGTCCTGTGTTGATGATGCCTGAGCAGGTCTGGAAACCAGCACTGGATATTTATGAAACTGAAGATGCGGTAATGGTGGTGGTCGAGGTAGCAGGAATGAAGAAGAACGAGATTAATGTCACTATGGACAGGGATATACTTACTATTTCCGGTGACCGGATTGAAAACATCCCTCATAAAACGAGACTTGTGCAAATGGAGATTAACTATGGGAAATTTCAGAGAAAAGTTAAGATTTTTATACCCATAGACAGGGACAAAATAAGCGCTACCTATGAGGATGGTTTTTTAAAGATAGCACTTCCCAAGAAAAGTGAAGTTCATCACTCGATTAAGGTAACTCCTGATTGATGTGGGGAAAGAGAGATGCTGAAAAAAGGGAAAGCGAACAGCAAGGCAACAACCGAGAGTAAAGAAGCAGAGATTACCGCTTACAGAGACCTTCCTGTCCTTCCTCTCAAGGAAGTGGTCCTGTATCCCAAGATGGTTCTCCCCCTCATGGTGGGCAACAAGAACTCGATCAGGCTCATTGACGATGCCCTGGTGAAGGACAAGACCATAGCCATGGTTGCAATCAAAGAGGGTGAAGTAGAAGAGGTAAAGCCTGAGACCCTCTTCGGCATGGGCACGTCGGCTGTTATTCTGAAGATGGTAAAGATTTCTGAGGATCTGGTGCGGCTCCTCGTGCAGGGGGTCAACCGGATACAAATAGAGAATTATGTACGGACCACCCCTTATCTGCGGGCGAATGCAACGGTGCTCGAGGATAAGGGCAAGAGAAATATGGAGATTGATGCCCTGATTGTGAGCATCAAGGGGCTTTTTCAGAAAGCACTTGAGCTTGCACCCCATCTCCCGAGCGAGGTGGGAGTGATCGTGATGAACATTGATGACCCGAGCACCCTCGCCGATCTGATTGCCTCCAACCTGAACATTACCGTGGTTGAGAAGCAGGAGGTGCTGGAAGCGCTTGACATTAAGGCCAGGCTGGAAAGGGTATACCAGCTCCTGAATAAGGAGTTCCAGATCTTAGAGCTGGGTAGCAAGATTCAGAACCAGCTCAAGAGCGAAATGGATAAGACGCAGCGGGACTATTATCTGCGGGAGCAGCTCAAGGCTATTCAAAAAGAACTGGGCGAGACCGACGAGCGCACGGTAGAGATCGAGGAACTGAGACAGAAGATCAAGGAGGTAAAGATGACCGGGGAGGTTGAGAAGGAGGCGAACAAGGAGCTGGACCGCCTTGCGAGAATTCCTCCAGCCGCCGCTGAGTATACGGTAGCCCGGACCTATATCGACTGGCTCATTGAGATTCCGTGGTCAAAGAGCACTGAAGACAACCTGGATATTAGTGTCGCGCAAAAGGTCCTGGATGAAGACCACTACGACCTCGAGAAGGTAAAAAAGAGGGTTATCGAGTATCTCGCTGTCCGGAAACTCAAGTCTGACATGAAAGGTCCTATCCTCTGTTTCGTTGGACCTCCAGGCACAGGAAAGACTTCTCTCGGCAAGTCAATTGCCCGGGCGCTGGGCAGGAAGTTCATCCGTATCTCCCTGGGGGGCATCAGGGACGAAGCAGAAATCCGCGGTCATCGGAGAACCTATGTGGGCGCTCTTCCGGGCAGGATCATCCAGGGGATACGGAAATGTGGCTTTAACAATCCCGTATTCATGCTCGACGAGGTGGACAAACTGGGAATGGATTTCAGGGGTGATCCGTCATCTGCCCTCCTTGAGGTGCTCGACCCGGAGCAGAACTACTCCTTTTCAGACCATTACCTTGAGGTACCCTTTGATCTCTCCCGGGTGATGTTTATCACTACTGCCAACATCCTCGATCCGATACCGCCTGCCCTGAAAGACAGAATGGAGGTACTGGATCTGCCCGGTTATACGGATGATGAAAAGCTGATGATAACCAGGAAGTACCTGATTCCCCGACAGGTGGAAGCCCACGGGCTGAAGGCGGAAAAGATTAGCTTCACCGATGAGGCCATACGGAAGATTATCCAGGATTACACCCGGGAGGCTGGGTTGAGAAACCTTGAACGTGAGATTGCTTCTGTCTGCCGGGCAGTTGCGAAAGAGGTGGCAGAAGGGAGAGATCAGATGGTGAGTGTCGTGCCGGAAATGATTCATTCATTCCTGGGCGCGACAAGGTTCCACCCCGAAGTTGCAGAGCGGACATCAGAACCGGGCGTGTCGACTGGACTCGCCTGGACGCCAGCGGGAGGGGACATCATCTTCATAGAGGCGACCAAGATGAAAGGGAAGCAGTCGCTCATCCTTACCGGCCAGCTGGGAGATGTGATGAAAGAATCTGCTCAGGCGGCTTTGAGCTACGTCCGTTCCAAGGCACTTGATCTGGGGATCCCTGAAGACTTTTTTGCGAACTTCGATATCCACCTCCATGTCCCTGCCGGAGCCATACCTAAAGATGGTCCCTCTGCCGGAGTTGCCATGTTCACTGCCCTGGTTTCCCTTTTTACCGACAGACCGGTTAAGGCTGACGTAGCAATGACCGGAGAGATAACCCTCCGGGGGCGAGTGCTCCCGGTGGGTGGGATTAAGGAGAAAGTCCTCGCTGCCAAGCGGGCAGGTATCAAGACCGTGATACTTCCCAAAGAGAATGAGAACAATCTGGAGGAGATCCCTCCCCAGATTAAAGAGGGAATGAAGTTTGTCCTCGTGGAAGAGATGGACGAGGTTCTCATGCATGCCTTGAGCGGAGAAGAGGTGCAGGTATAGAAACAGAAACGCTTCCCTTCAATTTTGGGGGTCTTGGGAGAGAATTCTCCTCGTGGGAGAAGGCGAAGGTGGTAATTATTCCTGTCCCATATGATTCTACCACTACCTATCTGCCAGGTACAAGGAGAGGCCCTCTATCTGTTCTCGAGGCTTCGACTCACATGGAATTATTTGACGAGGAGTTAAGGAAGGAGACTTTCCGGATCGGCATTCACACCATGGACCAGGTTGAGATTACCGCTGTAGGTCCCGAACAGATGGTCGAGCGGGTTTCCGCTGTGGTCCGCCACTGCCTGAAAAAAGGCAAATTCCCGGTGATGATAGGGGGAGAGCACAGCCTGACCCTCGGGGCGGTGAAACCACTGAAGGAGAGACATAAGGGTCTCTCTGTTCTCCAGCTTGATGCTCATGCCGACTTGCGTGAGGAGTACCAGGGAACTCCCTACAGCCATGCTTCAGTGGGTAGACGGATGAAAGAGCTCTGTCCGTTAGTCCAGGCAGGGGTGAGGAGCCTGAGCCAGGAAGAGTGGGATTTTCTCCCTGGTTCCGGAGTGAAGACCTTCTTTGCTCCGGAGACAAGAGAAAAAAGCGGATGGATTGATGACGTGGTTACATCCCTGACGGAAGAAGTGTATATCACCCTGGACCTCGATGTACTCGATCCTTCGATCATGCCTTCAGTGGGGACGCCAGAACCCGGCGGCCTGGGGTGGTATGAAGTCCTCGGTCTTTTACGAACGGTAATCCTCAGGAAACGGGTTGTGGGAATGGATGTCGTAGAGCTTGCTCCAATTCCCGGCAATACAGCTCCTGATTTCCTGGTTGCCAAACTGATTTATAGAATGATAGGGTATTGGGCAGAAAGATAAATGCGGAGTGCGGATTACGGAATGCGGAATGAAAAATCTACCGCGCGAAGCGCGGCCTCAGTCTATAAAACGTTTGGTCGTTCCTACGATAGAATTTACCGCAGGAGCGGCCTCCGGCCTGACGGCCTGCGGTCTTTTGTAGGGGCGAACCTGTGTGTTCGCCCATGAAAGAGTTAGGGATTCGGGATTGTTTGCTTTAAGAATAGTGATTGCGGAACGAGAAGAAGGGGGTTGAGAGCATGGTCGTGTGAGACGGAGGGCGTGAGGCGCAGGACGATACCAGTATATGGTTATATCGTCTTGCATCAAAGGCCTGACATCTCACAGACAAGAGAATATAAAAAAAAAGAATAGGAGGAAAAAAAGGAGATGACACAGCTGGTACCCCGGGAAGTTTTTTTTACCAAGGGCGTTGGGTATCACAGAGAGGAACTCCGGTCGTTTGAGCTGGCGTTGCGTGATGCTTGGATTGAAAAATTTAATCTGGTACAGGTTTCGAGTATTCTTCCGCCAGGATGCAAAACTGTATCGAGGAATCGAGGGCTGGCTAAGATGGTGCCTGGAGGGATTGCATATTGCGTCCTCGCACGGTGCAGTTGCAACGAACCTCGCCGGCTGATCGCAGCTTCCATCGGGTGTGCCATTCCGACAGATAAGAATGCCTATGGATATTTGAGCGAGCACCATGCATACGGCCAGAACGAGAAGGAGGCTGGTGATTATGCTGAGGATCTTGCAGCAGCCATGCTTGCCTCAACCCTGGGTATAGAATTTGATGAGAACAAGAGCTGGGATGAGAAGAAAGAGGTCTACCGGATCAGCGATAAAATCGTCAAGACCGTGAATATTACCCAGTCCACGATTGTACCAAACAAAGTGGGATTTGCTACGGTCATAGCATCAGCCGTGTTCATATTTTAAAACCGGGATTTTGAAAAGGAGAGATGTATATGTTTGAAAACAAGATACAAAAAGACAGGGTTATCACCTATGCTACCCTCGTCGGTGTGGCTGTCTGTTCTTTAATTATCGGCCTGGTCATTGCGTCCAAACTGAATTTCACACCCCTGTTGAATGCAGTGACTGCGAAGATCGAAGCGAAGAAGAACAATCAGGCCCCGACCGAAGATTTAAGGACATTTGTGGAGCTCGCCAAGGAGATGAAACCGACGGCGGTGAACATCAGCACATCAAAAACCATTAAGCGAAGGGAAATACGGCCCTTCCGAAGCCCATTCGGAGAAAATGATCCTTTCGGGGATTTCTTTGGTGGTGATGACTTTTTTGACCGCTTCTTCGGCCAGATGCCCAAGGAGTATAAACAGCGGAGCCTGGGTTCCGGTTTTATCATCGACGAAGACGGGTATATCTTAACGAACAACCACGTGGTTGAAGGCGCAGATGAGATCAAAGTCAGGCTTTCTGATAAACATGAGTTTGACGCCAAGATTGTCGGTAGGGATCAAAAGACTGATATAGCCCTGATCAAGATCAAGTCCGCTCATGGATTACGCATAGCACGCCTTGGCGACTCTGAAAAGCTTGAGGTGGGAGAATGGGTGATGGCTATTGGTAACCCCTTTGGCCTGGAGCAGACAGTCACGGTTGGAATCGTAAGCGCCAAGGGGAGGGTCATCGGTTCCGGTCCCTATGACGACTTTATCCAGACTGATGCCTCGATCAATCCCGGGAACAGCGGCGGCCCCCTGATCAATGTGAAAGGCGAGGTGGTAGGAATCAACGCTGCCATTATTGCGGGAGGGCAGGGGATCGGGTTTGCCATCCCGATCAACATGGCAAAGAATGTGATAGCGCAGCTCAAGGACAAGGGAAAAGTGACGAGGGGATGGCTGGGCGTTGCAGTCCAGATGGTTACCACGGAACTGGCGAAGTCCTTTGGCCTGAAAGAAGGGAAGGGCGCCCTGATAGCAGAGGTGACCAAAGGAGGGCCGGCAGAAGAAGCCGGACTTGAGCAGGGAGATGTAATCATTGAGTTTGATGGCAAGGAGATCAGCGAGATGAATACCCTTCCCCGGATCGTTGCCGAGACACCAGTAGGTAAGAAGGTGAAGATGGCAGTGATCAGGAACGGCACCAGAAAGGAATTTACGGTCAAGATAGCAGAGTTGAGCGAAGAAAAGGAACAGGAGATTGCTGCCGGGAAGGAAACTGACAAACTCGGCATGGCAGTAAGCGAGATAACGCCGGAGATGGCTGAGCGTCTCAATGTTCCTGCAGGTTCCGGGGTGGTGGTTACCGATCTCGAAGACGGAAGCCCTGCTGATGAGGCCGGCATCAAGAGGGGAGATATCATCAAGGAGGTAAACAAGCAGCCGGTAAAGAACATGAAGGCATATAACCTGGCGATCAAAAAGGCACTCAAGGAAGAAAACATCCTCCTTCTGGTCAAGAGGGGCAGGAGCTCAATCTATATCGTCCTGAAGCCGTGAGTTCAGAGGAGAGGAGAATAACCGTGAAAGAGGATCTCACCGTATTACTTGTTTCACCTGAAGTGGCGCCTTTTGCCAAGACCGGCGGTCTGGCAGATGTGGCCGGGGCGTTACCCTTGGCCCTGAAAAGGTTAGTGAACGAAGTAAGGGTCGTCCTCCCCCTCTACCTTGAAGTAAGGAAGAAGAACCTTGCCTTAACACCGGTGGCGCAGGATATCAGCGTAATGGTAGGCAGGTACAGGAGGGGAGGCGCGGCTTACCAGACCGATTTGAATAAAGCAATAACGGTATACTTCCTGGAGAATGATACCTACTACGACCGGGATAAGCTCTACGGGACTTCGAAAGGCGACTATCACGATAATACTGAACGGTTCACGTTCTTCTGCAAAGGGGCCTTGGAGCTTTGCAGGAAGATAAACTTCCGGCCTGATATCATCCACTGCCATGACTGGCAGACAGCACTGATCCCCGCCTATCTCAAGACCATCTACAGGGATGATCCATTCTTTGCCAGGACTGCCACGGTATTTACCATTCACAACATAGGGTACCAGGGGCTCTTTGAAAAGGATGCAATGGAAATAACGGGCCTTCCCGCAGACGCCTTTACCATGAACGGGGTAGAGTTCTACGGCAAGGTCAATTTCCTCAAGGCAGGGATTGTGTATTCCGAGGTCATCAACACGGTAAGTAAAAAATACAGCGAGGAGATCCAGACCCCTGAGTTCGGGTTCGGGTTGGACGGGATACTCAGATACAGAAGCGAGGACCTCTTTGGCATCCTGAACGGCGTTGATTATGATGAATGGAATCCGGAGAGCGACCGGTTCATTGCGGAAAATTTCAGCCTGAAAAGACTGGCGGGCAAACGAGCATGCAAGCTCGATCTGATGAAAGAATTCAAGATCTCCGATCAGTTCAGCAACTATCCCTTTGTCGGCGTTATTTCCCGGCTGGCAGACCAGAAGGGATTTGACCTCCTGGCCCAGATCATCAATGATATGATGAAGCTCAATTTGGTTTTCGTCCTCCTGGGCACCGGCGATCAGAACTATCACGATCTCTTCAACAGGGTTTCCAAGGAATTCCCTGGCAGAACCGGGATCAGGATCGGTTTCGATAACGCCCTTGCTCACAAGATTGAGGCAGGGTGCGACATGTTCCTCATGCCCTCACGGTACGAACCCTGCGGTCTCAACCAGATGTACAGCCTCAAGTATGGGACCATTCCCGTAGTCCGCGCCACCGGCGGTCTGGATGATACTATCAAAAACTTTGACCCGAAGACCGGAAAAGGAAACGGGTTTAAATTCACTTCCTATGCCGCTCAGGATTTATTTGCGAAGATCAGGGAAGCGGTTGCATTGTATGCTGACCAGAATGCGTGGATGCAGGTTACCCGGAATGCCATGAGTGCAGATTTTTCCTGGGGAGCTTCAGCCAAGCAGTATCGGGAACTCTATGCCAAGGCTCTCCTGAAGAGA
>Ga0315280_10012205_pt1 | contig 10434 bp, 7 predicted proteins | sample YL17G06_40_MG_FD_203697 | JGI IMG/M metagenome (GOLD analysis project Ga0315280, IMG submission 203697) | Sediment microbial communities from Yellowstone Lake, YNP, Wyoming, USA - YL17G06_40 | ecosystem: Environmental > Aquatic > Freshwater > Lake > Sediment | place: USA: Wyoming | collected... | reverse complement strand
GGGAATGGCCCTGATCCGCTTTTACAGCATGCATATCGGTTTCTCGGCCTTTATGGCCTTGCTTTTTTTCTGGCATGGTCGGCTGGACGCTGGGGAGAAAAGGGCGGGGGGAAGCAATCCGCAAAGATTCAAAGGGATCTGGATTGCTGCGGCTATCGCCGGGCTCCTCCTGGCGGCAGTCACTTTCGCCCCCAACTGGTTCTCAGACCCCCTGAAAGAAGCAGCCAACCCCCTGGTGAACCCGGAGCGCATTTCTCCCCCTTGGTATTTTCTTTTCTTGGAGGAAACGCTTAAATTCTTTGCCGGCCCTTATCCCTCATGGAGCGTTGTGGCGATTATTTCGATCTTTCTCCTGCTCTTTCTCCTGCCATTTATCGACCGGAACCCTGAACGAAGCCTTTTGCTCCGCCCCATTCCCCTGGGGCTCATGGCTGCTTTTCTGGTTGCGGTCGTTTACTTCAGCTTTCTGGGCTCGGCCAACGCCCGCTACGGCGAAAAAATTGTCCTTCCAGACACACCCCTCTCAGCCCGGGAAATCCACGGGGCCCGGTTATTCGCTGAAAAAAAATGCGCTTACTGCCATCAGGTAATGGGGAGAGAAGGCCGACGGGAAGGGCCAGACATGACGGTGGTAAGCCAGCGAAAGCGGACAGAAGAGTGGGTGAGACGGTTCATCCTCAATGCCCGCCTTTACCAGCCGGGCGCGACCATGCCCCGCTATGAAATCCCTTTGGAAGACCTGGAAGCCCTGAGCGCATACCTTTTGTCTCTGGATCCGGGAAAGGGAAAATTCAGGGCGCTGGACCGGGCGCTGTTTTTGGATTACGGGCCTTATCTTGGCGTTGGTTTACCGCGGGGAGCGCAGAGAGGGCCGGGATGAGACACAACTTAGTACCAACTTGCAAAATTTGGCGTCATATTCATGGCTGGGGGTTTGGATCAACTTTTGCTCATTTCCCTTTCAGTTTTCCCGTGGGCCGGGAACCCGGGGCGGTGAGCGCCGGCAGCATCGGCGGGAAAAACCTGGCCAAAAGATTCAGCTTTGTCTCCGTAAGAGAAGGCGGGGAGCTCTTGCCCGCCCCCTCCATGAAAGAAGCAATGCCTCATGATGCCCAGCGAAGCGCCCCGGGCTTCCGGACCCACGAGCCCATCGAATGTTACGCCAAATTTGGCAAGTTGGGACTCGTGTCGTGTCTCAGAAATACCATGCATAATTTTGCTCCGCCGGATGCCTTCGCGTCTGGGAGCAGGCCCGGGTGGCAATTCTCTGGACTCGCCAAAATGAGGCCCTGGTTCCTCTGGGATCGGAGCGGGAGATGTTCCTTTTCTTCCGGGACTCATGATCCCATATTTTTTGTAGATGTTTTGTATTTCGTCCCGCTCTCCCATCGCGGAAAATAGCAAGGGGGTGAATGATCGTTATGGCTCCCGGCCGATTTTGGCTTCGCCCAGCGCATTGCCACCCGGGCCACGATCTAAGCCTTTCATCAAATGAATATGGAAGCGTATTTTTGAGACACGATATTAGTGCTCTGCGGTGATAATTACTGATCTTGGACTTCAGAGGAGGGGCGGGGGAGAGGAAAGAAGATGAGCAAGATGGTAATTCCGGTCGTCCAGGCAGACATTCTCATTCTTGGGGCGGGGGGAGCCGGCCTCTGTGCTGCTCTCCATGCGGCCGATGCCGGGAAAAAGATAAAAATCCTCATGGTGGCCAAATCGATCATCGGGAAAGGCGGGTGCTCGCGCATGGTCCAGGGGGGCTACAACGTAGTCCTTAATCCCGCCGATTCCTTCGAAAAACATTTTCAAGACACCCTCAAGGGGGGGCAGTTTATCAACGACCAGGAGCTGGCCTGGACGTTGGTCTCCGTGGCTCCGGCGCGGATCAAGGAGATGGAGACGAAATACGGCTGTTTCTTCGACCGCAACCCGGATGGAACGATCCATCAGAAACCTTTTGCCGGCCAGAGCTTCGACCGCACGGTCCATAAAGGGGACCTGACGGGCATCGAGATCGTCTCCCGCCTCAGCGAGCAGGTCTTCTGTCGGGACATCGAATACTTAGACGAGCACCGCGCCGTGGAGCTCCTCTGGGACGGGGAGGGCACAGGGATCGTCGGAGCTTTGCTCTTGGATATAGACCGGGGAGAATTTTTAATTGCCCATGCCCGGGCAACGCTTGTGGCCATGGGCGGGGGACCTACAATGTATAAGCTCTTTGCCCCTTCCCTGGATAAATCGGCTGACGGCATTTCCCTCTGTTATCGGGCGGGCGTAGAGATGGTGGACATGGAGATGGTCCAGTTTCACCCCACTGGCCTGATGGTCAAAGGCTCGATCACCTCGGGCACGCTTCTGGAGGAAGGCCTCAGGGGAGCCGGCGCTCAGCTCTTCAACGCCCTGGGGGAACGCTTCATGGAGCGATATGCTCCCGATGTAAAAGAGCGGGCCACCCGGGACGTGGTCTCCCGGTGCAGCTACATGGAAATTATGGCCGGGAGGGGGACAGACAACGGAGGGGTGTTCCTCGATGCCACCGTGATGGGAGCCAAATTTGTGGAGAAGAATTTCCCGGGAATGGTCGAACGCTGCCGGGATTATGGCTTTAACCTGGCTCATGAGCGCGTGGAAGTCTCTCCCACAGCCCACTTCTTCATGGGGGGTGTCAAAATTGACCCCCTGGGTAAAACCGATCTGGAGGGATTGTTTGCTGCCGGGGAGGATGCCGGGGGGGTCCATGGGGCCAACCGATTGGGAGGCAACGGCATTGCCGACTCAACCGTCTTTGGAGGAATCGCCGGGGACTCGATGGCGGATTATGTCTTGGGCCGCGAGCTTAAGCCCTTCGATTTGAAAAAAGTTGAGGAGATTATCCGCCTGGCAGAGGCCCCGTTTGGCCGGGAGGAATGGGACCTTTACCCCCTGAGGGATGAGCTGCGTCTGAGCAACTGGGAAAAATTAGGGATCATCCGGGAGGAGAAGGGTCTTAAAGAGGGCCTGCAAACGATCCTTTCGTTGAAAGAAAAAATGGAGCGGGTGGGAATCGCTGGCGGCCGGGCCTTCAACATCGCCTGGAATGACTGGCTTAATCTGGGCAATATGCTGGACGTCTCGGAGATGATCGGGCGGTCCGCCCTTAAGCGCCAAGAGTCTCGCGGCGCCCATTACCGGAGTGATTTTCCAAAGAAGAATAACAAAGGATATCTGAAAAACTTCTTTATCAAAAGGGAAAAGGGAGAGATGAAGATTTACGACCGGCCGGTCATCCTGAATCGCCTGAAGCCGGAAGATATCGGGTTTGAATGAAAAGGAATTTCCGCCACAGAGCATACAGAGAGCACAGAGAATTAAATAGAATCAAAAAACATGTGGCAAAAGAACTAACCGGTTGCTGGAAAAGTCATTTTCGGTCTTAGGATGTCATTCCTGCGGAAGCAGGAATCCAGTCTTTTCAATGGATTCTGGACTCCCGCTTTCGCGGGAGTGACCGTCTATTGGAGTTTTTGGGCAACCGACTAAACTATATTTTTTAAGTTCTTCTTGCCCTGTAAATTTTTCCGTCTCGGTGTTCTCTGGGTCCTCTGTGGCTATAAATCAAGGAGAAAACGATGGCCAAGGGAACGGAATGGACTCTGAAAAGGGATGTGCGAGATGCCCAGGTCTGGCGGAGCACCTTGCCGGGGATGTGGGCCTGGCTGTTGCAGAGGGTTTCGGCCATCCTCATCCTCTTCTTTATCCTCCTGCACTTCTTCTTCCCCTACCGCCGGCCGTTGCAGTTTCTCTTGCTCTTCGTGGTGGCTTTTCATGCCTCCCTGGGGCTGCGGGTCATCCTGATCGATCTGGGAGCGAACGTGAAGACGCAAAAGATTCTCATCATCGCCTTCCTTCTTCTGGCCGTCTTTGGGCTTTTTTTCATCTGGAACTATCTGCCCCTCGGCGGTTGAAAAGAAATTGTTCACCGCGGAGAGCGCCGAGGAGAAAATAGGTGATGGGCAATAGGTGATGGGCAATAGGCGATAAGCGATAGGCGATAGCCCATAGCCTCTTGCCCATTGCCTGAATGATTATTCTCTGCGTTCTTCCCGCGTTTCGCGGGACGCTCTGCAGTGAACGCTGACAGGGAAAATATGATTTACACTTTTAAAATCTTCCGTTTCGACCCCAAGGAGGACGCCGGACCCCGCGAGGAAGAATTTCGCCTGGACCTGGGAGAGGTGCAAAAAGTTACGGTGCTGGACGCCCTCTTCCAGATCCAGCGAACCCAGGACAAATCCCTCTCTTTCCGCTCCTCCTGTCGCTTGGCCATGTGCGGCTCTTGCGCGCTGAACATCAACGGAAAAGAGCGCCTGGCCTGCAAGACCCTGCTCAGAGACCTGGGCGCGGGGAGTATTTTTCTCAAGCCCCTGAGCCACATCCCGGTCATCAAGGACCTGACCGTGGACCTCAAATTCTTAATGAATCACCTCAAAAAGGTTGAACCTTATTTCCTGCCCAGGTCTGCGGTGCCCGAGCCAGCCAGGATTCCCCCGGCCTCCAAAGAGCGCCGGGTTATCGGGCTGAACACAGAATGCATCGCCTGCGGCTCCTGCGTTTCAGCTTGCACGATGATGTACTGGGACCCAAATTACACCGGACCGATGGCCTTGAACCGGGCCTTTTGCCTGATTGCCGATTCCCGGGATGTTTCCGGGGATCGATTGGCCCGGATCGCCGGGGAACATGGCGTTTGGCGCTGCCACATGGAATTTAACTGCACGGATGTCTGTCCCAAGCATATCAGCCCCACTCGGGGCATCCATTATTTAAAGCGGCGGATTTTCTGGCAGGAGATGAAAGCCCTAAATCCATTTCGCCGAGGCAAAAGTTAATGAGACCATGGCTTAAATTTCTTCTGCTGGGGGCGAATTTGGCGATCCTCGGGACGGTTCATTCTTCGGCGGTCGCCAAGACGGCCGGCTACTGTCAGGAGTGCCATTCTCAAAAATTTTCCCGTTCCATTGCCGTGGAGGACCGGAGTGTCTTCCAGGCCAAACTGGACCCTTGCCCTGGCGTGCGGACCTTAGGCGAAGAGATTTTTTTCACGGAGAGCCGCCTCCTCAAGCTCAACCAGATTCTTCAGGCTATGGAGGGGGAAGGATGGGCCGGGGAAAGCTGGAAACAAAAAATCTATGAGGCCGCAGAGTCCTTCTCCGACCTCAAAGGCCGGAAAAAAACTTCCCTTCAGCAATTCTTCCAGGAGTCCGCTGTCCTCCGGGCCGCATTGCAAAAGGTTTACGAGCACACCCTTCAGGGCAGAAACGAATCGGCCCGGCGATGGCTGATTGGCCTGGGGAGCCTCATCTTTCTCGGGGTCCTCGTCCTCTTGGGGATCGGCTACCGAAAGCTCCAGGGCATGGGAAAAACTCTCCTCCTTCTCCTGCTAATCGGGGGAAGCCTTTCTTTTATTTCCTGCTCCTCAGGCCTCACAGAACCCGAGAAGAAAAGCCCGGCCCAGGAACGCCTGGATCAGGCCCTATCCGTGGCCACACGATCCATAAGCAGAATGGAAGAAACCTTTTCCCTCTCCCTGCTCCTAACAGAAATGGCCGGGGAATGGTCAAAGATCGAGCCGGGTCCTGCAGAGAAGGCCTTCCAATTAGCCTGGCAAATGACCCTTGTGGCCCGGGAGCAGGCCGGACAGACAAAGAGCCTCGGGGGTATTGTTTCCCGATGGCCGGATCGGGCGGAAGCGGTCAAACAGAAAGTAAATTTTGATACGGTCCTGGACTTGCGCGAAGAACTCAGAAACGCTGACCCGCGAGCCTGGGCTCTCCGGGCCGTGGCCGAGGAATGGGTTGAGGCCAACGGGAAAAAAGGACGGATGGCCCTGGAATTTGCCTCCAAAGAAGCTCTGGCGATGAAAGATGCCGAGCTCCGCGATCGGGACCTGAAAACCATCGCCGAAGCCTGGGGTCGGATAGATAAAGGTCGGGCTTTACAAATCGCCCGCTCCGTCGGCGATCCATTTCTGAAGGCTGTGGCTTTAATCGAAGCCTCCTTCTCCACTATCCATTTGCAGGAGGCCTGGAAGGCGGCTGAGTTAATTTCTTCGCAGTACCCGCAGATAAAGGCTTTTATCCAGATCTCCGCTGTTGCCGCCAGGATGAACCCTGCGGAAAAAAACACCTGGGCGGAAAAAATTTTCGCTAAGACTAAGAATCTGAAAAATCAAGAACTCCACACCTTGGCCATCCAGGAGATGGTCATGGCCTGGGCCCCTCTTGACTGGGAGCGGGCGGAACGCTGGGCCGCGGGGATTGCCCCGGATTTCCCTGCCGCCCGGGGATATGCTTTTATCCATCTGGCAAGCCGGAGCACGCGGATCCCCAAAGACAAGGCCGTGTCCCTTTTAAAGGGGGCGATCGTCGAGGCGAGCAGGGTTCCCGACTCTTATGAAGCCCAAAAGGTCCAGCGCCTGGCCGTTCAGAGTCTTGGGCAACTTGAACCGGAAGAGGCTCTGCGGGTCATTCCTGAAGTGGAGAACCCGTATTACCGTTCTGAGATTCTGGGGCAGTTGGCCCGGAGGCTTTCCCGGGAAGATAAAAGAAAAGGCCTTGACCTGGCCGGGAAAATTCCCCTGGACGCCTTTCGCTTCCGGAATATCGTGGAGATCATCGGCCAATGGATGCCCGGGGATAAAGATAAAATCACCTCGATATACCGGGAAGCTTTCCAGGCTGCCTCATCCATCTCCGACCCTTACGCCAGGTGCCTGAATTTGATCGATCTGGCCAAAAACTGGGGGCAATGGGAGCGGGAAAGGGGAGCAGCCGTTCTGAACCTGGCATTTGGTAGCCTGGGGAAAATTGACTCTCCGTCGAAGAAAGTGGAAATCCTCGAGATGCTGGCCGAGGCCTGGAAAAATTTCGATAAAACCAAGACCCGGAACATTTTGCAAGGAATCGATCATTCTGTAATTCTTGCCCGGAAGTCGCTGGAGGAAATTCGCTTCTGGGCCAAAATCGACCCGATGAAAGCTCACCAATGGGCCGAATCTATCCCCTCTGCCTTCCCCCTGGAGAAGGCCGCCGCCTTTAAAGAAGTAGCCGCAAGCATGAAAAAGGATCAACCCGGGCTGGCTTTCGATGTTCTGGAAAAAGCTCTGGCCCAGGCCATGCCCCTGTCAGAGGGAAGCAAACGGAATAAACTCCTGTCTCAGTTGATCGTTGAGGCCGCTCTTCTGGATAAAGAAAGAACGCTCTGCAGGCTGCGGGAAATGGAAGACCGGGAAACCAAAGACCTGCTTCTTAAGGAAGTGGGGAACGCTCTGATTAAGGAAAATCCCTCATGGGCCATGAAAGCGGCCGGGGAGATTTCAGAGAGCTCTTTGCGGTTCCCCCTTTACCAGAAAATCGCCGAAGAGAAAGCAAAACTCCGCCCGGCATCAAGACTCGACCGGGGAAATGAACCTGCTTTGATCGCCCTCTTTCATTGGGGACTGGGAAGGGAGAAGGCCAAAAGTAACGAATCCCAGGCCATTCCTCTTTATGAACAGGCCCTGCAAGAAATCGGAAAGGTTGCTGAGCCACGGGATCAGTCTTATCTCTTGGGCGCTCTGGCTGCTGACTGGGCCTCGATCGATGAGGAAAAAGCCTTGCAGGCGGCAGAAAAAATCTCTGCCGACTTTCCCGAACCTTTTTCTTATGCCCTCTTGCAGGTAGGGACTCAGTTGAGAAGGTGGACCAGAGAGAGGGCCGAGATGGTCTTTAACAAAACCCTTTCATCGGCCTTTCAAATTCCAGATCTTTCGCTGCGGGCGAAGAGGCTTTTTCAACTGGCCCAGCAATGGGGAGCTCTCAACGGGGAAAAGGGCAAAGAGGTCCTGAAAAAGGCTGAAAGCGAAGCCCGGAAAAGCGTCCCCCGGCCCGGGAGCGGAAAGGCTGAAAAAATCCTGACCGAGATCCTCGTTGCCAAGGCCACCTGGGAACCAGGGGAGGCTTTAACCATGGCGAAAAATGCCGGGCAGCCTTCCCTGCGGGCAAAGATCCTATTGGAAAGCGCGAAGGTTTTGAGTAAACTCCATATGGAACAAAATATCAAAGCCCTGGATAAGTCCCTGCAATTTGCCCAGGTCTCGAAAAATCATCCCCTCCTGAGTCAGGTTGCCGTGGCCTGGTTTGCTCTCGACCCCCAAAAGGGTCTGGAACTCCTTGCCCAGGCGGAACCCAAGGAGGTTCGGATTGAGGCCTTGCGGCGGATGGCTAAGCAGTGTGGTTCCGAGCGAAAGGAAGAGGCGAATCGCCTCCTGCAACAGGCCACCCAAGAAGCCCTGGGAATTGATGGGCTCAAAGAGAGGGTAAAGACTCTGAGAGGGATCGCCGGAGATTGGGCGGGGATAGACAAAGGACGGGCGAAGGTCACGTATCTCCAGGCCTATGACATGGTCAAAAAGGCCTTTTTCTAAGACCCACCCCCTTCCCCCATCTCGCCCAGGGAAACAGTGAAAATTACTATGTGCGGTAAGAGGGAGAGAATCTCTCTGAGATCTCCCTCCCCTTTGCCGCCTGCGCTCACCATCTCCGGTTCACGGACCACGACAACGGGAAGAAGGATGTAATCAATTTTTTCACACCTTAAAAACTTACTTAGGCATCTTATTTTGGGCAAGGGCAGATAAGAATTAAGGTTCTTCTCCCAAAAGTGTACTGAAGGAAAAGGGTTAAAATATCATTTCCTTCGTATTCATCGGAAAAGTCGATGAAGGCCATAGCCATAGCAGATCTCCCTCCCCATTGATGGGCATAAGCGCTAACTTAAAGACTTGGCGATCTTAGTAGGGGCATATTTCTTGGTTATTCGTCATTCCGGCGAAAGCCGGAATCCAGAGAGACGCAGTGAATAAGCAGCCCGCCGTATACATTCTGGCAAATAAGAGAAATGGCACCCTCTATGTAGGAGTGACTTCAGATTTGGTCAAAAGGATATGGGAGCACAAAAATAATATGGTAGAAGGATTTACTAAACATTACAATGTCCATCAGCTGGGTTGGTACGAACTGCATGAGAGCATGGAATCTGCGATTATGCGAGAGAAGAGATTAAAGGATTGGAAACGAGCTTGGAAATTGGAATTGATCGAAAGCAAGAATCCGGATTGGCTGGATTTATATGATACGATTGTTTGACTGGATTCCGGCTTTCGCCGGAATGACGAAATACATAAGTTAGCGCTTATGCATTGATGGGGGAGGGTTGGGGTGGGGGTGAATAAGGAATCAATTTCCCCCTCCCCTTTATCCCCTCCCGCCAGGGGAGTGGAGGATCACGGTTAAGCCTATTCTCAGGCAACATATCGTCATTACTCAGATTATTTAAGCGCGCACTTTTGGGAGAAGAACCAGAATTAAAACAACCCCGGGAGGTTTTTATGGATTTCAGAGAGTCCCATGTTTATGCGGACATCCTGATTATCGGCGGAGGGAGTGCCGGATCGATGGCGGCGATCCGGGCCAAAGAAGTCAACCCCGAACAGAAAGTGATCATCTTTGAGAAGGGGCATATCCTTTACAGCGGCTGCATCGCCCGGGGAATGGACGCTCTGAACATTGTAGCCGTTCCGGGTGTGTCCACCCCGGGCCTTTACGTAGAATCCAATGCCCTGGCCTGCGGGGGGATCATGGATGAGCCAGTGAATTACCTTATGGCCAAACGCAGCTACTCGTTGATGAAGAAACTTGAAAGGTGGGGAGTTTTTTTCCCCAAGGATAAAGAAGGAAATTATGAGCTTCTCCAGGTTCATCCAAAAGGAAGATTTTGTCTGGCTATGAAAGAGCCAGAATTGAAGACCATCCTGGCGAAAAGGTTGCTTGGCTTAGGATGTCAGGTTTTCAATCGGGTGATGGGAATCCAGTTGCTCGTGGAAGAAGGCCGGGTGGCCGGGGCCATCGGGATGAACATTCGCACAGGGGAGTTGGTCATCTGCCAGGCCAGGGCGGTGATCCTTGCTTCTGGAGGAACGGCCCGCTTCGGCCTTCCCAACAGCGGCTACCTTTATGGAGTCTATGATTTCCCGGGAAATACAGGAGATGGATACGCCATGGCTTTTCGGGCCGGGGCGCAGGTCACGGGGTTTGAATACACCCTGAACTATTACATCATCAAAGACATCAACGCCCCTCTTTTGTACATTACCCTTACCCGGGGAGCGCATCTCCTGAATGCCATGGATTTGCACTTAGAGGAAGATCATCCTTCAAACCAGACGATGGCCCTGGAGTACCGGCAGGATCGGGGACCTCTGCGCATCCGGATGAGTCACCTGCCAGAGGTCAGGATTCAAGAAATCGAAGACATTCTTTTCTCCACCGAAAGGCCGGTTCAACGGAGATTCTTTGAAGGCCGGGGGGTTAATTTTCGCAGTGGGGATATTGAACTCTGGCCCACGGAATTTTA
>Ga0315280_10012204_pt1 | contig 10434 bp, 13 predicted proteins | sample YL17G06_40_MG_FD_203697 | JGI IMG/M metagenome (GOLD analysis project Ga0315280, IMG submission 203697) | Sediment microbial communities from Yellowstone Lake, YNP, Wyoming, USA - YL17G06_40 | ecosystem: Environmental > Aquatic > Freshwater > Lake > Sediment | place: USA: Wyoming | collected... | reverse complement strand
TGCACCTCGCGCCAGCGTGCTTCAATAACCGCCAGGGTAGGGAACTCTTCGGCGGCGGGCATGGCACGTGGCGAACGCCCACGGCAGCGTTCCAGCCACAGCCACTCCACCGCTATCAGGTGAGCCAGCGTGTCGCGCAGCGAGGAGAAGCTGCCGCCCAGCAGACGCACCAAGTCTTCCTGGGTAAGTGCCGCGCAGACCTCGAGTTGACGGTCACGGGCCCAGTAGTGGTAATCAAAGAGTTCGCAAAAAGTGTTCAAGGGAATCATCGGAGCCTCCTGGTTGCACGACTAACACACTCCACCAGCCCTGAGGGGCCGCGCAAAACGAGGCACAATAAACTAACCGTGCCAAAAGCGAAAGGGTTGCATGCGCAAGCCCGTTCGTTCGGTGACCGCAAGCCGCCCCGATAGGCGCCGAAGCGCTTTAGGGAACTCTTCGCGGGACGGCTGCCAGTGCGATTGAAGTCGTGCCCTAGCACGTTGGTGGCTACAGTCAATCCGTGCTCGATCTGCCGTGGGTTGATGAACGGACAGAAGTTCGGAGACGAGGAAAAGCTCCCCACGTCGAGTTGCGCACGCGGCTAATCCGCCTGGCGCGGCTAGCCGCCGGACTCTTTGTGAGATCCGGCAAGGTTGCCAATTCAGACTCTTAAGCTTGACAGTGGTGCAGTTCAGACTTTATCTTGCCTCCGCCTTTGGTGAAGTGCTGGACTGATGGCGCGTTTGCATGAGGATCACGGACAGACAGGAGACTGCTATGGCGGGAAAGTGCGGGTCTAAGAAAGCGCCCTGTGGATCGAAGACAAAGAAGAAAGCGTGAGTTTGCCTGCAAGACCAATTGCTCCGTCTCGGCAGCCGCTCAGGCGGCGCATCGATTGCGCCAGGGGGCCAGTGTTCGGCGGCAAGAGGTCAGACGCTCGAAGAGTAAGTGCCGGGCTTTTGGGACTGGATACTGAAGACGGAGCCGTTAGCGGTCCGAGGCAGGTGGCAAGAGTCGTCCTTTACAGCAAGAATTGTGGAGATTCCAAAGCACCCACTTGCCCGCCACGTCTTGCGCGCCGAAGGTTAGCGCAGGTTGCAGCTCATCGTCTCGGCGGAACCAGAGCACTTTGTTGGTCGGGCGGTCGATCAGCTTGGCCGAAATCGCCTGACAGAGCCGCGACAGGGCGGAGCGACAAGGGCTGGTTCCCTCCCAAATCTCCAGGATGGCATCGGCTTCCGACTCTACCATCGTGTGCTTGAGGCAGGTCTGCTGCGCCAGGTTCCGCCGGACATAGTCGGCGGCTTCGCCGAACCCCTCCACGCAGATCGTCTCGAGGGATTTGAGACGCGCGGACGTATCCTTCTTTTTCTTGGCCAGGGCGACAGGCTGAGCGAGGGAAATCAACAAGCCCACCATTAAGGCTCTGACTATCAGGGATCGCATCATGGCTTCGCCTCGCTAGGCCGGCGTCAACCCTGGGCGCGTCAGATCCGCGGCTCCGAGGCCATTATCGGTCCCGCGGCCGCAAAACCAAAGGAAAAGCAGCGTCCGGAGGCAGGCATGCACGAGCGCGCGCTTGTGGGACGATGACCCACCAGCCGGCGGCAGATGCGTTCTGAGGATGAGCTGGCCGAAAGGGCGGGCCAACGTCACCGCCCCTCCACGTGCAGGCCAGTGCTTGCTTGCGTTAGTCAGACTAATTATCCCTTGGATCGGAAGGGCGGGGTTTTAACCCCGCCGCAGCCTTGCCACCCCCTCACCCCTTTCCCCTCTCTCCCTTACTGCGGGAGAGGGAGGCCGTAGCGCCGGGTGAGGGGGACACCGTTCGGCGGGGCTCAAGCCCCACCCTTCCGGCTTCGTAGCCGGGCTTTTTCAGCACGCTGTTAAGGCTTCGGTTCTGCGGCTTTTGCCTTCCGGGGCAATTGGTAGTTGACGTGTATAGTCGTCTTGACCTCGACTCCCAGGGGTTTGTAGCGCCATTGTCGAACCGCCGCCAGCGCGGCTGGGCGCAGCACTTCAGGACCGCCGAGCGCGGTGGCCTCCACGACCTCTCCATCCTTGCTGATGAGGGCATCGATCTTCACCAAACCCTGAATTCTCGCCTTCTTGGCTTCCGCGGGATAGACAGGTTTGACCATGTGTACCAGTTGGATTTTCTTGTTGACCTTCTCTTCGATATTCACCTGCCCCGCGGGGACGTCGCCCTTCTTCTCGGCTTTTTCCCCCTGCGGCAGCGCCAGGGACAGTGCGGTCCAGATGAAAAGAGCGCAAAATAGGAGTAGGCATCTGACGTATCGATGAAGTGACATAGCACCTCCTTCGCCTGGATAGACACCGCGAAACGCTACAAGGTTCCCGCGAAAATGGAAGGCGCCGGGAGAACCCCCAGGGCGGCAGCTACGGCAGATTCGATCGTTGAACTTACCGTGGGCCCCTGCGCAAGAGAGTACCTTCAGTTGACGCGGTGACCTCCTGCGGAACCGTCACAAGAGCGCTACTCCACGATCAAAGAGACGGCGGTTGCGAAGTGCGCTGGCCGTGTTGTCCCGCTATCCTTCCATGATCCAACGGTGATTGCAGCAGTCGTGTCCCTGCATCAACGTCTTGGCGCGAATCATTTTCATCTTCGGGTTGAAGGCCGGGGCTGCAGCAAAGTTAGTATCGCAGAGTGCCACATAGCCGATATCAGCGGCATCCATCTCGCGAAAAGTTTTGGCGAAAAGGCACTCGGTAACTTTTATTTCAGCGGCTTTCTCCGTGTCTTCAACAAATTCGTATGTCAAGACGTGGTTCCAGAAGTAAGGGTCTGCTTTCATAGGGGCGAGGAAAGCAGCCAGGTCTTTCTTGGGCAGATCCTGAGCTCGCTTTTTCGTCGCCTCTGCGATAGCTTCCGAAGAGGCTTTCTTCAGCATCTCGATGAATTTATCGTGCCCAATATCCCTGGCAAGAATCTTCATTACAGGGATAAATCCATCTCGAAATGCAGACTCAAAAACCTGTTGAAAGGTCATTCGTGAATCTTCCAAGGACTTCTGCTTGATGGATGGAACTTGAGGAGTTCCTCCCGTCTGGGCTAAGGCTGATAGCCCTCCGCAGCCCACGCAGAGGAGCGTTCCCGCGGGTAAAGTGTTCGCAAGAAACCGTCGGCGACTCGATACACGAGGCGGACCTTCTTTAAGCACCTTCCTTGGCGAATGGGTTAACTTACAGGATCACAACTCCTGGTCCGGACTGGCCAAGATAGTAGCTGCGAGGAATTTGTTTTTCAACTCAGCGTGCGTTTCGGGCCGGAAAAAAGCCCGCGGCGAGAAAAGCACTCGCCGTGGCTGCCACTGCGGCCGTCGGCGGTCCAGAGTCGAAAGCCGAAGTAAGGCGCGCACCCGCCTACTTCTCAGGGAAGAAGGGAAATAGTCTTCGGATTTCGGCTTCGTCCGGCCGGCGCCCGTACTCCGTGATTTCAAACGCCTCAGCGTGCTGCACCGCGCCAGCTTTCGACCCGTACCACTTCTCGAGCGCCTGTTTCCACTCGGCCGGCACCCGACTGGGCCGCTGCGCGAGGAGCCACTTCTTGCGGCCCGCAGGATCCTTCGGCACTTCGGCAAGCCGTCCCGCGTGCCACGGGAGCCATTCGTACATTTGCGAGACGTGGGCATCCAGCATATCAATCTTCTGGTTGATCACGTCGTCAATAGCCACCACCACGTCGGGACGAAAGGGTTGGGGGCGCGTGAAGCCGTCGGAAAAGTAGAGAAACACCGGGTTCCTGCGCAGTGCGGGCGTGTCGGTCACCACGTTTGGCACAGTCACCATATACGCCGCGTCTTGCACCAGGATTCCGGTGTAGCGGTGGTCAGGATGATAATCGTTCGGGCGTGGGCCGAGCACGATGTCCGCCTGCCATTCGCGAATCTTGCGGATGATCTGCCGGCGCACTTCCAGCGCGGGAAGCAATTCGCCGTCATGGTTGTCAAGCACATCGTATTCGATTCCGATGCGGCGGCCGGCCTCGAGCGCTTCCGCGCGCCGCCGCTTGGCCAGTACGCCTCCGCCCTGTTCGTGGTGGCCGGCGTCCCCGTTGGTGACGGAGACAAATTTCACCCGGTGACCCGCCGCGGCGTACTTGGCCGCCAACCCTCCCGCTCGCCCGTCGCAGTCGTCCGGGTGCGCCCCGAAGGCAATGACGCGCAACTTGGAGTAATCCTGCGCGAAAACCGGCGAAGCCGCTACAAGCAACACCGCCAAAACCCAGACCATTATCTCTACCTCCCTCGAAATGGTGCACAAGTCTTATCTTCTCTGTGGCTGCGAGTCAAGGAAAAGCCTGCCGGCCGAAGGCCAAGCCCGGATACCCGCCGGCCCCATCGGGGCTTGACAAGCGGGCCTACATATGCTAGCCTACTGTGTAGCCGAGGTGCTGCCCCGGCCTGCCGACCTCTCGAGCTCCGTGGCGAGGTTCCCTCATGCCCCAGCCCACCCTTCCTCCCGACGCAAGCGAACGCACGCTGCTCCCTCCGTCGCAGGAGGATCGACCCAAGCGAAAGTACGCGCTCACACCCCGAGGCGCCAGGAGCCCGCAGGCGTTGGCCGCGCGTCGGGCAAACCTCGCGAAGGCGCGGGCGGCGCCGAGAGATGTCATCTACCGGCCGACGGAGAAGCGGCAGGCGGCTAGCCGCGCCAACCTGCAGAAAGCCCTCGCCGCGCGGAAAACTCCCAAGGGCAACGCGGCGGCGCGCCTGAACGCTTTGAAACATGGCCTCTTCGCGAAACAGGTTGTGGCGGCGAGCGTCGCGCGGCTGGGCGAGGATCCCAAGGCGTTCGCGGAGCACCTGCGCTTGTTCGAGCGGGTCTAAGTCCCCGAAGATGCGGAGCAGGAGCAATTGATCCAGCGGCTGGCGGAGACCGTCTGGCGGCGCTTGCGCCTCTTCCACGCGCAGGCCTGCTGGGAGGCCGATCGCGTGAAGCGGGTTTTCACTTCCGCCTCGAAAGCCACGAAGCTGACCGTGCAGGAGACGGAGCTGCGCGCGGACGCTCTGGTGCTTCTCCTGAATGAGTTCGACCCGCTCTTCCGCGAGAATTCCAAGCTCCAATCGCGGATCGAGTATCTGCTGCGAGGGTTGATGAAGAAACGTTCCGGGGGAGCCATCCGATACAAGGCTTTCTGCCCCCGGCGCGACCCGGAGCTTGAGGAAATGGAGAGGGAGCTGCAATCGGAAATGGCCGTGAGCGTGTGCGAGGCCATGTCGCCAAAGCAACGCGCCGAGCTCTGGGAAACACTGAAGCAGCGAGCGGCGAAGAAGAACACAACCCAGGATTCAGAGGGGTAGTTGGGCGAATGGGCCTTTTCACACCACCACGTTCGCCAAACCCGAAGAACACAAGGTGGCGATGTGAAATCGCCGTTACAGTAGGGGCACGGCGAGCCGTGGCCTGCTGAAACGCCCGCTCGCACCCACCGCAAAAGGCGGGATTGACGCGCCACCCGCGCGAGACGCGAAGCATGCACAAGCCGGTGGCGCTAAAATTCGAGAGGGAGGTGTTTCGATGAAGCTCTCGGTCAAAGCGTTCGCATTCACGGCTGGCCTTCTGTGGGGCGGTGCCATTCTCTTGGTTAGTCTGGTGAATCTCGCGGCTCCTCCGTACGGCCGGGCGTTTTTGGAGTTTTGCGGTTCGATTTATCCGGGGTTCCACGCTACCCGGACCGTCGGCAGCGTGGTTGTCGGCACACTGTACGGTCTGGCCGACGGAGGTATTGCCGGCGCCGTCTTCGCCTGGCTCTACAACCGCTTCGCGGGTTAGTGGTAGCCATGGTTGATTCGTTCTTGTGAATCAGCCGTGGGTTCTTGGTAGGGGAGCACCTTAGGGTGCTCCCGCAGAATGAAAAACAAAACGGGAGGGCCACGCCCTCCCCTACCAACGACACCCGCGCACATCGCAAAAGGCGCGATCGATGCGCCACCCGGTGGGCCTCACTGGTTCTGGATATGAGGCTTGGCGTGGTCGCGTAACCACGGAAGAAGACGGTCAAACCGAAACTGCCCGGTGTCGCACAGCTTTATGAGAAATTGATAGGCTTCCAGGTCGTCGAATTCCAGCCGCTAGCCGTTTACACGAAGGAGGGCCGCGGTTGCGGTGACCGCCGCGCGCTTGTTGCCGTCGATAAAGGGGTGATTCTGCCAGAGGCTCTCAAGAAGGGCCGCTGCCTGTTCAATCACGTCTTTGTAGTACTCGCTTTGGGGCCTGGCGAGCGCGGCTTCCAGTGCCCCCCGGTCACGAACCCCGTGGGCGCCGCCAAAAAGCTCGATCAAGCGCGCATGCGCTGCGATCACTTCGTCAATCGAAGGATAAATGGTCACTGAGCGAGACGACGAAGCAGTTCGGGATGGGCCGCGATGAAGTCATCCACCGCGCTGAGGAAGGTCGTTGTCTCCGCCTGTTGCTTTTTCTTGCGAATGTACTGGATGAAATCGCGGACCGCCGCCTGTTCATCCGGCGAAAGCTGCGAAACCAGGTCGGTGAGGCTTTCGAGCTTCATGATTCACCTTCGCTGAGTTGAGTATACCTTTCGACCTGAGCGCTTTCAACCACCCGTGGCGCGGATAGGCCAGCGGGGCAATTCGGTCCTATTCTTCCCTAATCCCTAGCCCCTGACACCTGACACCTGTTCTTCACGCCTCGCCGGCGGGTTTCCAAACAGGGTGAGCCAAGCTTGGCGCGTGTCCGTTACCGCACACATCGCTAGCGCCGCGATGTACCTGCCCCGGTGCCTGCCCCGGCTTGCCGTGGGTGCCGTGGACCCGCCCCGGTGAGCCGGGATGCGCCACCCACTACATACGCGGAGGTCCAGTCCTGTCACCTATGGTTTAGGTGCATCGTGCGGCAAACTGGAGTTGGAACCGTCGAGCGTCCGGTTGACAATAAAGGTCAGCTCGGTACCTTGGACCAGAATGATTTCCTTCTGGTGCTTAAAGAGGTTGAACAGCAATGCCGTGCCCGCCCCGATGCCGGCGCCGTACAATATATCACCGCCTATTCCCGGGCCGCCGCAGTTCCCAAAATAACGGCAGTCTATCGCCTGACCCATGCCGACCGTGGCGCCCGCCCCGGCGCCGATGGCGCCCCCGATGGCAGCGTCCTTCGCGGCTTCTTTCTTGCTCTTGCCACAGCCGACAATCGTGCCTTCCTCATCGTTCGCCGTATTGCCGCAGACGCCGCCGTGGCTATCTGCGAGCGTGCTGGAGAGTCGGAGCGTCTGGTCGTCGGGTGTGAGGATGGAGTCGAGTACGATTCGCATCTGGGCCTTGCCCTTGATGCGTCCCGCAGGCTTCAGAAAGGCGACATGCCCGCTCACCGTGCTTCCTTGGGGTACAATCGTCTGGTCGCCGGAAACAACGTCTTTGGCCACTTGGCCGGTGAAGGTATCGCCCAGCTTGTTCGTCTTGGACGTGATCGTTGTGCCAAGCCGGACGTGCAGGATGGTGCCCGGGGGGATCCTGGGGCTGTCGGCTGCGCTGGCGCTCAGAAAAGCAAAGGCCGCCGTCAAGGTAAGAGCCACCAAAGTTGGCAGAATCCGTTTCATGGTTTGTTCCGTCCTTTGAGGGTCGCTGCCGGGCCGCTCCCCGTGTGCTAGCAGAAGGCAAAAACTTGTCCACCTATCCCTGCTCGAATCTCCATCCCTACGTCTTGTTTTACAAATGCCCCCTTTCCTTCCTTATGCTTTGATTCGAAGACCCTTAGACTGGTTGCACGCTCGCGAAGAGTTAGATGTTCTTAGGTGAGGATCTCGGGGCACTGGGTGTCTCCGGTGGCAGCAGATGCTAGTGGATACGGGGTTCGTATAGGGGCGGTTTCCCGGCAGGGCCGTGACAGGTCATACCGCCTCGTTCGCTGGAACCCAAACACCGCAAGACGGCGAGGTAAACTCGCCGCTCGCTGCGCGCCGCCATCGCGCAACGTGTCATCTTGAGCAGCCCCCCGCGTCCTGTCATCCTGAGCGGCGCGAAGGATCTCTACGCCGCTCGCAGACATCGCAAAGAAGGTGTGAAATAATTCCCAAGTCGGTGCTTTTCCACAACGCAAGTCGTTGATTTTGGGAAACCGATAGCCTACTTCGTTCAATTAATTCACAGCTTCAAAGAGCGCGATGTACCTGTGCCGGCGCCTGCCCCGGCTTGCCGTGGGTGCGCCACCAGCGGGCGGCCTGACAAGGCAGATTCCTCCCCTTGTAATTTTCCGAGTGAATGCCAGGGCGGAGCCGTTTTGCTAAGCCTTGGGGGCCCAGCGGCACGGGATCGCCTTCACCATCACGGCCACGTACAGGGCCGAGATACCCACCAGGGCGTAAATGATCCGGCTCACTATGGCCATCTCGCCGAAGATGCGGGCTACCAGATCGAAGCGGAAGAAGCCCACCAGCCCCCAGTTCAAGCCTCCGACAACAAGCAGGACGATTCCGATCACATCGATCACCTTCATGGTGTCCTCCTGTTAGCCATTTTTCCCGGGGTAGAGAAGACAACGGACACGAGTGTAGCCCCGGACATTCTGCCTGTCAAGCAAGGGGAATACCCCCCGGTCGGCAGAGCGCCGACCGTGGCGAAGCGAAAGGCGGGCGCGCGGGAGTTTCGGCCTGGGTCAAGGACCGACGCGCTGCAAAGAAAGGGAGCCGGAATGGCTGCCAGTGGTAGCCACTGTCAGTTCGCGGTTTGAATTAACCGTGGGTTCATCGCAGGCGAGTCCTCCGGGCTCCTGCGGGAGCGCAGAGCGCTCCCCTACTTGAAACGCCTACGGTTGGGAGAGCGCCAACCAAGACTACCCGTTGCCGGCGCGTGGGAAAACAAAACGGGAGGGCCAAGCCCTCCCCTACCATCGACACCCGCACACATGGCAAGAAAGCGGCATGTACCTGTCCCGGCTAAGTCGGGATGCGCCACCCACGATGAGTGTGCCAGCCGTCGGTCGAGGTTTACTGACCAGCATGATGGTGAAAAGTATAGAATCCCCTCCGCCTGCTAATCTCACAAAAAAAATCAAGAGCGGTATCACTACCCTCAAAGATCTAACTCAGATGCACAACAAAATGGCAAGTCTTTCCTCCGCGTCGGAGCGATTCCACTACCTCGACCTTAAATGGACGACCTAAAGCTGTTTCGAAAATTGTCTGGTGGGTAGAGCGAGTACACTCGCAATGGAGATCATTTGGTTTTGCGGGACGATATTTGGCGGCAGGACAATAGCAGCCGCTCGATACCGCTCCATAGCGAATGTGGACTTGATTACCTTCCTGCCAGATCTCAAAGTTTTTCTTATAAGCCTGGATCAACTTTTCCAAATTGCCTTTTCCCTGGTTGGCAATATCCTGCTTCAATTGAAAGCGGCGAAAGCAACCTCGACCGCAACCCTCCATCAGTTTTACTCTGGTTTTTTCATCCAGTTCGGCTTCCATGGTGTCCAACAAGTCGGTGAGCCAGTTTTGTATGAATTCTTTTTCAAATTGCACCTTGGCTATGTCATCTGTTGGATTGGGGAAAGCACTGGCCGGAGTATTCGCCTGGTCAAATACGAAGAAAGCACAGCAGCCTAAACCTGATTGGAGTGACTTCTGGAAAAACTCCTTGCGATTCATCAGGCATCCTCCTCGCCGGATGGCGCAGACCATCTGTGGTCTGCGCGTCAGCACGGAAAGAGTATCCCACATCCGAAAGGGTCTGCGTCCGCCCGCGAGAAGCAGAGGCGATTTGATATCGCCACTTACGGTCTTGTGTAGGTGGTTCCCGCCGTCGAAACGGCGCGGTGGGGCGCGCCGCCATCGCGGAACCTGTCATCCTGAGCGGTGCGAAGGATCTCGACTCTGTTCGCACGCATCGCCGCGGCCTTGTCATTCTGAGCGACAGCGAAGAATCTGGCGCCGTGGACTCGTCCCCGCCTGGCCGTGGATACGCCAGCCGGGCCTGGGCCAAGGGCCGCAGAGTTCCAGGGCGACTTTGCGGTACATGCTTTTCAGCCGGCCCTTTTGCGCACGAGGGCGTCTGCGCTGAGAGGCCCCGGACCGGCAACAGACAAATAAAGGTAGACAAAGCAGTAGAGGACGGCGAGTTCCCCTCCGTTGCGAATGGGGAGAAGGCCTTTGGGAAAATGCACCATAAAAAGAGCCACGGCCATCTCCCCCGAGAGGATGAAGGCCACGGGAGGCGCGAAGAGGCCGATGAGAATGAGCAGGCCGCCCACGGTTTCGAGGCATCCCGCCACCCAGAACATCGACGCGAAAGGAGCTCCCGCGCCGCTTCCCCCCATGCCGCCGAAAAGCCCCAGCAGCTTCTGCAGGCCATGCAGGGAAAATGAGAAGCCCACAATAATACGTAGAATCGAACGCACGTAGGGCTCCAGGGAACGAATCGCTGCCATACTCTCCTCCTCGCTGGATATTGCCAGCCTGACCCGGCCCGGAGGGGG
>Ga0315280_10012203_pt1 | contig 10435 bp, 9 predicted proteins | sample YL17G06_40_MG_FD_203697 | JGI IMG/M metagenome (GOLD analysis project Ga0315280, IMG submission 203697) | Sediment microbial communities from Yellowstone Lake, YNP, Wyoming, USA - YL17G06_40 | ecosystem: Environmental > Aquatic > Freshwater > Lake > Sediment | place: USA: Wyoming | collected... | reverse complement strand
ACCCTTACGGATGGAGTCTTCTTGCGAGGATGATGATAAAACTAAAGTTCAAGCAACGGATATAGTCACGTTGCCATGTGGTTGCATTTATCAAGATAAAGAGTGGTTATTGGTACGCATTCATGAGTGTGACTATCATAAGCGGAAAAGAACAGCAAAAAAACCGTACAGACCGAAAGCCGAATGTGTAAGACCCTAAAGGTTTCTATTTTCTATTTTATAGATCAAGGTAAGATTTGATAAACTTAATTTTTTCTTTTGGGTGAAATAAGTTAGAATGATATCTTTTTGATATCATCCATCCCCGAAATCAGGACTTGTGCACTAATGAATTTTAAAAAAGCACGGATACGGTGTTCAAAGCTCTTCCATTTCTCCAATAATTAAAATATCGTCACTTGCCATACTGTTTAGTCAGGAGGCGTCTGTAATTGGTCGATGTACGAGTAAAAGAACTACTACGATTTGACCCAGAAACAAGCGATAAAGAGTTTATGAAAGCCATTAGGGAAACGATTAGACACGTTTGTAAACCTTGTTGGGAAATTAAGTATTGCCCTTATGGCCCATTCGTCGAAGAGTTTCCTCTGATGCCTCTAACAAGTTCTGAGGTTAAGGAGCAATTTCCAGAGCTTGACCCTGAAGATTATCCTAAGGAAATCCCTGAAGAAGTAGCTATGACGGCATGTGACGTTTTTGGTCATGTTTGTCCTGTGTTTTTTGTTTCTGAAGAGTTTACTGAGACATCAGAAACTCGAAGGCGCGGAAGGTTCATTCCGACTTATGTTAAGATGCGCGTTGCCCGACGCGACGAAAATACTTGTCAAATCTGTAGCAAACATCTCAAAGACAACGAAATTGAATTCGACCACGTAATTCCCGTCTCAAAAGGTGGCAGTTCCGAAGAGCAGAACATCCAAGTGACTTGTTACAAATGCAATCGAGATAAAAGAGACAGGGTAGAACTTTAGAGCGCGCTAAAAACACCAGTCTCAGAAAGGGCCAACTTCGCAAATCACTTTTTTCCTTTGTCATACGTTGTCAATGCCATTCATTGAATCAAACTGTGTCACATTTTAAAATAGAATCTTATCACCCAGTCAACTATCTGAAGTGCCGCAACCGTCGCAAGCGACCCTGCAGCCACCCATAACGCCCTTTGTGAGAAAACTTCTTCGTGAGTTCTCGCTCTAACAGCGTATGCTGGTTGCTTAAAATAAGTGACAGAAGAAGGAGACACATTTAGCTGCCGATAAGGATACAATTGGGCTCCAGTAGCGTTATAAACTTCCACAATGGCTCCGTTTGAATCGACCGCCTGATATACGTGAAACCATGTGTATCCTGCCACGAGTGGTGCTTGACTATACCTGTTTTCTTCAAATTCTTCGTCGGGAGATAGCTGCCTATTGATAACAATAGGTTGATATACCTTTGATTCCAAAGAAGCCCAAGAAATTTCAACAATAACTAAGCCGCCTGGAAAGACCGCGTTTCCTATGTTTTTCACCTTGTATCCAATATTGAAAGTTACGCCTTCAGTAACAACTTTTGGAGTGGTTACAGTTAAGCGAAGTCTGTGCGGCGCGTTCTGCATGATTTCAACTCAGTCTGCTTTTGGTGCAAGCTGCTTATATGATTTTTTTGATTAAAAAAATAATAAAACCCAAACGTTCAACCTATATGAAGAAGTCCTGTCAGTTCTGATTTCTAGGTTATTATGATACTTGATTTGCTTCCTTATCTGCTCTATGGAAGATAGTTCTATTCAAACTAAGAAGACTGAACTTTCCTAAATTCTCCAAGAGTCTTCTGTAGTTTTAGATAGGTTGAAAATGCAAGTTCATCACCTTCATATTCACATCGATAGAGTCCCTGAAGATTTGAAGGTATCTGAACTCGTTTATCAACCAGCAGAATGACTTTCCGATTATATTGCAGGAAAGCCCCACCTATTTCGGTTAGAACATTTGCATTAACGCCATAGGTTCCATCAGGCTTTTTCTCTGATTCATCTGCACTCACGTTTATTATTGCACAATTGCACTGTCTCATCATGCCAAAGACCTTCTCTGGAATTGGTATTGCTGTTGTCTCAGTTTCTTCAGCAATTCTGTAATCAAACTCACCGAATTCCAAGATGGTCTTAAGCTGATCTACTATTGTTGCATTTTCACTGTGGGAGATGAACACGATGGGTTTTTCTACTTTTGGAGCGGGTGGAGTTGGAGGCGGTGTTACCTCTTCTTCTGGTGGAACCTCTTCTTCCTCACCAGAAGGTGGCCGTGGTACAGTTTGTGTAACTTCAGCCTTTGATAGTTTGCTCAAGTGAATCCATTTAGCACCACTGAAATCATCGAGTACTTTCAACTCTTCTGCATTCTTGACTATCATCTTGTAGCAGTCTTTACAGTCTTCGGGTGGAATTCCGTATGTTCTATTAAGTGTATTTACAAGATATTCCAAGTCTGGAAGTTTGTTGTTATCATAATCGGAAAAGAACCGTTTGAAAAGGTCAATATTGAAAAGTGCCTTTTTTAACCCATCGGCTTTCTCTTGCAGGTCTTTAGGATACATAATGGTAGTTCCTAAAGGAGTAAGTGCTATTTCCTTAGCCTTGTAGCTTCCAATTGTCAGACCATAACGAGCTGAGGATGTTATCAATGATCTGAAACTACTGCTTGCTGGAGATGCGTTAAGTGTCTTAGCCAAATCTAACCTGTCATATGGTTTCCCTGCACTATGGTCTTTTATAGCTTGAGCAATTCTTGATGCATCCATAAGACTATTCTTAGGATAAGCAGTGGTGGCATACCTTCGTTTTTCTTCTTTCTCTGGCGTGGTTTTCTCAGGCATGAGTATCAAGAGTATAACTATACCCCAAGAGAAAAATCTTTTGATAAGTTACAGACACTTCGAGACGCTTCCAAACTATAGCGCGCGCTTGATGGATAGCGCTACGTTTAAGAGGCAATTCCGCGTTATTTCTGTACAAACTTTGAGTTGATGCGATGGGTTGTCCTTATTTTGTGAAAAGCGGGATCTGTGAGGAAACGAGATCTGTTCCAGGTCCAAAGCATTCACTTCAGTACTGCTCAAAAGGAGAAGAACGTTATGAAAAATGTGCACAATTCAACCTCAAGAGATGGAAAGATGCAGCCCATTTTGATCTGAGACGAATTGAAGAGACCAAGTATCCTGGACTCAGGAAGTTCGGATCATCAGAAATACTGCGAGGAATTATTCGAGAGATTAGCAATTGGGTTAATAAGTGTCAAGACTGCAAATCCCTGCAGACTCAGGGTAAGAAGGGTCTTTGTTATCTGCATTCCTTCTATACACAGAAGACTGCTTACGCACTCCAGGAAATCCACGGATTCAACAGCCAAACACCGCTGAACTTCAAGGCAGTAAAGCACGGTCCCTTCAGTGATGAAGTCAATGATTTCCTTGCAGGTCAGGAATTCCTGACCTCGTGGAAAGATGCAAAAGTTGACTCTTATGGAAGGCAGGGTGTTGGGGGACTCGCAGACGAAGAACAGGGGCTTTTCTACAAGCTTATTGATCGCTATCTTGCGATGCCAAAGAAGCAACTTGAGACTCTGACAACTGAGCATCATACATTGATACACGCAGGTGAGCATGTTGTACGTGGGTTTGACTCGATAATAGATTCCTTGAAAGGAAAGTATGAGAACAGCGAGGACTACGACAAAGAGGTGAGACTTTTCAAGGAACCATTATCAAAGACACTCGAATCGATCAGTCCGATTTTTGAACCACTAGAGCCACTCAAAGTAGGCAGCTCTGGGATCTTGATCAAAATCAGAGATAAGTCTTTTCAAGGAAAGCAAACGTCATTGCGTGTCTTGAAATTCCCTAGACCAAGAGGCAACGAATTTAAAGTTGCCAATCTCAGAATAATCCAGGAAGAGAAAGACAGACTTTGCAACCTAAATCATGACAGAATAGTCAAAGTGATAACGGCAGGAGAAACCGCATATGACAATTTGCAGCTTCCATGGTACGTAATGGAATATATCGGTCCTTCTACCGATCTTGATAAATTCATAAAAAAGGAACCAAATATCAGTTTTGGCTCACTGATGAGCCTCCTTATAGATGTTGCATCGGCGCTCTGTTATCTTCATCATAATGGAATCATTCACTGCGATGTCAAGTCCCAGAATATACTTGTAAAAGAAGGTGAAGTCCCGGTTGCAATGATAACTGATCTAGGTTATGCGCATGCAAGAACAGGCAACATGGATGACAGGATAAATGTGAAGTTTACCCTCCCTAATGCTCATCCTTTTCTCCGCGAGAAACTCGTTGGAACGTCCGATCCCTCTGCCGTGACAGCAGAAATAGCTAGGAAAGAGCTTCATGAAAACTTCGATTTGCATGCTTTTGGGAAAACTGTCGAGTCCATATGGTTGATAATCGCAAAAAAGCTGAAGGAAACAGGAAAATCCCCCGAGGATCATTTTGGAAAATACAAAACCGACTACCTGAAGCTATTAATAGCTCGACTTATTGCGACTGGAGTAGAGCCATCGACAAATGGACTAAATCAGTTGCCTTCTCTGGAGGACTACGTACCGGGACTCCCGAAGGAGGTCCTTATGGACGAATTACGTTACAAAGACTCATCTGAGATTCACGACGACTTGCTTAAATTGGACGACAGATTAAGTCTGGCATCTCTTGTTCCTGAATTGAACCCCTTCAATCCCAAAGTCGTTAACCTCGGCGCGAAAGAAACTAGGTCGATTCTCACGGATCGGGTAAGAAGACTGATAGATCACCCAGCATTCAACCGTCTTGGCAGTATTAGCCAACTGGGGCTGATTAATTACGTCTACCCCGGAGCCATTCACAGCAGATTGGAACATGGGTTGGGGGCATACGCACAGACCTGTGAGTATATCAGAGCTTTATGGTATAATTCAAACACGCACCTATTCAGGTCCATAATGAGAAAAGAAGACCTTTGCGCTCTTTTGCTGGCATCTCTTCTTCATGATATAGGTTATTATCCGATGGCACATGACTTGGAAGACTCTGAAGAATGGCAGAGTGGCATTGACCACAAATCCTATGCTTGCAGAATAATCGACGAAAGCTTGAAGGAAATGATTTCCAGTGACTGGAAGGTCGATCCTGAATACGTGAAGAAGCTGATTCGAGGCGAACAGGACTCTTTCAGAATAAAGATCCTGCATTCCATAGTTGATGGGCCAATTGACACAGACTTGATTGATTACCTGCTCAGAGATGGAATGCATCTCGGTCTTCCCTACGCCCAGTGTATTGATAAAGAATGGCTTCTAAGGAACCTGACCATTGCCTATGGACCAACTCCAGCAATGCCTGCTGGATTAGCTGTGACTGATAAGGGAAGGGTGACAGCTGAATCTATTGCATTTGCGAGATATATGATGTTCTCCGTGGCCTACTGGCACCACACAGTAAGAGCCATCAAAGCAATGATAAAATACGCCTTAGGAAGACTGAGAAATGGAAAGAAATTTGACGCAAATGACTACTATTCAAGATTCGTCGCAGTTACCGAAGAAAGCAAGGTACCAATCCAACAACCCGATTCAGTCTCTATACGCAGGGAAATAGTTTTTTCAGATGCCCAGCAGTTGCTTTGGATTCGCGAAAGAGTTGATGATATAGGTCGTGCAATGATAGACTTAGTTCTTCAGCGCGATCTGTTCAAGAGACTCATTTCACTTGATGCTAGTCAACCTGATACGGAGGAATTGTACGAGTTTTTTGCAGGAGCATCGACTCAACAAATCCAGCGCGTGAGAGAAAAACTGGAAGGAAAACTGAAAGAATGGCTTTCGAAATATGACAAAGTGCATCATTACGAAGAACTTGAACCGCTAGTTCTCATTGACGTGCCAAGAATGCAAACGTTGCAGAAACTCTATTACGTGAATGAACTGGGGAGCACGCCAATGTTTCAGGGTTCTGTCGTTTGGAAGGAACTGGCTGAGAAATTCTCTGAATCTATCGGGAAAGTCAGGATATTTGTGCATCCGAGAGTTATCTCTGTTTTGAAACATTATTTGACTCGTGCTGACCTATTGATCATGTTGACGACGATAAAAGAGTCGTCTGTCGGCTATCAGCGTGCATAAGATCCAGCGTTGCGCGCGCTGCTGGTATTTGTGGTTGGGTCACATAGGTTAGAGCCCACGTTTGAACCCTTACAGTCTGAGACTGCTCTTGACACCCTATTTTCTTCTGCATATATTTACCTGGACGAAATCTCGCAGGCAAGACAACATGAATTTCTGCTCTATAACAATGTTTCAGAAATGTTAAAATCTAGACGACCGCAAATCTAATATTAGAGGTCGGACAAAGTCTGGATCATGTCCAGATTTTGTACGATCACTCGGAGGTATCATAATGAGCGATTCACGATTAAAATTGCTTGAAAGAAGAATCGAACAAATAGCCAAGGCTGTCAATGAGCTTCAATCCAGAATGGATCTTGTCCAGAATGAGTTCAATGCTTCTCTCGCACTTGAACAACTCGGTGGGAAGATTACCCTGACTGACAGTTCGGGAAACGAGAACATTAGAAAACCACAGATTCCGAAATCCATGATGCGGTCAGTCAAAGAATTTGTAGGGCAGGAAGGCAAGTGGCTTTCTGCTGAAGAGATTGCAAAAAAGACAAGGCGTTCCAGAAATGCCGAAAGTAGTTATCTCCAAAGGCTTTTTGAGAAAGGCTACTTGATCAGACAACGCAATGGAAGAAACGTTTATTATTCAATTCGAAGAGATGCTCTTAAAGGTTTGGAGGAATCTTAAGTGGAGGAGTCAATCACGCAACTTGCTGAAGAGATTCATAGAAACCGACCGAATGCGACTATACCAGTAATCATAGAATTGAGGAATTTCTCGCAAAAGAACATCGACATATTGATCTCTAAGGGTTTCAAGCTTCGTACGGCGATAAGAGAACTCAATATGCTAACTGGCGAGATCCCAGCAGACCCGAAAGTCACCAAGGCAATTCAAGACCTAGACATGATTGAGAATTTGAGCACGTCTTCTGAAATAGAGACTCTTTAGCAAATAACAGGTAAGCTGAATGACTTTCCTCAAGCAACGGAATCTATTTCAGGATCTCTATATGCGCCAGATTCACCTATGGGCGAGAGAGAAAAACCTAACTGGCAAAGGCGTAACAGTAGCAGTCATTGACAGTGGCCTCATTAGACAAGCCGAGCTTCTGAGAGGCAGAGTCGCGAAAATACCTAATACCTCAAAATGGCGGGAAAATGCCACCGATGAGCCGGATAGATATGTGGGAACCCATGGCACCGAGATCGCAAGTCTAATAAGCATGATAGCGCCCGATGCGAGGCTGTATGATATTAAGGCTACTTGCGTGGTTGGTAGAACGCTCGACCATTTTCTCATTGATGCTCTTATCAAATGCATGAGAGAGATCAGACCTGATGTTATTAACATAAGCCTAGGAAAGCATAGGCAAGCAGGATGCAATGGAACATGTCCCATTGACAAGGTCGTGGACCTTGTAGCCGATAGCGGAATAACGATCATAACAAGCGCTGGAAATAGAGGTGAGCAAGGTCCACTTGCATGCCCTGGCAATGCGAGGGGGGCGCTCACCGTTGGTGGGGCTACCTACAAGAAGGAAGGATCTAAGTATGAGCCAACAATTGCCCCAGTAAGTAGCTGGTCTGGCAGACAAGGAAAGCCTGATCTAATAGCTCCATCAGATATACCTGTAAGAGTTAGGTACAACATTTTGATGCCGACGTGGGTGGAGATAACGGTTGATGAAGGGCATCTAGGGACTTCTTATGCAGCACCTTTCGTTACTGGAGCAATTGCACTCCTTCTCCAGAAGAAGAGAAAAGCTAGAGATCCTAAGAAATTTGCAAGTGATGCAAGGGCGGCGCTTGTCGCCACCTGTGACAGGATAAATGGGTTCCCCCCAATAGCACAAGGTAACGGGTTGATAAATCTTCCAGCGACAGATGCTTTCTTGGCAAGAAACCTGAGGTGATTTTTTGTCTGAAAAGATCAACAGAGTCGCGAAGACAATGCTCGAGAGATGTTTGGGCATAGACAAAGGCGATGATATAATTGTGGTATGCGATCAGAACAGACTACGCATAGCTGATGCGCTGGCAGTTGCAGCAGATCGTCTTGAGGCGACACCAACAATCTTGGTTCTGACCGACGAGTTTCGAAAGACTAGAGCAATTAGAAAAGCACGAATAAGCAAAGCGATCGAAAATGCAATAAGAAATGTGGATGTTGTCGTGCTGTGCGTTGCCAACGTTCAGAGGGAGCTGGAGTTTAGACGGAAATTTATCCGGCAAATAAGGAAATCTTCAGTAAGAGTTGCTAATCTCCCAGGTATTACTGAAAGGACTTTCGCGAAGATTGGTATTGCCCCTCGCATAGAAGAAATAGAAAAAATCGGGAATGATATTGCCAGAATCCTGGCAAATGGAAAGACGGCGTTTGTTACATCTCCATCAGGGACGAAAATCCGATTTGAACTGTATGGCTGGAAGGTCCCAGCAGAGATAAGCTCTGGGTACCTACTTCAACCGTCAACATGGGGGAACCTTCCTGGAGCTGAAGTCTATGTTGCACCAAAGGCTTGGTCAGCTAATGGTGTGATAGCTATCGATGTAACGATAGATCAAGATCACAGAATGAGAAATGTCATAATCTTTGAAATAAGGAATGGGCGGGTTGTAGCAGGTTCGATAGAATCTAGGGATAAGAAAGCTGCAAGTTTTCTGCGAAGAGCTCTCAAAAAGAGAAATGGGGACGCTTTGTGCGAATTCGGCATTGGATTGAACAGTAGAATCAAGAAAGCAACGGGCATAACACTTATTGACGAAAAGATGCTCCACACAGCGCATTTTGCCCTTGGCGACAATGTAGAGTTTGGCGGTGAAATCGAATCTAACGTACATTATGACATGATATTTTCCAAACCATCTGTTTGGATTGATGAAAAGCAGATCATGAAAGATGGGGTTTTCACGTATTCTGAAAAGGATCTTCTTAACAGCTACCGCTACTTTGAAGGAAAAGTCACGGATGAAACAATCATAGAAACGACGCCTTGGTCTTGGTGCATCAGGATGAATGGAGGTCTAGCGCATCTCTGGAGGGGCGGGACAGGAAGAATGCATGCCTTTATACTTGGCGATAAAGAGACTTCTGAGGCAGCAGAAAAAATATGGACTGCACTAAGCCATGGAGGTAGCTCTGTAGCCCAGATAGCAAAGAGGACGAGAATCAATCTAGAGAAGGTTAAGAAGGTAATAGACTTCATGATATTTCAGCATGTTTTGGACATTCGGATGGATAGAAAAGGGGAACTCAGAGGGCTGTCAAAGAAGTCTGAATTTGACGAGAATATTGAATTACTGTCTTAGTATCAATGTATCTTCACTTTGCTAAATGCCCTCGTGAGAGTCTCGTTTGATGCCAATTTTCGCCAAGATTTCTATGCCGCTGGTCGTTATCTGATAATATGAATAATGCGTGTCTATTGATAACATCTTGCGTCCAGTTAGGGCTAACGTGGAGAGTTCTGACGACGAGCTATCTTGAGACCTCGTTGTGGTTGGCGTTTTCACTATGTTTACGATCAGCTTTGCATCCGCTAATTTTCCCAAGTGAAAGTTCAAGGCATTCGAATTCAGGTTCAGTTTTCTCCTTAATTCTCCGAAAGACGTCCCATCCTTATTTTCGACCACAGCAAGCAAGATTTTGAGGCGTGTCTTATTTGTTACAGCTTTGTATGCTTTGAGTTTTGATTCAAGCTCTTCCAAACCTGTTCACCTTCTACCTTGTACACATGGTAGGTTATAAAGTTAACTATTGTTGACCCAAGTTAATTCTTGTTTACATAATTATAATAAATTAATACCGAATAGATGAGACCATAGCTTTCAGAGTGAAGTCGTTTGGTTAGTGCTATAAAAACCAGAGAGATTCGGGAAGCATTATCGAAGGCAGAGGAAGAGGTATACGGCCCTAAAGATAAACGAGTCGCAGTTCTTGGAGCTTTTGACACTTGGCCATACATGGATTTTATTAGCCGCCACCTAGCCAGAATGGGCTATATCGCTGTGACAAGTCGCTATATCTATAGATTAGCAAGCAAAAGAAAGATTGCAAGAATCGAGAACGAACCTGAGCCAGATGAATTCATGGTTGACTTCCTCTGGAATAAGGTAATCTTCAAATCCCAAAGAGCAATAATTGCATACTCGGTTTCTGGAGGGCATTACATCGAAACTGACTGGTGCTATCACAACCATATTGAGACTCTTGGAATTGCTCTAGTGAGAAAGATTGGTGACGTTTTGTCTTCTAATCAATGCCCTGATCTGATAGTCCACAG
>Ga0315280_10012201_pt1 | contig 10435 bp, 8 predicted proteins | sample YL17G06_40_MG_FD_203697 | JGI IMG/M metagenome (GOLD analysis project Ga0315280, IMG submission 203697) | Sediment microbial communities from Yellowstone Lake, YNP, Wyoming, USA - YL17G06_40 | ecosystem: Environmental > Aquatic > Freshwater > Lake > Sediment | place: USA: Wyoming | collected... | reverse complement strand
CAATTTCCTCACTTTGGGCATTAATAAGGCTGGCGACCTTATTCCTTGCTTCTTCAACAGCTTTCCTTGCTTCCTGGCCATAGGCATAAGGAGTTGAGGGGTTGCCAAAAACATCGGTGAAATATGGCAGCATTGCCTGTACCACCTCAGGGTGTGTCGGTGTGGTAGCGGCGTAGTCAAGATATATCCTGTTCATCCAAGTAGTGTGTTATTAAAACAAATATAGGCGGAAAGGGGCAAATTTGACAAAGGGCCGAGAAAAGTTTGACAGCCTGGGGGGGGTGATATACTATGAACTAAGATGAGCCCAGTGGATTTTGGAAAAACTAAACTATTACGGAGGTAACACAGTGACAGCCGATCCGAACAAAGCAAAATATCTGGAAAGACCCTGGCTGAAGTTCTATCTTAAGGAGGTTCCGCCTGACGTCGATATTCCAGAACAATCCGTAGTCCAAACTTTCAATGAATCCACAGAGAAATGGAAAAATAAAACCGCCATAATATTCTATGGCAGAAAGATGAGCTATGGCGAGCTAAGAGACCAGGTTGATAGATTCGCTACTGCCCTGTGCGACTTGGGAATCAAGAAAGGGGATAAGGTTGCCTTACTCCTACTGAACTGCCCTCAATTCATCATAGCTTACTTTGGAGCTCTCAAGGCTGGAGCTATCCCGACTGCAATCAGCCCTGTTTATGTCAGTCCTGAAATCAAACATCAAATCGAAGACAGTGGAGCCAGAATCATCGTCTGCCAGGATATTCTTTATGACCATGTTGAGAATGCAAGTGTTAAGCTAGATAAAGTCATCTTAACCAGCATCACGGAATACCTGCCGCGGATGAAAAAGTTCATGGGTAGCAGTGTGCTCCGGGCTGTATATCAAAAAATGGCAGCACCACCCACTGAGATTTTCGAACGAGAGGGATTCTATCAATTCCAGGACTTGATCAAGAAATATCCGCCAGAGCCACCAAAAATCGAGTTCAACATCAGGGAGGATTTAGTAACACTCTCCTACACTGGAGGAACGACAGGATTACCCAAAGGGGCCATGATAACCCATTACAACTTCTCAGCCGCCCGAGTGCTAGGCCAGATCTTCTGGGGAGACATCATGAAGGAGGGCGAGGAGACAGTGCTGGCATATCTGCCCTTCTACCACATCTACGGTCAGGCGATAATCATGATGGGCGGGCTATCTCAAGGCTATAAAATAGTGATATTTACTACCCCTGACCTTGATGATATTTTAAACGCCGCCGAAAGTTACAAGGCAACTGCATTCTATAGCGTTCCCTCCTTATTTGAAATTCTCAGAGATTATCACCGAACCAACAGGGTTAATTGGAAGCGCTTCAAGCTCCTCATCTCTGGTGCCGATTCCCTCCTCGAGGATACTGCCAGGGGCTGGGAGCAGCGAACGGGCGCTAAAATCCACGAGGGCTGGGGGATGACCGAAACTACCTCTTTAGGCATTGTTAGCCCCTACGGAAGACCAAAGATCGGTTCCTTCGGGGTACCCATGTGTAACTGCACCGCCGCTATTCTTAACCCGGAAAGCACAGAGTTCCTTCCCGTTGGCGAAACCGGCGAACTTGTGTTCAAGGGACCGTCACTCTGCAAGGGATACTGGAAGAACCCAGAAGAAACAAAGAAAATATTCGTGGAAATTGATGGCGAAACATGGCTTAGAACCAGCGACCTGGCAAAAATGGACGAGGAAGGCTATTTCTACTTCTACGATAGGAAGAGGGACCTGATTAAATACAAGGGCCTCAGCATCTTTGCTCGGGAGGTAGAAGAAGTCCTGGCTGCACATCCCAAAGTTAAAGAGGCAGGGGTTATCGGAGTGCCAGACCCGGACGGGGGCGAGAAGGTTAAAGCGATAGTAGTTCTGGAAAGCGAGGCAAGGGGAAAGATATCAGAAGAGGAAATTATAAAATATTGCGAGGAAAACCTGGCTCACTATAAAGTTCCCAAGATTGTCGAGTTTAGAGGCGAAATCCCCAAGACAGATGTTGGCAAGGTATCCCATCGGGAACTCAGAGAAGAAGAGGAGGAGATTTGAAATGGCGTCATTCCTCGAAGTTGAAAATCTAACCAAACGCTTTGGTGGGCTGGTGGCTGTTAATAATGTCAGTTTTCAGATTTCAAAGGATGAAATCGTTGGTTTAATCGGCCCTAATGGGGCTGGAAAGAGCACCTTGGTACACTGCCTGCTAGGCATACTGAAACCAGATTCGGGAAGGGTCAGATTTAAAGGCGAAGATATAACCAAACGCCGCCCTTGGGAAATTGTTCAAAAGGGCATGGTCGGGACCTTCCAGGTGGTTAAGCCATTTCGACGCTTGCCTATTATTGCCAATGTTATGGTAGCCTGTCTCTGCCCACGAATAACCAAACGAGGCGAATGGGTCAAGAGAGCCGAAGTAAAGGCACTAGATGCCCTGGAGTTTGTCGGAATTACGGACCTTGCTCTTGAGCCAGCTTATATCCTGTCTCATGGGGACTTGAAGCGGTTGGAGGTGGCCAGGGCAATCGCCACCGAGCCGGAGTTGCTTATACTGGACGAACCTTTTGGTGGGTTGAATCCCGCAGAAACGGAGCTCGTGGCCAAGTCGCTGAAAAGGCTGCATAAGGGCGGAAGATTCGGCAGACTGCACAGCGAAGGGCCGGCTATGCTTATCATAGAGCACAAGCTGAGCGAACTCATGAAAATAGTTGACAGGGTGATTGTTATTAACTTCGGCGAGCTCCTCGCCGAAGGTACCCCTAAAGAAATATCCGGGGACACGAAGGTAATTGAAGCCTACACGGGAAAGGAGGTGCTCGTTGCTTGAAGTTAAAAACGTAACTGTGTGTTACGATACCGCTATGGTTCTCGATGAAGCCAGCTTGAAGGTCGAGAAAGGAGAATTGGTTGCGCTTGTCGGTCCCAACGGCGCCGGAAAGACTACCCTGCTTCGGGCTATTGCTGGATTGATAAATTGGGAAAAAGAAGTATTGAAGGGTACCAGACAGTCAGATATAACCTTCGAGGGAAGCATAGAGTTTGGAGGCGAACGGATTGAAAAACTTTCGGCAGCTGAAATAGCTAAAAAGGGCCTGCTCCTTTGCCCTGAGAGAGGTAGACCTTTTACTGAAATGACCGTCAAGGATAACTTGCTGGCTGGCGCCTACTTAGTTAAAGACAAAAACGAGGTGAACGATAGCCTCGTCAAGGTCTATGAGCTGTTTCCAAGGCTAAAAGAGAGGGAAAAACAAATATCGGGGACGCTATCTGGGGGAGAACGGCAAATGCTTGCCCTGGGAAGAGCATTAATGTGTCACCCCAAGTTCATGCTGATTGATGAGCCATCAAGCGGGCTCGCTCCAAGATTAAAGGAGGACCTGTTTAAACGCGTAGAGGAAATTTACCGCGAGCTGGGAGTTACTATGCTCCTGGCCGAGCAAGACATCAGCTTTGCCTTTGACCTGTCAGTAAGAAACTACGTTATGTCCCGAGGACATATAATCGCCCAGGGAACAGCTAAAGAATTACTACAAGACGAAACTATCAGAAAGACCTATCTCGGTTTATAACCTTGACAGGTTTTCCCTCTCCTGGTTAGTTCAGCTTAGACGAAACCAAAAGGCCTATCTCAGTCGTAAGTGAGATAGGCCTTGGCCTTCCTTCTCTCTCTTGGTTTCTCTTAGTTCGCTTAGTAGCTAGTGTAAAGAAGCCCCGCAAGCTCTGCAGGAGCGTCGCCATGATGCATTCGACAACTTGCAACGCGGGCACTCACACTCAATTTTGTCCCGTATCCACACCGCAATCCCTTCAGGCATAAATAGAAGAATAAGTATCACCACAATCGTGAAGATTATAACTCGCAGTTCAGGGATAACACGCAGAAACTCCATGAGCGGAAAGAGGGCATAAACCCCCACCACCGCCCCATAAATGCTAACAATGCCGCCAAAAACCGTCCATATTATCGCTTGAAACGACATCATAAGGGCTAATGTCGAGGGACCAGCAACTTTCAAGAAGTGGACATATAAACCACCAGCAATCCCAGCAAAGAAGCCACCTACCGCAAAGACCATCAGTTTATACCTTATTGTGTTAATTCCACAGGCACGAGCCGCAATCTCATCCTCACGAATGGCATGCAGGATAATCCCGGTTCTAACCAGAGCGCTCTTGGCATCGGTAAGCTTCCACATTATCATCACAGATGGAATCATAACCAACACCGAAATATAGTAATCATGCAGGCGCGAATCAGAAAGCGCAGCAACCCCAGAGATACCCTGCTCACCACCGGTAACCTCAGGGAAGGCTTTAATAACCCCGAGCAAGATAAGAGGAAGGGCCAGCGTGACCAGAGAGAAATAGGGGCCCCTTAATCTTAATGCCGGCAAGCACATAACCACACCAGCTAATACCGCAGCCAATGCCCCTATAGGTATCGTCGCCCACGGCTCTAAGGCCAAGTATTTGTTCAGCAGAGCTGCCGTATATGCCGCAACCCCGAAGAACATGGCATGACCAAAGCTTACCTGACCCGTATAGCCCGATATAAGGTCCCAGCTAACAGCGAAAATGACAAATATATTGCTCAGGATGAGAATACGAAGTGTATAAGGCTGCTGCGTGATAAGAGGTATGAAGAACAGGAACACGAAGAATATTAAAGCTATCAGCCTGCCCGGAATTTCCAGCACATCACCCTGGAAGTCCTTAAGCAGCCGTCTTAACACTTATAATCTCTCCTCTTCAAAAACTACGCCAAACAGACCCTCAGGCCTTACCACGAGTATTATTACCATAACCAGTAGGGAAATCGCCTCTTTCAAAAACGACCCCATAGGCAACGCAAAAACAACCAGAACCTGAATAAAGGCTATGATAAAAGCTCCGATAAGACTCCCTTTAACGCTTCCCAATCCCCCCAAAACGACGATTGCCAGGATTGTAATAAGTGGAGACATCCACATATAGGGGTAAACTGTCCATATCGGAGCCACTGCAACACCAGCAATCGCTGCCAGCGCTGCAGCTATACCCATTGTTATCAACAGGACTGTGGAAACATTTATCCCCATCAAACCAGCTACCTCAGTATCCTGAGATGTAGCCCTTATGGCAATCCCCAACTTCGTCTTCGACAAAAGCATCATTATACCCAAAAGGGCAACTATAACTATGCCTATTGTCAACAAATGTTCATAACTAACTTTAACACCAGCTATCTCCCAATACCCCGAAAGAAGGGTTGGTGCCCCCATGAAATGTGTGCCAAAGGCCAAAAGCATGCACTCCTGAAAAAACATGGCTAAGGCAAGGGTTATCAGCAATACAGTTACTTCATGCTCACGTATCCGGTCAATGAATAACTTATAGCTCAAAACCCCTATAAGAGTGGTAACCACTATAGCAATAAAAACTGATAAAACAATGTTTAAACCAAGCTGATGAGTACAAAAAATCATCGCGTAGGCCGCCAGCATCAAGAAGGCAGTGTGAGCCAGGTTTATCATCCGAGCTACCCCAAAAATGAGAGCGAAACCTACCGCCAGTAATGCATACACCCCTCCTGTAATCAGCACTTGAATTATAAATGCGTGAATCATAGCTTTTCTTAGCTAAAAACTCCCCTTCCAAAAACTCGTTTCGCTTCTTATGGAAACCCCGGGCTGTTACAACCAGCCCGGGGCCCCAAATGAACCTGCTAAACCACTTGCTATTTGAACTGCAAGGTATGTGCTATCTCCGAAAATAGAGCTTCATCATAAGGAACAAGCATGGACACGGTGGTTACTGAAGCAACAACCCACTTGCCATCTTTCTGCACCCCAAGAACGAAAGTATCACCCGGATAGCCTGCACTAAGGTCCCAGGTAATTTTGGCCTCAGTGGCTGGAGTGCCATCCGCCAGCGTCGTCTCACTCTGAGAAGCAATCACTATATTCGTGCCAGACGCCGCCAGGGCAGTGTTAACTGCGGCGGCAAAGTCAGCAGCTTCCACTACACCAACACTTACCACCGGAACCCCGGCAGGTCCTGCAGCTTTTAAGACTGTTGTCCCCTCCACTGCTCCCGCTTTCCAATTGCTTGGGTATTTGATAGAGAAACCGTAGTCGGCATTCACATACTCGGTGGCTTCAAATGAGAGTGCACCTTCCTCCGGTGGCGGCGCCGCCTCTTCGATTGTCCAGTTATGTTCGAGAACCCGTGGCGGTATGATGTAAGGAACAATGCCCTCATAAGTCACACCTTTCCATTCCGCTGGCATGCCGGGATAATCTTGTGGCCAGAAAGCCTTCATCTCGCCATCCTGCCATTGAGTAGCAATGCCAGTCAAAAAACCTGGGCCCCACTTTAAATCGTGAGGCAGCGCCGGATACTTCGAACCGACAGGGTAGTAGGCGTCTACACCTGCGGGAACTACAAACTCCGACTTTTCAAAAGCAGGAATCAACACCTCGGGATCCAAAGACTGTGTCTTTTCAATCGTGCTTACCATATTCTTGATGGCAACATAGGTATCAACACAATATGTTGGGATTTCTCCAGTCTCTTCAATATAGCTATCGACGAAGGGTATGGTCAAGTTGTTTGTCGCTAACCCCGGGCAATAGGTATTCATAGTCGTCTCGTAGTTGCCCTTGCCTCCAGTTGCATTCCAGAAGCCCTGCTTTTGAGCTTCGACGTTGATGCCTACCGAACATGCCGGTATCTCAAGCTCGCCCCACTGCTTGGCATAGGTGATGCCTACCGGCCCAGAAAAGGTAGTGAAGATGATGTGAGGCTCGAGTGCAGCTATGGCACTCAGCTCGGCAGTAACATCCGTCGCTATATCCGACGGCCGCCAGGTGCCAACAACATCCATTCCCATCGCAGGCAGCTTCGCCTCCGCAAGGGCCACCATCGGGTCAGCCCATATCAGTTTCTCAGCTATTATGGCAACCTTTAGATGCTGCTCTGGCGGCATGCCCAGCGCATCTTTCAGCACGCTTGCAACCATCTGCAGGATGAGAAAGTCATTCTGAACCAGAAAAATGGAATTGAGCGGAGTACCCCGGAAGAAGTACTTGTAGCGGGTATAATTTGCGGCTACTGCTTGAGTCAATTCTATAGCAGAAGAACCACAGCCGATAAAAATCTTGTGGTAGTCCATAGCCACTTCCAGCATACCCAGTACGCCTTCAGTTCTGAACCCTCCAACTACAAAGTCCGGCTCATCTACCGTTATCAGCCGTTCCATCACCGCCGCCGCCCCCGCCGGTTCAAAGATTTCATTCGAGTCCGCCTGAATTAACTTGATGAAGTACTGTTTACCGTTGAGCGTTATGCCACCGGCATCGTTGATTTCACTCGCTGCCTTTTGGGCACCCCACCAGTGGCCTTCTCCCTCGAGATTCTGCATCGGCCCGATAACACCAACCTTTATCACATTCTCTTCTGCCGGGCCAGCACAGCCAGGAAGCACCAGCGCTATCAGTAAAACGCTGGCAAGTATAGCAAACATAAATTTTTTCATTCCTTAATAGCCTCCTTATTTTTTATTTTAATTTATCCGCCAATGCGCAACTCTCGCCACAAATTGTCACCGACGGCCTGATTCTCCTTGTCTTGATTCTATTCCCTCAGAATTACCACCCCCTCACCTTAGTATACCCTATATACTCACTGGCTTCTACCCACTACCAATCTCAGACAGCGACCAAACAGGCCCACTTTTACTCCATGTAACAGTTTAGTTTTTCCAAAAATTTGGTAGCATATCAAAGAGCTGACATTTCTCCAAGGTTTTCTCTAGCCACATCCTTGCCTAATAGTGTACTCACTTTTTAGAGCCTGTCAATACCTCGTGCTGCGAGGTATTCACTATCAGAATTCGAGCCTTGCTCCGTCAATTCTACCTCTAGAATCCTGGCAACCCTCCACGCCTTCCTCACTCAACCCGGGCCAACTCCAATCTGCCAGTTTATTCCCCGAAATCCCCTCCCTCCAGGACTGGTGGCCACCATCGCAAGCTCCGGGGCTGCCCCCTGCCCCTTTAGCTTGGTCACAGTAAAGAGGCCCCAATTTTTGAAAAGTGAACTCTAGGGAACTCCTTTAACGGGTATGTAACAGAGTGCACCATTCGGTTATTCCACCATATTCAAACCTCTATGGCATCTCTTCCTGTATCAGGAATAAGGTGAACCTCAACCTCTTCTCTCAATGGTACATGGGGCACCTCTATTTCATGGGTAAACAAGGATATTCTCCGATATCCATTGACCATTCGTTTCTCTCGTAAACAAAAGATGTCCTTCGTTGAGGTATATGGATTTGGTAAGACAAAAGGCCTAAACAGGCTGTTTCCCTCTCTTCTTGCCCTCTCAAAGCGAATACTTGGGATCTCACCGGTAGTAGAATGGACCTGGTGGTTATTGTAACGGTCGACCTCTTCTTTGAGAACACTCCGAACCTGATTTATGGTAGTTAGCTTCTCTATGGCGCAGGTTCTGACAATTCTATCCTGTAGCCAGCGGTAGGGCCTTTCGACCTTACCTTTTGCTTGAGGAGAAAGTGCAAAGGTGACATCCACTCCCAACATTCTCATTACCTGTCTCCACTGAGGGTCAGCTTCATCAGTTTGAAGGATGTGCCTTCTCCAGAAGCTATCTCTGCCCTGGACAAAACAAAATACATGCAACGAGTCAACATAATAGCGGAAGGGAATTCCATAGGTTTCCATCAAGGCTTCAGCAGCTTTGATATGAGCCCAAGTCGTCTCCTGTTCAAATAAGTCAGCGTAGAGAGGCATTCGACTGAAATCATCCAGGGAGGTGATCAAGGCCCACCTCTCTTTGGCATAGGGTGACCAGCGGTGATGAGAAGCATCATGCTGAATTAAGGCACCGATGGCAGTGGTAATTACTTCACGGTCATGCGTCTTCTTTCTTGGATGGGGCTGCTAACAGCCCAAACTTTTAGCCCGGTCAATAATCGTAGATAGTGCTACTACAACTCCCTGTTTAGCTAAACGATCTCTGATAGCTGAATAGTTATAAGTGGTGATGGGCAAAGTAGAGTCATCGATCAAGTCTTTCTCTCGCATTGGTTCCTTCTCAATCTCCTTTTCGGCTGAAGCTGGAAGCCTGGTTGGAGTGGTTCTCTGATAATAAAGAGAAAATCCATCTGGATTCTGGCGATATTCCCTTAGAAGAGCAAAGAATCTAGTCTTACCGACCTCCAAAATCTCCTCGATTGCTGATCTATCCAATACCCCCTGGCAGTACCCTTTTAGCAGAGCTTTTACCTGCTCGGCCGTGAATCGTTTGTGTAACTGGTCCATCTATCCCTCCTTTTCTTCATCTTAGAGGAACTTATCATGGCCAGTTCACTTTTCAAGCATAAACGGTTCACTTTTGAATCGTAACTAACAAAAACTAGGAAAGCTTGATAAAAATTCGGAAGAGTGATAATCTCTTTTTCAGAAAAACTAAACTATAGTTAACCGCATAATCTCGTATAAAATTCCTCTCCCTTGATGGGAGAGGATTAAAGTGAGGGTGGATATCCCCTCCCTCTAACTCTCTCCAGGGGAGGGAGAATTATAAGGAATTTTGCAATTGACTATATTTCGAAATTATTTAAGGAGGTTGGACAATGCCAATTAACATGATTGTCTGTTGTAAACAAGTTCCTGACCCTGAGGCTCCCCCAGCTTCATTCAAGGTAGCTGGGGACAAGATGACCGTGCCGCCAGATGTAAAGCCAGTGGTTAGTCCTTATGACGAAAATGCTATGGAGGCTGCTTTAAGGATTAAAGGCGCGATAGGCGGCAAAATCACGGTAATTAGCCTCGGTAACAATCTAACCCGTGATGTGATTAAGAAACCGCTGTCTGTGGGTGGTGATGAGCTTATCCTTCTTGAAGACGCGGCTTTTGAGGGAGGTGATAGTTGGGCAACAGCCAATGCACTGGCTGCAGCGATTAGGAAAGTAGGTAAATACGACCTTATTCTCTGCGGACGGCAATCCGCTGACTGGAATGCCGGTCAGGTTGGTTTGGGCATTGCGGAAATTCTGGGTATTCCTGCCGTGAGTGTGGTCAGGAAAGTAGAGATTGTTGATGGAAAAGCGAAAGTAGAGCGAGCGGTTCGTGATGGCTATGAAATTGTGGAAGTTGCGCTTCCTGCCTTGCTTACCATAACCAGCGAGCTGGGTGATTTACGCTATGCTGCGCTCAAAGGGATTATGGCGGCGGCGAAGAAGCAACCCATCGTATGGAAGCCAGCGGACATCGGACTTGAGCCCTCTAAAGTTGGTGCTGCTGGGAGACGTGTTAAATTAGCTAAACTCTTTCAGCCAGTAAGGGAGACTAAGTGCGAGATAATCGAAGGAGATACTCCAGCAGAAGCTGGCGCTAACTTGGCTGTAAAGCTCAG
>Ga0315280_10012200_pt1 | contig 10436 bp, 9 predicted proteins | sample YL17G06_40_MG_FD_203697 | JGI IMG/M metagenome (GOLD analysis project Ga0315280, IMG submission 203697) | Sediment microbial communities from Yellowstone Lake, YNP, Wyoming, USA - YL17G06_40 | ecosystem: Environmental > Aquatic > Freshwater > Lake > Sediment | place: USA: Wyoming | collected... | reverse complement strand
GGTCAACCTTGGAGTGCCATTTGATACCCTTAACGGAGAGGTTGCCCTTACCAAGGAAGCAGCTCACAGTGTGCCGCGTATCCTGCATGCCGGTGGCGACGCCACCGGGGAGCACATTGAAACCACCCTAAGTAACCGGGTACGCTCATCTAAAATCCAGGTGCTTGAACATTGCCTGGCTACCGAGATTCTGATAGAAAAGGGGCGGGTTTCAGGGGTAAAGGCTCTTGATTGCCGTACTGGCTCTACCGAGGAGTTTGGCTGTCGCTTCCTTATTCTAGCTACTGGTGGCGCTGGGCAGCTATACAAGTTCACCACTAACTCTGACATAGCCACTGGTGATGGTATAGTCTTAGCCTTTAACGCCGGGGCTGAGATTGTTGATATGGAGTTCTTTCAATTTCACCCTACGGCGCTGCACTTGCCCGGAGTGACCCCCTTTCTCATCTCAGAAGCGGTCAGGGGTGAGGGGGGAGTGATACGCAATGTAGAAGGGCACCGCTTCATGCCCGATTATGCACCAGAGGGCGAGCTGGCACCACGGGATGTGGCTACTCGCAGTATCCTGCACGAGATGAAAAAAACAGGCTCAGATAGGGTCTTCATTGATGTAACTCACTTGCCACCTGAGGTTATAACTACCCGCTTTCCTCATATCTACCGCTTTTGCCTAGACCATGGTCTGGATATTACTAAAGGTCTTATTCCCGTAGCCCCGGCTGCCCACTATCTGATGGGCGGCATCAAGGCCAATAGCTGGGGGGAAACTAATATAGCTGGATTATTTGCCTGCGGTGAAACCGCCTGCACCGGGGTTCACGGAGCCAACCGCCTAGCCTCCAACTCAATGCTGGAAGTGGTGGTGTTCAGTAAAAGAATTATCGAGAAAACCGGAAGCGGTGGCAAGATAAGAGCTCCTGATACCGGCAAAGGCGTGGACGTTCATGGTTCCCTTAATCACCGGAGGTCCTCACTAGCGGTGCCTACACCCAGCCTCTCCGCTTTGCAGCAGCTCCACTGGGATAAGGTAGGCATCATACGTAACAAGACGGAACTTACTGAGGCGGCAAATATCCTTGCTACCTGGCAGAAGTCCTTGTCCCAGCCTGTAGACCGCCCCTCCTATGAGCTAAACAACCTGGTATTGACCGGTAGGTTAATGATTGAGGCTGCCCTCATAAGGGAAGAGAGCCGTGGCGCCCATTTTCGCTCCGATTTCCCCGAAACCTTACCTGAGTGGCAGCGCCATATCGTATTTACCAGAACAGGAGGCTAGACTTGGAGCTGGCTGAAGCCGAGGTTGATGCCATTATCAAGCGTGCCCTGGCTGAGGATATAAGCCACGGGGATGTTACCAGCGAGTTGCTGATACCACCCGAACTCCAGGGGAAGGCATCCCTACTGGTCAAGGCGAAAGGAATACTGGCTGGTGGTGGGGTAGCCAGTAGGGTGTTTCTCAAGGTTGACCCCTCGCTCAGGGTTGAGGTGCTTACCCCAGACGGAGAGCGGGTTCAACCCGGAGATATAGTCGCTACCATTTCCGGCAGGGTAGCCAGCATCCTCAAAGCAGAGCGGACTGCCCTCAATTTTCTCGGCAGGCTCAGCGGCATTGCCTCAACCACCGCCCAGTATGTAGCCAGGACAAAAGGATTTAACGCCATAATTACGGATACACGCAAGACCACCCCGGGCTTAAGGTTGCTGGAAAAGTACGCTGTGCGCATGGGTGATGGCAAGAGCCACCGCTTTCATCTGGGCGATGGCATCCTGATTAAGGATAACCACCTGGCGGCACTGCGCACCCTGGGCATGAGCCTGAAGGATATTGTCACTAAGGCGAGGCAAAATGCCCCCAAGGGGCTAGAGGTGGAGGTAGAGGTCAATACTATACAGGAAGCCCTGGATGCAGCTGAGGCTGGGGCGGATATTATCCTGCTGGATAATATGAGCCCTGATGAAATGCGCCACATCGTGGGCTTAATCCCGAGTCATGTTAAGACTGAAGCCTCGGGTGGGGTTACACTAGCTAATGTCCAGCGGGTGGCAATGTCAGGGATTAACACTATCTCGGTCGGTGCCCTCACCCACTCCGCAAAAGCCCTTGATATTAGCCTTGAGTTTGAGCCACAGACCCTGAAACTAATCTAGGCTCTCCGGTGCTGTAGCAGATGTTCGTTTTAGTATGTGTTACCAACAAGGCTAAGTTGGCTATGAACGTCGGGGCTTGGCCCGCTGCGGCGTTTTCTCTGGGGACGGCTTTTTCCCCGAGGCTGGCGTTTTTTCTGAGCTCTCGCCAAAGAAGTGGTTAACGGCACTCTGCAGTTCTTGAGGGGTGAACGGCTTGGTTATGTATCCGTCGGCGCCCATAATATCCTGGCTGAGCCTCTTATTGAGGTCAAAACCTACGGCCGTGATCATGACCACAGGGATTTCCTTGGTAGCCTCGTCTGTCTTAATTGTATAGCAGGCAGTAAGTCCATCCACCTTTGGCATCATCATATCCATCAGAATAATGTCCGGTTTTTGACTGAGGACTATATCTACTGCCTCTGAGCCGTCTTGTGCCTCGAACACGACATAGTCCTTGCTCAGTATTCTATGTACCAGTTGTCTCACCGCTGGTTCGTCATCGGCGATGAGCACTTTCTTTTTGTTCGTTTCACCCATCTGTGTCAAGACCCCCTTACGGCCGGGCGTTCTGCCCGGTTTCAGGCCTTTGTCAGTAATGTTTCAGCTAAGGCTGTTTTAAAGAATGCGGCGACGATAGTCGGGTCAAACTGAGTGCCAGTGCAGCGCTTGATTTCGTCTATGGCTTCTTTTATTGACATGGCGGAGCGATAGGGTCGTTCTGACGTCATGGCGTCAAAGGCGTCAGCCACCGCCAGGATTCTAGCTGCTAGAGGTATGTTATTACCGACCACAACCTGATGAAGTCCGGTGCCGTCATAATGGTCATGGTGATGCTCAATCATCCCGACCACCTTTCCATTAGTCACCGGCCTGACAATGCCAGCACCCACCTGGGCATGAATCATAATGTGTTCATACTCCTCACGGGTTAGTCTGCCCGGCTTATTTTGAATAAGTTGGTCAACCGCAATCTTACCGACGTCATGGAGTAAGCTCCCCCAGCGCAGATCCTCCATGTCAGTTTCAGATAGACCAAGTTCATTACCTATAGTTAGGGCAATCTCGGTCACCCGGCGCGAGTGACCGGCAGTGTACTTGTCCTTGGCTTCAAGGGCGAAGACCAGCGCCTCAATGGCACCAAGGAAAAGCTTTCTAATCTCTCTTGTCTGCTCCGCAACCTTTTCCTCAAGGTGCTGCTGGTACTCTCTAATCTTAAGCTGTAGCTGTCTCTTCTCAAGAGCGCTTTGGACGCTTAGGGCAACCTCGTCTAAGTTGAAGGGCTTGCAGAGATAATCATCGGCTCCTTGCTGTATACACTGGATGGCGATACTGATTTCGGTAACAGCCGTAGCCATAATGACCGCGGTGTCCGGGTAAGCAGCCTTTATTTCCGGGAGTAACTCGATTCCCGATTTACCCGGCATCTTTATATCCAGAATCACTAGTCCAACTTGGTTGCTTCTTAGCTTGTTTAAGGCTTGCTCAGCAGTATCCGCTTCCTCACACTTGTAGCCTTTTCTTGATAGCTTCTGGCAGAGAAGCTTTCTGATTACCGCTTCATCATCAATGATAAGCACTGTTTCCTGTTGGTTCGGCGTATCCATATCGCTTTAACCCCTCTCTAGCCCTAATCGTTTGCCTGACTTTAAGATATCTAATTTAGACCTTTATCCCAAAAGCCGCTCTGACTATTGCCCTTAGCTCGTCAGGGGTGAATGGCTTGGGCAGATACGGTCGGTTAGTCTTCTCTAGGAAAGCCTTGGTATTGCCACTCATCACATCCCCGGTGCTGAATATAATCCTGCTAGTCATCTTAGGGTACTTCTTCTCTAAGTGCTCATAAAGTTCCATGCCGTTCATTGCCGGTGTCCTGATATCAACGAGGCAGAGGTCATACTCCTTTTGCTCCAGTATGTCTAGAGCAACCTGCCCGTTTACCGCAACTTCCACCTGAAATCCTTCAGCGCTGAGGGTCTTTGAGCAGACCATAGCGATGACCGGTTCATCTTCAACTACCAAGATGCTTTTCCTATTGCTGTTAGTCTGTACCATGGTTCACCTCCTCCTTTGGTCAGGGAGCTTGAATAGGTAGTTCGATAATAAACGTGGCTCCCTTGCCCAGCTGGCTTGTGGCGTATGTGTTGCCATCATGCTCAGCCACTATGCCGTGACAGATGCTCAAGCCAAGCCCCGTTCCCTTCCCCACGTCTTTGGTGGTAAAGAAAGGATGGAATATTCGGCTCAGGTTTTCTGGTGAAATACCCGGGCCGTCATCAGCGAATGAAACTTTGACCATACTGTCAGCTCTTTTGGTGGTAATGGTTAGCCTGCCCTTATTATGTGCCTCAGCCATGAAATATTCGGCGTTGATGATGATGTTGAGGAAGACCTGCTGTATCAGGAAATGGTCAATCATGATTTGCGGGAGGTTAGGGTCAAGCTTTTTAACGACCTCAACGTTGTTTACCTTTTGTTCATAGGCACGTAATCTCAGCACGTCCTCAATAATATTATTTATTTGGCTCAGCTGTTTCACCGGCGCATGTTTGCGGGCAAAGGTGAGGAGGTTCTTGACTATGCCAGCGGAACGCTGGGCTTCGCTGTGGACCAGTTTTAAATCCTCCTTGATATCATCAGCGATTTCCCTCTCCATGAGCAACTGGGAAAAGCCGATAATGCTGGTCAGGGGATTGTTGAGCTCGTGGGCAATGCCGGAGGCTAGCTCACCAATGGAGGCGAGCCGGTCAGTCAACATAAGTTGCTCCTGCATTACCTTGCGCTCGGTGATGTCTCTTACGATGGTGATGTGACCAGCCCAGTTGCCCGAAGCATTCTTTAGCACACTGGTACTTAACTCGGCGGGAAACTCAGTGCCGTCAGCCTTAAGCAGGGTGTATTCCACGCCTCTGATTGTTCCCTCTTTTAGAGCTTGACGCATGTTGTTGGCTATCCTCTCATGGTCGCGAGGGGCAACAAGTTCAAGGGCGTTTTTCCCCAAGAGGTTTTTCTTAGAACTGGACCCGTGTATCTCCACCATTCTCTGGTTTACCTCGGTGATGGTGCCATTCAAATCAATAACTGATATCCCGTCGGTGACCGACTCAAACATTTTCCGTAACTGCTCTCGGCTCTCCCTTAGCGCCTCTTCCGCCTGCTTGTGCTCAGTGATGTCCATGAAGTTCCCCAGTGTTGCCCGCTTTCCCCCGTATTCAATGGAGGTAACTGTCTCCGTAGCCCACAGAATATCCCCACCCTTGACAAAATACCTTAGCTCGTAGGGGGGAAGACGCTCCCCCTTCAGCATTGCCACTGCGCTTTCTCTAACTCGCTCCCTATCTTCAGGGTGGACAAGCTCTAGGGATTCCGTACCCAGGAGCTCATCTTGGCTAAAGCCGGTATATTTCTGAAACTGGGGATTAACAAACTGGAACTTACCATCCTGGACAATGTAAACGCCAACCGGTGTGCTGTTGGCCAGGTTTCGGTAAAGCTCCTCCGCCTGCTTGCGCTCGGTAATGTCCATAAAGTTTCCCAGTGTGGCCCGTTTACCCTTATAAGTGACCGGGGCAACCGCTTCCATAACGACCTTTGTATTACCATATTTCCCACAGACCCTGAATTCATAAGGCTCCAGGCGCTCACCCCTCAACATTTTTATCGCGTTTTCTCTTACCATTACTCTGTCTTCAGGGTGTACCAGGCTGATGGCGTTTGTCCCTAGCAGTTGGTCTTGCCTAAGGCCGGTCACTTCCATAATCTGCGAATTGATTAGCTTGAACTTTCCATCCTGAATCACGTAAACACCAATTTGGGCGCTGTTAATGAGAGTGGAGGCAAACTCCTCCGCCTGCTTGCGCTGGGTGATGTCACGGCAGACGCTGAGTATAAGGTCTTCACTGTTCACCTTAATAACGCGGGAGTGTGTTTCCACCGGCATTGATGTCCCGTCTTTGTGGAGATGGGCACTTTCGAAGGTGGCTTCCCCTTTGGCCATGATCTCTTTTACCTGTGATTCGAAAAGTTCTGCCATCTCCGGGATGGCAAGCTCCCATACGTTCATTGCCATCAATTCTTCTCTAGTGTAGCCCCGTGATTTATAAGCCGCTTCATTCGCATAGATAAGACTTCCATCAGGGCGATATAAAAAGATAGAGTCAGTGGCAGCGTCCAGGAGCTGCGCTTTGAGGTTCAGTTCTTCCCTTAGCTTGCCTGCCCTGGGTTGTTTGGTTTCCACTAGTCTCATGCGTCTATCCCCTTAGCCTTGGCGGGTTATTGAGTGGACATGATTGGTCTTCGCCTTGATGCCCTCTACTTGAGCTGCGGTAAATAGTCTCCAACCCCGCCAGTCCCGGTACTCAATATCGCTAAATACCCCATCCTTTAGCCATCGGAACAGGGTATTCTTGCTGACGCCGACCATCCGGCAAACCTCAGCTGTTCGGTAATATGTCTGGCCATTAACAATAACAGGCATATTTTCGTCTCTTAAGAACTATTGAGACCACTCAGGTATAGCATAGATTATTTTCGCCGTAAGGCAAATCCTACCTTTGTACTTGTCCGCCTAATACTTTAGTCCTAGCCCTGTCGTCACCTCAGATAGCTTCCTGGCGTGGTATAATGGGGTGGAAGGCTGATATTTAAGCCGATAGGGGTCTAGCGGCAAGAGACTTGCTAGGTAAAAGGAGGTCCGGGATGCAACAAGATAGATTCTTGGGAGAACCAGTTGTTCTTGTCGAGGTACGGGAAGCCTTTGCTGCCCAGGGCGGAGGCAAATTAGAGGTTATCATTGGCATCAGTTGGGGTCACAGCGCCGAGAAAGTGACCCAAAAATTGAAGGATATGAGAGTGAGAGGCAGCCGGTCTACTGACCGCTATGTTCTGGCTAACCTTACTGAAAAGCAGGTGGATGAGCTGGCGAAGGAGGAAATGGTCTTCAAAATTTGGCGCAATAAGGAAATGATGCCTATGGTGGACCAGTCCTCAGTCACCATAAAGGCTTCAGCGGCTCGGCAGCTATTTAATGCCACCGGGGAAGGGATAAGCTGGGCCGTCCTTGATACCGGCATCAAGGCTGAGCATGACTATTTCAAGGCTGAGCCGCCTGTCGTAAAGGATAAAAGTTACAATTTCACCGATGAGCCATACGAGGACACGGTGGGACACGGCACTCACGTTGCCGGGATTATCCGCAAGATAGCACCGCAGACGAAGCTCTATGATTTTAAGGTTCTGGGGAAGAGTGGCGGTACATCCTTCATGATTATAGAAGCTATGTACCGAATAAGGAGGATAAACTTTGAGGCGAGGCGCTTGGTCATCCACGGGGCTAACCTGAGCCTGGGAGGCCCTGTGCCGGTTGGCAGCTATGGGTGTGGCTTTTCACCTGAATGTGAGGAGGCGAATCGCTTGGTGGAGTCTGGTGTTGTTGTCTGTGTCGCCGCCAGCAACGACGGCTACAAGACCCTGGCTACTGTAAGTGGTGGCAATGAACTGGAGTATTTTCCCACCTTTCTGGACATGGGGATATCCGACCCCGGCAACGCAGAAAGGGTAATTACCGTAGGCTCCACCCATAAGACCCTTCCCCACCAGTACGGCATCTCTTTTTTCTCTTCCAAAGGCCCTACCGGTGACGGGCGCTTCAAGCCCGATGTAGTGGCACCGGGAGAAAGGATAAAATCGGCGGGCATTGCCAGCAACAGCGACGAGGTGCAATTAAGCGGTACCAGTATGGCTACTCCGCATGTCTCGGCGGCGGTTGCCCAGTTCCTGTCAGTTAAGCCAGACTTCGTTGGACGGCCTGATGAGGTCAAAAAGATTTTGATGAAGACCTGCACCGACCTTGGTCGAGATAGGTATTTTCAAGGGGCAGGCTTGCTCGACGTTCTGAGAATGATTGAAGCGGTTTGATAAAGGGGCTTCATTAGCATGCTCTTGACTGTAGCCTTTCTGGATGTTTTTCATGGGGATTGTGCCGTCACCACTTTTAGCGAGGGAGGGGGGAAAGCTTGCATCGTAGTTGATGGAGGCGAGGAGCCTGACGCGGCAAGGAGACTGGCTGCCTACCTTAAGCACGAGGGGGTTGAGGTCATAGACCTGCTGGTGGCAACGCACATTGACTCAGACCATGTGAATGGCTTGGTGCACTTTCTCAAATCGGAAAGCGCTAAGGCTAACAGCTGGAATAAGGGGAAAGAAGGGTGTATTAGATATTATTGGGGGCCTAAGCCGGACCCAAATTGGACAGCTCCGTCAAGAAGGAAGGCTCCCCAGTCGCAGACCATGAACTTCGTTATTCAGAGCGTTGCCCAGAACCAGGAGCTGAATAAGCTTGTAGAAAAACACATCCTTGACGCCGCTAATATCTACTACCCCTCCCTCCAGGACATGCCTCCCCTCAACATTTTCAACAAGGTGAGGCTTGAGCTCATGGCGCCCGACACCCAGATTTTGGATAGCGCCATACAGGCGAAGGCTTTGAGTGTGAGCAATCTTCCCTATAAGCAGACACTGGGCAAGATAGCTTCTACTGCCGGTAGAAAACGCCTGAAGCTGAAAGACCTGCGCCAGATTCTGGCCATGAACGCTGAGGAGATGGCAAAGGTCGCCAACCGCAACGCCAACAACCAGAGTATCGTGTTTAGGCTAACACCAACTGAGTCCAGGGGGTGGAGCTTTCTCTTTAGTGGAGACGCTGAGGAGGAAAGCTGGGAAATGATGAGGCAGATGCCCCAGGTAAGGGAGAGTCTGCCAGCCAGGGTGTTAAAGGTGCCTCACCATGGCAGCATTAATGGAATTAATGAAGCGGCTTTTCGGGCGATTAATCCCGAATACGCCGTTATTTCGGTGGGACAGAAGCATGGACTACCAGACGGCCAGACGTTGAGTTTAATCAAAAGGGGTGGGAAGAGAAGGCTTTTCTGCACGGAGCGAAACAACAGCCAAGACCATCCCGGCCCGTGTCGGCAAAAGAGGAGGTGTCTTAGAAAGACGCCCTCGGATTTTAGGAGCATCCGCTTTACTATTGATACCGATAGTGGGCAAGAAAGGATTGATATGTTTCTGGTCGATACCAAGCGTGGGGAAATCGAAATTACAGGTGGCGAGATCTGGTGCCCTGAGAATATATGGAAAGCATAGTTATTCTACTCCTGGCGCTGGCTATTGACCTAAGTCTGGGGGAGTTCCCTCGTCCCGTGCACCCTGTGGTTTGGATGGGGAAGGTCACTTCGCTTGGGCTGAGGATTGCCCCTCGCCAGGGGCGGCGGGCTCAGCTTATCTACGGGGTGGTGGTAGTGGTACTAGCCTTAGCCATCTTTGCTCTGCCGGCTTATTTTATCCTCTTCTATCTCCGCGGGCTAAACACGATAGCCTATATTCTGGTTGGTGCTTTTTTGTTTAAGTCAACTCTTTCCGTGAAAGAGCTAGGTCGGGCCGCCTTAAGGGTTAAACAGCTTCTTGAGGGCGGAAGTCTGGGCAGGGCAAGGGTTGAGGTGAAGACTCTGGTCAGCCGGGATACTAGCCGGCTTGATGAGCCACGTCTGGTATCGGCGACGATAGAATCAGTAGCGGAGAATACCAGCGATAGCGTTATCGCTCCCCTTTTCTTTTTTCTCCTTTTTGGCGTGCCCGGGGCTATCGGCTACCGGGTGGTGAATACCATTGACGCTATGATTGGCTATCACGGCGAGTATGAATATCTGGGGAAGTTTGCGGCACGGCTGGATGACGGGTTGAATTTCATTCCGGCGCGACTTTCCGGGCTTCTGCTGGTGACGGCTGCCTTTTTGTTGCGGATGGACGGCAGGAAGGCGTGGCAGGTTATGCTTCGTGACCATGCCAGCACTGAGAGCATCAACGCTGGCTGGCCAATGAGCGCCGCGGCTGGCGCCCTCAGGACTCGACTGGGGAAGGTGGGGCATTACCAGCTTGGTGATGCCAATAACCCCCTATCCCCTCAGCTCATCCCCTCGGTGGTAAGGCTGATGGGGGTATCTAGCCTGCTCTGGGCTGGGTTTGGCTTAATTGTGGAGGTGATGAAGCTTGTCTTTACCACCCAGGTTTGAGGTGCAGAATATAACACCCTCTGAGCATGGGGGCATGGACTACGCTGAGCTTGAGGCGCTGGGTATTGCTCCTGAGGAGGTCGTTGACTTCAGCGCTAATCTAAACCCCTTTGGTCCGCCGCCGGGGATAAAGGAAGCGATGAACAAGGTAGATATTGCCGCCTATCCTGACTCCAGGGCTAGCGGGCTGAGGCGTTTACTGGCGGATAAACTACGGGTGAGTGAAGAAAACATCCT
>Ga0315280_10012199_pt1 | contig 10436 bp, 8 predicted proteins | sample YL17G06_40_MG_FD_203697 | JGI IMG/M metagenome (GOLD analysis project Ga0315280, IMG submission 203697) | Sediment microbial communities from Yellowstone Lake, YNP, Wyoming, USA - YL17G06_40 | ecosystem: Environmental > Aquatic > Freshwater > Lake > Sediment | place: USA: Wyoming | collected... | reverse complement strand
TAAAACACCAGCAGACGTCTACTTCAACACTGTGCCAAATGTCATGGTATAACACACAATTTGAGCTCAAATCACAAAACTCTTATTCTCTGGCAGGGCTAGCAAGACAAGCGATTTTGTTGAAGGCCGAAGTTGTTGTAGTTGGCGGAGGGTCGACCGGAGCGAGCGTTGCATTTCATTTGGCGAAGGCGGAACAGAGAAACGTCATTCTCCTCGAGAAGGATTTCCTTGGTTTCGGCGCAACGGGACGCACGGCAGGGATAGTACGCTGCCACTATCCCCACAGAGAAACCACGAAGATGGCTCTCAAGAGCCTTGAGTTCTTTGAGAACTTCGAACAAGTGGTTGGAGGCCGTTCAGGTTTCACGAAAACAGGACTCCTAGTCATAGTCAGTGAGACTGATGAATCCAAACTACGAAAGATTACTGAAATGCAGCGAGATGTAGGTGTTGATGTCAAGGGCCCTCTCTCAAAGGATGAGATACTCCAAATCCAGCCACATTTTGCGCTTCAGGACATAGTCGCGGGTTCTTGGGAACCGCGAGCAGGTTACGCTGATTCCTCGGCAATAGTGACTTCTCTAGCATCGGCGGCTGAGAAGATGGGTGTCAAGGTCTTGCAGAAGACTAAGGTGACCGGAGTCAACCTCTCCGCCGGTCGAATTGAATCTCTCATGACTGACAAAGGTCGCATAGATGCTGAGAAGGTGGTGTGCGCCACAGGGGCTTGGTCTCAACAAATCGGAGAGATGATGTCCACTAGGTTCCCGATAAGACGACGCAGAAGCAAGGTCGCTCTAATCAAACGCCCGCTTGATTTTGGGACGACCCACCCCATAATCTTCGACGTCCCCGGTCCGGACACGTACTACAGACCTGATGGAGAGAAAACAATCGTGGGAGGGGCGGCTGCGACTCCTGTCAATGCGTCCGTGGACCCGGACAAGTTCAATGAGGCTCTTGAGCCGGACGAAGCGAGAAGTTTCATTAGTAAGGCAATACGCAGGTTTCCAATCTTCGAAAAAGCGTTCTATGTCGGCGGTTGGGCTGGAATCTCGGACGACACGCCGGATGGCTATCCCATCCTTAGTGAGCTACCGACAGTTCAGGGTTTCTACTGCGCTTTTGGCATGAGCGGACACGGCTTCAAGCTGGCCCCTATGATGGGGAAGGCCATGGCGGAGCTTATTGTGGATGGACGATCGAAAGACTTCAACTTGGAGGAGTATAGATACAGCCGTTTCGAGGAAGGAAACCCCATAAAAGTGCCCCTAGAATATTCTTGGGGACAGGCTGCTCCGCCCACCGCTCACTGAACAGGATCCGAAGACAAAGTATTGACTTTCCGCGCCTCCAGCGTTGAGGAGCGCAAATTCAAGTGAAGACCCATGGTGAACACAATAGTATTGGTCAAACAAGTTCTTCAAGCCGCAGATCTGAAAGTAGACAAGTCCACGAAGACCTTAGTCACGCAGGGCGTCCCACAGGTAGTTAGCGAAACCGACAAGAACGCAATAGAGGAAGCTGTTCGCATCAAAGAGAAGCATGGCGGTAAGATCACCGCCATCAGTATGGGAAGCGTGCAGGCCAAAGAGGCGCTAAGGGAAGCCTTGGCCATGGGAGCAGACGAAGCATGCCTCTTGACCGACCCACTGTTTGAAGGCTCCGATGCGCATGGAACCGCAAACGTACTTGCGGCAGCGGTGACGAAAACAGTTGATTACGATCTAATCCTATGCGGTGCCTACTCAGAGGATCTATTTGCATTTGAAGTTGGACCGAGACTCGCGGAAATGTGCAACCTGCCTCAGATCACTTATGCAACCAAGGTCATGTTGGAGGGCGAAAAGATCACAGCCGAGAGGGATCTTGAAAACGAACGGCAGACAGTGGAAGTGAAACTTCCTTGTCTGATTAGCGTCCTGAGAGAAATCAACGAACCGAGACTGCCCACTCTAATGTCCATAATGGCGGCTTCAAAGAAACCTATGAACACTTGGACCGCCGCAGACCTAAGCATAAGCCCCGAAGAGCTGGGTCACAATGGAGCATTAATTCAGATACTTCGAAGCTCAATCTCCGTGGGCGAAAGAAAGCGCGTTATGCTTCAAGGTGACCTCAAGGAGATTGCTCCCAAACTTGTCAAAGCTCTACTGCAGGAAGGAGTCTTGAAGGCGAGCTGAAGTGTCGGAAGATAATGGGGGCATCTGGGTCTTCTCGGAACTTCCTCAACTGACCTTGGAATTGTTGGGGAAAGGCCGGACACTGGCTAATGATCTAGGAACTGAACTCACAGCCGTTCTGGCTGGCGCAAACCAAGATGCGGGACGATACATTCGACATGGAGCGGACAAGGTTATCTCAATAGAGGATCCGCTTCTGAATGCGTTTCAAGTGGATACCTATACAGATGCGTTATCCGAGCTCATAAATCAGCACAAGCCCGACGTTCTGCTGATCAGCGCCACTCGAAGTGGCCTAGAGTTCGCGCCCCGGTTGGCCGAACGGCTGAAGACAGGCTGCGTAACCGAAGCATCGAGACTGGAGCCGGATGCCGAAAAGAAGTTTGTATTGATGGATAGAGTAGCTTGGGGTGGTAACATTGTTGAGACACAGATCTCCCGAGCAAAACCTCAGATCGCAACCATCCCAAGGGGTTTGTTTTCGCCGCTACCAGCGGATCCCACCAGGAAAGGTGAGATCATCAAGTTGCAGCCGAAAATCAGACCTGCGAGCACAAGACTCCTGGAGACAAAGCCAAAGGCAACAAAGGGCGAGAGGTTGGCTGACGCGCAAGTCATCGTTGCCTTCGGACGCGGCGTGAGAAAGAAGGAGGATATGGCAACAATCGAAAACTTCGCGCGAGCCGCGGGCGGTGTGATGGGTTGCTCCCGTCCCATAGCAGAGGACCTGGACTGGTTGCCTGAGGACCAGTACATCGGGCTTTCTGGTCAGAAAGTAGGTCCAAGATTGTACTTTGCGGTGGGGATTTCAGGACAGATACAACATGTCACAGGAATAAGAAACAGTCGAATGATCGTGGCAATCAACAATGATCCAAAGGCGCCGATATTCGAGTTCAGTGACTATGGACTTGTCGCCGACCTATACGACGCCATTCCGGTGTTGACAGAGGCAATCAAGCAACTGAATAGGGACTGAGCTGGTTTCGAACACATGAGGTTACCAAGGTCTCTCCTTGGGGTACGTTCGTCGTCTAGGTGGAGGTATCAGGCCAAGGCAGGCTCCTTAGTGACAAGGGGTCATGGAGTCACTTAATCTTGAATTCTGACCTAATCTTGGAGTAAGGCACTCCCACGATGATCATTTCGTTTATTTCCTTTCGAGCCTTGCCTACAGAACTTGCATTACATACGCTCGCGATTGGCTATCCTGCGACCCGCACGAGCGTTCTTCGTGGACTGAGAGCATGCAATTCGAATGGTCACTCATCACTGATGTGAAAGTCAGCGCGAGTGCCTCTCCCAAGTCTTATGGATATCACCGTGAGAGATACGAACCGGCATTTTGACTTCGGTCGTCAATCATCCCGGATCTTATGGGTCTGCTGAATCTGGAGCCTCTACAAGGAGCCGAGGTTCAAGCAACTCTCGTCAATCTTCTCCCGAGCCACCGACCGTTCATGGGGTTCCATCATGCTTTCGGCATGAGCTGACACGGTTTCGAGGAAGGAGATCCGACAAAATGCCCATTGGAGAACTCTTGGAGACAGGCTTCTCCGCCCACCGCTCACTGAACGGAATTCGAGTAGATATTCTATTGATAAACCCTTACTTTCGATGCTTACTCTTAAATAAGAAACTCGAACCCATAGTCATCCCGTGATGAAAATGAAGAGAACCTACACCGCTATTGCCGCAATCGTCCTTATTGCTATCATCGCCATATCTGTCGGCTACTACTATTATCAAATGCCACCAACGCCGAAAGAATATCCAACCGTCGTCTTAGGGTCGACGCTTGACGTCATGGCCAATCTTGATCCAGGCGTGGACTACAATGTGGGTGTATTGAACCTCAACAACGTCGTGTTCGATCCAATATACGAGGTACCACCCGGCATCTACCCCGAATCCTACTTGAAACCTCGGCTTGCAGCGGGCGAACCGACCGTCAGTGCGGATGGAATGCATTGGACTGTTCCTTTGAGGCAGGGCGTAAAATTCCATGATGGTACCCCATTCAATGCAACGGCTGTGAAATTCTCGTTCGACAGACTGTTAGATGGATCCATCCAATCGTATGGTTTGTGGATACTGGAAAGCGTAGAATCCGTCGATGTTGTGGATACCTATACCGTCCGATACAACCTGAAGTATCCGAATGCGGCTCTAAAGGGAGCGCTGACAATGCCTGTTGCTGTTCCTGTCAGTCCTTCGGCTGTGCAGAAGATGGGTGTGGACAATTTTGGAGCATTGCCCGTTGGGACAGGGCCATTCAAGTATGTGGAGTGGCAGAAGGGTGATCACATCACCATAGCCCCATTCGAGGAATACTGGAACCAGAGCCGAGTACCAAAGGTGAAAATGGTCTACAAGATTTTCACGGATTCAGCTGCGATGAAGCTCGCGATTGAGAAGGGCGATATTGACATCGCGTGGGACTACATAGCTACATCAGACTATCCAAGTTTGCTGGCTGACCCGAATTTGAAATCCGCATACGCATCTGAGGGCTATCACGTTTGGCTAACCATCAACGCTGGCGTAGAAGGATCGCCGCTGATGGACGTACGCGTCAGAAAAGCGATCCAATTCGCTGTCGATCAAAAGGAGATTTCTGAAAAGGTATATCACGGAATCTATGCACCATCTGAAGAGACCCCCTTCCTTCCGGGATTCTATCCGAAACCTTCTTGGCTTCAGTATGAGCCAACCAACATAGCGAAAGCCAAGGAACTGTTGACCGCTGCCGGTTACCCGAACGGAATAGACGTGACGCTCTATTTCACTCCTGTAGCGTATGGTAAAGAGATGCCTGACGTAGCCGCTCTATTGCAGGAGCAACTTGGAAAGGCAGGGATACGACTGAAATTCGAATCGCTGGAGTCCGCGTCGTTCATCAAGGGTTTCAGAGCTGGAGAGTACGAGATGGCGCTGGGCATAATGTCACCAGATTATCCGGATCCCGACAATGTCGCCTCCTTCATTGCTTCCTCAACTGGATCGTACTCGAAACGAGTCCGCCTCAACGACCCGCTGCTGGATCAACTGGTCAAAGATGGTATGGGCACAAGTGATCCTGTCCAACGAGAGAGAATATACGGTGACCTGCAGGATAGACTTGCGGACCTAGCTGTCTATGTGCCTCTTGTACACCAAGACAACTACTGGTTCTACAGACCTGACGCCGTGACCGGTGTTCTGGACTACTACTTCCAGTTCTCGCCATGGTGGACGCTGGAAAAGACATCCTAAGCCTGACCCAAGAGCCGATCCGCAATTCCCCCACCTTTTTATTTTTCGAACAACTCCTTGAATCAATGGGCAACTGCTACCAGCAATCATGGGTAAGATAGATGAGACTCAGAACGTTCATCCTACTCCGTCTTCTCTTGATGATACCGATGATCCTTATGTTGGTTACAGTGGTTTTTGCGATTATGCGTATCCTTCCCGGCGATCCCGTACTGGCCGTGCTGGGATCGAGGGCTGCAACGGAAGAGCAAATCGAAGCCCTTCGACACCAACTGGGCTTGGACAAACCACTCTACCTCCAATACGTCGATTACGTTTTCGGTCTTTTCAGAGGTGACTTTGGGTACTCCATGGTCAGAATGGACCCGGTCACAACAGAACTAGCAATTCATCTGCCCGCGACAATCGAACTGACCTTCTGGTCTATGCTGCTTGCTGTCCCGCTGGGACTTTACCTTGGCGTATTCGCAGCTAGGAAAGGGGGAGGAAAGATGGATGCCTCGATAAGAATCGGAGCACTGGTGAGATGGTGCGTACCAGTGTTCTGGTTTGGCCTTGTTCTTCAAATCCTTGTTGTTCAGTTTGGGCTCCCTCTTCCCATAGCAGGACAGGCCAATCCGCGGATTACTACAGTGCATGAGGTCACTGGCTTGTACGTGATTGACTCCATCTTGGCAGGCGATCCGCGTGCGCTCGCTGACGCATTCTTACATCTGGTACTGCCCGTAGCAACTCTTGGAACAACGATGGCAGCTTCGATCACCAAGATAGCCAGAACTAACGTTGTGGATGTGCTGGGTGAAGAGTACATCAAAGTTGCGAGTTTGAAAGGCTGCTCCGATGATCGGGTCTTTCAGAAACATGCGCTACCAAACGCGCTGATCCCAATTCTGACCTACACAGGTCTGCAGGTAGCAGTTCTCCTGCAGGGGGCCATCCTCACAGAGACAGTTTTTTCTTGGCCCGGTCTGGGGAGACTACTAGTCGACGCCGTAAGTCATCGTGACTTCAACTTGATACAGGGGTGTGTGGTGCTCTTCGCGTTGGTTGTAAGCATAGCTAATTTGATAGTTGACATTTCCTACGCGATAGTCGACCCGAGAGTGAGATTCTGAGTGTCCAGTCTTCTAAAGCGATTTCTCAAGAGGTTCGGTATGTGGCCGAAATCACCAAGATTGATGGTCATGGCGGGAACTGTGATAGTTGTCGCTGTTTTGACTTTGGATGTCTACGCTCACGTTGGGGGGTTAGATCCACTGGCGACTACCTATCAATATCTGTCCCCACCAGACCTTGCTCATGTTTTGGGCACCGACCAACTTGGGCGTGATCTTCTTGCTCGGGTAAGCATCGGAACGACATTCTCCCTGCTTGTCGCATTTATCTCAGTGATCATATCTGTGGGCGTAGGGTGCATAATAGGGGCCATTTCCGGATTCTTCGGAGGAAAGATTGACCGAGCAATATCTCTGGCATTTGATGCCCTATACGCCTTACCGCCTCTGATCATCGCAATCCTGATAGCGGCCATGATAGGCGCAGGAATAGTCAATACAGGTGTCGCGATTGCGGTAGGATACATGCCCCAGTACTTCAGAATCGTTAGAGGAATAATCTTCTCAATTAAAGAGAGACCGTTCATCGAATCGACTCGAGCAATAGGAGCCGGATATTTCAGTCTTATCTTCCGTCACATGATGCCGTACGCGATTCCATCGATAATCGCGCTAATGACCCTGAACATGGGGTCGGGAATTGTGGATGTTTCCGGTCTCGGATTTCTAGGACTGGGGTTACCTCCCCCAACACCGGAATGGGGAACAGACCTTGGACGCGGAAGAGACTTCATAACTTCGGGCGCATGGTGGCCTTCAACTTTTCCTGGATTGATGATCGTAATCAGTGTGCTCGGGTTCACTCTTGTAGGAGAAGGCCTAGACGAAGTTTTCAGAGCAACTTCGACTCGACAGAAGGAGAAATTCTGATGGTCGAGTCGCTCTTGGATGTCAAGGATCTCAGAGCCTACTACTATGTGCCATCATTTACTGTGAAAGCGATCGACGGCATAAGTTTTGGAATATCAGAAGCAGAGGCCCTTGGGATTATTGGAGAATCCGGTTCAGGTAAATCTACAATAGGTTGGGCTGTTCTAAGAGCCTTACCCAACCCAGGTAAGATTGTTAGCGGCGAAATTAGCTTCGGCGGTCGTAATTTGCTCGAACTCGACCGTGAAGAGATGAGAAAGATCAGATGGAAAGAAATCGCAATGGTTACCCAATCAGCTATGAGTTCCTTCGACCCCTTGATGAGAATCGGAGATCAAATCGCAGAGGCCGTAACGGTACATGAAGATATCACACAAGAGCATGCGATAGAAAGGGCAAAGGGCCTCTTTAAAGAGGTAAGCTTGGAGCCTTCGCGATTCAAAAGTTATCCACATGAATTAAGCGGAGGAATGAGGCAGCGCGCCATGATCGCAATGGCATTGGCGTGCAAACCAAAACTGGTGATCGCAGACGAACCAACGACAGCTCTGGATGTTATCGTGCAGGCGCAGATACTGAGACTGATGGACAACCTCAAGAGCGAACTGAAATCCCTATCGATCATGTTCATCAGTCACGATCTATCGGTCGTCGCTGGGATCTCCGATAAGATACTTGTGGTATACGGCGGAAAAATGATGGAATATGGTGCAACGAATGAGATCATCAAGAACCCGTTGCACCCATACTCAATAGATTTTGTCAATGCGTTTCCAAACATTGAAGGAACAAAGATGTTGTTTGAATCGATACCCGGTGATCCTCCTGACATGCGGGACCCACCGAATGGTTGTGTGTTCCACCCTAGGTGTAAGTACGCGTGGGGCAAATGTAAGGAGGTAGTGCCGAGTTGGAGGGAGGTCGAGAAAGATCACTTTGTCGCGTGTCACCTCTACGAAGTAGGTGGAGCATGGGAGCATGGAAGACCTCATAATCCGAGTTGAGCAACTGAAAAAATGGTTCCCCGCGAAGAAGCGACTCCTGGAACGAGGCGGCGGGAACTGGGTAAAGGCCGTCGATGGCGTTGACTTCCATATAGCAAAAGGAGAGATCTTTGGTCTGGTTGGGGAGAGCGGTTGTGGAAAGACAACGACAGGCAGGTTGATGCTGGCTCTGGAGGATAAAACTAGCGGGAATATCTACTACAAGAATCAAGAAATCTTCTCTCTCAGAAAGAGAAATCAGAAAGAGTTACGCCGCGCAATGCAAGTCATATTCCAAAATCCTTACGAATCATTGGAGTCGCGGCTCTCCATACTCCAACTGCTCTCCGAACCACTAATCGTGCACAAGATGGCCGGGAGCGAGTCAGAAATGCGCAGCAAAATAAAGGGGATTCTTTCTGAAGTCGATATAGCTGAACCGGAAGAGTTCCTTCATAAACACCCCTTTGAGCTAAGCGGCGGACAATTGCAGAGAATCGCCATCGCGCGGGCTCTCATCCTAGAACCGGACTTTGTTGTTGCCGACGAACCGGTTTCAATGCTCGACGTTTCGATTCGAGCCGGCATTCTGGAACTCCTGCTGAAGTTGAGAGAAAAGTTGGGCCTCACCTACCTCTTCATCGCGCACGATCTGGCCATCTCAAAATTCGTATGCGATCGAGTTGCGGTAATGTATCTGGGCAAGATCGTCGAGATCGGGCCATCTCAAGAAGTATTGGGCCTTCCGCTTCATCCATACGCGCAAGCTCTCAGAACGGCCCTTCCAACTCTCAATCCGGATAAGCGCAAGAGCTACCGGAGTCTGCCAGATGTTATCGGAGGGGAAATCCCCAACGCCATCGAAATCCCATCAGGATGCAGATTTCATCCCAGATGCCCGCATGCAACCGAACTGTGCAAGGAGAAAGAGCCAGAATTGCGGGAGTTGAAGAAAGTCCACCTTGTGGCGTGTCATTACGCTGAAGATCTCAAAAGCAATTGAAACACTGAATCAAAATTAGAAGTCAACACAAGCCAGAGCGGTCGACATCGGCGGCGAATGGGCAAACCGCAAATCTTCCTGCGACGCGGACGGGCGCAAACCGAGTGAAGTAGATGATCGTCGGTATTGATTTGGCCGCAAGTGAGAAACGCAACACTGGATTCTGCGCGATGAATACGTTGCTCGAATGTAAAACCACGGTCCTTCACACGGACAACGAGATCATTAGTGCAACAGTCAAGACGAACGCGCAGGTCGTAAGCATCGACGCCCCTCTATCGATACCAAAGGGAAGAACGAACATTGAAGATAGAAATGGACCACATTTCAGGGAATGCGGCAAAGCACTATTGAAGATGAAAATCAGAACCTTACCAGTAACCCTGGGGCAAATGAGAAGATTAACCGTCAGAGGAATGGAGCTAAAGCGAGCATTTGAAACATACAGAATGAGAGTAATAGAATGTCATCCAGGTGCTGCTCAGGATCTGTTGGGAATACCAAGAAAACAGAAGGGTGTTGAGCGGCTGAGGAGAGGCCTTATGCGCTTCAACATTAAGGGCGATATACATAGACAGGATATCACTCACGATGAATTGGACGCGATCACTTCGGCACTTGTGGGAAGGTTCTACTTGGACAACAAGTATGTTGCGATAGGAGACGAACAAGAAGGAGTCATAATTCTTCCGAGCTTGTAAATTCTGTCCGTGCTAAGACTCATCGTATCTGATCGGTCGGCTATTACCTAATGCAAAAGAGAGTCTTTCGCTTGTGGTAATCTTTGTTCTTGCGAAGCCAGAGAAATGCCTTCGCTTCGTATATTGGATTAAGAAATTCGTGCTGATTGAGCTTCACTTGAACTTCTCGCGAATAGGAAAACGATTTGTCGAGGACGAGGTCATACTCCATGAGACTATCAGCGCCACTAAGTTGTTTATCGCTTCTCGTCTGTCTTGATAGCGATGAGGAGCAAGATGATACCTGCCCCAGTGGAGGGGCCAAGCTTCGGCTTCTCCTGCAGGAT
>Ga0315280_10012198_pt1 | contig 10436 bp, 11 predicted proteins | sample YL17G06_40_MG_FD_203697 | JGI IMG/M metagenome (GOLD analysis project Ga0315280, IMG submission 203697) | Sediment microbial communities from Yellowstone Lake, YNP, Wyoming, USA - YL17G06_40 | ecosystem: Environmental > Aquatic > Freshwater > Lake > Sediment | place: USA: Wyoming | collected... | reverse complement strand
GGGTTCAAATCCCAGCGACCCCACATTTTTGCGCAAGATTCAAGCAACTCTCAGACAAGTTCTCCGCTAAAAATAGTCAAGAGATTTGCTTTTTCCACTTTCTTTCATCTAATGAGAAGCAGAGTATTTCCTTCAGCGCTTAATTTCTCGAAAAACTCGCAAATAGCGCGTGCTAGAAAAGTATGCCAAAATCAGCGATGAAGAGTTCGTAACAGTACTACTTACTTCAGTATGCATAATCTACAAAACGCCAATTATCTACATATTTACAAAATGGTCAAGCAAAAATGAATCGAAGATTCTCCCATAAGTCATAAGAACTGAAAAAGGACAATATCTTAATGATGTAATATGAGTAGAAAACTTGTATTCGCTATCTTTTTTGCATTGCTTCTCGTAGGCTTCTTGAATTTAGCAAAGATCCAATCAATTGAAGTGGCAGTGTGTTCGGGGTATGAGGCAAATTTGACGAAGGCAGCACTGTTTCTAAACTCCACTCAATTTGATTCAGCGGTTGGTTTATGTAGAGAAGCCCCAAATGCTCATAACAATACGTTTTGGCTTGTTTCTGACAATCTTCTGGCGTATCATGCGTTAAAGTACTATTATCCTGAAACTGCAGAAGCAGTATATGCGGCTATGCTTGGTTATGGATACTTCAGAAGTTACAAACATGAAGTTGTGTTTGGAACAACAATCCCCTACATTCCATTCAAGACAAGTAACACATATGTTGTGTCTCACATTGGAACGAAATTGATAGAGACTGAAGTCTGCAATGGATCTTCTATGGACGATTACAAAGAATATGCAGACTTATGCATTTTCGCGGCCCTTCACTTCTATTGGAGTGGCAATGTTCCGCAGGCAATAGATCACTTCAACATAGCAAAGAACATGTGGAATGGCACACTACACGGTATTTATGATAAGGCTTCCAAGGATGCAGAGAACAAGAGCGAAACGCTGATCTTTTCTACGTATAAACTCACTTTGCTCTTATACTGCTCAAGGATTTTGGGTCAACCCCTTGACGACAGAAATAGCATTGAAGAAACACTATGGCTTATGCAAGACGAAGAATATGGTGGTTTACATACAGACTACGACATTAACCTCAACTGTACAGGAAGCGACATGAATACCGAAACCACTTCTATTGCAATTTTGGCATACAAGTATGAACCCAAAATAGTCAACAGACCACTACAATACCCACCTTCTCTCAACATTCCTCCAGACTATCAAAAAATACAGGAAGCTGTAAACAGCGCAAATATAGGAGACACAGTTTTCGTGTACAATGGTACATATTATGAAAATGTGATTATAAATAAGGCATTGTCGCTTGTCGGGGAAAACTGTGAGACATCGATTATTGATGGAAGTGGCATAGAAGATGTTGTTAAAATAAGCATGAATAACGTCACTATAACAGGCTTTACCATAATAAATAGCGGTCTTGGCTATGCGACAGGAAACAGACCTTATAGCGGCATAGCATTATGCCAAGTTAAGAATTGTAATGTAAACAGAAACAAGCTGACAAGCAATAGGTTTGGCATCATACTCTGTTCTTCTTCACATAATGACATATCTGAAAACAATATGACAGCCAATAAGCATCATGGGATCGGGCTTTGGGACTCTTCAAACTACAACAACGTATCCAGAAACGACATAACTTCGAACTACTATGCTGGCATCGAGATCTATCGCTCGGACAATAATCTAATAATTGGAAACGTCATTGCTGCAAACAATGTTGGTGGCATCTACGTTGAGGAGTCTTCAAGAAACACAATAAAAGAAAACAATATTACTCAGCCCACTGCATTGGGCAGTGTTGAACTGGGCCATTCTTCAAGTTACAACATGATATTTCATAATAACTTTTATGCAAACGATCACTTTCAAGCCTCTGTTGGCATCGACTGCCAAGGCAATTCGTGGGATGACGGCTATCTTTCTGGAGGTAACTATTGGAGGAATTGTACAGGAAAAGACGAGAACGGTGATGGCATTTGTGACTCAGCATACATAATTGATGGAAACAATAAGGACAACTATCCTCTTATAAGCCCATGGCCCAGCCCTATCAACCCTATAATAGATCTTTTTTGGATGCAATGGTGGTTCTGGACGATTGTATTGACTGGAACTGCAATGTCAGCCGGGGCAGTCTTTTTCTTGAGAAAGAGACAACTACCAAAAATAACCTTCAAGTATTCTAAGCTAGGACTTGCGCTAAAACAATTAAACCCAGCTATTAGCGTTGCAAAAAGGATAAAATGGAAGATATTACTGATGGTACTTGCTCCTTATATTATAGCTGGGATTTTTGGCTTTTTTGCCTACATATTATGGGCTGGTGTACTTGGAGCCGAAATAGTCCCTGCATCGTTGATACTTATTGTGCTTTGTTTCTCAGTCTTGCTCCCCTTGGAATTCGGCACATACTTGGCTTTGTATTATATTATCGTGATAGTCGCTTTGGTTTTCTATATCCGCAAGTCAATACGCGACAAATCTACTGTAAATCAACAAAAACAAGTTTAAATTAACACGCGGCGACAATTTCATGCTGCTACCTAAGCGCTCGTGAGGGTTCAAACGTGGGCTCTAACCTATATGACCCCACATTTTTGCGCAAGATTCAAGCGGCTTCTATGTGGTGCTTGAATTTTTATTCACTAATTCTATTAACGTCTTGAAAAGCCTTTCAAAAAACCTCTTCTTAAGTCGAGTCCCTTTCCCAACACCTGGGCATTCGGTCGTGTATTCGAAGGCATATCTGTCAGTTCTGGTATTTTTGAGTTGAAAGGGATAAAACATGCAGATTAATGGTCTTGTCTCGTAGATGGAGCATGAGTTATCTTTTAGAAATACGCATTTTCCCTCGTTAGTCTTTTTCATACAGTAAACATAGGGTTCAAATCCTTCAACCTTTTCAGCAAAATCATCAAGACTTTTGGAAGTTTTCCGTGATATGCAGTCAGCTTCAATCTTTAAAAGAAGAATCGATCTCACCCTATTTCTAGTATCGCCACAACATAAAGCACATCTCAAGCATCTAAAGCGAACATTTTTAGGATAATCAAACTCCATTTTTCCACACACTAGCTTACTTCCACCATTTTTATAAAGCGTGATAAGAAAGTTTAATATAAGAAGAACAAATAAAAACTGTTTTTAATGGTAGAATTATAGGTGAAAGAACATGACATCAAAGAAATTGTTGGATATACTGAATAGTGCAATTGCGAGGGAGCTACAAGTCGCAATACAGTACATGTGGCAACATGTTCAATGGAGCGGTGTTAAAGGCTTTGCAGTGCAAGAAGAATTAAAAAAGACAGCAATAACCGAGATGAAACATGCTGAAACCATCGCAGAAAGACTCTTCTACCTTGGCGGAATACCCACAACGAAGCCAGAGCCGATTTTCGTCGGGAAAACCTTAAAGGAAATGATTCAGCGCGACATAAAAGATGAAGAAAACGCAATAAAACTTTACAAGACAATAATTGAGATGGCGGAGAAGGAAGAAGACACGACAACAGCGTTTATTTTCAGAGAAATCTTGGAGGACGAAGAAGAGCATCACGACACCTTCACAACTTTGCATGAAGATTTAAAGTGAAAAATTGAAAAATACTCAAACAGTAGAAACTTCCTAAAACCCACACTTTTTCTTGATTCCTAGCTTATTTTCCTTTTAGTCGCATATTTTTATAGAGGATTTAAATTAAAGGTTTATCAACATTCAAGCTGATGAATATCGAAATCGCCTTCGATAAGTCACCCGAAAGAGCCAGCTTTATAAGAGTTTAAGGACAGATTTTGAAAATTGAGCCTAAAAAAATATTGGAGGAAGAGAAACTTCGAAGAAACAACTGAGCCAAAAGGTGATATAAGGATGAGTGAAGGAAACATCTACGTAATTCAGAAACATGCTGCTACCCATTTGCATTACGACTTGCGCTTGGAGATGGACGGTGTATTGAAAAGCTGGGCAATCCCTAAAGAACCGTCTACCTCCCCCGGTGTTCGAAGGTTGGCTGTGCAAGTTGAAGATCACCCAGTTGAGTATGCAAATTTTGAAGGTACAATTCCAGAAGGCGAGTATGGCGCTGGCACCGTGGAAATCTGGGATAGAGGCATCTACAAGTTAATAGATAGAAAGGAAGACAAACTTATCGTAGAAATCAACGGCAACAAGCTAAAAGGCGTCTATGTACTGGTAAGATTCAAAGACAAGAAAAACTGGCTCTTCTTCAAAAAGAAATAGGGCATATCCTATGAAAATCATAGAGATTAACTTATTTCAACGATCCTTTTATGTAGTATAATGTTTTCAGATTCAAAAACTGGGATTTTTCTTCTAGTTCAGCTTCTCTGGTTATTCTTCTTCCTCTTCCGCTTCTTCTTTTTCCTCGGCTTCTCCCTTTCCAACAACTTCGGCTTCTGCAAACCTTCTGCTTATCCTCGTTATTCTTATTTTAACATGGTCGCCAGGCTTCACGTTCGGTATAAAGGTCACTAAGCCTTGTATTCGGGCTATGCCCTCTCCTCGGCGGCTTGTTTCTTGGATGTCAACCTCGTATTCTTTTCCGATTTCAACGGGTTTTGGAGGAAATCTGCCTCCACCTCGTTCTCTGAATCCTCTTCTTGGGCCGAAGTTTCTTCTTCTTCCTTCCATTCGTCTCACCTCTCATCTCGTTATAAACTCTATTCTGCTGTTTACTCAACTGTCAGTTTTCCGTATTTTCCTATGTTTAGCTGGATTTCTCCTTTGAAGCTTGTCACGTAACCGTTTTCCACTTTGACTGTGTTGTCGACGTTTACTTGGTTGATTTGTTCATTCCACAACGTCAGTTTTATTGTGCCTGTTTCGTCAGCAATGAGCGCTGTCGTTACTTTGTATGTTTCGTCCTTAAATCTGGATAGGACTTCGCGTGCTTCGGATTTTTCCTTGACCTTGGCTTCTACACTAACGTTTTTCATTCCATTTCGCAATTCTCTTATTTTCAATTTTATCCTCCATTTAAGCTATTTTTTCCGCGACAGCGAATTTTTCGCGTACTGAGAGAATTTTGACTTTAACACGTTCGCCTATTTTACTTCTGGGAACAAAAATCATGTAGCTTTGGATTCTAGCTATTCCGTCACCTCTGCTTCCGATATCGGCTATTACAACTTCTACTTCTTGGTTTTCTTTCACAGGTGTTGTTTGTAAAAATGGTCTGCTTGGGCGGAACCTACTTTGGCTTCCGTATCTTCTTGGTTTTATTGGTGCATTTCTTGTCTTTTCTGGTAGCCTTCTTGGCATGTTCGGTTTTCGTCCTTATCGCGGAACCAGCCACAAAACCCATGCCCATGTCTTTGATATTTGAGCCTTTGGTCGAGGCTAGTTACATGCAGAAAAGTTCTTCAGTGATATAAGTCTTGCTAAGCGTCTATTCGTGACGTAAAGCCTCAACAGGGTTCAGTTTAGCTGCTTTTCTCGCTGGGTATAAACCAAAAATTATGCATACAATTACTGCGAAGACAAAGGCTACAATTGTCCACTAATGAAGCAGCTTTCTACATATTTGCTTTTTTTATAAACTTTGTTTTACTTCAAATTTAAATTCCAAGTATGAAGCTTTGCGCCATTATAGTGACAAAATAAGCCACTGTAGCTATAAGAACGCTTTTACTCCATGAAAACTCGGCTAACAGACGAGTGGCAATTGCACACAACGCGATGGTCCAGAAATGCACTGCTATTTGAATATACCCGTTAATCTGAGAAACAAGCCAAGTATTATTCAATATTTCGTTATAGGCATTTTCGCTTTCTCCTTTGACACCGCCTAGGAGGTCAAGTCGATAATAAAGTGTTGGTAACGTTGAGAATACGGCAGTGTTTATTATCGCTTGGACAAACATGGTTATTAGGGCAAATCCCGCTAGGATTAGCAAAGGCCTCCAAACAGTTTTAGCTTTAAAAGCCTTTGTCATTATGTAAAGTAGCCCGCCGAGAAAAACCCATTTAATGATGAACTGCATAACGGAAACTATTGAATAATTAATCATGTAGTTGGTCACGTTTTCCACTGGGGATTTAAAAATGCCTCCAAAAAACAATCCGTCAACTAGTAAGGTTATGTTTGAATTGTTGAGCCATCCAAACTCTGACTTTAAACCTGTAATATTCCCCCAATTTGCGTTAGCACTGTTATTCCATAGTGGAGAGTCAAGTGGAATTGTTAGGTTGTTCCAGACGTTTTTGGTTGAATTGTGAAATTTCTCTGTCAAATTATAATAAAAGTACTCTGAAGGTGTTGCTGAGAATAAGTAAATGGTTGCATTTTTAGGGGCGTCGTCTGGGCTAGTTCTTTTTATTCTTAAGTATAAGTTCTTGTAGCCATCTTGGCCAGAACAGTTTATGGGTCCTATGGCACTTAGTTGCATCGAGATCTGCGTACTGTTAAAGATTGAGAATTCTATGCTTCTGTTTCCATAATAGGTTCCATTTATGTAATCGACAAAATTATCCTTGACAGTTACATTCGGCGCTGTCCACAAAGTGAAGTTTTCAGTCCATCTGTCTAGTTGTTCAGCTGTCGGCAAGGTTTGTTCGGCATAGGTCTTAGATATGAGTGTGTACATAAATCCCATGTTTGCGACGGTGAAAAGAACCATTATCAATATCGGTCCAACGTATTTTGGATTTTGGGTTATTTCATTGAATGCTTTGCGCGGTGAGTATATGACTTTTAATATATTTTTCAGCGTTCCATACGTAGACATTTGTTCATGCTCCTCCAACGAGTTTCTGTTGCTGGTTTATTAAGGATTTGTTACATTCCAAGTTTTAGTCGTCTATAAGTTGTATAATCCACATATTCTAGGAAGGGATTTTCAGCCTGGTACTTAACTGTTAGTTTTTGGCGTTTTCGCTTGTCCAATATTTGGCTTGTTGTTATAAGCGAGTAAGCGTCGCTTCCAGCTCCGGAACCATAACTAACAATTAAAATGCGTTCATCTGGCTTGGCTATGTCTAAGACAGCCGCTAATCCTACTGGTGAAGACCCCGAGTAGGTGTTTCCAAATTTGGCTACTTGAAGCGAGGGCAGGTATTGTTCTTCTTTAAATCCAAGCTCCTTGGCAATCTTCACTGGAAACTGAGCATTTGGCTGGTGTGCAATGAAATAGTTGATGTCTCCTACTTGCAGATTAAGTCGTTCCATCAGCTTTTGAGCCGCCTTTCTAATATGTTTAAAGTATGCTGGGTCTCCGGTGAATCTTCCACCATGCATTGGATATGGTTCACCGTCCCTACGCCAGAAGTCAGCGGTGTCAGAAGTGCATGAGTACCATCCTTCAATTTCGGCTATCACGTCGTGCTTTCCGAAAATGTAGGCGCATCCCCCAAATCCAACGAATAGGTCTAGTTCCCCGCCTGGGCAGTCTCTTGGAGCTGCTTGTGAATTGTCTGCGCCTATTACCATGGCGTATTGAATGTTTGATTTTGGATAATTGACCAGAGAGACTGCATCTTTAAACATGCTTGTGGAGGCTTTACATGCAAATTCTGTGTCTATGGCGTCAACTCCTTGTATGTCTTCGTCTTCTTCGCCAAGTTTTAGAACTTGAGCAACTTTCGAAGCTATTGGTTTAACAGCATATGGGTTGGATTCTGATCCTACATAAACCTTGCCAACGAGTGAACTGTCAACTCCAGAGTAAACAAGCGCGAGTTTTCCAGCCTCAACGGCAGCAGTTATCGCGTCTTCATCAATGAACGGAACTGAACGTTCCATGTTTCTTTCTCTCATCCTAAACCTTGAGGTGTAAACTCCATAGCCCACTATTCCAGGGACCTCATATTCTTTATTCGGTTTGGCAATAACGTATTCTTGATGTGGGTAATATTCATCGGCGAAGGTGAAAGCCAAGGAGATTGTCGGAATGATTTCGCTCTTTCCCACAGAATAGCGTCTCCTAAACCTTGGGACAACCTCCTTTCCCTCAAGAGCCGAAACGTCGATTTCTTCGTTTTCTTTTGTTATGCGATCGGTTAGTCTTCCTGGAACACGTATTTTGCTATTATGGAAGGAAACTACGCCGTAAATGTAGTTGCCCAACTTTGTGAACTTGTTTGTTGGTTCATTAATGAATGTGCATATTTCGAGTTTGCCCTTCTCATAGAATAGGTCTATGTCAGCCATTTTTTCGAGGCTTTTTCTTCCGCAGTTGCCGCAGTAATCCCTTATGTCGAAATATTCTTTTCCGCAGATCTGGCAGCGTCTTCCCTTTAATCTGTCGCCGAGGTAGGAGACCCTTCTTTCTATTGGTTCGCTACTCATTTCTAGTCTCTCCCCAAAATGTGAGCGTAGCCTTTAGTTCCAAATCCCTCAAGTTCAAGTACACACCCGTATTTTGGCTCTTTGTCGCTTTTAACTTGTCGTTCACCAGCCTCGTCCCTCAACTGCTTAAAAACTTCAAAAATTTGGGCGCCACCAGTAGCGCCTAGGGGGTTTCCATCTGCTTTTAATCCGCCGTTCATGTTTACGAAAAGTTTCTTCCCGTTCACTTCATAATACCCCTTATAGTTTTGGCAACTTTTGTATATGTTTCTCCATGCTTTTCCACGTTCGCAGAACCCTAAATCCTCAAGCGAAATCATTTCCATGACTGTAGACTGATCGTAAACCTCAACAACTTGTATGTCCCATAGACTTATTTCTGCCATTTTTAGGGCTTTTTTCATTGCTATTTCGCTTGCAAGAAAATGTGTCATGTCATCTCTTGCTGGAAAGGTTAGATAATCTGTTGCAGAAGAAGTGCCAAGAATGTAAACTGGCTTGTCTGTAAACTTTTTGGCAACATCTTCCGCGGTTAGGATAAGAGTTGTTGCGCCATCAGAAATTGATGCGTAATCATAAAGCCCCAAAAGTTTTCGGGCTTCTTTTCTAGCGTTTAAAACTTGTTCAACTGTTATTTTTCTTTGAAACTGTGCGTACTCGTTTTTTGTTGCGTGCAAGTGGTTTTTAACAGAAACTTGTGCTAGGGCCATATTTAATTTTTCAAGGTTCTCGCCGGTTACTTTGTATTTTTTGATGTATGCTCGAAGCATTAGTTCGTGGTTTGCTTCTGGTGTACATCCTGCATAGTAGCTCCATGGGTCTTCTAGAAGCATTAGGTCGTCGCGGATTTTGTCCCAGCGGTCTGTCATTTTTTCTATTCCGCCCACCAGAATCATGTTGTATTTTCCGGCTTGGATGGCGTTGCAGGCGTTTGATAGGGCTGAGCTGAAAGAACGTGTTACCTCCATTGGAACGTGGAGTTCTGTGAGTTCTGAGAGGAATCCTTCCTCAAGTCCAAGTTTGTTTGTGATTGGGAGAAAATAGTCTGAAAGGTAGCAGGCTTCTAAGTCTTTGCGTTCTACGTTTGCGTCCTTTGAAGCCTTGAGCCAAGACTCTTCGATTAGTTTTTCCGGTTCTTTCTCGTAATGTTCCCCGAATTTTGTTCTTCCAACCGCGATTATGGCTGGACGATTTCGCATTACATTGCACCCTTTTTCGTCAATTAGCAAATATCCCTTTCACTATGACTTTTAAGCGTTTGCCATTTTACCGTTTCCATAAAGTTCATAATTCATGTTAATAAGCATATGTTGGATGGGTGAGGCGAAGAACATGCGTGGCGAAGATAAATACCGTTTAGTTATAACAGTTAAAAAGATACGGGGAAACTGTCCAGTCTTCAAGGTTGGAGACAAAATAGTTGTAGAGTCGCCGAAAATAGTTGTTGACGAAACCGACAACCTTTGCATCCACGCTTTTGGCTGCATGCTTTCCATGATTGTTCCACTAAGCTGTGGAATAAGCTTCAAAAAGTTAGGCTTAGCAAAAGAAGAAGACGAAAAAGGCTACATTCAATGCTTAGACCCTGGAAAACCCTACACGGATGGCGGAACAGTGCTTTTCGAAATAAAACGGGAAAAAATGTAACAGCTTAATTCATAAAATTTTTATTATGCCTTGTTGAATAGGCTAAGCATTAAGTGGTTTGAATTATGTTTGCAGATCTATTGCGACTTGTCTTGCTTGTAAGTTCAAGCATAGCCGCTAGAGGAGAGGGAGCTTGGTGGGACCTTATTCGAGAAGATTTTCGCTTAATTTTCTCTTTGACGCTTTTCCTTGTCAACCTTCTAGTTCTAACCATCGTTCTTTATCTCGCAGGATTAGTTGTTGTCGGAAAAAAACGCGCCCTCTTACCCGATGCCTTCTTAATTTCTCTTCTAGGAACTGTTTTGTCAACTCTTTTCTTCTTGTTTATTCCATATCGCTTACTAGCCTTGGCACTCTCAATCATCGTTTGGTTGCTTGCAATCAAGCGTCTCTTTGAAACCAAGTGGCTTGGAGCAATAGCAGTAGGCATTT
>Ga0315280_10012197_pt1 | contig 10436 bp, 7 predicted proteins | sample YL17G06_40_MG_FD_203697 | JGI IMG/M metagenome (GOLD analysis project Ga0315280, IMG submission 203697) | Sediment microbial communities from Yellowstone Lake, YNP, Wyoming, USA - YL17G06_40 | ecosystem: Environmental > Aquatic > Freshwater > Lake > Sediment | place: USA: Wyoming | collected... | reverse complement strand
GCTCAACGAGGACTTTATGTGGAACCCTACCCAAGAAGATTACCTTATGAGAAATCTGCAACTCCTCAGCCAATCTACTCAATTGCACATGAAGTTCTCCTGTTCCAGCTATATATAACCGTGCATTGGCATAACAATGGGGAAGCAATGAAAAAGCCTTCAGAAGCACATCGACACGTTTTAGCCATATTAGATTTCCTGCATACAGAATTGAAGGATCGCCTTTCAGTAACTTGACATCACTCTTTCTCAGATACTGCCTTGTGATAATACAATTTGGAACTACCTCAAACAGATCTTCTGGACCTATTATTTCACCGCAATAGTGTTGAAGATAACTCAAAGAGATATAGATTCTGTCAAAAACCTTGGCGTTGGCCATGCTGTGAAAAATATGCCTCGTCATTGTGTTGACATCTTCGTTTAGCAAGCCCCCTCTACAGAACGACACTTGCTTCTTTCTGAAGCATTTTGAGAGAAAAGAGTATGGTAATATCGCAGGATCAACTGGAGGTGTATTAAACATTACGATGTCGGCATGTCTAACCTCTCTGATAAACTCTTCAAGTGCTTTTTTCATTGTTCGCAAGTTTGAGAAAAATGGTCTATCAGTATCAGAATGGCATATTATAGAAATATTCGCATTGCGCAATCTTTTGACGCCGTGAATTCTGCTTCCGCTCAGAAAGACTTCTGCTTCATGCCCACGTTCGGAAAGTCCCAAGAGCAATGCGTAAAGTGTAATTGCCGGTCCGCTTTCACTGAATGGAAACATTCCTCCACTTGTTACTACGATCAGTTTCATAGCGAGGATTCCTTCAGAATAGACTCATAGTTGTTCGGACGAGCTATCTCCCACGCTGTTCCTATGTTTTCTAATGGACAATGACCGAGACATATTTCGCGCGCGCTAGCGTTGACTGCAATGAAGCAGGCATGCAATAGTCGTCTATCTTCCCCAATAGGCATGGACCGCCTGAGAATCGTATACTAAATCAAAACTGGGATTGTCCAGCTTTGCATACGGGTCGTAATTCAGTCTATAGATTCCGTTTGCTATATAAAAGGGCTCTTTGACAATTTCGTCTCTAATCACAATCAAGCCTTTCGTACCAGTATAATTTCCAGAAACAAGCTGAGGCGTCAGGTCAACCAAAGACACGTTTTTGTCTGCCTTCTGTTCAAACCAAACCTCATAGTATGAATCAACTCTGAGTTCTCCGACATACGTGTTCAGGATGTTGTAACCTGCTTTCAGTTCGGAGTCTGTGAAAGCAAACCGAATCATGGTATTTTTCGAATATATTGGATTATCGATGTTAGCGCCGGGCTTTGTTATCATAAAGAACGAGATGACTACAACTAGTATGACTAATGCCGACACTTTCACCAAGTCCCTTTTGAATGAACCTACAGAAAGAATTAGACCTGCGGCGGCCAGAGGGGCAGTGATCAACTGAGCACTAGGTAACCATCTTGAAGCAAGCAAGCCACTCATCCCAAGCTCAAGGGAAGAAAATGCGATAGCAAGAGGCAAATATGACGCTAACGTAAAAGCAAAACGGTCTTCCCTTCTAAACCTTTTTCCCAGCATGTAGAGAGAGCCCATAATCACGAAACTGTAGTAGAGGATTGTCCCAGCAATATTAAGCGCGTTTTCTAATTCATATCCCTTCACGTAGAGAAGTGTGGTTCCAGGTGTTTCCCACCTTCCCAATCTGAAGCCCGATTTTATTATTTCCGCAAGGACTGGCAAATGTCCCGACACATACGTCCACCAGCTCAACATTGCGCTTGAAAAGAAAATGGCAAACAACAGGCTTACGAAGACGGTTCGTGACCTATCAGTATACAGTTTACGATAAAGTTTGGAGCCAACCCAAAATGAGAAAAGAAGCAAAGCCATAAACAATGACGCTATGGTATGCGTCAAAATCAGCTCTGCGCAGACTAGGAGAACCAGAAAATTGAAGACAAATAAGTCTTTCGCTTTAAGAATTAGATACATGAGGAAAGGTACTAGAATTAAGCCAAGAGTGACCGGTATTACCCAAAAGCCCATTTCAATGTTTGTGTCAGCTATTCCGAGCAATAGAGCAGCTATTAACCCCACTTTCTCATTGAAAACGGATTTGCTGAAGAGAAAAACGAAAACCAAGCCAATAGTTTGATAGAATGTAATAGAAATCATCGTTGATGCTCTGTAATCTAGGCCAGTTATCGCCGAAGTCAGACCGATAATTAAATGCATGATTGGCATATTTGAATAGCCAAAACCCTGTGGGATATAGCCATTCCTTAACATACTAGCCGTGAATGTTTGGTGCACATACGGGTCAATTCCAACCAAGTCAGGGAAAATCAATTGCGGAGTCAGGCGTAAACTTAAAGCAACTAGAACAATTTTCGCCAGGGTGATTTTTCGAGGAAAAAGGACTGCTTCCAACGCAATTATCCCGGTTGCACATGCTACTGCGATAAAATAACCTACCGGTCTAACATATGGGTCTGCTCTCAGAATCAAAGAGAAGATGCTGTAAACGAAAAGAATTATAAAAACAACATCGATCCCTAAAATAACTGATCGCTTCTTGTGTTGTTTCAGGAGTTCCAGTGAAGATTCGCGGATTCTCAGTACCAAGTAAGCGCTGCAAACCAGTAGCAAGGAAAAGGCCACTAGGAAACGCTGAATTGTTGCGCCCGGCAGGAAAACCAAGACAAGTGCAAGAACTACCCCTCCGATGGCTAAGCATTTGTCTAGACTATTTGCAAGAGTTCTTGCCGTAGTGTTCCACATCATAAACCTCCTTCGTTCCTGGATAGCGCGCGCTAAGCATACAGTCCGAGGATGACTGAGCGGATATCTTTCACGTGCTTTGGAATCTTGCAATTTCTCAGGTTCGTTGCAAAAAAGGCGTCCTGACACGGATTTTCAGGGGCATACCCATGCGTGCCTCTCATGGGTCTCACTCTTCCCCAAAAATTAGGAAAGAACATATACTCAGGGTGAAGCAAATATGTAAAATCACCATAAAGCCTGTGCCTGAAGTCCACATGATACTTTTTGCGCAGTCTTTCATCAATGACTTTGCCAACCTTGAGTCCCTCTAACGCTCTAACAACTCTCTCACGTTTCCGCTCGTTTTCAATCCAAAACAACGCCATCGTTGCGTCGATGAAACAAAGATAGTCCTGTAGAAACTCTATTTTATGCCTCGATAAATAGGAGATTATGTCAACATAGTTTCTAACTTCAGCTTGACCATGGTCGGAAAATATGATCATGTTGGTTCCAGTCTTCATCAGTTCCCGGTATGTTTCATTCAACGTTCTGTCGAGAAATCTGAGATATGTGTGGACTTCATGTGAAAAAGGTCCGTATGTGTGTGAATAGTCATCAACTTTATCATCGTACACAAAAAAGAGAATATTCCTATTCTTTTTGTCATCTCCGAGTTTCTCGTTGAGGCACCTGAAGAGACTTTTGTATATGTTTGCAGTGTGAGGGGGTCCTATGTACACGAGCTCGGTCCCTTCTCTAAGGAGTTCTTCGCGGACTTGATTGAAGAAGGGAGACTCATCAAGATAATAGGCAGAAAAGAAGTCAAAGTAGGGCAGCACACTCAACGGCATATTACGCGCCAAGACCTTTTTCCCCTCCCTAAAGACCCTGTTGGTCAATTCTCTAAAAGCATACCTAAGTGGCCAACTCTTTTCCAAAGGCATTACAAAGGAGCGAGGCATCTGCTGGAGGAACCTGTAATGAGAACTCTTCGGTGAAAAGTAGTAAGGAAGCCAGAAATTGTTTTCATCCGAGTAGGTCCCGCTCAGCATAACAGATTGAATAGCAAGAGAATATCCGAGGACATTTTCTAGAGTTCTTGCCATGCCTTTCTCGCAGAAATCGCTGAGGAAAGGCATACCACTGGATATTCGCCGCCAAGGCAAAGCATCCAAGTAGAGGAAGACTGTTGATCCGTCCATCTGAAAGCCACCAAAATTTCCCAGGCTTCAGAAGAGTCCAAGATCCTCCCGCAATCTTATTAGTTCTCTTGTATCGACTTTCGTAATGGCACCCAAAATGCCGTCTCCTAAAGACTTGAACTTGGAAGAAAGCATTGAAGAATTGTCCAAAAGGAAGCGGTGGAGGAGCGCTGCGTTAAGGATTTCCCTCACTGAAAAACGCCTCACGCAAAAGGAACCGAGTTCATGTTGTATGCTTTGCTCTCGTATCTTTCTGAAACGGGAAGGCATTAGAAGGATATTGAACAAGTACTTAAAGACTGAAACCTTGCGCAAATAAACAGAACGTAAGATCGGCCGAGGTAAACCACCGTGATCATTTACTGAGAAACCATCGAAGTTGTCATTAATGCTCAAGGCCAAGCAGCTATAAAGAACCTTGTAGATCAGGTCTTTGACAAACTCTTCGAGGAGCTTCGACAACGCGGAAATGTCGTCACAACCGAGTTCCTTTGCCAAATAATCCACAGAGCCTGATAGTTTGAATCTTGTTAATGCTGAAAGCAGATTCATGTCATTGTTGTTTATCGGGAGCGGAATCTTCTGTTTTACCGCCCAAACAGCCCGAGATATACGTTCACCATACCCATAGACACATAATCCTCGAACTATCAGTAAGGCATACAAGAGTGTTAATGATCTTTTCGCAAAGTAGTATATTCTCTCAGCGGGTGATGTATCAACATTGTCCCTTGCCAGAAGATAATCTGCAATCGTTGAAAAAACCAGCTCCAGCGCATCTTCAGCAGTAGGCAGATTCGTATCTTTTTTTACGAAATTGGGCAATCTCCCGTACACCAGTTCGCTTGCAACCCTATATTCATATAGGTATATCTTTGGTAAAAGAAAATGCAAGATCTCCAACTGAGGATGAAATAATACTTTTGTGTGTATCCCTTTCCTTCGAAAGGTCTCTGTAAAACTTCTCGAATATTCTGGAAATCTCTTGCTAGCAATAAAATAGTAGGGTATCTTTACAAAAACGTCAAATTCTATATCACTTGTGATAGTATAGGACTCTGACTTTATGATTGTGACTTCATCTGTCGCAGCGCTCCCAGTTATCAATATGCACCGAATCAGCTTGGGATCGACGTTACGAAGAAAATAATCTAGAGACGAGTTGACAAGAAATCTGATGATGCCGTTTTTGCTTTTCGTAAGAACCACAGCTATCCTTCATATTCTCATGGTCATAACTAGAAACGGATTCTTAGCCCGAACCGGCTGGTTTTCGTTGCACGTCATGTTGGAAACTAGGCAGCGACGGACTTGTATATTCCCATCAACTTCTTGATGTGATCGTCAAGAGAATATTCCCTTGATGTGTTCCAAGCGTTTTCACTCAACCTTTTTAATTTGTGGGGGCTTTCCCCGATTGTTTCCAGAATCCTGCAGAGACTTGTAACATCACCTGGGTCAAAGAGAAAACCATTGCAGCCGTCTTTTATGATCTCAGGTATTCCGCCGATGCGACTGCCAGCAACAGGGTTGGCATAACTGAAGCTCTCGAGAACAACCAGAGGGCAATTGTCATACCAAATTGATGGAACCACTGAAAGATTGGTCAACTGATACAGTTCCCTCAACGCTTGATCAGAGACATACCCATAGCAGTTTATCTGTGCATGAGGGTATCTCCCAACGTAACGCCTAATTGAATCGAATAGCGGCCCCCTTCCAGCGATGTGTAATTCGATGTTTTTCACTGAAAGATTCCTGAATGCACGAATTAACAAATGAATACCCTTATGCAAAGACAATTCGCCTGCGTACATTACACGCAACTTGTCAAAATTCTTTCTGCGGATGTTGACCAATTCTATACCATTCGGCAATTTCAGGCATAGTGAATTTGGGAAATATCCATGACTTTGATGAATATCCAAAATGAACTGGGATGGCGCCAAAACGACATCTGTGCTGCCTGAAAAATTTCTCATAATCCTCATGTACTGTTTATCCAGGAAGTTAAACTTCTTAATCACTCTACCTCCTCTAATTAGATCATTCCATCTGCATAGGAGCCCATAGTCATGAAGTGTATGGATGTGATGTAGCCTTAAACTGGCTGTTGAATGAAAGACCGCAGTTGACAAGCCTCTCAAGCAGTGAGAATGAACTACATCCGGCTTCTCCTTTTGTAAGATCCTTTTGCAGGCGCTATAAACATGGGGGTTCCACATATCGACTAAATGCCAAAAGGGCTTGATCAACATAGGCTTCTTGCGATAGTTCCAAGCGTAGTACACGTTCATAGGATAGAAACGGTAAAGCTTGATGTTACCAATTCTCTCTACAAGCGGATTAAGCGAAGCTGTACCTAAATAAGGGCTTGAAGTAATCACAATGACCTCGTGTTCTTTGGACAGTTCGTTTGCTATCTTCTCAACATAGACTTCTGCTCCTCCTCGGACGTAGGGGCTATATAGGGAATTAACAAGGCAGATCTTCATCTGAGTGTCATCTTTTGTGAGAGGACGCTGGGATTATGCTTCTTTGATATGATAGACGAACTGGTTATGTTATTCTTTTTTTGCCATTTCTAAAAATGATTTTTCTATGCCTTCTTCAAGTGATGTATATTTCCAGTTTAGTCTTGCTATAGCTTTCTTCGGGGATATGTAAGGCATACTAGGTCCTTCGGGTTTGCTGAGGTCATACTCAACTTTGAAGCCATACTTGGCAGCCATCAATTCGGCAATTTGCCGAATCGACACTTGCTCAGGCGATATTAGATTGAATAATTCGTTATCAGAAGACATTGCGGCAATGCTGCCATCGGCAATATCTTCTAGGTAGGTATACTGATTTTTCCTGTTTCCAGCTCCCCAAACTACGAATTGATTGCCCTGAAGACACGTTTTGATCAAATCTTGAATTATAGAAGTGCAACGATCCTGAGGTCCATAAACAGGCCCAAACCGAAGTATCGCGTACTTAAGGTTGAAGCGCCGTGCGTATTCAAGGATCAAGCGTTCACCAACAATTTTAACGACACCGAAGGTCTCGGCTTTGAAAATATCTGAACGCTGATTTTCATCAACCTCCAACTCTGGAGAAAACCCGTCATAAACATAGAAACTGCTAGCATAGATTATCTTTGAAACATTGTTCTTTACGCATGCTTCAAGAACATTGGCGGTGCCAAGAACGTCCAATGCGAAAGCAAGATGGGGGTTCTTCCTAGCCGTATTTAGAACAGTGCCAGCAAGATGATACACAACATCGAAGCCACTCAGTGCTTGCATCATTTGATTCAAGCTAGTGACATCGGCTATACAAGCCTCAGCTCCAGTTGGAACTTTGCTCACCCTAATGTCAACTATACGAACATTGTGGTCTTCTTTCAATAACTTATCCACAATGCGACTGCCGATGAAACCGAAACCACCTACAACAGCTATATTCATTCTATGTCCATCCTAGATCTTGGATAGCACACTTTAAACACCGAACTACGTAACGTGCCTCTTCACTCGTCATTTGAGGGTAAACTGGAAGCGATATGTGCCGTGCGCACAAATCATCAGCAACAGGAAAGCTATCAATGTCGTCAACATATCTCCTGAAAACATGCTGACGGTGAAGTGGCGCCTCATAAACATATCCCCCAAGACCAATCCCGTATTTATCTTTGAGGTGTTTTCTAAGCATTTCAGGGTCCCGTCCTTTCCCAAGTAGCAAGATGTACTTGTAGAAATTATGACGAACCGTTGAAGGGATCTTCAGCGATTCGACTTCCGGGATTTCTTCCACAAATTCATCATATATCTTGGCAACTATGTTACGTTTCTCAATGATCTCTTCAACAAGAGCCAATTGGGCAATACCTACAATAGATTGAAATTCTGTAAATCTCCAATTATAGCCAATTACCCCAACCTCGTTCCCTCGAACCTTTCCTTGATCCCTCAGAAGGCGAGCCTTCTCCGCGATTTCACTACTGTCTGTTGTTATCATGCCGCCCTCACCTGTAGTAATTATCTTGGTAGAAAAAAAGCTGAAACCACCGGCCAATCCAAAGCTGCCAGCTTTCTTTCCACCCAGACAGCTCCCAAGAGCGTGCGCACAGTCTTCTACCACAACAAAATTCTGTTCGCGAGCCAACTCGAGAAGCTCGTGAATCCGTGATGAAATCAGACCTCCAATGTGAACAGGTATGACTGCCTTGGTCTTCGGCGTTAGTCTTTTTGGGACTTCACTTGGATTCATGTTTAAGTCAGAGGCGATATCAGCAAAAACGGGGGTACCTCCTGCATGGATTACAGCGAATGCTGTGGCGGCAAAAGTGTTGGTTGGCACAATGACATCGCAATCTTGGACACCGATTGCACGTAGTATGATCTCTAGTGCTGCTGTGCCATTAGATACGGCAATAGCATGTTTTGAGCCCACGTAGTTCGCCATTTGTCTTTCCAACTCCTCGCTATATTTGCCCAGCGTTAGGTAGTCGCCGCTTTCAATCAGTTCTTGAATTTTCGTTGTTATCCAATTTGTAGTGTCTTTTGGGAAGTAATACTTAAACGGTGGAATCTTTTTCATCTCACAGTCCTCTATGATTCGAGTTTCACTCCCAATCGATTAATTGTTCACTCGCATATAAGTCCCTAAGTAGATTCTTTCTAGAAGTTTTCTTCATCCAGTTCTTCTGGTCTTTTCTGAGCGTGCGCTCAGCGAATAGTATATTCTCTCCAGACTTTCGGCTCCAACTTTCCAAGTAAACTCTTTTCGGAGTTTTTGAAAACCTTTTTTACCCATGCGTTCCGCGAGTTTAGGGTCATTTATTAGTTTCAATGCAGCATAAGCCAGTTGATCTGAATCACCTGTCTTTACAACTATACCTCCATCACTTGAGACGAGTTCGGCCAAACCAACGGATTCTGTTACGATTACAGGTCTTTGGTGAACCCAAGCTTCTAAGACAACACGCCCATAGCCCTCAAAAAAGGAAGGAACTATGACAACATTTGCCACTTCATAAGCACAGGAAAGTTCTTCGTCACTTATGAGGCCTGTGAAAATGACATTTCGCTTACAGTTTAGTTGTCCGACAAGCTTGATACATTGAGATAGGAACCCAGAATCTTCACCGACAACTAATAACTTCGTTCTCGGATTGTACTTGAGCAAAATTGGGAGCGATTTGATCAAGGTATCTATTCCTTTGTATTTCACGATTCTTCCAACGCTCAATAGGACGACATCGTCATCGCAAATCCCATGTTTTTCGCTAAACCTAGATATTTCGTCTTTCGGAGGAGGTGCAGTCAGGAAGATAGGCTCACGCACTATCTCAACGTTGTTGACCCCACATTTCTTGTAGAAGTCTGCCTCTCTTTTCGTTAATGCAATTATGAAACTCGCCCTCTTGAACACGCGAGGTCCAAGTATTCTATCCATGAATGTGCCTACGAGCCGCTTGGTTGCGCTCGGATAATTTTTGCAACGTTCAGGATAGCACTGTGGGTATAATACCAGAGGAGTTTTCCTAAGTTTCGCGAAGAGAAACGGTAAGAGAACATAAAAAGAGGGGAGCCATGAAAAAATGTGGACCACATCTGTTTTGATAGAAAGAAGTACAGGGAGGAGCGATGGTGAGAAGAAGAATTGATCGTAGAAAGGAAGGGAAAAGAACCTAAATCGTCTTACTAAGATACCGTCCATTACTTCGTTTTCTCTAAGGTTAGACGGCTTGAATTTGATCGCGTTTGCAGCAAAAATTGTCACTTCATGCCCTTTCTTAACCAGTTCCTTGGCATAGTAATACATTGGTAGTTCGGTTCCACCTACGTTTGGCAAAAACAGTGGAAATATGAATAGAATTTTCGTCTCTGCTTCACCCCTCGGTTCAATTGTTCAAGGCTTGTTCCAAACGCTGGCGCGCGCGCTATAGTTATTAGGGCGTGTTCGATACCGTTTTTTGTCTGTCTCTGGGTGGGACTTTGCTGTCGCCCCTATAATCCCGGACTCTGAACAAGAGATTACCGATTACATTTTTCAGTTTTTCAGGTATCTCCATTTTTACGGTTTGGCTCAATCTCAGGTATTTGTGATAAGACCCATCGAGAAAAGCAGACAATATGAACGTTAATTGTTTTTGCGTATCCCGAGAAAACTCCGGAAATTCTCGCAATGCTTTAAGCACAAATCTGGTGGGGTAAACGAAAGGGAAGTCGATTGTTTCGCTAGCTTCTTTGTCGTGATACAACGAATTATACGTTTCGTGAATTAGATGCAGGAGTTCATTGAAGACGACGGCCCAACCGCGTTTTTGGGCTTCTTCCCTCATTTCAGCTAGGTCCAGTCCAGAGTGCAGCATATCTTTTGCGTAAAGAAAGTCTAGAAGGCTGATTTGTCTATGACCAAGTAGGGAGTGTATCGCCAAAGAAAGAAAGTCAGCTTCAGGATTA
>Ga0315280_10012196_pt1 | contig 10437 bp, 9 predicted proteins | sample YL17G06_40_MG_FD_203697 | JGI IMG/M metagenome (GOLD analysis project Ga0315280, IMG submission 203697) | Sediment microbial communities from Yellowstone Lake, YNP, Wyoming, USA - YL17G06_40 | ecosystem: Environmental > Aquatic > Freshwater > Lake > Sediment | place: USA: Wyoming | collected... | reverse complement strand
GAATAGTGAACAGCAGAAATTCAGGGGTCAGTCCGCCGCAGGCGGATTCTGACTCCTGACTTCTGGCTTCTGAATTCATCCAATTCTTCACTTTTCACTCTTAACTCTTCACCGTTTTATTTTCCCTTGACACTCCCCCTGTTTTGCATAAGAATAATTCCACAATTAACCATTAAGAAGGGGGGGTAACAATGAAAAAGGAAAAAGGAAACAGCAATAATAAGTCCTTGCAGAGACGGTCTTTCCTCAAGCTGGCAGGGCTATCCTTTGCCGGCCTGAGCATGGGCTTCCCCAGGTGGGGTCATGCGGCTGAACAAATGCCGGATCATCAAACAGACCACAAGCATCTCTGGCACACCGACCAAAACGGCAACCTCTACTTTATCCCTACCAACCTGAGAACAAGTAAGATTGATCAGGGAATAGTAGAAGCGAAAGTTGACCGTGAATGGAAGGAATATCAAGTCAGATCATATGACGATGAATTCTTCACCTGGTGGGTTGCTGAAAAGGACTGGTACTATGATCAGCTCATCGCATTTTTCGAACACGAGACCAGTGAGCTCAACATACCAAACGGCGGGCACCACCACCCCATGCTCTGTACCTATGGGGTGAAAAAGAGTGGCCGGGGAGACAGCGAGTTTCACCTCAACTGTACACCCAAGGGTTTCACGCTCCTTCCCAAGGTAGAGTATATGCAATATATCATTGAAACGATTGAAGCCATCTACAATGATCCCAATGCTGACCTGCCAATAGATGTCTTCAAGAAGAGACAGGAACTCTATCACGAGGCAGACCTCTGGGATAGAACAAAGTTTGCCACCCTCGAGCTTTACTCGGGCCGGCCGATCAATGCCAGTGATCAAGGTGATGGAGCTGGGTGCTATGGCTTTAAGGAGACCCATACCTTTTCCAATGTGATGGACAACCCCATGTCAACCCTCGCCTATATGTCACTCTGGCCTACTGATGGCACGCAATCCTATTTTCAGGGGCTGGCTGATGAGATACCCACCTTTGAATTCAGGGGCTTCTCCTGGATGATCTCGTACTACAACCCGTCCAACGCCGATTATGAAAAACAGGTATCCGACTATATCAATCAGGAGCACTGCGGGTATCACGGCGGGGCCTGTGATATTGCAACGAATGTGTTCATCATCAGCGAACAGTTCAACAATTCACCGGGTGATGACCCCTATGGCCGGGGCAAGAGGACGATCCCGTCTTTCTCCTATGATGACTATTACGATGTCTGTACCGAAACGAGGCCAGCGACCATTTACAAACCCAAGTCAGCAAAGAAGCTCACGAAAGAAGAAAAGATTGCGCTGATTAAGAAGCTCAGAATACCTGTGTAATTAACGGGGGTGATTAACCATGAAAATGCCTATCCGGCCGCAGAACTGGATAGGCATTTTTATTTAAGATAAGTGGGGATACTGGTGAAATTGCAGTATCCGTGAAAGACAGGGATTCGGGACTTGGGGATTTGGGGTTGGATGTAAGGGTGAACTGGCGGCTCGACCATACCAATCCCTAAACCCTGACCCCTAATCCCTAACATGGGGGTGAGAATTGAAGAAACAAGCGCCGAAGAATAAGGATAAAACGAAAACAAAAGACCAGCTCATCAAGGAACTGGGGAAACTCCGCAGACGCATTAACGCACTGGAAAAATCAAGACCAGAACGCAGGCGGGCTGATAAACATATCGTGAGCCAAAGCACCGTGTTGGAAGCAATCAACAGGGTATTGCGGGGAACGTTGATCTGCAAAACCGATGAAGAGGTGGCTCGCACCTGTCTTGCCGTGTCTGAGGAACTGACAGGGAGCAAGTTCGGTTTCATCGGCGAAGTGAATAAGGCAGGCCTCTTCGATACCCTCGCATTGAGCGACCCTGCATGGGATACATGCAAAATGCCCAAGACCAACGCAGTAAAAATGATCAGGGACATGGAGGTTCGTGGCATCTGGGGCAAGGTAATCAAGGAGGGAAACGCCCTGTTCATCAATGATCCCTCTTCCGATCCCGATCGAGTAGGGACCCCTGAAGGCCATCCCCAAATCACCTGTTTCCTTGGAGTCCCGCTGAAACAGGGTGATCAGACAATCGGCATGATTGCTCTGGCAAATAAAGAATCGGGCTATGACCTGGCCGATCAGGAAGCTGTGGAAGCTCTGTCTGTAGCCTTTGTGGAGGCATTATACCGCAAGCGGGCTGAAGAGGCGCTGCGGGAGAGTGAAGAACGGTTTAGATCTATAACCGAAGCTACCCCTGATGTGATTGTTGCAGTTGACAGTCAGGGGAAAATAAATCTGTGGAATAAAGCTGCGAGAGAAATCTTTGGTTACGAGGAAGAGGAAATACTGGGTAAGCCAATTCAAATTTTACTGCCCGAGCACTTCAGGGACACTGACAGAAAAGGTATGGAGGAATTCCTTGAGACTGCAACCTCGCCCTTCATCGGAAGGGCAGTGGAATCGATATGCCTCAAGAAAGATGGTTCTGAATTCCCCACAGAAATGTCCAGATTTGGCTGGAAAATGAAGGGTAAGAGTTTCATTGGTGCCATTATAAGGGACATCACAGAGCGTAAGCAAAAAGAAGAAGAGAGTAGGACTATCCTCCGCACTGCCATGGATGGTTTTTGGCTTACCGACACCCAGGGAAATTTCTTGGAAGTAAACGATGCCTATTGCAACCTTACGGGATACAGCAAGGACGAACTTCTGTCTATGAACATACGAGATCTTGAAGAATTAGAGACACAAAAGGAAACTGCTCGACACATCCTAAAAATAATGCAGGTTGGTAGAGACCGTTTTGAAACCCGCCACAAATGTAAGGACGGCAGGATGATCGATGTTGAGATTAGTGTTAATTTTCTGGAGAGGGATAGAGGTAGGCTCTTCGTATTTATTCACGACATAACCGAGCGCAAGCAGGCAGAGGAGGCTCTCCGGGAATCAGAAGAACGGTTCCGCTCTATCGTGGAGACGACAAACGACGCCATCATTTCCGCTGACAGCAGCGGAACAATCATCTTCTGGAATAAATCCGCAGAAAATATCTACGGCTACTCCTCTGAAGAAGCCGTCGGCAAGCCCTTATCAATAATCGTCCCTGAAACATTACAGTCTCCTCACGAGGAGATGTTTCACAGAGTGGCGGCAACAGGAAAGTCTGATTTCACCGGGCAAACCATGGAGTCAAGGTCAAAGAGAAAAGACGGCAGCGAATTCCCCGTGGAGATTTCCATTTCGTTCTGGGAAGTAGGAGACAATACCTTTTTCACCACTCTCATGCGGGACATCACCGAGCGCAAGCAGGCCGAGGAAGCGCTGCGGGAGAGCGAGGAGCGCTTCCGTTCCGTCGTAGAAACAGCCAGGGAAGGTATTTTTAATATTGACAGTAAGGGGAACATTATCTTCTGTAATAAAGCCGCCGAGGAAATGTTTGGTTATTCATTTGACGAAATCATGGGAAAACCTGTTACTATCCTCATGCCCCCGAGGCTTACAGAAAACTATGAAAGTAGAATGGATGAAGTAGTTTCTATGGAACAGGCTGAAATTCTTAGGAGAAAAGCAGAGCTGGTTGGATTGAGAAAAGATGGGACTGAATTCCCGGTAGAACATTCTCTTTCCTGCTGGGAAACCAAAGAGGGCATCTTCTACACGGCAATCCTCCACGACATCATCGAGCGTAAAAAAGCAGAGGAAGAGAAGGCAAGGCTTGAGGCGCAGCTCCGCGAGTCACACAAGATGGAGGCGGTCGGCCTTCTCGCCGGCGGCATCGCCCACGACTTCAACAACATCCTCACCGCGATCATCGGGTATGCAAGCCTCCTCCAGATGAAGATGAAGGAAGACGACCCGCTGAGGCCGTATCTCGAACAGATTCTCACCTCATCGCAGAGGGCCGCGAGCCTGACGCAAAGCCTCCTGGCATTCGGGAGAAAGCAGATCATCAACCCCAGGCCGGTGAAGGCAAACGACATCATCACCAAGACGGAAAAACTCCTGGTGCGGCTCATCGGTGAAGACATAGATCTGAAGACCATCCTTACCAATGAAGACACAACCGTTATGGCAGACTCAGGACAGATAGAGCAGGCCCTGATGAACTTTGCCACCAATTCGAGGGACGCCATGCCTCAGGGAGGGCATTTCATGATCGAGACTCAGCGCGCAGTCATAGATGATGACTATGTGAAGACCAACGGTTACGGGAAGCCCGGAGAGTACATGCTTATCTCTATTTCAGATTCCGGCACCGGCATGGATGAGAAGACGCGGGAAAAAGTATTTGAGCCTTTCTTTACTACCAAAGAGGTCGGAAAGGGCACCGGCCTTGGACTTTCCATGGTGTACGGGATCGTCAAACAGCACAACGGGTATATCAACTGCTACAGCGAGCCGGGGAAAGGGACAACCTTCAAGTTATACCTGCCAATGCACCGGGAAGCAGTCGAGTTACAGGAGACCATGGAATCTGCCCCTGCCACGATCGGGGGGACAGAGACAATACTCGTAGCAGAAGATGATGCAGATGCCCGGAAGACCACGAGGAATATCCTGGAGAACTTCGGATATACCATCCTCGAGGCGGTGGACGGAGAGGACGCAGTCAGGGTCTTTAAGAAAAACAGGGATACCGTGAAGCTCCTTATCCTGGACGTCATCATGCCGAAGAAGAACGGCAAGGAAGCCTATGAAGAGATAAGAAAGCTGCACCCGCGTGTGAAAGCGCTCTTCATCAGCGGCTATACGGCAAACATCATCCATAAGAGAGGAATACTTGACCAGAATCTGGATTTTATCATGAAGCCCGTCTCGCCCACTGTTCTGCTGAGGAAGGTGAGGGAAGTCTTAAACAAGTAATTCGGAATGCGGAATAAATTAGAGTGAATAGTGAGTAAAGCATATAGAATCCAGAATTCAGAATTCAGAATCCGCCTTTGGCGGACTGACTTCTGAATTCCTGCTGTTCACTGTTCACTAACGACTATTCACTGTTTTTATGATTACCTGTCAAGTCAATTTTGAACCCCTGAACATCCGGATTGAGTGTGCGGAAGGGTCGCTCCTGAGTGAGGTGGCCCGTGACGCTGGTGTGCGCCTCAGATCGGTGTGCGGGGGGAAAGGGCTGTGCGGGAAATGCCGGGTAAAGGTTATGGCTGGTGAGGTCCCACCCCTTACGGGAGCAGAACGGAAACGGCTGAGTACGGAGGAAGTTGTTGATGGCTGCCGCTTAGCCTGCCAGATCAATGTACTGAGCGACATTACCGTTCACGTTCCTCCAGAGTCTATCGCTTTTCCCCAGAAGCTACACGTGGCGGGTACAGAAGTGGAAGTTGCCTTTGAACCGGCAGTGCAGGAGTGTATCACAGCCTTGAAGCCTGCCGCGATCGGTGATTCACGTTCAGACTGGGAGCGGCTCGCTCACGAGGTGCAAAACACGCTCAGGCAGCCCCTGACAACAGCAGACCTCATGGCACTGCGCAAACTCCCGTCCCTGCTGCGGGAAAACAACTGGATGGTGAGGGTGAGCATCCGTAACGGGGAGGTCATCGATGTCCGCTCAACGGATAAAACACCTTTCGGCCTGGCTGTTGACCTCGGGACTACAAAAATAGCTGCCTACTTGATTGACCTTGAGAATGGCAATACCCTCGCTGCCGAGGGAATCGAAAATCCCCAGATTCCCTGCGGAGAGGATGTGATAACCCGCATCTCGTACGCCATGGAACATGGCGAGATAAAATTACAGCAGGCCGTCATCGAGGGGCTGAATCAACTGATTGCGAAACTCTGTCCTGCACCCGAACGGATCGTAGAGATAACCCTCGTCGGCAATACGGTTATGCATCACCTGTTCCTGGGACTGCCGGTGAAACAGTTGGGAGTTGCACCTTATCTCCCTGCCGTGCAAGGTTCACTTGATGTTAAAGCCCGGGATATTGGGCTGAATACTGCACCTGGTGCATACGTGCACCTCCTCCCCAATGTGGCTGGTTTTATCGGCGCTGATCATACGGCGATGATCCTCGCTACCGGCATCTACAAAACAGACCAGACCGTGCTCGGCCTGGACATCGGTACCAATACAGAAGTTGTCCTTGCCCACAGGGGAAGGTTAATGAGCACTTCCTGCGCCTCTGGCCCGGCTTTCGAGGGGGGTCATATCTCCTGCGGGATGCGCGCTGTGAGAGGGGCAATTGAGAAGGTAAAATTACACGGCGAGGAGGTTCTGGTTCAGACCATCCACAACGCCCTTCCCATCGGCATGTGCGGTTCAGGGGTGCTCGACGCCGTTGCCGAACTCTGCCGCACAGGACTCATCAGCAGGCAGGGCAGGCTGAGTAATGGCCCCGGAGTACGTGAACATGGCAGTGCCCGGGAGTTTATCTTAGTATCCGCCGATAAAAGCGGGACCGGCAGAGACATCACGCTCACCCAGAAAGACATCAGCGAAGTGCAGCTCGCTAAAGCCGCTGTCCGCACCGGCATTGAGGCATTGCTCAGCGAAATGCATATCTCATGGCAGGAGGTAGAGGAAATCATTATTGCCGGCGGATTCGGTACCGCCATCAATCCGGCGAGCGCCATTACCATCGGCATGTTCCCTCTCCTGCCCCTTGAGCAATTCAGAGAAGCTGGGAATGCAGCCGGAACCGGCGCCAGGCTTGCCCTCATCTCTACTTCACAGAGGGCAAAGGCAGAGGAGATTGCCCGCACCATCTCCTATCTCGAACTCATGGCCAGACCCGATTTCTCCATTCAGTTCTCCCGTGCCCTGTTTTTCCCTGACAAGCAAGAGACATGAAAACTGCAGAAGAGAAGCAACGAGGATCACAGCCGGGGCATCCTGGGACCGGAATGAATCAGGACGAAATGGCTTACGTGGGCTACCGGCAGGTTCCTGCTGGTGAAAAGGGAAAGGTAGTTCAACACCACTTCACGAGCATTGCCCGCAGGTACGACCTGATGAACAGCATCCTGAGCTTCGGCCTCCACCACCTCTGGAAGCGAACGGCTGTAAAAATACTGAAATTAAAGGCAGGGGATTGGGTGATCGATGTGTGCGGCGGGACTGCCGACCTTTCACTCCTCGCAACCAGATACACCAGGGCTTCAGGCCGGGTGATCGTCTACGATATGAACCGGGCAATGCTCGAGGCAGGGAGACCAAAGGCAGTCAGAGCACCCTTCGGAGAAACCATATCCTGGGTGCAGGGCGATGCGGAAAGTCTCTCCTGTGCAGACCAATCCTTTGATGCAGCGATGGTAGGCTTCGGGGTGAGGAACCTGACGCACCTCGAAAAAGGGCTCAGGGAGATGCACCGGGTGCTGAAGCCGGGGGGGAAACTGATGTGCCTGGAATTCTCAAAGCCCCCTGCCCTCTGGTTCCGGCTGCTCTATGACCTCTATTCTTATACCATTATGCCTCTGGCCGGGAGACTATGTACCGGCTCCCTCGAAGCCTACACCTACCTCTTCGAATCAATCAGGATGTTCCCCTCACCAGAGGCTTTGGCCTCCCTGCTTGAGGAGATTGGATTCTCTCAAGTCACCCACCACAAGCTTACCCAGGGAATTGCGGTGATTCATCTGGGGGTAAAGGGATGAAGAGCGGTGGGGGGCTTCAGTTAAGCGACGAAACCTTCGAATCAATAATTCTGAAGGCTAAAGAAAACGAATCCTGCTAAGAAAATAAATAGAATAAGAATATTGCAATTTGGTATTCCTTATGGTATTCCTTTTTATACTAAAAAGTATTACAAGGAGGTCTTAAAATGCCGGTTATGAAACTCGGAATAAGCTTCCCCATAGAACTCGTTAAAGAAATAGATAAAATATCAAGCGGTTTAAAAAAGAGCAGAAGTGAAGTTATTAGGGATGCCATCATAAGAATGATTAATGATTACAAGAAGCAGCAAGCAATGAAGAAAGCAGAAGAAATTTACAGAGAAATTGCGGATGATGACAGGCGTCTTGCAGAAGATTTTTTAAGTATTTGTGCAGAGCCTATTGCACAATATAGTGCAGAGAGAAAGAGTAAAAGAAAATGAGACAACCCAAAAGGGGTGAGATATATTTTCTTGATTTCAGTCCTTCAAAGGGCAAAGAAATGAGGGGACCTCACCCAGCCCTTGTTATTCAGAATGATGTCGGTAATAAGGTAGGTGGCCTTACTATAGTTGCCGCAATAACAAGCAATCTTAAAGTTGCAAACCTCCCGGTTGGCATACTGATAACACCTGAGGAAAGCGGTCTCCCTCACAGATCTGTTATACATCTTGGGCAGATATATACTATTGATAAAGAAAGGCTCATAAATTTCGTTGGGAAGCTTTCTGCACATAAAATATTAGAGATTGATAAGGCTTTAGAAATCAGTCTTGGGTTAAGAGAGTTCTGGGAATAAAAGCAGATATCATATCCTCTGTGAAGATAAATATTTTGATAAGGAAGAATCCATAGTTCATTTTAACGACAACGTAAATTTACATGAAGGGAATTAACATATGAGAAACTTTTGGATAATCCCTGGATCAGAAGAAAATTGGAAACAGGCATTAATCTCAAAAGGGATATGGGGGCTTGAAGAAACGAAACTTGACAAGATCTATTGGTTAGCAATTACACCCCACGATTTAATACTATTTTATGTTAGTGGCAAAGTTAAGGGAGTAGTCGGTTATGGAATAGTAAGGGGTAAATTCTATCAAGATGTCCCATTATGGAAAGCTGAAATAAAAGAAAATTGTGCAAAGTGGCCTCTTCGCTTTGAATTCGATGTGGAATATATTTTACCTGAAAACCGGTGGAAAGATGATAAGGTACCAATACCAGGAGGCGCAGAATTCAGGCAGCCATTAATTCTGAGAAAATGGGAAGAGATCAAACCTATAATTCAAACAATTAACCCTAATTTTATAGAGGCATCATTGCAGGAACTTCCAATTTCTCCTACGGTTTTAACAACCGCTGAATCACCATCACATGAAGATATTAAAAATTTATTGTTAGAGATTGGCAAACTCCAGAGTTACGTAGCGAATGCTGAATTTCTAATGGGAACAGAGCGTTTAGATGTAGTATGGCGAAGACTCCCAGAGTCAGTTCCAACATATGTTTTCGAAGTACAAGTAGGTGGTAGTCTATATCATGCACTGGGGAAATTAAAGCACGCTCATGACATATGGAATAGCCGCATCTTCCTCGTGGCCTCAACAGATGTTTTAGGTTCCGTAAATCAACTACTCGCTGGAACATTTCATGAGATTCAACCTATATTGAAATTTATGGATGTAGAAAAGGTTTTAAGTCTGCATAAATCAAAACGTAATATTTTTGAGATTGAAAAAGAGTTAGGTTTAATTCCCTGAACTGGACGAAATATTTTGGAGTCAAAAATGTGCGATATGAATTTAATTACTTCAAATGATGAAAAACTCTATCTTGCAACTTTTGAATTCGTCAGTGGTGAGTATGGGCAAATTTTTGAAAAGGCTTTCTGTGCAAAAAATGAAAAAAGAGTAGAAAAAGATATCCATAAATATCTTTTTAATTACTATGGAAGAGGTAATACCTCAGAAATAGATAACAATGTCTATTTTTACTTTAATGGTGAAGTTGCTGTTAAAAACCACGGATGTGAAGAAATTACTAACTTTGAGCAACTTGTAGATAGACTTCTTTGGTAACATAACAGCAATTATTCTTAACCCTCTTGTCGAGAGAATAGAAATAGTTAAAAGACGGCGGAAGAGTTTGGGTTTATGAACGATTGTAAAAATGCTGGCCGCTGATAGCTGAAAGCATCACCATGAAATCCTACCGCAAAGAACTCTGGTTTAATCTTCCCACCCGCAGAGGGTTCGTCAATATCACTCCCCAGGTGGAGGAGTGCGTCAAAGCGAGCGGGGTAAAAGAGGGTATCGTGCTCGTCAATGCCATGCATATTACCGCATCGGTTTTCATCAACGACGATGAATCCGGCCTTCACCAGGATTATGAGGAGTGGCTGGAAACCCTGGCCCCCCATGAACCCATCAGCCGGTACCGGCACAACCGGACCGGTGAGGATAACGGCGATGCACACCTGAAAAGGCAGATCATGGGCCGGGAAGTGGTGGTAGCGATAACGAATGGAAAACTCGACTTCGGACCCTGGGAACAGATCTTCTACGGGGAGTTCGATGGCAGGAGGAAGAAACGGGTCCTCGTCAAGATTCTCGGGGAGTGATCACTCCTTATGTTATTGAGGAAAAGCCTTCTTAAATTCTTCTAAGGTTGCCTTGTAGAGCCAGTTCCTTGGATTAAGTGATGCCGCCTTTTCGAAATATGGCGATGCCAGCTTGGGCTGGGACTTGATATCCGGATGCATATAGAACCTCCCGAACCAGAAATGGCCTTCGG
>Ga0315280_10012195_pt1 | contig 10437 bp, 12 predicted proteins | sample YL17G06_40_MG_FD_203697 | JGI IMG/M metagenome (GOLD analysis project Ga0315280, IMG submission 203697) | Sediment microbial communities from Yellowstone Lake, YNP, Wyoming, USA - YL17G06_40 | ecosystem: Environmental > Aquatic > Freshwater > Lake > Sediment | place: USA: Wyoming | collected... | reverse complement strand
AAAGCCTAATCTATGATATAGGCTGACTGCCTTCAGGACAGCCTCTAGCCTGATCGTTTTGACGCCTTTGCCGTAGAGATAATATATGGCTTTTCTCATGAGCTCTGTTCCAATTCCTCTGTTTCCATACCTATGGTCAACTCTAAGAAGGCCGATCCAACCCAAATGACCGTAGCTTATAGAAAAGACGTGCCCGACGTATTGCCCATTGATCTTGGCAATAAAACATCCTTTGCGTTCCCACTCCGCAAATCTCCTAATATCAGAAGGGAGATAACCCCAGTTCCTGACAGCGTAAAGACCTTCGACGAAATCAAAGTCATCCGCAGAGAACTCGTTTATTTGGAGCATGGCTTTCTCAATGCGATGATCGTACTTTAGATTGACTTAAAAACATTCTACCGTCAAATGATGATATCGGTTCTAGATTGAAAAGTATTCTAATTTCAACGCTCGCAAGGCGTGACCGCGCTCAACCTTGAGACTCGTCATGTGTGAATGGGATTCAGAGTGGCAGAACATTTTTAGCAGACGAATTAGCTTTCTAAGGCTTCGATATTGAATGATAATAGAGGGAGCTTCTACAAATGGGGAGGACTTCTTGTGACATTAAGCGCGCGCGCTACGTCATGGTTCGCCGCTTCCTGTTAGGCTTTAAGTGTTTTTCGAATCTCGTCAAGATTCTTCGTAGCCACAGGTTCGTTCGACAAAAACTCTTTCAGTTTTTCGCAAGGATAGTCGTCGCAGTGGGCGCAGGTCTTGACTTTTTCTTCTTCAGCGCAGGGTCTTATCTTGCAGATTTTTCGGCACCAACCAGAAATCGTACTGGACTTGCACCCGCGACAGTCTATGTCTTCTGCTTTGAACTCAACCTTAAGTCCTTCAGTCCATTGTTTCGCTATCTGCTTTTTCCGTTCAATGTCTTTCGCTTCAGTCGCTTTGAACGCTTTACATTCGTTGCAGTCCAATCCACAATAAGCGATCATTTCAGACATGATTTCATCCTTCCTCCTTTTGAGTGATATTACGATTCGAATGATTGTAGCCCGTGAGATAAGCCTTCTACAGTCATGTGACGCTAGGCTAATGCTTTGAAAGTCTTCCACATATCGAGATCTGTGATAGATGCATATTGTGACAACTCTACCAGTGCTTCTTCATAATCAAGCAGAAAACTGAAAGAAAAATGGGAAAAAGCTAGTTTGTTGGTAGACCACAGTAAGCCTCCTCGGGACCAATACCCAAATGGGTTCAAGTCCAAGTTTTCAAACAATGCTCTTGCTAGCATTTGGATACAAGACAATCAGGTCGAATAGCTCAGCTGATTCACTCTAGCGTCAAATAAACAAGATGGACTACATCACTTTCTCTTTCCGTAATCTACAGTCCAACTGAGACAACGGGCTTTCTCCACGCGCGTATGGTGCTTGCCTCAGTATCGTCGCCCCCGTCGGACAAGAAAGCTCAATGAGACCAACATAAAAAGCGCCTACATATAGGCGATTGCTTAAATACTCGCCCTAGGCTCGGATTTCGATTATGGATTGAGCTTCCAATGAGGGTTAAAAATGTTGACTTCCTTCTGACTTTCAAGTGCCCAGCAAAGTGTAAGCATTGCAGCTACAAGGCTGGACCAGAAAGGGAGGGACAAATGAAACTGGCAGATGCGGAGAATTACTTGGAAGAGCTTACGGATACCCACCCGTTACAATCCATATGCGCCCATGGAGGTGAACCGTTTCTGCATCTTGACCTTTTGAAGGGAATCATGAAAATGGCAAAGGAGTTAGGCATACCTCGAACATGGGTCATAACAAATGGTTATTGGGCAAAAACCAAGACCATAGCGAAAAAGAAGCTCGCCGAGCTAAGAAACGGAGGATTATCATGCATCACATTTAGCGTTGATGCTTTTCACCAAGAATATGTTTCTCTGGAGACTGTGAAAAATGGTATCGAGGCAGCCAAAAGTGTTGGTTTTGAAAAAGTATGCGTAGATAGCTATTTCTTAATGTGTCCTGGTTCGGGCAATTCTTATGATGTTGCTACCAGAGCGTCGCTAGAGAGCCTAAGAGAATTAGACAACGTGAATATCAATACGTATCAGGTTCGTTTCAAAGGCAGAGCTGCAGAACTAGCTAACCACGTGAAAGGGAAAACACAAGTACCCAAGGGAAAATGCCAATTGCCCTTCTGGATAGGAGGAGATTTGAAAAGCCCAGAAGCAATAGAGATTGACTGTGAAGGAAACGTGACACTTTGCCCCGGCATTTGCATCGGTAACACTAGGAAGCAGTCTTTAATACGAATACTTCAAAACTATGATTACCACTCTCATCCTATTCTATCGATTATAGCAGAAGAAGGGCCAATAGGGCTTCTCAAAACTGCCATGGCAAAAGGACTTAGAAAAGACATGAAATTCGTTGACGAATGCCACCTCTGCTATGAAATGAGGAAACTCTTAAGGCGTTACTATCCTCAATACCTATCTCCTGCAACATGTTACTAAGCCCTTACTATTTAACCTGAAGCTGGAGCGTCTATCGAATGATAGCGTGCGCTAAAACTACTTGCTTCGCAACCAATAGTAGAGGTCAATGAACTGTCCATATGGGACAATTAGCGCGCGCTCCCTGCAAATCATAATTATTGGAAGGAAACCAAAGCCGCTTTAATAGAAAAAGAGCGAAGGAAGGCCGAAGCCTTAGCGAGGAGACAAACACGTAGCTTTGCTTACTAAAGACGGCCCTTAATTGTCCCCTTTTTTATGATTTGCGGAATAATCAACTTCAGATGCCGCTAAATGACGGCTCAATGAATAAATGAGATATTCTTATATTCATAATGCGGAGAGGAATAAGAAATGTTAGAAGAAAGGAAACTTGCCGGTTACTGTGGAATGTACTGCAGCGCTTGCGCCATACATACAGGCGAAATAAAAAAAAGCCATCGCACAATTAAGAGAACTTGTGGATATATATGAGCTCGCTAGAGTCCAGCAACTTTTCGGAGGACTCGAAGAGTTACCACAATTTTTGAAAGTTTTGGGAGATTTGGAGGCCATGTTTGGAGCATGCGTTGGGTGTAAGGCTTGTGGCGGTTGGCCCAATTGCTTTATGAGAAAATGTTGCGTAGAAAAAGGCCTCGAGTCCTGTTACGAGTGTGATAAAATGCCTTGCCAAGAACTGCTTAGATTTCAAAAGAGACATTTCTTATATCCCGCGCCACACTACTCGAAAGGGTTCTAGGACGCAAAAAGACAAGCGATAAAAAAATAATTGGCATGTGAGCACTTATATTCTCGAGAAGGGTAAAATTCGTTACAACTATTTGGAGGCACGCAAATTGGAAGCTGAGCCTTTTGAAAATGTAAAAAATCAAATTGGCTTCTGCGGAATCTGGTGCGGCAGTTGCGCAGCTGGTAACAGCGCCATACAAGAACTGGCAAGAAAATTTGAAGAAATCGTCAAAAAATACGAGCTGGAAAAGTGGGTCCCAAAAGAGTTCGATTTCAACGAATTTATGAAAGGACTTGCCTGCACACAAGCCATGCCTCTATGTCTAGGATGCCAAAAAGGCGGTGGACCCCCAACTTGCCAAGTTAGAATCTGTGCTCTAAGTAAGGGCATGAGTGACTGCAGCCAATGCAGCCAGCTTATGGAATGTAAGAGTTTTGAATTGTTAAAAGAAAATTATCCCAAAATAAAAGAAGACCTAAAGAAAATTGCAGGCGTGGATCGAAAAGGACTCATTGAAAAATGGACTAGTGAACTGAGAACAAAGTGGCCTCATTGCATTTTGTCCTGCGCATCCGTCAAATAGATGAAACAAATCTGACAATAGAGATATCTAACGAAGGCTTTATTGTTAATCCTGCAAGCGCGCGCGCAATTATGCTGACTTTGCCCTTCTCAACCAACAATTCAATTCCGAACTTTTCTGTTTCCTTGACAGCAGACCATGCGTCAGCTGCAAGTGTTCTAACTAGAGCAGGATTGTTGAGAAATCTTCCAGCCTCCAAGGTTTCTTGAAAATGTTCCGCAATGCCTTTTTCGCCCTGCGATGCTCTAAAGACTCCTCCTGCGAGTGCAGCGCAATTGGCAAGGCCTAACTTACCTTTTGAAACTAGTAGCACATTCACTCCTTACCTTCTAGCTTCAATTGCTGCTCTCAAACCTGCTCCGCCAGATCCTATAATAAGGACATCAGTTGAGAGCTGCTTCATTCCTTCTTCACGTCTTTGGTTTCTTCTTTTTTATTATTACACACGCAGCTACACTAGCTTTTGGAGTTTTCTGAGGTTGTCCAGCGTGGCTTTTGCTTCTTCCCAAGAGACAGTTCTAAAGCCCCTCCAGAGTCTTTCTAGCTTTTCACATGAGTATTTAGTACAATAGGCGCAAGTTTCCACACCTCTCTCAAGCCCGCATTTTCTCACTTCGCAGGCTACGCAGAACTTGTACAGTCTTTTTCCAATTTGGCATCCGTCGCAATCAATGTCACTCGGCCCCAGACGCTCTGTTTCTGTTGACCAAGCTTTGATGACTCTTTCTCTTATCTTACCATCATTTTTTTGTGTTGCAACGTACGCAAGACAATCATTGCAGACGAGTCCACACGTAGCAATTATCTTATCCATTTTTTTCGCCTATCTGTTTCCTAATCTATCGCAATTCCAAAGAAATACTTATAGATTATAGCGTCATATGACTGATTGTTTCGCCGCTTGTGAGTATTCGCAAGAATTCTTTCGACAACTTGTCATGTCGTTGGGGAATTCGGCTGAAAAACAACGTTGCTTTGTGTCTTGTATCCTTTGATTTTTCAGATTTGACGTTTCTCTCTTTCATATCTGCAAGCGTTTTGGCATTCCACACACATAAGATGAGAATTCATCGTAAGCGAAGGCTCGAACTTTCTCCATTTCTCACTACGTTCACAATTCTCTTTGTGTATTGCCAACTCCAGCATATCATCCCAAATATGATAACCCAGTACAACGATGGATTTTGCATCTGCCATTATGTCCACCGTTTTTTTGGTAGGGCGTCGATCGCTCTTGGTAAAAGAATGCCGACCAAGTTAGCCCCTGCCTTTGATGCTATCTGCTTGACCTCAACAGTAAGTTTCTCAATTTCAGAAATTTCCTTACGATCTATTTGATGCCTCAACCATGGTCTCTCCGGAATTTGTTATTAACAAGCGTATAAGACTTGAGGAAAGCAGCCATAGCATTCATAAATAGATTATCACGTCATTTGATTGCAGAGAATTGAGATATATTTGCTTCTTAGTCGACCAACAATGATTGTTACAATGTTGCCATAATCGAAAGATACTCTGCAGATAGATTTATTAGAAGATTTTTCTTCAACTTGAAAAGTAGGAGATGACATGAAAGCAGCTGTTCTCTGCGGCAGACGAAAGATGAGAATTGATAGTATAGACACTCCAAGAGTGAAAGATTACGATGTCCTCATAAGAGTTAAGGCTGCGAGTATCTGTGGCACTGATGTGCACTTCTATAAAGGCGAAATAGGAAAATATGCTCCGAAAATCTTGGGACATGACTTCTCAGGTGTCATCGAAGAAGTAGGGAAAAATGTTAGAGAGTTTTCGAAGGGCGACAGAGTCATTGCTGAAATAGTAAGGTACTGTGGCAACTGTAACTTTTGCAAAGCTGGAAATTATCAGATTTGTATGAATGCATCTTACATGGGATTCGATATTGACGGAGCGTTCGCTGAATACGTCGTTGCCCCAGCGAAAAACGTGTTCAAAATTCCCGACAACGTTTCTTTTGAAGAAGCAGCTATTATGGAACCCGTAGCACTTGCATTGCATGTTATGGATTTTGTTCAGCCTAAGATCGGAGAAGCGATGGCGATTCTTGGTCAAGGACCAGTAGGCTTGGTTCAGACGCAAATTGCCAAGCTGTGCGGAATGAAAGTCATAGCTGTGGAACAAAAAGAAGAGAGATTAAAATTGGCAAGGGAATTTGGAGCAGACTATATCATTAATCCTACCAAACAAAATCTGAAAGACGCCGTTCTAGACATAACTAATGGTCTAGGTGCTGACTTTTGTGTGGAAGCTGTGGGTCTGCAGGAGACAGTTGACCAAACCGTGGAAATAACAAAGAAAGGAGGAAAAATCATTCTCGTTGGTGAAAGCAAAGGGCTTCGTGGTCCGCCTATAAGGCATGAAGACCTGACATGGTTTGCGTTATCAGACGGTGGCACAAACAAATATCCTATTGCGCTAGATTTGGTTTCAAAAGGAAAAATCAATGTAAAAAGACTCATTACTCATGAAGTTGCATTGGACAAACTTCCTCAAACCATGGAATCACTTGCAGATGGGAAGATGGTTGCAATCAAAGTAGTCGTAAAACCTTGACTTCTGTGAACGGAGATGCCATAGTTCCTTCAAATGTTGGAGTCAAAATTCGAACAACCAGTGTCAGAAAGAAAATCACGAGAAGCTGCTCTTGAAAATCTGCAAAACTGACGCTATATCTTCATGTAGAAGATCGTCTTGCACCTAGTTTTTGATCAAGTAGTCAATTCTTTTGGTCAGGGAAAGCGGGAAACCGAAACTAGATTTCGTTTGTGGGGAGACCTTACCACCTGTCATGCAGTTGTTTCTTAACCAGAGACGCGTTCTCATATTGCCCGTTTTTATACTCCTGTGTCTTTGATTCGCCATTCTCTGAGATGTCCCATAATTCAAACTTGCACCTTGCCAAGGTCCAACGGAACTGAATGACTATTGCTTCTTTCACTCTCTTTTCAAAATTGAAGGCAAGACCGCCCACACTGTTATAAGTGATTCCGCCACCGACGCTTCCGACAACCTCCAAGGCAAGGTTCCTAAGCTCTTCTTTTACTTCCTTTTCCAAGAATTTCACCGTTCCTTCAGACATTCTGGAGTTTCAATGGATTCCCATAGAATTCTTCGAAGAAGATTTGGCCAAATGCTTTTCTAGGTCTCGCCGGCGGATTTTCGTCAGAAGCATCTATAAGAAGCAAAACAACAACCCTCAAGTCTTCAGGGATTCTCAAAATCCTTTTCACCTCTTTCTCATTGAATGCGCCAATCCAGCATGTTCCGTATCCAAGGGCTACCGCAACTAGAACCATGTGATCAACAGCAATCATTGGCTCTTGTAGATACATGATCCTTGAGGAGGCTAGACTTATTCTCGCTCTAGCTTTTGAATCCCCTAACGCTACGACGATTACCTCTGCATCTGAGATGAATTTCTGATTGCTTGCAGCCACCGCCAGGGCTCGCTTCGTCTCTGCATTCTTAACAACTATGAATTTCCATGGTTGCAGGTTGCCTCCTGACGGAGCTTGCTAGGTTAGGAACAGCACTGCGACTCCTACAACCGTCGTTATTGCTCCTATTATCCCTCGCAAACAAGTCTTTTGTCCGTGCAGAGCCCATACGGCAGGAATTATCAGGACGGGCATTAAGGACATTAATGTTTGAGCAATACCAGTCTGAGTATTAGCCACGGCAACCATTGAAAGCGTCACACCCAAGAATGGGTCAGTGAAAGCAGCAAGAGCAGTCTGCTTGATTCCCTCTTTATCACTTAAGGCCTGACGAAGCTTGAGCGGTTTTCGGAAAGCAAGCACAACTATCCATATGAACAAAGCTCCTATTAACGTGCGCATCAACGTTGCAGATAAAGGGTTCAAGATCATATTTGGGTCAGAAAGCATTCCTTTTTTGGCAAGCACGACGCCAATTCCTTGGCCAAATGCTCCAACCAAAGCGAGGAATAGCCCCCAATTTCTTGATTTCTTCGGAACAATATCGTCTCTAGATTTACCTTCCGCCAGTATAGCTATGATAATGCCTGCAAGTGTAACGGCAATTCCAACGAGGCCGAGCGGTCGGATCGTCTCTCCAAGCATTAGGTAAGCTCCTATGGTCGTAAATATCGCTGATGAGCTCATTACAAGAAGTGAGAGCTTGGGGCCAATTACTAGAAACGCGCTGAACAATCCAAAATCACCAAGGCCAAGACCAACGATTCCACTCAATCCCATCCAAAACCATTGTTCGCTTGTGGCGATGGGAAATGGAACTCCCAGAAAGATTGGGTTCGATACAACTAGAAAGCCTACAGCCATGGCGATGCGATAAGCGCTAACGCTGAATGAGCCGATCCTCTTGCCAGCTGATGCATACCATAATGAGCTAACCGTCCAGAGACACGAAGTAATTATCCCAGCTGTCATTCCAATGAGATTTGAGTCCACGTCCTCCACCCGTCTGCTAGTCAATAACATCTGACAGGTAAATACGGATTGTAGCGTTATATGACCGTGGAAATTGCTACATGAAACAAAGCAGTGCGAGTTGTAGGTCTCGGGCGTGCTCCAGTCGCGTGATGCGCCAAGCGCCAAATATGGAAGCGAGGTGGTTTCTTTATGACACCATTTGAGACTATGTTCAGAGCGTGTTTAGCTGAATGGACTTGTTTGTGCTCGCATTTCATTTATCAGGAGGCAAGGTGGTTCAATTCTGCCAACAGTGCATTCTTTAGTTTTTGGGGCTCCGTCTCTATTATCTTTATTTGAAAGACGTCATGAAAACGGAGAAAACTCTTGAGTGCCGCTACCAACTCGGAAATAAAGTGTTTTTCAGAGCGCTCTTCTAAAAGCAGAGAGTTGATGATCATCGTTCGGTTGATTCTGTCCAATTTGGGATCAATCCTTCCTACAAATCCAGCATCGTAGAGGATGGGCAAGACATAGTAGCCATACTGCCTTTTTTCCGGAATCGTAGATTTCCCATGTTTTCCGGAATCTTGTAGATTTCCCATGTATAGTCAAAATCAAGTATTTCAGAAATCATTTTCCTATTCCAAATGAGGTTGTCAAGAGGTGCAATAAAAAGGGCTTTTTCTTCATTCAAAGATTCGTTCGACGCTTCAAGGGCATTTAAATATGTTTCTAGAGTGTAATACACATTTTTGACCCCTTCTACTTTTACTGGACAAATCTCTCCGTTTTTTCCATCTGTTTAGTTATCGCCTTTCGTTGAGCGCTTTTTAATGAGAGCCAACCGAATCCCGATCGATCGATCGCCCACGAAGAAAAGAGAGAATCTTCAGATCATCTATGAAATGCCTGCTAACAAACATCCGAAGAAGTGTGAATCATGATGTGTGTGCGATCACTCGGAACATAGAGCATTACAGGCAATGTTACCTCAGTGCGTGCTCGCTGGGAACACATTCGAATATTGGCATCATATGCTCGCTTCAAGAATAGGTTAAATCTTCGTTTCATTGATGAATATTGGTGCAGGAAATGTCTACAGCTCAGCGTGATTCGGAATGGCTCCTACAGAATGCAGGCCCAATAATCCGATATCGCACTATAACAGAGCTTGTTAAAGAATCAAACGAGAATAGGATAGAACCACTCAGAGATAAACTACTCTCAGACGGACTCGTACAGTTCTGGCTTGATCACCTGGTTCCAAATTTCGACAAGAACGTGATGCATAGTGGTAAATCTGAGGCTTTCGAAAATGCGATGGGCAAGCTGTATGAATTCGGATTAAGAAAGGGCTTTAGAGCCTTTGATGAAAAAACAAGACCATTTCAACGTTGGCTAGAGCAACAGATACGCCTTCCAACTGAAGGATATTACTCTCCGTTTTCAGTTTTCTACCGTACAATCGTAGCAGCTTTCTTAGCTATGACTGGCTATTCCAATGATGAGGCGGTCAAGACATGGATTCTGAGAAGATTAGATACGGTATATTCTTTTGTCAAGGAAGGAGATTTTGAGGTCTATGTGCCGCATGATTCTTTTTCAAGTTTTCCCAAGATCTATCGACGCTATCCTCTTCTGAGTCCTGATCTATACCCAGACGGAGAAATGAAGTTGCCATGGATACATGACATTAACGCCTTCCTGCACTCTTCTTTTATGAAAGAAGATAATCAACTGGCAAGAAAAGTCGAAATGATCGTGAATTTCATACTTAATCCAGATTACCAGAAACTTCATCCAGATTACGGGGTCATTAGGAGCAAATCTGGACGATACTACGTGATGGGATGGAGTATTCATTTGCCAGGATATCTCGAAACCAAGATGCGAGAAGAGGACCTTGGGCGTCTATTGATGTCGCTTAATCTACTGAGTCGCTCCAAAACAGCCAGGCAGCATTCATGGTTCAAACGTTCATTCTCCTCCTTTGAGAACTTTAGAACTAGAGAATGCTTGGTCACCTTTCCACGTAAATGTTTGCCTGAGAAGGAATTCGGTTATTGGGTATCTGGATCTAGAATGGGACTCGAAACCAACCGCAGAGTCCAACGAGCAATTACCTGTGAATCTACCTTTAGGTATCTTGAAATCGCACTGAGAATTGCTTGACCAAAGCTATCATTTCTTGACGTGC